>Ga0068872_10000156_pt1 | contig 57439 bp, 37 predicted proteins | sample NOAtaG_7_FD_66441 | JGI IMG/M metagenome (GOLD analysis project Ga0068872, IMG submission 66441) | Freshwater lake microbial communities from Lake Erie, under a cyanobacterial bloom - NOAA_Erie_Diel1S_2200h metaG | ecosystem: Environmental > Aquatic > Freshwater > Lake | place: USA: Ohio, Lake...
CTGGGCAGTGGTTTTCAAATTGCAATGCGCGATCTTGATATTCGCGGCGCAGGAAATTTATTAGGAGCAGAGCAAAGTGGATTTATTAACGATATGGGTTTTGATACCTATATGAAAATATTGAACGAAGCTGTAAATGAATTGAAGGAAGAGAATTGGTATAAAGAAACTGTAGGTGAAGATGGAACAACAAACACTTCGGTCTTCTCGCGTCAGTTTGTAAAAGAAACGATCATTGATTCTGATATGGAATTACTGATCCCCGATGATTACGTGAATAGTTTAACTGAGCGATTGGTGTTGTATCGCGAACTAGATAATATTGTGAACGAAGAAGATCTTGTAAAGTATGAAGAAAATTTAAGGGATAGATTTGGCCCCGTTCCCATACAAGCACTTGAATTGATCAATCTAGTTCGTATGCGTTGGAGAGCCATGAAAATAGGTTTTGAAAAAATGACCTTAAAGAATGGAAAAATGTTGTCGTATTTTGTAAGCAATAAGAATAGTACTTATTTTGCTTCCGAAAATTTTAAAACGGTGCTGGCTTACGTTCAAAAATACCCATCACTTTGCACACTTAAAGAGCAAAATAATAAATTGCTTTTAACCATAGAAGATGTAACTTCGATAAATAGAGCAGATGAGATCTTAAAAAGTATTACAGCTTTACTAGAAACAAATGAGCAACTGGCTAAATAAAATACGATCGAATTCTAAAAGGATCATTTATATACTTTTTGTATATATAATTGCGCAATTTTTATGGTGGGAGATCTTGATGGTGAAACAAAACAATGCCTTACTAGAGGAAAAGCAAAAAGTTTTAGAACTTACTATTGCCGATACAGATCAATTGAAGTCGGAAATTGATAAACTTGAAAAGAGCAAGATCCAAAAAACTTACATGGTAGTTGGAGAGGGAACTATTTTTTTACTGCTTTTATTGTACGGCATCAATTTAATTCGCAAGGCAAATATAAAAGAACATGAGTTGCTTGATCAAAAGAATAATTTTTTATTGAGCATCACACACGAATTAAAAACGCCTTTGGCAACCACAAAATTGCAATTACAAACTTTAAAAAAGCATCAACTTCCGGTTGAGAAACAACAAGAGTTAATTGACATTGCGATCAATGAAAATGAACGCTTGAATTCTTTGATAGATAATGTACTCTTGGCAGCACGCATGCAAGAGAACGAATATCATATGTCAAAAGAACGTGTTGACCTGAGTGATCTTATTACTAAAATTGCAACGGCAAGTTATAGAGCTTCGTTGGATTCAAAAACTTTAAAACTAAACCTTGAAACTGCAGTGTTTTGCGAAATAGACAAATTGGCTTTCCCATCTATTCTTACAAATTTGTTAGATAATGCGTTTAAATATTCCGGCGAAATAATGGATGTTGAAATTCACCTTAAAAAGAGCGAAAGTGGCATTGTTTTAAAAGTGAGTGATAGAGGAATGGGTATAAAAGATTCCGAGAAAAAGAGGATCTTTGATCAGTTTTACAGAAGTGGAAGCGAAGAAACCAGGAAGGCAAAGGGTACAGGCTTAGGATTATTTATTGTAAAATATTTAGTTGAAAAACACGGAGGAGTTATTTCTGTAAAAGATAATTCACCTACTGGCTCGGTATTTGAGATCAATCTTTAAATGAAGTTTAATAGATCCATAATTATTTTCCTTTCTGTTCTCTTTTTGAGTTCATGCCGCACATCTCCTGCAAATGAAACTAATGATGAGGTTATTGATCTTTACAAAGACACTTCCATAAAATTCGCGCGCCGATTTTTAATTGATCAGGGCAAAGATTTTAAAGTGATCCATATTTTAGCTAACAGAGAAACAAGCGACACCAGCGCTACATTTATTTTATACGATTCGGTTAAGCCGAATTTAAAGTATAAGCATGCACACTTTATAAAAAAGCCATGCACGCGCATTGTGGTTTTAAGTAGTATTTACGCAAATATGATCAGCGAAGTAGGTGGTTTAAAAAACATTGTAGCCATAGAAAATGTAGATTACTATAATAACAGCGGTATCACAAAGTCCGTTGAGGCTGGAAGAATATTACAGGTTCAGCGAAATCCTGAGATCGATAAGGAAGCGGTTGTAAAATTGAAACCGGATATTATTTTTGCTTTTGGAATGGGTGGTTCTTCAGGCGATTTTGATCCAAAGCTTGTTGAAAGTGGAATTCCAGTAGCAATTAGTTTGGATCATTTAGAGAAGTCACCTCTGGCAAGAGCCGAATGGATCAAATTTTTTGCAGCTTTTGTAAATAAGTCTGATGAAGCCAATATTATTTTTTCGGAAGTGGTAAAAGATTATAATCAATTAAGTTCAATGGCAAAAAACTACAAGGATAAACCAAATGTGTTAACTGAATTGAAGTTTGGAGATGTATGGTATGTTCCCGGAGGAAGAAGTTATATGGCACAATTAATTAATGATGCTAATGGAAATTACGTATGGAGTGAGGATACAGCAACGGGAAGTTTACCGCTGAGTTTTGAAACTGTATACAAAAAAGCACAGAACGCCGATCTTTGGTTAAATGTTTCTATGTGTACTTCAATTGAGCAAGTAAAAGCGCAAGACGGGCGCTATGCAAGTTTTAATGCGTATAAAACTAAAGCTATTTATAACAATAATTTATACGCAAATAAACTAAATTACTCAACTTACTGGGAAACTGGTATGATGTACCCAAATAGAATTTTATGCGACATGATCCAGATCTTCCATAAGCCAGCGAAGGATAGTTTAGATCGTCCATTTTATTATTACAAGCAATTGAATTGAAAGAAGGTTTGAAACATATTGTAATTTTAGTTTGCCTTTTGATCGTAGCATTTGTTGCAAACATTATTTTAGCGGGCTCCTCTGTTCTAAAATTCTCTGAGATAAATTTTGCCGATTATATTTTTACAAATATTCGTTTATCTAAGGCGTTAACAGCCTTATTATGTGGTATTAGTTTGCCAATTGCAGGGCAAATACTTCAAGTTTTATTTCGAAATCCATTGGCGGGTCCTTATGTGTTAGGAATAAGTTCAGCTTCCAGTTTAGCTGTTGGAATTGCTATTATGACGCTTAACACGTTTGGAGTGATGGGCTATTTGTTCTTTTCAAAAACCGCTATTATTCTGGCCGCTTTTGCAGGAAGTTTGTGTTGCACTTTGCTTATTTTGTTTGTTGCAAAAAAAGTGAATAGCAATGTGTTCTTATTGTTGATCGGTTTAATGTTAGGGCAAATTTTTGGCGCCCTTGAATCTTTTATTGAATATTTTTCTACCGACAAAGGACTGCGTGAATTTGTAATGTGGAGCTTTGGTTCGTTAGGAAATTCAAGTTATATCGATATTTCCATTTTCGCATTCATTGGAATTATATTATTAGTTGTTCTTTTTCTACTCACCAAGCCATTTCAAGTTTTTTTAGTGGGGCAAAATTATGCCAATTCATTAGGAGTTGATTTTGCAAAGTATCGCATGTATTTTATCGTGATATCATCTTTACTTACGGCTTTGGCAACAGCGTTTTGCGGACCAATAGCTTTTGTTGGACTTTCTATTCCTATCATGACCAGGCTTATTTACAAAACTTCCGATCAAAAATTTCAACTCGCCGCCTGCTTGTTATTAGGAGGTATTACCATGTTGGTTTGCGACACCTTGTGTTATACCATTTTACCTGATCGAGTTATTCCTATTAATGTGATCACAACCTTATTTGGCTCTCCATTTATTATATATTTACTATTCAAAACACGCAATTGGTAGTGGATATTACACTCAACATAAGAGATCTAAACATAGGGTATGTTTCCAAAAAACAAACTAAGGTTGTTTATAAGAATATAACAGCGAGTTTTGCGCCCGGAATGTTGGTTGGGATCATCGGTAAAAATGGTTTGGGAAAATCTACCTTATTAAGAACTATTGCAGGATTACAAGAGAAATTACAGGGAGAAATTTATTTCGACGAAAGATCTTTAGAACAACTATCAAAGCAAGAGCTAGCAAAAATGATTGCTGTTGTTTTAACCGAAAAGGTTGGTGGATTTAATTTAACGGTTATCGATCTAGTTTCTATGGGTCGTGTTCCTTATACAAACGCCTTTAATCATTTGCAAGAGGAAGACACCAAGATCATTGAAGAATGCATTTCAATTTGTGGTTTAAACGATCATAAATTAAAACCTATAAATGAATTAAGTGATGGTTTATTTCAAAAAGCAATGATCGCTAAAGGCCTGGCTCAGCAAACTTCTATTATACTTTTAGATGAGCCAACCGCGTATTTGGATTTTCCTTCTAAACATCAGTTGTTTGAGTTATTAAAGAAAGTATCCATTGAAGACAAAAAATGCATCATCACTTCTTCTCACGACATTGAATTGGTTTTAAAATATGCTTCTCATTTATTGATCATGTCCGAAGATCACGAATTTGAATTTGTTGAGACAGACAAGTACAAAAGCAGTGAATTATTTAAGAAAGTAACAAATGGATATTTTGTTTAAATGGAAGAAAGAAGCTGCTCTCGATATTCTGTAAGCAGGCTCGATTTAGATAAAAACCCTTTATAAACTCCTTTTTCAGTTACCGGTAAATTCCAGTGTCCCGTTTCTTCAAACTTATCCATCACTTTAAAAATGTCTTCATCGAGTTTAATGATCACATCCGGCTTTAACATGATCTCGGATGCAACAAGCTTTGTATACAACTCCTGATTGAACATTTCTTCCTTAATACTGCTCATGGTAATTATCCCTAGAAGTTTATTATGCTCACTCACAACAGGGAAAATGTTGCGTTTAGAATGTTTGATGTTTTCTACGATCACACCTAAATTATCTTCGGGTTTTAAAACTGTGAAATCAGTTTCAATAAGTTTAGTTATGTCAATTTTTCCAAGTATACTGGTGTCCTTATCCTCAGAAACAACGGTTCCTTTCTTTTTTAGGTTCAAAACGTCTAGTGAATCAGGATGAAAATATTTCACAACGGCATAGCTCACCGAAGAAACGATCATTAGAGGAATGATCAACTCATAGCCTCCCGTAATTTCTGCGATCAAAAATATCGATGTGAGTGGTGCATGAAAAACACCAGCTAACACTCCGGCCATTGCCACTAAGGTAAAATTTACAACAGGCACATCTTTAAATCCTAAGTACTGCAAGGTTAATGCAAATGCAAAACCAAGATGCGCGCCAACAAACAAAGAAGGAGCAAAGTTACCGCAATTTCCACCAGAACCAATGGTTAATGCTACTGCAACGCTTTTTAGCATAAAGGTTAAAAACACAAGCACCAAGATCTGCCATTTGTGTTCGATAAAATTCTTTAAAATACTATGATTAAAAAAATGATTGGTATTAAGTTCAGATATCCCTTTTATGCTTTCATAACCTTCACCAAATAGTGTCGGGAATAAAAGTAATAGAGCTGCCAATAGCAAACTACCTATAAGCCATCGCATAGTTTTCGATTTCAGTTTTTTGAATTTTGAACTTACCCACGAAAAAACATTAACATAATAAAGGGCAACAACTGCGCTTAGTAAGGCAAGCGCTACATAAAATAAAAGATTTTCATAATTAAATGGCTGCTTTAACTTAAAGTTAAGAAGTATATTCTCATTTAATATGATCTTTGAAATGAGGGCGCCACTTGCCGAAGCAATAAGCAAAGGTATAAAAGCAGTAAGATTGATATCGATCAATAAAACTTCTAAGGCAAATAAAACACCGGCAATTGGAGCATTAAAGGCCCCGGCAATTCCACCGGCAGCACCGGCTGCTAATAAGAGCGTTCTTTCACGGTAACTTAATTTATAACGGCGCGCGTAATTAGAGCCAATAGCGGATCCAGTATTTACAATTGGCGCTTCCATTCCGCCGGAGCCACCAAAACCTACAGTAATTCCGCTAGTAATGATGTGTGCCCACATATGATGAAAAGGAATGAAACTACTTTTTTTAGCAATAGATTGTAAAATGTAAGAGATCCCTTTGCTCAATAACCCATTATAGAATCGGCTAATGATCAAAACTGTGATCCCTATACCAATGAGAGGTAAAAAAACGTATGTAAGCTTAAAGTCTTGAGTTTGCAAATACTGATCCACAAACTGCTTTCTAATGAAGTGAGCAAACGATTTTAGAATCACAGCCGCAATTCCGGTGCTCAGTCCTACCAAAATACTCGAAAGAATAAGAAATTGCTTCTGAGTTAAATGATCATGTAACTTACTTAACCAGCGTTCGAGTATATTGAGTTTTTTTGGCCGCATTGTTGCTTAAATATATTAACTTTTAACTAATGAAATCTCTAAAAAAAATAATGTTGCCATATTCATACAAACAAGTACTTTTGCAAAACTTAATTTAAGAGTGCTTATGAAATTGAAAGTTAAAAAATCGCAACTACCAAACGCCGGAAAAGGTTTGTTCACCACCGTTCCTATTAAAAAGGGAGAGAAGATAGTAGAGTATAAGGGCGAGATCATTGAGTGGAAAGATTATAAGAAGAGAGTGGATAATAATGAAGATGGCTATTTGTTATTTGTAAATAGAAAAAGATGTATTGATGCGTTCAACACTCCTCAGCATGTGGCAAGATATGCAAATGATGCAGCAGGTTTAAGCAGAACTAAAGGCTTACGAAATAATTGTTATTATGATATTGTGGATGGACGAGGATATATCGTATCCACTCGTAATATCAAAGCAGGCGAAGAGATCTTTGTGAATTACACAAAGGAATATTGGGATTGTGTTCGTTACAACATCAAACACGGGCACTATAAACCAAAGAAATCTAAAACTAAAAAGTAAGATAAGGAGCAAGGCCATGTAGGCCACCTTCTCTACCAAATCCACTTTCTTTGTAACCACCAAATGGTGATGTAGGATCGAATTTATTGTAGGTATTCGCCCAAATTACACCGGCGCGCAATTTAGTAGTAAGATTGAATATCTTTGAGCCTTTATCTGTCCATACACCGGCGCTTAAACCGTAAGGAATATTATTAGCTTTTTCTATCACTTCTTCAATGGTACGGAATGTTTGTATGGTTAACACCGGACCAAAAATTTCTTCTTGCACAACGCGATTGCTTTGTGCGGCATTTATAAATAAAGTTGGTTTGCAATAGTAGCCTTTACTAGGAAGCGGTGACGATGTTTGAAATAATTCCAGTCCTTCAGATCTTCCAATTTCTAAATACGAATTTATTTTATCTAATTGTTCTTTGCTATTGATAGCTCCAACGTCCGTGTTCTTATCTAAAGGATCGCCAACTATTAACGTTTCCATGCGTTCTTTTAATTTACGGATCACAAGGTCTGCAACATTTTCCTGCACAAATAAACGTGATCCGGCACAACATACGTGTCCTTGATTAAAAAAGATCCCATTTACAATTCCTTCAACAGCTTGATCAATGGGTGCATCATCAAAAACAATATTAGCCGCTTTACCGCCTAATTCTAAAGTGATCTTTTTATTTGTACCGGCTGTTGCCTTTTGAATGATCTTTCCAACATCCGTGCTTCCGGTAAATGCAATTTTATTTACATGCGGATGCGCAACCATTGCAGCACCTGTATTTCCAAAGCCGGTGATAATGTTCACCACGCCTGGAGGAAGATCGCAATCTTGAATGATCTCTGCTAATTTAAGTGCGGTAAGTGGTGTTGTTTCTGCGGGTTTTAAAACAACGGTGTTTCCGGTTGCAAGTGCAGGTGCAATTTTCCAAGCAGCCATGAGCAATGGAAAATTCCAGGGAATAATTTGAGCAGCAACACCTAAACTCTTTGGTTTTTTATTAGGGAAAGCATAATCTAATTTATCTGCCCAACCTGCGTAATAAAAAAAGTGATTAGCGGCGGTAGGAATATCAAAATCTCTACTTTCGCGAATAGGTTTTCCACCATCCATGGTTTCGATCACGGCTAATTCGCGAGCGCGTTCTTGCATTACACGCGCGATCCTAAAAATATATTTGGCACGCTCTTTCGCCGGCATTTTTTTCCAAACTTTGTCGTAAGCATTTCTGGCTGCGTTTACAGCGCTATCAACATCTTTCGAGTTGGATTCGGCTACTTCTGCTAGTTTTTCAAGAGAAGAAGGACTATGCGTATCAAAATATTTTTTGCTATTTGGCTTTACAAATTTTCCGTTGATAAAAAGATCATACTGCGTTTTTAATTTCGCATGATCTTTTGCTTCCGGAGCCGGAGCATATTCCCATTTAAATGTCTCGTTCATATCAATCAATGCTTATATAATCCTTACTATAATACGCGCCTTTGTTTTCTTTACCTAATTGTAAAATAATATCGTTTGCTAAACTACTGGCGCCAAATCTAAACCACTCGTTGTTCATCCATTTTGGCCCAAGGGTTTCGTTCAGCATCACTAAATATTGTAATGCAGATTTTGCAGTGCTAATTCCTCCGGCAGGTTTCATTCCTACCATTTTCCCTGTTTGTTGATAATGATCTTTAATAGCCAATAACATCACTAAAGTAACAGGCATTGTGGCTGCAGGTTGGATCTTTCCGGTTGATGTTTTAATAAAATCTGCACCGGCAGCGATGGCAATATCACTTGCTTTTCGCACATTATCCAATGTGGAAAGTTCTCCTGTTTCTAATATAACTTTCAAGCGTGCTGCACCGCATGCTTTTTTTACGGCCGCAATTTCATCAAACACAAAATCATAATTCCCTTTTAGAAATTCACCGCGACTGATCACCATGTCAATTTCATCTGCACCACTGTCAACAGCAATTTTTGTGTCTTCTAATTTTATTTGCAAAGAGGAATTGCCACTTGGAAATGCCGTTGCAACAGAAGCAATTTTTACAGGACTATTTTTTAGAATTTGTTTTGCGGTAGCCACATGTGTTGGGTAAACGCAAACCGCAGCCACGGTTGGTAACCCGGGAATATTGTCAGCCACATGCAAAGCTTTTTGACATAGCTGAATAACTTTCCCTTCGGTGTCTTTTCCTTCCAAGGTTGTAAGATCGATCATGTTCAAGGCTAACTTTAGGCCTTGCGTCTTACTTTGTTTTTTAATACTTCGGCTGTTGAAACGTGCAACACGTTCTTCTATTCCAACCTGATCAATTATTGCACTTTTAAATGTATTCACCTTTAATAAATCAACTGTTAAATATAACTAAAAATATGTTTTGCAAAGATGTTCAAACACACACAAGTTATTAAATAAAGCCTACCTTTAAACTACTTTATGTTGTTTTGCAAACCCATTAGAAACAAATCGCGCTTTAAGCCTTTTCGTGAGATCGACAAAACCTATTCTTTTACGGAATATGACAGAGCATCATTGGTAAACAAGGCCGATTGGGAAGCGGTAGTAACCAAAACTAGTATCTTTCTTAACTTAGAATATCTAAAGCTTGTTGAGCACTCAACTCATGCAGTTTTAAAATGCCGGTATGTGATCATCTATAAAAACAAAGAGGCCTGTGCTATACTTTACTTTCAGTTAACCGAATTTAAAGCCAATGTATTTGGAGATCTTTTGAGCGGCGAGATAAACGATATTAAATCGCATCGCATGAAATTGTTTGAAAAGTATGTGGAGTCAAAGGATGAAGAAGATGTGTTATTTAGGCTGTTTACCTGTGGAAATAATTTAATAAGCGGGGAGTATGGTTTTCAAAGAACGGAGAAAATAAGCAAGAAAGATTTTTATACTCTGTTCACAACCTTACTAAAAACAATTTCGTCGGAGGAAAGTCTTGGAAGCAAAATTGCTGCGGTTTTAGTAAAGGATTTTGAAACCCCAATAGAAGAATTGGAAGGCAATAGTAAATTTGAATCCTTTAACGTGGAACCAAATTTAGTTGTGGAGATTCCCGAAGGGTTAAAGTCTTTAGAGGATTATTTGCTACCGTTTTCAAAGAAATATCGCAATCGCGCTAAGTCTATCTTGAAGAATAGGTCGGAATTCGAGATCAAATACATGGAATTAAGTGAGATCGAAAAACATACCGAGCGTATTTATAGTTTGTATCACAATATTTATGCGAAGGCAAAATTTAAATTGCTTTTATTACCTCACAATTATTTTGCTGAAACAAAGAAGATCTTTCCGGATAGGTTTTTTATGCGAGGATTTTATAGTGGAGATGAGTTGATCGCATTTTCATCATGGTTTATTATGCCGGATAAAACCATTGAAGCGCACTACATTGGAATGGATTATGAAATGAATTCAAAATTGGAATTGTATCAGAATATTTTGTACAGTTTTATTGAATTGGCAATAGAAACAGGTAATCATAAAGTGAATTTAGGAAGAACGGCTGCCGAAATTAAAACAACAGTAGGAGCAAAGGCGCATGATCTAACGTGTTATGTTCAGCCTCAAAACACACTATCAAAATTGATATGCAAGCCTTTTATTCAATTTTTAAAACCAAAGGAATGGATCCCTCGAAATCCATTTAAAGAGGAGAACTTAGTTTAATTTCGCTTCAAATAGTTCGGCAAAGTGTTTTTTTAATTTCTCTTTTATGATGGAGAGATCAACGTCTTTACCAAGTTCAACATTCAAGCTTGTAACTGCTTTGCCGTTGATGCCACATGGAATGATGTTTTTAAAATAACTCATGTCCGCATTCACATTGAATCCCCATCCATGCATGGTTACCCATCTGCTGCATCGTACGCCAAAAGCACAAATTTTACGAGCTTTTATTGGATTTAATTCATCTAGCCAAACCCCGGTTTCTCCTTTGCTTCTTCCGGATTCAATGCCATATTCAGCTAATGTTCTGATCACGGTTTCTTCAAGTAATCGCAGGTATTTATGAATGTCGGTAAAAAAATTATCTAGATCTAAAATTGGATACGCTACAAGTTGTCCGGGACCATGATACGTTATGTCTCCTCCACGATTTATCTTGTAATACGTTGCTTTTTTTTGTTGAAGTTGCGAGTCATTCACTAATAGATTTTTTTCATCTCCGCTTTTTCCTAAAGTATATACGTGTGGATGTTCAACAAATAGCAAGTAATTTTTTGTTGGAATTCTTTTTTCTTCCGGAAGATCTCGGTTCTTTATTTTTTGTTCAATGATCGAATTAAAAAGTTCTTCCTGGTATTCCCAACAAGCTTTGTAATCCATCATCCCAAGGTCTTTGAATATGATGTTCTTGTTCTTCAATAAGAAATTAAAATTTTGATAGTTCTTGTTTCAAGTGATTGATCACATTCACTTCAACAGCGTCTACGCCGCGGATATCAGCAATATAGCAGCTGATCCAATCGCCAATATGAATTAAATACAAGAATTGTTCTAGTTTAGAATCACCTTTTGCTTTAATATCAATTACCTCTTTGGCATATTTTTGAAAGATCGGTTTACAAACCTCATAACGTTTTTGTGTGCGGTTATAATCAAATGATGTATGGAATGTAACTACAGTTAGATTTTTATTTTCTGTTGTCCAACCTACCAATTCATTATGATTCATCTCCGGAAAAACATGATGCCAGCATAATGCTTTAGAGTTCTCGTTTATTTGCTGACGAAAACGTACACTCACACCTTCACAAGTTCCTAACGAATAAATAACAGTTAATTGCCCATTTAATTTTTTGGCGATTGATGTTGCTTCAGTCTTGATGTTCTCTTTTTCCTTTGATAAAAGTTCAATGCTTTTGTCAAGATCGCTCATCAATTTTTTATCGGCAAATCCCTTAGCAATTAATATCTGGATCAGTTGAACTAAGGAGTAACCTATGCATGATCGCGGAGGATTTCCTCCCGGGATCTCAATAAAATCAAATTGATGTTGTTTGGCTAGTTCTAATACCTTTCCACCACTAGTAACGCAAGCGATCTGAACTTTTTTTGAAATTGCTTCGTTCATTACCTGAACTGTTTCTTCCGTGTTTCCGCTATAAGATGAAACAATAAGAAGCGTATTTGGATTAGCAAATGCAGGTAAGAAATAATCTTTATTCACTATAATTGGCACAGAGCATGAGTCACTTACCAATTCATTTAAAATAGTTCCACCAATTCCTGAGCCACCTAATCCGGTAACAATAATATTTTGGATGTTCCCCGATTTCGAGATCACCGCTTTATCAGCTATTTCTTTAGCCCTTTTTAACTGTTCGGTGAACGACTCAACTAATGCTTTCATAATTACTGTGGTCAAAGGTAAAAAAAAAACGCTTATTTAACATTTATGCTCATCCAAACCTTCATAATTGCTGCAACACTTATAGCATCAGTGATTTGGCCCATTTTTACCATCTCAAAGGCATCGTTTATGTGAAATTTTTTCACCTGTAAAATCTCGCTTTCTTCTGGTTCACTGTCCTCAAAACTGAGTTTTTTGGCCACATAAACAATGGCTGTTTCGTCGGTAGCCGAATTACTGAGGTGCAATCGCATGATTTCTGTTAATTCCTGTGCTATGATCCCGGTTTCTTCTTTCAATTCACGCCTGGCCGATTCAATCGGGTCAACACCCAAAGGTCCCCCTCCTTCAGGAATTTCCCATGAATAGGAATTCAACGGATACCGCCACTGGCCTACAAGCCAGGTGTTGTTTTGCTCGTCTAATGGCACGATGCCAATGGCCAAATTTTTAAAATTAACAACGCTGTAAATGGCTGGTTTATTGGCCGGATTAAGACAGTCGTGTTTTACCACTTTTATCCATCCCGATTCATAAACTTGCTCCGATTTTAACGTTTTCCAGGGGTTATGTTCCATATCTAAATTTTTTTAATAATCACTTCACTCAGCAATAGGTATGTTTTACACGCTCAGTTTGTTAATTATATCATTTATAATCGCTAAATTAGTAACTTTTAACGTATATATTCGTAACCAAGTGATTATGAATCGGGCACTTTATAAGGTCGTACTTTTTTCTCTATTTACGTTGCTGTTAAATGCATCGTTTGCTCAATCCTTGTATTGGATCGGTGGCTCAGGTAATTTTAATGATCCTAAGCATTGGTCTTTAACCTCAGGAGGCTCTTCTGCTTTCCAAATACCTGACAATACCAAAAATGTAATTTTTGATGATAATTCTAGTGAAGGCATCTATACCGTTAATTTCGACAAGAATAATTCAGTAAAGGCTTTTAATGCCAATAGTTTAAGGAACATAGTAGTTTTTGAAGGCGCAGATCAAAATGTGCTTTATATTTCTGAAGGAATTTATCTCTCTCAAACAGTAAAATTCAATTCAAAAGCAGAGGTAATTTTTAATTCAGCTTCTCTTGCAACTAACACCATTGAGTTTGGTTTAAATAAGCTAAACTGTAATCTGTATTTTAATAACGGTAACTATAGTATTCAAGGTATAGAACAAAGTGAAGAGAAAACCACCAATTTTGGCGGTGGTAAATACACCTTCAATCGAACGTTAATATCAACAGGTAATTTTTTAAGCACCAACCCAAGTGCTGTGTTTAATATCAGTAATTCCTTTTTGAGGGTAAGAAATTTCTTTAAGATCGATCAAAACGCGAGTGTAAGCTCTGATAAATTATATATTTCCGCGCACAAGGCTGCTTCTAAAACAAATAACGAAAAATTTTCGTTACCAGTAAACATGTTGAGTGCCTTAAGTAACACTTTCACAAACTTTACTTCTTTACCTTGTATTATTACACATAGTACAAGCCCGGCTTGTTTACCTTGTACAGGAGCTTTAACGGTGTTTTTTTCCGGTTGTAATGACCCTGATCCGGCGGTTAACCCATATAATATTTCCGTGATCCCAAGCGGTACTTGTGTTGGAACCGGTGGAGTTATAAATGGTGTTACAACAACATCTTTCGTGGCAACGAACATGTGTAATTGTACTGTAAACTACCAACTATTGATCTTCGACAATTCTGCGAATCTAGTATATAATACCTTCATCAACTTCACCCCTAATAGTATTTCAGGTAACGCTGGTACTTCAACATTATCTTCTTGCAGCTATTTATGCGACGGAAAACGTAACGGTTTTATATTTGGTACCAGTCCATTCACTGTAGCGGTTGTTCCTGCCACAGTAACACCAAATACATTTACAACAAATGGAACGTATAGTTTAACAAACCTCTGCGGTGGTGTAAATTATACTTTGAACATAACTGATAAGGATGGCTGTACAGGGTCCATAACAAGAACTTTAGGAGTAACACCACCAGTATTACCAAATTCGTTTACAACCGGCGTGCTTTGTAATGCTGCATGTAATGCATCTATTACAGTTAACCCAACTGGAGGCACGCCTGGTTACACAGTTGCCTTTAGCACCGGGCCTGTATTTACGGTACCTGCAGCTGGTTCCGCCTCAATTACAGGCTTGTGTCCGGGTCCATATACAAGCACAATCACTGATGTTAATGGTTGTAGTGTCACAGCCAATTATAGCGTTACCCAACCACCAGCAATGACAGTTACGCCTACACAAACCAATCTAGCTTGTAATGCAGTTTGTAATGGTATTGCTTCAGTAAGTGTTACCGGTGGTACCCCACCATATTTTTATTCATGGTCGCCGGCTGCATCTACTACCAATAATGCAACAGGTTTATGTGCGGGTACACAAACAGTTTCTATCCTAGATAACAATGCATGTCCTCGAACGCAAACATTTAATATAACATCTCCTCCGGCAATAACGGTAACAACTACAGATCGAGATGTGAGTTGTAATTCCCTTTGTAATGGTTCCGCAACCGTTACTGTGTCGGGTGGTGTAGCACCTTATACATTTACTTGGAGCCCTGCTACAGCCTCTGTTGTAAATAGTCCTTCAACCACAGCCTCAGGATTGTGTCCAAATACCTACACTGTGGTAACAAGGGATAATAATCTTTGTACGAATACTGTAAACATTATTATTACACAACCACCAGCACTTACTATTACAGCAACAAAAACGGATAACACTTGTTTTTCTTCTTGTGCAGGATCTGCTACAGTAACTGTATCGGGTGGTAACGGCGCCCCTTTTAGTTATACTTGGTCGCCGGCTACAGCATCTGTTGTGAATGGTGCCACGGTTACTGGTTCTGGAATGTGCGCAGGTAACTTTACTTTAACTGCACGCGATGCATCCTTATGTATTTCATCCACAGTGATCACAATAACGCAACCTTCAAGTATTACGCCTAATATAACTTCGGCCACTGTTAATTGTAATGGTGCATGTAGTGGATCTATCAATGCTGCTCCTTCTGGTGGAAGCGGCGCTCCTTATAGTTTTACCTTAGTAACTCCATTCGCTTCTACATTATTTGGTGCTCCTCCTTATACTAATTTGTGTGCCGGAATTTATACATTATCCATAAGAGATATAGCAAACTGCGTAGTTACAAGAACAATTAATATTTCCCAACCAAATCCACTTGTACCAAGCATCGCGTCATCATCCGTAACATGCTTTAACGCATGTAACGGTTCATTAGCCGGAAGCGTTATTGGCGGTACTCCAACTTATACACTACTATGGAATACACCTACTGGAACAGTTGCCGGTGGAAACATTATTAATCAATGCGCAGGCAATTATACATTTATTGTGAGAGATGCCAATACGTGTACAGCGCAAGTAACATTTACATTATTGCAACCGGCAGATATTACGGCAACATTTAATATTACCCCGCCTACTTGTAACACAAGTTGTAATGGGCAAATAACTACTTTACTCGGAGGAGGAACTCCTGGATACACATTGAATTGGTCAAACTCTGGTGGTAATCCAAATATAAATTTATGTGCCGGCGTTTATACCTTAACGGTTAACGATGCAAATAGCTGTGTGAAAATATTTACGGCTAATGTTGTAGCACCGCCGGCCTTTACAATTGCTGTAAATACACAATCTACTATTTGCGCCGGAAGTTGTAATGGAGCGGCCACCGTTATTGCCACTGGTGGAACCGGATTGATAACATATCAATTTAGTCCTACAATTTCCATTACTAACACAACCGGTATCGCTACTGGGATCTGCGCAGGTGCCTATATTGTGAATGTTTCAGATGCTAATGGATGTTCTCAGCCGGTGGCATTCAATATCAGTTCACCTCCAATATTAAACGCAGTAATTTCAGGCATTTTAAATACTTGTAATATATGTACGGGTGGCGCTACAGTTTCAGTAAGCGGTGGTGTGCCGGGTTATACTGTCAATTGGACAAACAGTGTTTCAGTTGTAGTAGGCACGGGAACAACAGTTGCCAATTTATGTTTAGGCAATTACACGGCGAATGTTACCGATGCGCTTGGTTGTACTCGTCAAGCTACAGTTTCAATTGCGAACACTGTTAGTGTAACAGTTGTAACAAGTGGTTCGTCGCTGTTATGTTTTGGTGCTTGTAATGCATCTGCAACGGCTAACGCAGCTGGAGGAACTCCAACTTATAGTTTTTCATGGAACTCTGCACCTACACAAACAACTCAAACGGCTACAGGATTGTGTGCGGGTAATTACACGGTAACAGTTACCGACGCCTTAGGATGTTCAAACACAGGAACAATTTCATTTACTCAACCTTCTTCGATCACAGTAACCTCTTCACAAACAAACATACCTTGTTTTGGTGGATGTGTTGGCGCAATAACTACAACAGCTTCCGGCGGAACTGCTCCATTAACTTTTTCTTGGAGTCCGGGCGGTCAAACAACAACGTCTCTCACAAGTTTGTGTACTGGCACTTATAGTATAAAAATAACCGACCTCAATGGCTGTACGCTAACTCCTGCAACATTCACTATTGCTTCAAACCCTTCTTTATCTGTTGTATTTACTTCTACAAGTCCAACGGGTTGTAATTTATCGAACGGAGTTATTTCAGCCACGGCCTCAGGCGGAACAGGCGCAGGGTACCAATTTACATGGACACCACCTTCCGCTTCGGTAGTTGCCGGGCCTGTAACAACGGCAAGTTCTCTTGGTGCCGGAACGTATACTTTACTTGTAATGGATGGTGCGGGTTGTACAAATAGTTTTGTAACATCTCTGTCAAATCCATCTGGACCAACCGTTAACGTAACTTCTATTTCTATAACTTGTTTTGGCGGGGCCAATGGGTCTGCCACTGCAACAGCTATTGGAACTGGTCCGTTCACCTTCACTTGGAATCCTGCAACAACATCCGTTGTGATTGGTGCAACTACAACGGCCTCCGGGATGTTAACGGGTACATATAATATTAGTGTTACTGATGTGAGTAACGGTTGTATTACAACTCAAACAATTGGTTTACTGCAGCCAACGCAAATGACAATTACATCAAACGTTACCAATGCCTCATGTAGTTCATCAAACAATGGATCTATAACTGCAACTATTTTAGGTGGAACACCAAATTACACGTTGAATTGGTTACCTGCAGGAACTGGAACCGCCATAACAAATCTTTCCCCTGGTAATTATACATTGAATGCAACGGATGCTAACGGTTGTCTTATCACTAGAACTTTTGTAATAACTGCGCCAAGTTCATTAACAGTGACTTCAACTCAAACCAATGTTACCTGTAATAGTTTAACCAATGGTGCAATTTCATTGACCGTAGCAGGCGGATCACCTGGATATAGTTTTAGTTGGACTCCGGTTGGAACCTTCACGGGTTCAACAAATAATCCGGTTTCAAATTTACCACCAAACGTTTACACTGTTATTGTAACTGATGTTAATGGTTGTCAATCTATAAACACCTTTACGATCACTCAGCCGGCAGCCATAGGTCATACTGTAATTTCGTCTAATGCGGTTTGTAATTCATTGTGTAACGGAACTGCGTCTCAAGTAATTTCAGGCGGCACTCCAACATATTCATTTAGTTGGTCAAGTTCTGCAGCAACAACACAATCTTTAGGAGCATTATGCGCCGGTAATTATACTGCCACTGTAACTGATGGTAATGGTTGTATTTCCACAAGAACGTTTGTGATTACACAACCTGCTGCAATTGCAATCACGGTTACGCCAACACATCCAAAATGTAATGCACAATGTAATGGATCTATTACAACAAATGTTGTTGGTGGTAATGGAGGTTATGTTTATAGTTGGGCTCCAGTAGGTGCGGGACCAACTCCTACAGGTTTATGTGCCGGCAACTATACATTAAGCATCACCGATGCTAGTTTGTGTCCGGGAAGCGCTGTAGTAACTCTAACTAATCCACCATTGGTAGTGGCTAATATTACATTTAGTAATCCTCTTTGTAACTCAAACTGCAATGGTTCAGCAACAACAACGCCTGCAAATGCAACTGCTCCAATTCAATATACGTGGACAAACGTACCTGCAAGTAATACTAATATAGCTAGTGGTTTATGTGCAGGAACATATAGTGTGTTTATCTTAGACGCTAATGGTTGTACCGACACTGGTCAAGTAACTTTAACTAATCCTCCTTTATTGAATGTGAATGTTTCAATATTAGCTGCAAGCTGTGGTTCAGCTAATGGTAGCGTGAGTGTAACGCCTAGCGGAGGAACGCCTGCTTATAGTTTCACATGGACGCCAGCCGTTGCCGGAAATACGAATGTGGCAGTAAATATTGTTGCGGGTGTTTATACAGTTAACGTTGCTGATGCTAATGGATGTACTAATACACAAGCAGTTCCGGTAAGTAATGCAAATGGACCAAGCTCTGCAGCAATTGCCTTTACAAATGTGGCGTGTAATTCACAATGTACTGGTGCAGCATCTGTCACAACAATAACGGGAGGTACACCTGGTTATACTGTAACATGGGTAACCCCACCTTCTGCATCTACTTTGATTACAAATTTATGCGCAGGAACATATACTGCTCAAATAATGGACGCAAATAATTGTTTACTCTTCCAGTCAGTGGTTATTACCGAACCACCTCCGTTTGATGATAACGAAATAGTAAGTAATGCGTTTTGTATTGGCGTTTGTAATGGAAGCATTGTTTTAGCTCCTACCGGTGGAACTGGGCCGTATACTTACACTTGGAGTTCATCGCCGTCTATCACAAATACTGCAACAGGTTTATGTGTTGGCGCTCATTCAGTAACCATTACTGACTTTGCAGGATGTACATTTACTGCTAATTATAATGTCAATGGAGCTACTGTTCTAACAGGTGCCATTGCAAGCTCTTCAAATCCTTGCTTTGGAAACTGTATTGCAAGTTCTACAGTTACAGCAACCGGTGGCGGTTTAGCACCTTACACATATTCGTGGAGCAATACACAAACAGGTTTGATCGCTAATAATTTGTGTAATGGAACTTATAGTTTAATTGTTACAGACAATAGTGGCTGTCAAAACACTTTCACAACAAGTATTATTTCACCGGCGGCAATAGCGTCCATTCCAAGCATCAGTTCTCCTTCTTGTGGTTTATGTAATGGTTCGGTAAGTGTAACAACGGGTGGAGGTACTTCACCATACACATATTCGTGGACAAGTTCGAGTACGAATTCAACATCTGCTGAATCAAATCTCTGTGCAGGCTTATATCAGGTAATGGTTACCGATGCAAATGGTTGTACCCAAACTCAAAATATTGCGATTAGTAATTCTTCTGGTATTACCGGCGAAACATTTAATGTTCAAGATGAATTGTGTTTTAATTCATGCAATGGTTCAGTAACAGTAACACCAATTGGCGGCACATCTCCTTACTCATTTAGTTGGATCAGTCCAATATCCACAAATAGTGTCATCACTAATTTGTGTGGAGGAACCTATTTTATTCAAATGACCGATGCACAAGGATGTATACGTACTAGTTCAGTAAGCGTTAATTCTGCAACTAATATTATCATAACACCAAACGTTCAATCACCTTCTTGCCCTGCTAATAATAATGGTACAGTAAGTGTGAGTGTGAGCGGTGGTACCGGTGTTTACACATACACTTGGTTGCCAGTTGGCAGCACATCGGTGATCACAAACGTTAGTGCCGGTGTTTACACAGTATTGGTAAGTGATGGTATTTGTACAAAAACTGCCGAGATCAACGTAAGTAATTCAACCGCTCCAGTGATTTTCTTCACTCAAAAAGATAATGGATGTCCTGGTGGACTTTGTACGGGTTCAATAGCTGTAACACCTACCCTTGGAACACCAGGGTATAATTATAGCTGGAGTAATGGAAATGTTACTAGTAGTGTAACAGGTTTATGTGCGGGTGTTATCACTTTAACTGTAACTGACGCTGCGGGATGTAAAGCCACGCAAACATTTAGTATTAGTCAAAATCCTGCGATCAATTTAAGTTTACCAGTTGTAAGCCAGGTAGCTTGTAATAACGATTGCAACGGTTCAATTCAATTAGTACCAAGTGGTGGTGCATTACCTTATGTGATCTCATGGATACCGGCTTCAACAGTAACGCCATCTAACCCTCTAACGAATTTATGTGCCGGAAGTTATACGGGAATTGTTACTGATATCAATGGCTGTAGCATTTCCAGAACAGTTGATATTTTAAATCCATTACCATTCTCTTTATCAACTCAAGTCACAAATGCAACTTGTAATTCTGCGGCAGATGGTGCAGCAACAACTACATTAACTGGTGCAACTCCGGGTTATACATATACATGGACTGATGGCGCAAGTAATACATTTACAACTGCTAATCTAACAAACGTATTACCAGGAACGTATTCTTTATCGATCATTGATGCTAATGGATGTCCAAAGGACACAGTGATCTCCATTGTTGGATCTTTCACAGTTTTAGCCAACGCAGGCCCCGATAGAACATTGTGTATTGATCCTAATTCAATTATTTTAGATGGCAGCTCGTCAATTAATGCACAGTTGTACTCTTGGACTAAATTGGCGCCAACTAATACAATTGCAAACACTGTGAGCACAAGTGTTGTTCCTTCTGTTGGAATTAATACTTTTGTTTTACTAGTTACATCTTCTGTTGCGATCTGTTTGGATGAGGACACCGTATTAGTAGTTGTGAATCCATTACCTGATGTAAATGCAGGACCAACACAAAGCATCTCCATGTATACTTCAACTAGTCTAGGAGGAATTCCAACATCTTTGCCCGGTACAAATTTCACCTGGACACCAACTACCGGCTTAAACGATCCTAATGCTGCAAATCCTATTACTTCTACAACCGTTAATACGCAGTACACTGTATTTGTATTAGATCCTAACACAGGCTGTGTAAATAGTTCAACCGTGGATATATTTATTTATCCTGATGTTAAGATCCCTAATGGATTTAGCCCTAACAGTGATGGTCGCAATGATTCTTGGATCATTGATAATATACAACAATTCACCGAATGTACAGTGGAGGTTTATAACCGTTGGGGTGAGTTGTTATTCGTTTCGCCTCCGGGTTATCCAAAACCTTGGGATGGAATTTACCACGGAAAGCCATTGCCTGTTGGAACGTATTACTATATAATTGATCTTAAGCATGTGGCATACCCTAAACCATTCACTGGTCCTTTAACCATATTCAGATAAACGCAACATGAAAGCTATGAGATATATATTAGGTATTGTGTTACTGAGTATCTTCGGTGCTAAGGCTCAGCAATTGCCTCAATACACGCAGTACATGTTGAATGAAATGGCAATTAACCCAGCTGTTGCCGGACGAGAAGATTACACTGATGTGCGTTCTAATAACCGTTATCAATGGGTTGGCATTACTGATGCGCCAAGAACTTATATGTTAACGGCTCACGGCCCATTTAAGTCAAAGAACATGGGTGTTGGGATGCATTTATACACAGATATTGTTGGTCCAACTCGCCGAACCGGATTAAATTTTGCATATGCGTATCACTTAAAAGTAGACGACGACATGTTTGTTTCGCTTGGGTTAAGTGGAGGTATTTTACAATGGGGAATTGACGGATCAAAGCTAAATTTAAGAGAAGAAGGCGATGCTAATCTATTAACCTCGTATAGAACCTCAATTGTTCCTGATTTTGGAACAGGCGCTTATTTCTATAAAAAGAATCGTTTTTACTTTGGTATTTCTGCACCGCAAATTTACCAAGCACCTATCAAGATCTACAACGACAATCCAAGTAATAGTAAGCTTGTAACGCACTTTAATATAAATGGCGCTTATAAATTTGACCTTGGCGAAGATTTTAAAATAGAACCATCATTCTTAATGAAATACGCAAAACCCGCTCCATTGATCGTTGATCTTGCAGTACGCGGTATTTATAAGGATCAGGTTTGGTTGGGTGCAGGCTATCGATCTTGGATTGTAAACGGCGTGAATAGTGAAGCATTCACGGCTATGCTTGGATATATGTATAAAGACTATTTAATGTTCGGCTATTCATATGATTTTAGTGCTACCAATATAAAAAGATACTCTACCGGAACCCACGAAGTAATGCTCGGACTAAGATTCTCACGCAAACAAGCGAGCACTTGGGAAGCTAAAAAATAGCCTTCTTTTATTGCCGATAAAACACGGTTTTATACCCACCAATTCCTTATTGCGAAACAAGCCTTATTTAGAATCATTATAAATATGAATTGTTGTTAAAAAAATCAAAAAAAAGCGTTTCTCATTACCAATATCCTGCTAAATTTGTTCCCGGTTTATGTCATTATTTTGTCATAATCTGTAATGTTTTAGACCTCTTTTTTTATTCGAAATATGGAAAATAATAAGTGTCGTACCTCCCTCCAGATCTTGTTTGCAGCTGTTCTTCTATTGACTTTTAGCTTTAAATTATCTGCGCAAGATGGAGCAACTCTCTTCAAAAAGAATTGTGCTGTTTGTCACACCACATCTGATGTAAAACTTACCGGCCCTGGCTTAAAGGGTGTTTTTGATAGGGTTCCTAAGCCTGCTGATGCATGGCTTACTGCTTGGATCCTCAATAACGAAAAGGTTGTAAAAAGCGGTGACGCTTATGGCAAGAAGATCCTTAGTGATTACGGTAACGCTGCAATGACAGTTTTTGAAGGGCAATTAAGTGAGAAAGATGTTGCGGCTATCTTAAGCTATATTAAAAATCCTCCTGCACCTCCAACTTCAAGCGGCCCTGTTGCTAGCGGAGACAATGGAGCAACTGAAGAAGTAAAAGGTGGAATTGAGCCGGTTTATTTAGTTCTTGGTTCAATTATACTATTGATCATTTTGTTGTATGCATTGCGTAGTGTTCGACACTCAATGCAAAATTCTGCAAACAAAGCTCAAGGAAAATCTGAAACTCCTGAATTATCATTTTTTGAAGAAGCCAAAGAATGGATGGGTAGTCATCGTCGCGTAGTTGGGGTGATCTCATTGGTTCTTGTTTTTGGTGGAATGAAATCTTGCTGGGATGCTTGTTATAGGATCGGTGTTTATTACGATTGGAAAACTCAAAAAGGTTATAAACCTTCACAGCCAATTAAATTCTCTCATAAATTACATGCTGGCGACAATGAGATCGCTTGTCAGTATTGTCATAGCACTGTAGAAAAATCACGTCATGCAGGAATTCCTACGGTAAATATTTGTATGAACTGTCACAAAGGAATTTCTACGGGACCTCAATACAAAGAGAAAGAGATCAATAAGATCTATGCCGCAGCAGGTTGGGATAAAGACAACCAAAAATATACCGGTAATGAAAATCCATTGAAGTGGATAAAGGTTCACAATTTACCAGATCATGTTTATTTTAACCACTCACAACACGTTGTAGTAGGGAAAATTGAATGTGCAACTTGTCACGGTGATGTAAAAGCAATGACCGTTGCAGAACAAAAAAGCCCTCTTACCATGAAGTGGTGTATAGATTGTCACCGTAATACTGAAGTAACAATGCAAGGAAATGCTTATTATGATCGCTTACACAAAGCGCTTAAAGAGAAGTATGCTGGTCAGTATGATGTGAAATTTACCGTAGATAAGATCGGTGGATTAGAGTGTGGTAAGTGTCATTATTAATTAAGAATACATTAAGAACGAAATAACTAATGTCTATGTCAAAAAAATACTGGAAAGGTTTACCGGAACTACATAATAGTCCGGAATTTCAGGAACAATTAAAAAATGAGTTCTCTGAACCTCTTCCCATCGATGAGTTTTTAAACAGTGACGATTCTGAAAGTAAAGGAACTTCGCGTCGCGATTTCTTAAAGGTAATGGGCTTCTCTACAGCAGCCGTTGCTTTAGCAGCTTGCGAAACACCTGTTAACAGGTCAATCCCTTACGTTGTAAAACCAGAAGAAGTTACTCCGGGTGTAGCCAATTTCTACGCTTCTACTTTTTATGATGGTCACGATTATGCTTCTATCCTTGTAAAAACAAGAGAAGGTCGTCCTATTAAAATTGAAGGCAATGATCTTTCTAAAGTTTCACATGGTGGAACTAGCGCACGAGTTCAAGCCTCTGTTCTAAGTTTATACGACGGTGCTCGTTTAAAAGGCCCGATCTTAAAAGGAAAAGATGTAACCTGGAAGTCTGCAGATGATGCGGTTGCGTCTGCTGTTTCTGCAACTGGCGCCGCTATTCGTATATTAACATCTACCATCATCAGCCCTTCTACAAAAGCGGTTGTTGCTGAGTTTATGTCAAAATATCCAACAGCGCAGCACGTTACTTATGATGCAATTTCTTACAACGCTTTAACCCTTGCCAACAAAAATGTATTCGGTAAATCAGTTGTATCTTCTTACGATTTCTCTAAAGCAAAAACAGTTGTTGGTATCGCTTGTGACTTCTTAGGAAATTGGTTAAATCCAATTGAATTTGCAAAACAATATTCTACTAACCGTCGTGCTACAAAAGAGAAACCTGAGATGAGCAGACATTATCATTTCGAGGCTAATCTTTCGTTAACTGGTGCAAATGCTGATCATCGCGTTTGGGTTAAGCCTTCAGAATTAGGTAAGGTTACTTTGGCATTATTTAATGAAGTTGCCGGTGCTACAGGAAATTCAAAAGCATCTGGTGATGAGAAAATTGGAAATCCTGCTGCTGCAGCTGCTATTAAAAAAGCTGCTCAAGAATTAGTTAAAGATAAAGGACAATCATTGGTTGTTTCCGGAGTTAACGATGAAGGAGTTCAAACCTTAGTAAATGGTATCAATAAAATGCTTGATAACTACGGAAAAACAGTAGATGTTGAGTTACACTATAATTTGAAACAAGGTGATGATAAAGCATTCACTGACTTGGTAGCTGATATGGCTGCAGGAAAGGTAAATGTATTAATGACCTACAATTGTAACCCTGTTTATACATCTCCTGCTTCTTTGAATTTTGCTGCAGCGTATAAAAAAGTAGCTACAAAAGTTTCCTTTGCACAAGTATTAGATGAAACTGCGCAATTAGCAGATGTTGTTTGTCCTGATCATCATTATTTAGAGTCGTGGAACGATGCAAATCCAAAACGTGGCCATTACTCTTTACAACAACCTGCTATCAATCCGATCTTCTCTCAACCTCGTCACGAAGGAACACGTCAATTCCAAGATTCGATGTTGAAGTGGTCAGGAATTAAAACTGATTTCTTATCATACTTACAAGCGGTTTGGAATAATCGCATTTTCCCAAATCAAGGGAAATTTGGCGACTTTACTACCTTCTGGAATAATTCTTTGCATGATGGTGTTGTAAAAACATACGTGCACAAAGATGTGAATACTGCCGAGAAATTAGTGATCAATGATTCTACCGGTAAACCTTTATTGGCTGGTGTTGCAGCAATTGCTGCTGAACTAACCGATACTGTAAAAGTTGAGGCTCCAAAAGTTGATCCTAAGGTTGCTGTAGTTACTGAAGTATTGCCAACTCCTGATTATAACAAAGCCGCAGCAATGGCTAGCGGAACTAAAGGTGGTGCACTTGAATTATTCGTTTATGAGAAAATTGGTTTAGGAACAGGTAATCAAAGCAATAACCCTTGGTTACAAGAATTACCTGACCCTATCTCTAAAGTTACTTGGGATAATTACATTACCATGAGCCCAATTGACGTTAAAGCAAAAGGACTTCGTGAAATGTTACGTCAAGATATTGATGGTAGTATTGTTGAATTAACTGTAAATGGTGTGAAGATGAACGTTCCTGTTTATCCTCAACCTGGCCAAGCTCCCGGCACAATTGGATTAGCTGTAGGTTATGGAAGAACAGTTGAATCAATGAAGGTTGGAAATGGTATTGGTGTAAATGCATTTGCAGCATTAAGCATCTCTAACGGTACAATTCAAACTATTACTCCAAATGTTTCTATAAGCGGAGAGAATGGCGAACATCGTTTTGCCGGTACTCAAATTCAACACACCATCATGGGTCGTGAGGAATATATCTTACGCGAAACATCAATTGGTGAATACAAATCAAAAGATAAAGAATATTATAACCCGGCAGCAGAATTACCAGTACACGGTGGTGGTAAAAAGAATGTTGCTGAAATTGACCTTTGGAATGCTCATGAGCGTTTAGGTCATAAGTGGGGTATGACCATCGACATGAATACATGTATTGGTTGTGCTGCTTGTGTTGTTGCATGTACTGCAGAGAATAACGTTGCTGTTGTTGGTAAAGAAGAAGTTACCAAAACTCGCGATATGTTCTGGTTACGTATCGATCGCTATTATAGTTCTGACGCAAATAAATTAGTTGAAGATGTAAGTGGTTTACTTAAAACACGTCAAATGTATTTGGATATGGAAACTCCTTCGGCTAATCCGAAAGTAACATTCCAGCCAATGATGTGTCAACACTGTAACCATGCACCTTGCGAAACTGTTTGTCCGGTATTAGCTACCAGTCACAGCTCAGAAGGTTTGAATATGATGACCTACAACCGTTGTATCGGTACACGTTATTGCGCAAACAACTGTCCTTTCAAAGTACGTCGTTTCAACTGGTTCAATTACAACGAAAATAAAGACTTCGCTTCTAATCCTGCACAAATGGAATTAGGTCGTATGGTATTGAATCCGGATGTTGTTGTACGCTCTCGTGGTGTAATGGAAAAATGTTCAATGTGTACTCAACGTTTGCAAGCTGGTAAATTGGTTGCTAAAAAATCCGGCATGCCATTAGTTGATGGTTCAATTAAAACTGCTTGTCAACAAGCATGTCCTACAAATGCGATCATGTTTGGTGATGCTAACGATGAAAAATCAGAAGTGTCAAAATGGAGATCAGATGACAAGAATTACTACTTATTAGAAGAATTAGGCGTGAAAGCTACAGTTTCGTATCTATTAAAAGTACGTAACGTTGATGAGCGTGTAACTTTCTATGCAGAAGAAGGTCATAAAGGTGGACATGAAGCTCATGGAGAAAAACATGAAGAACACAAAGAAGAAAAACACTCGTAATTAATTTTAATCTTATTTTATAATATACTATGCACGCAGAATCAGAAATAAGGGAACCGCTAATAGAAGGTAATAAGACCTATCGTCAGATCTCTGACGATATTATCGCGCCCATTGAAGGTAAAGCCGCCAAAGGATGGTACACATTAACAACTATTATGGCCTTTTGTTTTTTATGGGGTATAGGTTGTTTGGCATACACCATTGGTGTGGGTATTGGCTCATGGGGTAGTAATAATGGTGCTGATTGGGCTTGGGATATCACCAACTTCGTTTGGTGGATCGGTATTGGTCACGCCGGTACTTTGATCTCTGCAGTATTATTATTATTCCGTCAAAAATGGCGTATGGCTATCAACCGTTCTGCGGAAGCGATGACCATTTTCGCTGTACTTTGTGCGGCTATTTTCGTAACACTACATACTGGTCGTCCTTGGTTAGATTATATGTTATTCCCTTTGCCAAATCAATTTGGTAGTTTATGGCCTAACTTTAACTCACCATTATTATGGGACGTTTTTGCAGTATCAACTTATGCTACTGTTTCGATCGTGTTCTGGTACATTGGTTTGATTCCTGACTTTGGAATGATCCGTGATCGCGTAGTTAAACCTTGGCAAAAGAAAATGTACTCATTGTTATCATTTGGTTGGGGTGGAAGTGCACGTCACTGGAGCCGTTTCGAAGAGGTATCATTAGTACTTGCAGGTTTATCAACACCACTCGTATTCTCGGTTCACTCCATTGTATCCTTCGACTTTGCTACATCAATTGTTCCGGGTTGGCACACAACTATCTTCCCACCTTATTTCGTATCAGGTGCGGTATTCTCAGGTTTTGCCATGGTATTAACGTTAATGTTAGTAGTTCGCAAAATTTACAAATTAGAAGCTTATCTTAGAATTAAACACATTGAGTACATGAACATCGTTATCATTGTAACAGGTTCAATAGTTGGTGTGGCTTATTTAACTGAGTTATTTGTTGCTTGGTATTCAGGAGTAGAGTGGGAGCAATACGCATTCTTAAATCGTGCTACTGGTCCGTTGGCTTGGAGCTACTGGATCATGATGGGTTGTAACGTATTATCTCCACAGTTATTCTGGTTCAAAAAGATACGTACTTCTATTTTAGCAACTTTTATTTTATCGATCGTAGTTAATATCGGTATGTGGTTCGAGCGTTTTGTGATTATCGTTCCAACATTATTACGTACATACTTACCATCTACTTGGAATACGTACACGCCTTCATTTATTGATATCGGGATCTTTGTAGGAACCATAGGAATGTTTGGAACATTCTTCTTGTTGTTCTCACGTTACTTCCCAGTAATTGCTCAGGCTGAATTGAAAACAATTTTGAAATCTTCTGGTCAACAACAAAAATTAGATGCGGCAAAACATGCACATCATGCTACAGCGCATAATTAATAAATTAAAGAGTAAGTAAATTATATGGCAACTAAACAAATCATACACGGAGTTTTTGGCGATGAAGTGCCAATGATGGAAGCGTGTAAAAAACTAAGAGCTGCGGGCATCCGTATAAATGAAGTATACAGCCCAATGCCGGTACATGGTATTGATTCAGTTATTGGCTTACCAAGAACTCGTATAGCAATATGCGCGTTTATCTATGGAATTACAGGAACATCATTAGCTACATTAATGATGTGGTATATGATGGTTCACGACTGGCCAAATGATATTGGTGGAAAGCCTACATGGGCATATTACATGGCGGTTCCGGCTTTTATCCCAATTACTTTTGAGGCAACTGTGTTTTGTGCAGCGCATGGAATGGCTTTAACTTATTTCTTACGTTGCTGGTTAGTTCCTGGCGCAAAGGCAAAGAATCCTGACCCAAGAACAACTGACGATAAATTTCTAGTTTATTTAGAATTGAAAGAAGAGCAAGCCAAAAAAGCTGAAGCAATTTTTAAAGAAACTGGTGTTGAAGAAGTGAATTACAAGGGAACTATACATATCGAACCAAAGTATTAATAGAATATTTTATATGGACATGAATTATAAAACAATAAAATTAGCGGTAACGGGTGTAGCATTTACACTTGTATTAGCTAGTTTGAGCTCTTGCGGCGTAAGAGATGAAAACACTCCAGGTGTGGAATTCATGCCTGATATGTACCGCTCTCCATCTATTGAGAATTACGGTTCGCATGTATTGGATGGTGACACATTGCAAAACGCTATGTTGCCTGTTAAAGGAACAGTGTCTCGCGGGTTTTTACCTTATGCATATGAGAATAACGCTGCTGGATATGAAGCGGCAGGTGCAAACTTGAAGAATCCATTAGACATGAGTAATCTAGCCATGCACGAAAAACAAGGTGAGGAACTTTATGGTAAGTATTGTGTTCACTGTCATGGTGCAACCGGTGCTGGAGATGGAAAGGTTGGCTTGAAGCTACCTGGTCCTCCACCTGCTTATGATGGAGCATTGAAAAATCTTCCTGAAGGAAAGATCTTCCATTCGATCACTTACGGAAAGAACTCAATGGGATCACATGCTAGTCAAGTTTCTGTTGAAGAACGTTGGAAATTGGTATGCTATGTGCAAAAATTGCAAGGACCAAAAGTAACTGCTGATAGTACAAAACAAGTTGCAGTAGTGGCAACTCCAACAACAGCAGTTAAAGCAACAGGCGGACAACATTAATATTTAATACGTAACGAAACTATAATATGAATACAGAGAATTTCACAATACCTTCTAAAGCCAAAATGGCCTCATTTGCATTAATGGGTTTGGGCTTAGTATCCATTATATTGATGTTCATGATGGACAAAGGAAACGAAGCTGAGCACTATCATGCAGGAACTCGCGCATGGTCAAATGTATTTGCAGGATCATTCTTTTTTGCTGCATTAGCTTTGGGTGCTGCCTTCTTTTTAGGATTGCAATATGCTGCTGAAGCTGGTTGGTCAACATCAATCAAACGCGTGATCGAAGCAGTTTCTATGTACTTACCTTGGGGATTAAGCTTCTTAATGTTGTTGTTTATTTTAGGTCAATTTTTTCATGCGCACCATATTTATCATTGGATGCAACCTGGAATTGCAGATCCTTCAAGTGAACATTATGACGCAGTGATTGCAGGAAAGATCGGTTATTTTGGTGTTTTCTGGTGGGTACGTACTATTCTTTATATGGTTGGTTGGACTTGGTTCACAATGAAATTGAGAAAGAATTCAATTGATGCTGATAAATTAGAGATCGACGTAAATAATAGTTTTCACTGGAAGAATGTTAAGTTAGGCGCTTGGTTCATGGTTGTATTTGCTGTTACTTCTTCTACTTCAACTTGGGATTGGATCATGAGTATTGATACACATTGGTTCTCTACGATGATGGGTTGGTATGTATTCTCTGGAATGTGGATCAGCGCATTGGTTGCGATAACTGTTTTAGTTATTTGGTTAAAAAAATTAGGGTATTTAGAGTACGTAACTGAAAGTACAATTCATGATATGGGTAAGTGGATGTTCGCTATCTCTTTCTTGTGGACATACTTATACTTCTCTCAATTCATGTTGATCTGGTATGCGAATATCCCTGAAGAGGTTATTTATTTCCAAACACGTTGGGAAAGCTATAAAACATTAATGTGGACGGTAGTTTTTGTAAACTTCGCATTCCCTATGATCATGTTAATGAGCCGCGATTGTAAACGTAATTTCTTTTTCTTGATGTTTGTTGGTACTATTATTTTTGTAGGACACTACTTAGATGTGATCATGATCGTAATGCCGGGAACGGTTGGTCATTCTTGGACCGGATTAAGTTGGATGGAGTTTGGTACTTTCTTCTTCTTCCTCGGATTGTTCATTTATGTTGTGCTGAATGCTTTAACAAAAGCGCCGTTAAAAGTGAAAAATCATCCATACTTGAACGAAAGCTTACATCATTCAACTTGATTTATTTAGAAACAAACAAAGAGATTTAAAAACTTAAATTATATACAATGAAATTACTAGTTCTATTAGCCATCGTTTTACTGATAATTGCAGGGCATCAATTATTAAGGATAATCGAGTTAAGTAGGGGTTTAAAGAAAACTACCGAATGGCAAGTAACAAATTCTGATAATGATCGTATGGGTAAGATCATGATTGTCTTCATGGTTTTATTTTTTGCATTCTTTTTCTGGCAAGCTGCTCGCTGGAATGATCGTGCATTACCACCGGCTGCTTCAGAGCATGGAATGAAGGTTGATGTACTTTGGGATGCAAACGTTTACTTGATCACTTTCGTTTTTTTAGTAACAAATTTTTTCCTTTTCTGGTTCGCTTACAAATACCGTGGTTTGGCAAATTCTAAGGCAGTTTTTATTTCTCACAATAATAAATTAGAGTTAGCTTGGACTGTTATTCCGGCTTTTGCTCTTGCATTCATTATCATATTCGGTTTAAAATACTGGAATGAGATCATGTCTATGTCTGATAAAGCAGATAAAGTTGTGGTTGAACTATATGCAAAACAATTTGATTGGACCGCGCGTTACCCTGGCAAGGATGGTAAATTAGGTGAAACAGATTACCGCCAAATTTCAGGAAGTAACTCAGTAGGTATGGATACGGCAGATGTAGTAGGTAATGATGACATCATTGTAAAAAATGAATTTCATATTCCTGTTGGAAAAGAAATAGTTTTTTACATGCGCTCTCGCGATGTTCTTCATAGTGCTTATATGCCTCACTTCCGCGCGCAAATGAACTGTGTTCCAGGGATGGTAACAACGTTTAAATTTGTGCCAACTAAAACCACTATGGAAATGAGAAAAGATCCTTATGTGAAAAACATGATGGCCGGCATTAATAAAGAAAGAGAGAAAAAAGGAGAAGAAGCGGTTGAGTTTGATTATCTACTTTTATGCAATAAGATCTGCGGAACTTCCCACTTCAATATGCAAATGAATTTGGTTGTGGAAAGCCAAGCTGATTATGATGCATGGATCGCTAAACAAAAGTCATTTAAAACTGTAGCGGTTAAACCTTAATATTAATAAACTTAAATAAATAAAAATGGGCTCTGTAACAAATTCTGCACTTGAAAAAGAACATTTAGTTCATCATGATCATGTTCATCATGATGATGATCATGAAGAGAGTTTTATAAGCAAGTATGTGTTCAGTATGGATCACAAGATGATCTCTCGTCAGTTCTTAATTACGGCTGTGATCATGGCAGTAATTGCAATGACGATGTCGATCATCTTCCGTATGCAGTTAGCATGGCCGGGCGAAAAGTTTGCCTTTGTTAACGCATTGTTGGGTGATAAATGGGCGAAAGATGGCATCCTTGACCCTAATATGTATCTTGCATTGGTTACAATACACGGAACCATTATGGTGTTTTTTGTATTAACGGGTGGACTGAGCGGTACTTTCAGTAACTTATTGATACCATATCAAATTGGTGCACGCGATATGGCATCAGGTTTTTTAAATATGTTGTCATACTGGTTCTTCTTCTTATCTAGTTGTATCATGTTAGCGTCATGTTTTATTGATGATGGACCGGCTTCTGGTGGTTGGACGATATATCCTCCTTTATCTGCAGTTCCTGAAGCAATGCCAGGCTCTAAGTTAGGTATGACCATGTGGTTGATCTCAATGACCATTTTCGTTGTGTCATCATTACTTGGTAGTTTGAATTACATCATCACTGTATTTAATATGCGTGCAAAAGGTATGACGATGACTCGTTTACCTCTTACAATATGGGCGTTCTTAGTAACTGCTGTTCTTGGAGTTTTATCTTTCCCTGTTCTAGTATCTTGTGTTGCATTATTAATTATGGATAGAAGTTTTGGTACTAGTTTCTATTTATCTGATATTTATATTGGTGGTCGTCCATTAGACAATGTAGGTGGTAGTCCAATTTTATTCGAGCACTTATTCTGGTTCTTAGGTCACCCTGAGGTATACATTGTATTATTACCTGCATTAGGTATCACTTCAGAGATCATCGCTACAAACTCACGTAAACCGATCTTTGGTTATCGTGCCATGATCGGTTCTATCTTAGCAATTGGTTTCTTATCCTTCATTGTATGGGGTCATCATATGTACATGACAGGTATGAATCCATTCTTAGGATCAGTATTCGTATTTACAACTTTATTGATCGCAATTCCTTCTGCGGTTAAAGCGTTTAACTACATAACCACTTTATGGAAAGGTAATTTGCAGTTTACGCCAGCTATGTTATTCTCAATTGGCTTGGTTTCATCATTTATTACAGGTGGTGTTACAGGTATTATTCTTGCAGATTCAACTTTAGATATCAATGTACATGATACGTACTTTGTGGTAGCTCACTTCCACATCGTAATGGGATTAAGTGCGATCTTTGGTATGTTTGCCGGAGTATATCATTGGTTCCCTAAATTATTCTTAAGAATGATGAATAAGAAATTGGGATATGTGCATTTTTGGACAACCATAGTTTTTGCTTATGGTACATTCTTCCCACAACACTTTTTAGGTTTAGCCGGGGTGCCTCGTCGTTATTATACAAATAGTAATTTCCCGATGTTCGACAACTTAGTTGATATAAATGAAATTTGTACAATATCAGCTATTCTGGGAGCATTAGTTCAAGTTATTTTCTTGTTCAACTTCTTCTATAGTATGTTCCGTGGTGAGAAAGCTCCTCAAAACCCTTGGAATTCTAATACACTAGAGTGGACAACTCCAATGGCTAATATCCATGGTAACTGGCCAGGCGCATTGCCTGTAGTTCACCGTTGGCCTTATGATTATAGTAAGCCAGGAAAAGAAAAAGATTTCGTTCCTCAAACTGTGCCTCTTGAAGAAGGAGAGCACGATGGTGGAGGACACTAATATTAAAGATCCCGGAATTACATTCCGGGATTTTTTTTTGCTATATTAGATCATAAAATTGTTGGATATGGAAGAGATAAAAATGTCGATCACTTTACCGGTAAAAGCAACTGATTTATATGCTGCATGGCTTGATAGTAAAATGCATTCTGCCTTTACAGGTGGAGAAGCTCAACTAAGCAAAAAAGTGCATGGACAATTCACGGCATGGGATGAATATATAATTGGCAAGAATCTCGAATTACTAGAAGGTAAGTTTATTAGGCAAAGCTGGCGCACCATAGAGTTTAAGGATAATGCACCAGATTCAGTATTAGAATTAAGTTTTGAAGAGAAGGCAGGAAAAACAAAACTCAGTCTTTATCATTACAATCTTCAAAAAGGAGATGGAAAGAAATATGGTCAAGGCTGGAAGGATCACTATTTTACTCCAATGAAAGCCTATTTTTCGGGGAAATAAGGTCAAAATGGGCTTAAAATTTTGCCAATTTAGGATAAATCTCTACATTTGCAGTCCCTAATCAAAATTGGGTGTCTGGTCTGGTAGTTCAGCTGGTTAGAATGCCGCCCTGTCACGGCGGAGGTCGCGGGTTCGAGTCCCGTCCAGACCGCCAGATAAATATAAAAAGCGCACTTATAGTGCGCTTTTTTATTTTGAGTAACGCTAAAAAGCCCTGCTTTTAGTAAATTTGGTAAAGGTGATGAAGAAGATCTTAGTATTATTTATGTTAGTGTGCAGTTGGCATTCATTGTTTTCGCAAACTAGTGTAACCATTACTATTCAAGATGCAAATTGCACTTCATCAACCGGAATTGTTACCGTGAATTCAGTAACAAGTAGCGCAACTCCAAACTATACAATTACTGAGGGTGCATCGCCCATTGCAACAAATATTACATTACCATTTACTTTTACTAATGTGAGTGTTGGATCTCATACGTATGTTATAACAGGTTCCAATTTAGTTGCAATAACTTTTACTGCACTTATTCAAACAAACACAGTTGCACCGATGGTTTTTGCTAATGTAGGAGGAACCGTAACTTGCATTTCACCAGTTGCATTATTAACTGGAACTTCTAATATAAATAATGCAACTTATACTTGGAGCCCACAAAATGTTACAACAAATACCGCTACTGCCATAGGAGGTGGCAATTACACATTAACAATTTCCGATCCTGCAAATAGCTGCACCAGCAATACCGTGGTAACCGTGATTCAAAATACTGTTGTTCCAAATATAAACGCTGTGGCAAACGGTTCTATTACTTGCACAAATACCATTGTTGCGATTGTTGGAACTTCAACAACAACAGGAGTTACCTATAGTTGGGCACCTTCAGGTTTTCCAACCAGCACAATTTATAGTACAGCCCCAAGCATTCACACGTTAATTGTTACCGACCCATCTAATGGTTGCACTGCTGTGCAAACTGTTACCGTTTACCAGATCGGGCAATTTAGCGCCAGTGTAAGTCTTTTAGGAAATGTGAAATGTAACGGTGCAAGCACAGGAAGTGTAGCTGTTGATCTAATTGGAGGTTCAGGCATTTATTCAGTTACCATATTGAATACAAATTTCTTTTTTGGAAATCTTACTACATTTCCTTCTACAATAACCTCGCTTGCAGCAGGTAATAATTCAATTGCTCTATTGGATACATTATCCGGTTGTACTCAAACACTTTTTATTAATATCACTCAACCCCCTGCCTTAAATTTATTGCTTACATTAACAAGTCAGCCACAAATTTGTGAAGGAGAACCGGTAAATATTTACTCAACACTTAGTGGGGGAGTTCGGCCTTACACTTATCAATGGTTACCATTCGGAGGAACAGATTCTACATTAAATATTTTCGCTGGCCCTAATTCATACACCTTGTTGGCTTATGATGCAAATGCATGTTTAGCAACTGCAGTAAAAAATTTAACAGTGAATCTCAAACCGCAACTAACAATCTTAAACCCTCCGGCTATTGTTTGCGGATCTGTTTGTGTTAGCTTTTCATTAGCTGCTGCGCAAAACTCAGCTTATGTATATAATTGGAATTTCACAGATATCAATGGAAGTGCAACTCCAATCCAGGTAAATCAGTATAATCCATCTATTTGCTTTACACAAGTTGGAAAGTATAACTGCGAACTAAGCATTTTTACTCCACAAGGATGTTCAACCCAATCAAGTATCCCTTTATTTCTTAAATTATATCCTAAAGTTAAAGCCGCGTATCTATCTAATCCAATAGATAATATTTTCATATTTGATGATGTCAATTTCATAAACGCTAGTAGCGGTGCCGATTGGTATAGTTGGTATGATGAAAATAATTTCTTTTCAAATAAAGCAAATCCTGTTTATAATTTCTATGAGCCTGGAAAATATTTGGTTTCGCTTATTGCCTCGAATGAAGGATGCTCTGACACTATTTCAAGGCATGTTTTAATTAATGAAGCCACCTTTATGCATTTTCCAAATGCATTTACGCCAAACAATGATGGCTTAAATGATGTGTGGCGCCCTGTATTTTACGGCGATTATCAAGGAGGCGAATATGAGTTGAGTATTTTTGATCGATGGGGAAAGAAAGTGTTTTGGACCGTTATTATTGATAATGGGTGGGATGGAACTTACAAAGAAAAACCTTGTGAAGATGGGGTTTATAATTGGCGTATCAAATTAAGAACGAAAACAATAAGCAACGATAACTTAAGAGGCATCATCAATTTGAAAAGGTAAAGTTGCTATTGCAAATTACGAATAGGTAAATTAAACTATGTTAGAAAGTCAACTACACGAAAGCCACTCCTTAAAATACAATGTGAAATTGGATACTACAAATGATGTGCCAATGGCAGTTGTAGAGTTCTTGGATAGTACTAATAACAAATTGAATACCTTAAAATTAAAAGTTATCACAGCAGATGAACTATACGTTAAGATAGAAAAGGGCGAGGATTTTATTTTAGAGGATAGTTATATTTTTAATTTTTCGCTGAGTGAATACAGATTTAAGAAAGGATTAAAAGAACATGATCTGGTAGTGCTAAAGAATTTTAAAGCAGTAAGAACTTTTTTTGATTGCTTTTCAGTTACTGATTTCAGCTACGCAAAATTTGAAGGCAAGAAGATCCAATTCAATAGCTGCGTATTTGGTAACGGTTTAAATAACTTTCAATGTGCCGACTTTGGAAATAGTGATGTGCAGTTTAAAGTGACCAGATTTGGAAGCGGAACAAATAATTTTCAGTCGGTTGTTTTTGGCGAAGGTGATATTACATTTGCAGGCACTAACTTTGGTAATGGTAATTTGATATTTGCCGATGCGAAATTCAGTAATGGAAATGTTGATTTTAAAAATACCATTTTCGGAGAGGGGAACATTGATTTTAAATTCGCAAAATTCTCTGAAGGAAATATCTCATTCGAAAGAGCGTCCTTTGGTATTGGCAAAAAGGATTTCAAGAATGTGGAGTTTGGTGGTGGACGAATTGATTTCAGAAGAGTTAGTTTTAATGACGGAGATGTTTCCTTTGAAGGTGCAGAATTTGGCCAGGGAAAAACGAATTTCAGAGGTGCCTCTTTCGGAAAGGGAATAAAGAATTTTAATTTGGCCGATTTCTCTAATTCGGAAATTGGTTTTGATAACGTTGATTTTGGAGTAGGCAACATCAGTTATAACCAAGCTGTGGCAAATCACATTTCATTTAACGCTTGCTCATTCAATAGTTTTGTTGATTTCAGATTTGCAAAATGCAATGTGTTGAATTTAAGTAATTCGGTTATAAGGGATATTGTGGATATCGTTCCTGAAAAAGAGGAGGTGGTGATACGGGAAGTAAATATGGTAAATACGCGTATCCTTGGTCGTTTATTTATTAATTGGCGCGAGAATGAAGTGTTTAAGTTGATCTATAATCAGGAAACGTCAACATACTTTCAAAAGGCAGAACAGTTCAGGATCTTAAAGGAGAATTTTCGTGTGAATGGTCAATATGAAGATGAAGACTTGGCATATATCGAATTTAAACGTTGTGAGGCATTGGCCAATTTAAATGAAGAGAAAAATGGCACCATGATCGAAAAGATTTTCGCGTACCCAAAATTTTATTTTCAAAAGTATGTATTCGATCATGTTGGTAGGTATGCTACCGCGCCAACTCGCGTATTGATCAATGCCGTCATAGCAGTTTTCATTTATGGAATTATCTATTATGTGTTCACAGAATATTTCACTGCCATTGGTTCTGTAGAAAGTACTTTACCGGAGGTAATTAATCATGGGCATGATTTTGGAAATAATATTTATTACAGCGCAATAACATTTTTCACAATTGGTTATGGCGATTATTTTCCTCACGGATTTTTAAAATTTGTAGCTGCCTGCGAAGGTTTTTCTGGAGTGTTCTTGATGAGTTATTTTACCGTTGCTTTTGTGCGAAAGATCTTGCGTTAGATCCTGATGCCGATCAAACAAACATCATCCACTTGATCAAGAGAACCTTTCCATTCTTCAAATTCTTTAATTAGGAAAAGTTTTTGTTCTTCCGGTTGCATTCCTGTATTAGCAATTAGAAGTTTTTCTAATCGTGAGTACATGAATTTTTTACCCCTTGGCCCGCCAAACTGATCGGCAAAACCATCGGTGAATAAGAACAACATATCGTCCTTTTGTAGTTGAAATTCTTTTAAATTAAACTCACCAGACTGATCATCGTTTGAAGCTGTTACAGCCTGTTTATCCGCCTTTAGCTCAATGATCTTTCCTTCGCGAAGTATCCAGCAAGGGTTATTTGCTGCAGCAAATTGCATTACCAATGTATCGGTTTGTATTACACAACAGCTTATGTCCATTCCATCTCGAATGATCTCATTGTTCTTCGAGCGCAGATTCTTTTTTAGTTCAGAATTTAAAAAATTAAGAATGTCTGCCGGACTTTGAACGCTCCTCTCAAGAATTGACTGGTTTAAAATAGAAACGCCAAGCATGCTTAACATAGCACCGGGCACGCCATGACCTGTGCAATCGGCTACTGCAATGGCCTTTATGTTCTGCTTTAACGAAGGATGATCTTTCGTATCCAACACCCAATAAAAATCTCCACTTACAATGTCTTTGGGTTTGTAGATCACAAAGGATTTTGGAAATACACTATTGAATTCCGTGTGTGATGGAATAAAACTATTTTGAATGCGTTTTGAATAATTGATCGAATCAATGATCTCTTTTTGTTTTTCTTCAACAAGATGCTTTTGCTTATTTATAACCTTGGTTTTTTCCCTGTTTGCTCTTAATGCTTTAAAAATGAAGAATGAGAATAGTAATGTTAAAATCAGAACAGAGGTAATCGCGATGGTAATATTGCGCTGAATTACTTTCTCGCTTAAACTCTTTTCGTCTTTAATTTTTTGTTCCGCTTCCTTTATTTTTAATTCATTTTCATATTTTGATTGAGAGGCTGCACGTTGAGCGGCGCTTTTATTTAGGACCTTACTGTAAATATAATATTGTTCAATAAATTCCAGTTTATATTTTTTTAGTTCGGAGCGCTTATTACAATATCCAATTATGTTAGAAAGTGTTTCTACTAATTCGTTTACATTCTCGCTCTTTTTAAAGTGGTCTATCGCAATGCTATAATTTTTAATGATCTCATCAGTGTTATCATAGTGCAAATTTATGTCGCCTAATGTTCTGTGATATAATGCAATGATGTTGTGGTTATTTGTTTCATTAACAAATTCTTTTGCTTCTTCTAAGTATGCTTTCGCCGCATTTATATTATTCAATTTTAAATTTATCTCAGAAAGCATAAGTAGTGAATGAGTTGCACCTTTTTTATCTCCAATTTGGCGACGAATACTAAGAGAGGTTTTTATTGATTGCATGCCTGTTAAAGCGTTTTTCTTCGACATTAGTGCGCCAATATTATGAAGTAAGTGCGCTTTCATATTTTGGTCATTAGATTCTTTTGCGATTAAAAAACACCTCTTTAAATAGAGTAGGCTTGTTGTGGTATCTCCAAGATACATGTATATATTTGACATGTTATTCATTGCAGAAAGTACGCCGGTTTTGTCTGTTGTTTTTGATTCGTAGGAAAGAGCTTTGTTATATAATTCGATGGCTTTTGATAGGTCACCCTTGTTCTGATAAACATTTGCAATATTTGAATAACTAACCATAATTGCGCTATATGAATTCATTTCTTCACTAATTTGCCTGCCCAATTCATAGTAATATAACGCTGAATCAATGTTTGTGGTGTAATTGAAGAAATAGTAGCCGATATTATTTAATGCTAGGCCTTCTAATTCTTTGTAAAGGCGCTTTTCTCGGTCTTTTGAAGTTTTTTGTTTAATTAGAGATTCATTCAACATCATTTTGTTATAGCGCGTCCATATTTTTTCGTCATAGCATCTTTCTACAATCCTACTCAAGGTTTTTAATTTAACTGTATCTGATGTTGATGCGTGGTAATTTTTTAATTCCGTTTTTAGAAGCTCAAGATCGTTAAGGCTGATCTTCGAACTATCTAGGCCATCCAGTAAATAGTATTTTTTATCTAGAAATTGAGATCTTACAGATGTAAACGCAAGGAATAGAAATATAAATAATCTTATCCTCATTTTATTTCTTTAATGAATCGTTAAATGGCACACGATTTGAGATCGATCTAGCTAAAGTAACTTCATCTGTGTATTCCAATTCATCACCAACTGCAATGCCTCGCGCAATGGCGCTCATCACAATAGGAAACGCATTTAGCTTCTTGAATACAAAAAAGGATGTAGTTTCACCCTCCATGGTTGCGTTCAATGCTAATATCACTTCTTTCACATCCGACCGATTCACTTTATCAACCAAACTTTGGATATTAAGATCGTTAGGCCCAATGCCATCTAATGGCGAAATGAGTCCGCCTAATACATGATAGATCCCCTTGAATTGCCCCGTATTTTCAACTGCTAAAATATCTCTGAAATCCTGAACCAAACAAATTGTAGAGTGATCGCGTGCCGGGTTTGAACAAATAGAGCAAACTTCGGTTTCACTGATGTTATGGCACTTAATACAAAAACGCAATTCGGTACGTAATTTGTCGAGCGAATTAATAAAGCCTTCAATTATTTTAGGGTCTTGCTTGATCAAATGCAATACATGTCTCAACGCAGTTTTTTTACCTACACCCGGAAGTGCGGAGAATGACTCAACCGCTTGTTCTAGTATTTTGGAGCTATATTCCACTTTATTATTTTTTGATCTATGAAGTATAAAATTACTTAAATATTATACTTATTCAACTCATAATGTTTAGAAATTATTAAACAAATACCAATAAAATAAAGCTATTTAGCCCAATTTTAAGTTATGATCTCGCCAATTGTCATAATAGGTTTTATCGTTAGTTATTTTCTCATTTTATTAGTAATGGGATACGTTACTTCTCGAAAGGCAAGTTCAAGTTCCTATTTCTTAGGAAATAAGTCTTCACCTTGGATAATGGTAGCTTTAGGTATGATCGGCGATTCTTTAAGTGGCGTTACGTATATTTCTGTACCCGGTAAAGTAGGAACCGCTCATTTTTCATACCTGCAAATTGTTCTGGGATATTTTGTAGGATATTTTATCATCTCCCATATTTTATTGCCTTTGTATTATCGCCTTAATCTTACCTCTATTTATGAATACCTGCTCTCTCGTTTTGGAAAAGTAACCCAAAAGACCGGAAGTTTGTTTTTTATCATTTCGCGCTTGTTGGGCGCAGGCGGTCGATTATACCTTGCCGCAAGTGTTATTCAGTTTTTTGTTTTTGATAATCTTTTTGAATATCACGTACCCTTCGCGCTTAGTGTTTCACTTATTCTGTTCTTAATGTTGCTTTATACATATAAAGGCGGAATAAAAACCTTAGTGTATACTGATACCATACAAAGTTTGTTTTTAGTATTAGGCGTTGTCTTATCAATTATCGCCATCACCAGTCAAATGGACATCTCCTTATGGGAAGCCACCAAAAGAGTTTGCAATTCAGATATGTCTGAAACGTTTTTCTTTGATTTTAAAAGATCGAATTTCTTTTTCAAAGATTTTATAGGTGGCATTTTTACTGCAGTGGCAATGACGGGCCTTGATCAAAACATGATGCAAAAGAATTTGAGTTGCCGTTCTCTTCCTGAAGCGCAAAAGAATATTTTTTGGTTTAGCATCAGTATGGTTATTGTAAATGTGTTCTTTTTAGCCTTAGGTGTATTACTGTATATGTACTATGATTTCGCTCAAATAGCACTGCCAATAAATCCTGAAACCGGAGCAGTTATTACTGACCGAGTTTTTCCCAACCTCGCTTTAAATCATTTGGGTATTTTCTCAGGACTCGTATTTATCTTAGGATTAACCGCAGCAACCTTTAGTAGTGCAGACAGTGTATTAACCACTCTTACTACATCAGCGTACATAGATGTATTAGAGTTGAATGGTAATGATAAACTTACCGAAAAGAAAAAAACAAGATACCGTATGCTTATTCATGTTGGGTTTACGGTGCTGTTGTGGCTCATTATTCTTGCATTTAAGCAATTGAACAAGAGTGCCCTCATCGATACTATTCTTGTGGTGGCAAGTTATACGTATGGCCCATTACTTGCATTGTTTGTTATTGGCTTATTTACCAAGGTGAATTTGAAAGATAAATGGGTGCCTATTGCCTGTATCATTGGCCCGGTGGTTTGTTACTTAATGAGTTTAAATTCAAAAATAATCTTTGGCGACTATCAAATAGGCTTGGAGTTGATCATTATAAATGCATTTATAACGGGAATGTTTTTAATGCTTATTAAAAAGCCAGCAAGGGTTTAGTCTACTTCAAAAGATACAATACAAATATCATCGGTTTGATTAGCATTAGCTCGCCAGTTATTGATAGCACTTTGAACCTTTCGTTTTCTTTCTTTCAACGGCACAACTTCTAGTTCTAACAGAATCTCTTTAAAACGTTTATTACCTAAACGCTTTTCGGTAACAGAGCTAAATTGATCGATGATACCATCTGATAACAGATAGATCTTGTCGTTCATTTCTAATTGAATGAACAAGGTGTCGTAATTAGCTTTTAAATGTTTATTCTCAACGCCAATTGGTTTTCGGTTAGCTTTATGTTCAATGATCTCGCCACCACGATTGATGTATATGGTTTGCATGGCGCCTGAAAATAATAATGTTCTGTCAGCCTTATTGTAAGTACAGAAGGAGATATCCAATCCGTCATTTACATCTGCCTCCGTGTTTTTTTGGTGAAATGAATTATAGATACTGTTGCTTAAAAGATCCATAATGATTCCAGGCTTAAAATTCTGCCATTTATCAATAATGGTATTTAAATAAGTTGTAGCCAAAATGGAAAGTAATGCTCCTGATACGCCGTGGCCTGTACAATCTCCTACTGCAAGCAGCGAATAATTGTTGAATTCTTTAACCCAGTAAAAGTCGCCACCTAAGGCATCTCTTTGTAATAGTAGTGCAAATGATTTAGGGAACACGCGCCTTAAAGCATCTTCATTTGGTAAAAATGCATCTTGAATTCGTTTTGCATAACTTATGTTAGCCGATATATTCTTATTCTTTTCGTTAATGATCTCCTTATTGATCAATTGATCTATGATAAGCTGTGTAGAGGAAATGATCTGATTGATGGTAGCTTTTAATTCATTAAAGTTACCGGGTATGGTAGAAAATAGATTTATAGAGGCATATAATTTATTGTTAATGTAAATTGGCAAAGCGTAGGCCGAACGAATACCGCTATAATACCATTTCTTTTCATCATCAACCATATTCACCTTTAAGTCGTAATCGGCAACGTCGTAAATTCCTGCGCTTAAAAAAGAATTCAAAATAAATATCTGTTCGAATGGCAGATCCTTGTATCGCATTACTCTTTGATTTTGACTGATATGGTGTAGTTGCCCAATTTTCTTATCAAAATCGAATTTGAGAATGGATGCGCGCTCAATATTGCTGAGTTTGTTGAATAATAGATCTAAAAGATCTTCAAACACATCTTCTACTTTTATATTGTTGATCAGTTTATTTTGAGCCTCGTTTAATATGGCCAAGTTCTTGTTCTGCGCCGCTATCTCATTATTTTTCTGATCGATCAATTGCTTGTTCTCAAATTGATTGAGGGCCACCTGCAACACATTGGCAATCTCTTGTACGGTAGTTAGATCGTAGTTTGAATAGATGTTTTGTTTTAATGAGAAAACGCCTACAAAGCCACTATTCACGAGTTTTGGTTTAATACATGCTAAGAGGGTACACTTGATATTTGTTATTGGTTGTTGAAGTTCCTGAAGTACCTTGTATATCTCAACATCCTCTTCACGCCAGTCAAATAATATGCCGCTTTGCCAACTATGAATAGCCTCAAGAAGTTGTGGCGTTAATTTTACAGTACGTTCAAATGTAAAGGTGTTGTTCTTATTGATGAAATATGACTTTAACTCTTTATTATCTAAGCTGATATAATTGAAAGAAAATGTTTTTACATGTTCGGTATCTCCAATCAGTTCCTTTAGAATATTATTATTCAGATCATCAAATGAGGTGGATTGGATAATGAATTTTTGGAATTTATTCCTTGTTTCCAGATTCTCGTTAGCAACTTCTAATTGCGTAGAATAAGCTTCGATCTCTTTGTTCTTCCGCTCAATGATCTTGTTCTTCTCAAATTCTATATAATAACTTTTTACGTAGTTACTTATATCACTAATAAAATGTGTGTCGCTGGTGGCAAAATCAAAATGAAAATCTGTGTAAAGTCCTATAAAACCAATGATCTGGTCGTTGTCTCTAAAGGCATGTATCAATCCGCTCTTTGCAAATTTAGGCTGATCCAACATGTATAATAATAGAATGTCCTCTTTGCTATTGAAATGATGATAATCTTTCTTTGTGATCTTTTCGATCGTGTCTTTTATACTTGCATTAAGTGGTTGAACTGTTTGAGTTATTTTTTTATTAAAAACATCAATGTAAAATATCTTTAGGTAATTATCGCCTGTAATAAAATTAAGCGTTATGAATTGGGTATGCTTTGCTAAGCGGATAAGGTTTATCAGAACCGTTTCTGCAAGCGCCTCTATGGTTTTGGCATCGAGTATGTTTTGTTTTAATTCGTAATTCGTTTTTAATTCATCGTAATAGTCGTTCAGTTTTTTCTCAGCTTTTACTCTTTCCGAAATATCCCTGCATATTGCCTGCGAGCCTGAGAATTTTTTAGAAATCGGATCGATCTTAAAAATGATCTGCTGCCCAAGCCATAGTTCTTCGCCCTTTTTTGTGATCACCGGAAACTCTATATAGGTTTCATAACTGTTACGTTTAAGTTCGGCAACATTATGCGCAATAACTTTGTTCAGATGGTCTTTATGAATTAGATCCTTGAAGTTCTTTTTAAATAATTCTTCGCGTGTATATCCAGTGGCCATAATGGCAATTTCATTCACATAAGTAAATTGCCCATTACTATCTGTTGTGTAAATGATATCTTTCGCATTCTCTACGATGTGTTTGAATTCACGTTCTTTTTCTTGTTTTTCGGTGATATCCGTTCCTATAGCAATGGTTGTTCCGTTAGGTAAACGGTTATTATCCCACTGTATCCAGATCCTGCTCTTTGATTTTGTTTCCAGTAACACTTTAGAGGTTTTCTCGAGTGTCCCTTTCACAATTCTTTGTTTGATGTCTTTTTCACCTTCAATTAATCTTCGCACTTTCCACCATCCGTCGCCTAATACTTCACTGTCGGTATAACCTAATGCATCCTTAAATGTGTTGTTCACAAAAATGATCTCACCTTTGGCGTTTGAAACAATCACAATGGACTTTGTAGTATTCAAAATATTTTCGGAGAAAGAGAAGCGCTGATTGTTTTTTATGAAAAGTAATAGCGACACAAACATCAGACAACAAACAGCAAATAAGAATAGGTAAGGATGCAAGTGTGGTGTTTTAACTAAGAACGCAATGCTAAAATTTGCAGATGTAATTAGTATGGAGAAAAACAGAAAATTTCGTATCGAGTTAATAAATGAGGTACTTACCGATAAAAGAATAATAGTTCCTATGGCATAATACCAAGTTAGATCGGTTCGGTATAAACAAAATAATATACTTAAACACACAAGTGCGTAATCAATTAACACCAGATTTTTTATAGTATTCAGTTTTTTATTTTGAATGAACGTAAAAATAAATATTGCAAAGGTTAAAGCGCCATTGGTAGATAATACCCAAAGGTCGTCTTTGTGTTCGCTAGGCTCAATGAACATTCTAAAAAGTGCCGCAGCCGGTAAACCAATTGAAGCAAGAATCAAAGTGATCCTAATTAAATTAATGTGTAAATAGGGTTCGCTTTTGTTGTAGTCGTCTAAACTTCCCTTCTCTTTAACCAAAAAGTATATAACGGTGCCAAAAAAGAATAAATAGAAAGCAATTAAACCTGTTAAAAGCCAAGCTTGGTTATGTAGGATAGTGTCCGGAACCATGATTATTCCTCTAATTTACCCTAAAAAACAAATAAATCAAGGCCTTTGAGTTATTAATAAAGCCCTTTTAATATCTTTTTTTAATACGCTGAACACTAAGGGTTTAATTTCCAATATTTAAACCAAGTTTTATGGGCATATTTAGCAATGTTAAATTATATGTGGTTGGCTTGGCGCTTCTAATAGCGCAATCCACTGTTTACGGGCAAAGTAAAGGTACTATGGTTGAAGATGCGCAGGCACTTTTCGACGCTAAAGACTACAAAAGAGCCTATGATGCTTATGATAAACTGAATGCCAAATACCCTAAAGACCTTGATTTTAAATTTAAACTGGGACTTTGTTGCTTGAATTTTACAGAAAAAAAGGCCAGGGCTGTAGAAGTATTTGAAGGTATAAAAATTGAGGTTAAGTCGCCCGACGCTGCTTTTTATTTAGGTAAGGCCTATCATATGAATTACAAGTTCGATAAGTCTATTACTGAACTTGAAGAATTTAAAAGCACCAATAAAAACACTTCTAAAGAAGGTCAGGCAATGATCACCGAGGCTGATAAGTTGATTAGAAATTGTAAGGCAGCAAAAAATCTTATTGAAGGAAAAATCACAGCCGATTTTCAAAATTTGAGTTCTGTTAACACTGATGAAGATGAATATGGCCCGGCCATTACTACAGATGAGGGTGTGATGGTGTTCACTTATAAGGGCAAGAAAAGCGTAGGAGGTAAAGTTAATATTCAACTCCAGCCTGATGAAGCAGAAGGAGAATATCACGAAGATGTTTATGTTACTGTTATGGGCCCGGATTCAGTTTGGGGAACTCCTCAATCTGTAGCAGAGATCAATACAAACGGTCACGACGCTGCCATCTCCATTTCACCCGATGGACGTTATATATTTATGTTTCAAAGTAGTGAAACCAATAATGGTGATATATATATGAGTGTTTTAACCGGCACCACTTTTTCTAAACCTGAACCATTAAATGAGAATATCAATTCACAAGCGTGGGAGGGAAGTTGTTCTATTTCATCTGATGGTCAAATATTATATTTCTCAAGCGAACGCCCGGGTGGAAAAGGTGGTAGAGATATTTGGGCCAGTGTAAAAATTAATGGTGATTGGGGCCCGGCAATTAATTTAGGATCGGCCATCAATACTGAGTTTGATGATGATGCTCCTTTCATTCACCCGGATGGTATCACTTTATTCTTTAGTTCAAAAGGTCACAACAGTATTGGAGGATATGATATCATGTTCTCTATTATGAAAGAAGATCAGTGGACCGAACCAAAAAGCATGGGAATGCCATTGAATACCACCGAAGATGATCTTTATTATGTGATCAATTCCAAAGGAGATAAAGGATACTTTAGCAGTAATCGTCCGGCCGGCGAAGGTGGAAAAGGTGGAGAGGATATTTACACAGTTTCACCTGGTATTTTGGGCGACAAGCCCGTTTGCGCCATATTAAAAGGTGTAGTATATGGCAATGATAAACCTGTTGAAGCAGTTATTGAGGTGACAAAAAATAAAGATGGAAAGTTAGTTGGTCCGTTTTACTCAAATAACGTTACAGGAAAATATTTGTTCGCTATCAGTCCCGGTTCTAGCTATCGTATTAATGTAACTTCCGAAGGTTTTGCGCCTATATTAGAGGATATTGACATTACAACCTTAGAGAAGTTCATGGAAGTAAAAAAAGATTTCTATTTGTATTATCCAAAGAACGACACAGCCAAGGCAGTAGTAACTACTACTACAGTGCCACCAACAAATTCAGTTGTAACAAAATTAACTAACGAAACACCAACAGTGGCTGCAACACCTACAATTGCCGCAAATGAGCCTTGTTCTGCTAGTAATCTTCCCGATCTTTCACCAATAAAAGGTAAGTCTTTAAATGATCCTGCGGTATATCAACAAATGCTTCAATTAGCAGGAGAGTATTGCGCAAGCGGAATGGTGTTCAAAGTACAAATTGGAGCTTACCGCAAACCGCAGAATTTTAAATACAAAAATTTGAAAGAGTTTGGCACCGCAGAAGTTTCAGATTATCCGGATGGCATTACACGCTTTACACAACAACAATTCACAACAGTTAATAAAGCGGAAGCCTTACGCCAAAAAGTAATTGCTAAAGGCCAAAAAGACGCTTGGATCGTTGCTTTTGTAAATGGTAAGCGTTACACGCTAGAGGAATTGATCAATATCGATTTCTTAGGTAAGAGTATCAACTAAAGATACTTCTTTAAAATTTCATCTGCCTTCTTAGAAACATTGGCGTCCACTATTAATTCAGGTGCGTGATGCGGTTTTTTACGCGCATCGATGATCATGGGGCCATTACAACCCCAATGTTTATTTTCAATGAATTCATCTACGCCATACACATCATTTGATGGATTAGAGCGGGTATAAGTGATCCAGAGATAATCTTGAATTATATCCTTCCCAAATTCAAATGCATCATGCAATACAATTTGTATAATACCTTCAAGTTCCGAAATTGTTTTAATGTCTTTACATAATTCCGCAATTTCGTGCTTTGCTTTTTTGTGGTCGGTAAAGGCATCAAAACTCATCATCACCACACCGGGCATAATGAGTTTAGCGTTTTTAAATGGCGAAGGCACAGAAGTTGCCAAGGTCCTTAATTTATCGCCATAGGCTGCCAACACTAATTTACTGCCTTCATTAATACCATCACCGCTATAATCCAAAGTATCAATGCTTGTTTTAGTGTAAAAATGGAGATCACGACGAAGATCGATGCGCTCAAACATGTGAGTTAAAAATTTCTCAATATGATGGCAATCTAAATTTTCACCTGCGCTGATAAATAAATACTTCGCTAAACTTAATTGACCTGTTCCTAAAATACGGTTGGCTTGCGTTAAAAGTTCGGCCGGACGTTTACTTTTTAAATACGGCGTATAGCGTTCGCTACCTACCGCTAATAATAAAGGATGAACGCCTGCAGCATCCACGGCATGCACTTCTTTTACGCCGGGAATTTCTTTTGGAATGGCACTTCCACTTAATTCATGGATCAAAGCACCAAAGGCGGTGTCCTCTTGTGGTGGTCTTCCCACAACCGTAAATGGCCAAATGGCATTTTCTTTTGCATACACTTTATGTATGCGCATCAACGGAAAATCATGCGTTAAGCTGTAATAACCTAAATGATCTCCAAACGGCCCTTCAGGTTTATTTTCATTTGGATGAACTTCTCCTGTAATTACAAAATCAGCATCCAACGAAATACAAAACCCATCTTCGTATGCATAACGGAATTTTCTCCCACCTAAGGCACCTGCAAATGTGAGTTCACTTACGCCTTCCGGTAATGGCATTACCGCGGCCAGCGTATGCGAAGGTGGACCTCCAACAAAAATACTCACCTTTAAAGGCTTGCCTGCTTTATTGCTTTTTGTTTGATGTACACCAATTCCCCTGTGTAATTGGTAGTGTAAACCAATTTCTTTATTTAATTCGTAATTATTTCCGCTCAGTTGAATGCGATACATTCCTAAATTAGAATCCATCACTCCCGGTTTATCAATATCTTCGCTGTACACTTGCGGTAGCGTAACAAAAGCACCGCCATCTTTTGGCCAATGTTTTATTAAAGGAAGATCTTCAATTTTTATTTCTTTAAATCCTGCAGAAGAGAACGATGCTTTTTTTGGTAAAGCTTTTAATCCTGCAATTCCTGTAGATAGATATTTAAATGGACTCTTTAAGGCTTTCATGGGATCATTACGCAACTTCACCAATTCTTGCATCACTTCAAATCTGTCTCTGAACATGAATTTGCTGCGATCCAAAGTGCCAAACAAATTACTCACCGCTTGGTATTTACTTCCTTTTACGTTTTCAAATAATACAGCTTTTCCTTTGGCTTCAAATACTTTTAAATGGATGGTTGCCATTTCTAAATTCGGATCAACTTCTTCTTTAATGCGAATTAAATGACCATGTTTTTCAAGATCATTAATGCATTCTTGTAAAGAGGAATATCCCATAGAGCAAAGGTAGGTTTTATTTTTAGAATTTGGGCGTGCCCCCTCGCATCATTTCGAACTTCGTCCTAGCTCGGGGTCGCGCTTTTCGCTGCAATCTTTTTGCGTGAAAAACGCAAAAAGGATTTCCGCTACAATCGCTCACGCGGCAGTATGGTTAAGCTGCATCTTAAAAAAGGCTTTATCATGAGTGTTCGCAATTCCATTCTTTACGACCTCTGTGCAAACCTCTGTGAGCGCACAAGCTCGGAGTTTATGCTGAGCTTGTCAAAGCATGGTTTCTGCCTCTAAAAGTGTATCTTCACCCCGTGAAAGATCGCTACTTTATCATCTACAAACCCTATAAAATGGTTTCGCAATTTATTAGTCCTGATAATGTGAATCTGTTAGGCGATCTGGATTTTGATTTTCCGGAAGGTACTCACGCCATAGGACGTTTAGATAATAACTCCGAAGGCCTTTTAATTTTAACCACCAATAAAAAAGTAACGCGTTTATTGTTTCAATCGGAAGTTCCACATTTACGAACGTATTTGGTGCAAGTAGAAAAAGTAATGAGCCTCGAAACGCTCAACAAATTGCGAAACGGAATTTCTATTAGGATTACCGGCGATGAATATTATACTACCGCTAATTGCGATGTGGACATTGTAACACGGCCGGATAATTTACCGCCGCGCGAACATGAATTTAGAGCTGATCTTCCGCAAACATGGTTGCGCATGACCCTTACCGAAGGTAAATTCCATCAAATTCGCAAAATGGTATCGTCGGTGTATCACGATTGCAAACGTTTGATCCGCATTTCCATCGAAGGTTTGGAGTTAGGCAATATGCAACCCGGTGAAGTAAGAGAAATTGAGGAGGAGGAATTCTTCCGGCTTCTCAAAATCGAAGACTATCAATAATACTACAAAATCCTTAGGAAGCAAGCATTGTTCGCTTCTCACCATTTCTGTTGATAAATCAGGTTTTTAGGCCTCTTTGGTAGAATTATATTTGAGGATTCAATTGGTGAATTAATGAGTTTCTGAAATAACGAATTAGATCGCGATTCAACTCACTAACCCACCAATTAACTAAATCACTAAATGCCCCATGAGCGACGTAAGACTATTTTTTAAAATTGCCGATGAGTTAAACATCACCACCCAACAAGTAAAAGCTACTGTACAATTATTAGACGAAGGTGGAACTGTTCCATTTATTTCGCGTTATCGAAAAGAGATGACCGGAAGTTTGGATGAGGTACAGATATTAACTATTAAAACCGAGATCGAACGCTTACGCCAATTGGAAGTAAGACGCGAAAGTATTTTAAAATCTATTGAATCGCAAGGGAAATTAACCGAAGAATTAAAGGAGAAAATATTGGAAGCCGAAACGCTTTCAAAATTGGAAGACTTGTATTTGCCATACAAACCAAAACGCCGCACCAAGGCAACCATTGCAAAGGAAAAAGGTTTAGAGCCTTTAGCGCTATTTATTTTAGAACAAAAAAATCAAAACGCATTTGAAGAAGCCTTGAAATTTGTGAATGCAGAAAAGGAAGTGGAAAGTCCTGAAGAAGCATTGCAAGGCGCACGCGATATTATTTCGGAGATCATGAGCGAGGATGCCATAATTCGTGATACCATTCGTGAGCAATTCAAAAAAACAGCTATTATCAAAAGCAAGGTAATTAGAGGCAAAGAAGAGGCCGCGCAAAAATTTGAAGATTATTTTGAATGGGAAGAGCCCTTGGCAAATTGTCCAAGTCACCGTATGTTAGCCATGCGCCGTGGTGAGAAAGAAGATTTTTTAATTATTGATATTGTGATCGACGAAGAGAGTGCGCTGAATACCATCGAGAAAAAAATGATCACTTCGCGTGGCGAATGCGCTGAGCAAATTAAAGAAGCGATTGCTGATGGTTACAAACGTTTGTTAGCGCCAAGTATTGAAGCTGAAACTCGTTTGTTCACCAAGCAACAAGCTGATGAAAAAGCGATCCAAGTATTTGCCGATAATTTACGCGAGTTACTTTTATCATCGCCCTTAGGACAAAAAGCTATTTTGGCGCTCGACCCGGGCTTTAGAAGCGGTTGCAAAATGGTGGCCTTAAATGCACAAGGAAAATTATTAGAAGAAACCGTTATTTATCCGCACGAACCGCAACGTAAAGTTACAGAAGCTGAAAATTTAGTATTGGCATTTTGCGCCAAGCATAATTTAGAAGCGATCGCTATTGGAAATGGAACGGCATCGCGCGAAACGGAACAGTTTATTCGGAACATTGATGTGCTTCCAAAAACAATTCCGGTGATCATGGTAAATGAAGCAGGTGCATCCGTGTATTCGGCATCGGAAGTAGCTCGCGAAGAATTTCCAAATTATGATCTTACAGTACGTGGCGCTGTATCTATTGGTCGCCGTTTAACTGACCCATTAGCTGAACTAGTAAAAATAGATCCAAAAGCAATTGGTGTTGGACAGTATCAACATGATGTAGATCAAAATTTATTAAAAGATAAGTTGGATGATGTGGTTGCGAGCTGCGTTAATGGAGTAGGAGTGGAGTTGAATACTGCTTCCAAGCAATTATTGGCTTATGTTTCCGGAATTGGTCCTACACTGGCGCAAAACATTGTAGAATACCGCAATGAGCATGGCGCATTCAAATCTCGCAAAGAAATAATGAAAGTGCCTCGCATGGGCGATAAGGTATTTGAGCAATGCGCAGGATTTTTACGTATTCGCGATGGCGTTCATCCTTTAGATAAAAGTTCGGTACATCCCGAGAGTTATCACATTGTAGAAAAAATGGCGAGCGATCTGAATTGTGGTATTGATGACTTGATAAAAGACAAAGATCTTCGCAAAAAAATTCAACTAACCTCTTACGTTACCGAAACGGTTGGTTTACCAACGTTAAAAGATATTGTGAACGAATTAGAAAAACCGGGACGTGATCCTCGGAAGAGTTTCGAGATCTTTAGTTTTGATGAAAGCGTACACGAAATTGATGACCTGCGCGAAGGTATGCGTTTACCGGGTATTGTAACCAACGTAACCAACTTTGGCGCTTTTGTTGATGTAGGAGTGCATCAAGATGGTTTAGTTCACATCTCTCAATTGAGCGATACCTTTGTGGATGATCCTAACAAAATTGTAAAAGTTGGACAAAAAGTTTGGGTAAATGTTAGCGAAGTAGATGTAAAACGTAAACGCATTGCTCTCTCTATGAAAGGCGAAGGAAATGTTACAGCAGCCAAAGCCAAAGAAGTAAAAAAGGAAGAGGCAAGTTATGATCCAAATGATATGGCTTCAGCTTTAGCAGCATTAAAGGGAAAATTTCAAAAGTAATGGCAGAATACGGCCTCATAGGAAAAAACCTCTCGCATTCGTTTTCGAAAGCCTATTTCGAAAAAAAATTCAAGGAATTGGGTTTAGACTATTTGGAGTACGCGAACTTTGAATTAGAAAATATTGAAGACATAAAACAAGTATTAGCTCGCAATCCTGAGCTTCGTGGTTTTAATGTTACCATTCCCTATAAAGAAAGCATCATTCCGTTTTTAGATGAGTTAAGTCCTGAAGCCAGAGGAATTGCCGCGGTAAATTGCGTAAAAATTGCAAACGGAAAATTAATAGGACATAATACCGATGCCTACGGTTTTGCAAGTAGCATAAAACCATTTTTAGAACCGCAACATAGCCGCGCGCTTATTTTAGGCACCGGCGGCGCTTCTAAAGCCGTTGTGTTTGTTTTACGCCGTTTGAATGTAGAAGTTTTTTTTGCCAGCACCAGCAAAAAACGCCAAGGCACATTTCCTTACGAAGCTTTGAACGAACGTTTATTTAACGCCTGTAAATTTATTATCAATACCACACCTGTTGGTACATTTCCCAATGTGAACGAGTGTCCAAACATTCCTTATGAATGTATCACCTCACAACATTTGGTTTATGATCTGATCTATAACCCCGAAGAAACGTTGTTTTTACAAAAAGCAAAAGCGCAAGGAGCAACCACCATTAATGGTTTAAGCATGTTGCAATTACAAGCCGAGAAAAGTTGGGAGATCTGGAATTTTTAGTTATTTTTTATCTGCTTCATTTTTCTTCACAACCACCCATAGCAATATGGCAGAAATAAAAGTCAGTGGTGTGAAAACAATTTTTTCAAAGAGGGTTTCAGATGTTAGATTGCCAATGGTGTTGAATGCAAACAGAATAATAAATGCCCATAGTACACCATTAACTAATTTGTTAGAAGAGTTGTTTTGAATAGAACGACCTTTTAATAAAAGTAGCAGAATAAGTAATAGATTTATTGATATTGAAATGATCTCGAATACATACATTTCATTTATCGTTTTTAATTTTCCGGCCCAAACTATAGTGTAAGGGATGATTTGAGTGAGGATCAAAGCATGAAACACAATTATGAGTATTAGCATGCTTAGCATCAATTTTATGGCTATTTCTTTTTTGATCATCATAAAGTTTTAATGTGTAAATGTATAATTTATAGGCGAAATAGTCGGCCAATTGTACTCTTAATAAATGATAAAGCCATTTTCATTATCAAAATAATACCGATATTTGTTGCGTCATGAGAGACGTAATTTGGACCATCATTATCATCTGGGTTGTTTACAAAATTGTAGGCATGTTTAGAGGCGCGAGCGTAAAAAAAACGGTGATATATAACAAATACGAAACGCATAATCATAACCAGTCTACCAGGCCTGAGGGCATTGTTACAGTAGAATCCGATCCAAAGCTAAATAAGTCTCCAAAAGCCAATTCTACGGATGGCGACTATATTGATTTTGAGGAGATAAAATAGTATTTGGCGAAAAAGCCCATTTTCATCGTTATACTTGTTTTGAAAACAGTCATTTACTTTAGTAAACTCCTTATTTTCAAAACTGCGTATGCCTCGAAACTGGACTTTTTGGCCAAATACTAAATACGTTTGATTCAGTATTTTTTTCAATGAATCTGTTTGCCTCTTTTTACTGTACTGTCACGCCCGGGACAGAGGCGATAGCCCAACGAAGTAAAGCATTAATGCCGCAACGTGGCGGAGGCTTTTGTCCCGCAGGGCAAAAGACCCCGCACACGTTAGCGTGGCATTGTGCGGTGGTGCGGCATTTATGCTTTACAAGTTGGCTAAAGCCGATGGCCCGATAAGGCGCATAATAATCCAATAAAAAATACTTTTTAAGGGGCACCTAAAAAGCGTTTAAATTCTCTTATTCCCATTCCTTTTCCTTAAATTTGCCCAAATTAAATTTTTATGGCTAGCGATAATTTTCAAGCACACGATTATTACTTAATGGACGAACTATTAAGCGATGAGCACAAATTGATTCGTGAAACTGCCCGCGCTTGGGTAAAAAAGGAAGTAACCCCGATTGTGGAAGAGGCTTGTCAAACAACAAAATTCCCAAAGCAATGGATCAAAGGTTTAGCCGAGATCGGTGCTTTTGGCCCATATATTCCGGCAGAATATGGTGGTCCGGGTTTAGATCAAATTTCGTATGGTTTGATCATGCAAGAATTAGAAAGAGGCGATAGCGGTTTGCGTTCTACGGCATCTGTACAAAGTAGTTTAGTGATGTATCCAATTTACGCTTACGGTAGCGAAGAGCAAAAGAAGAAATACCTTCCAAAGTTAGCAGCCGGTGAAATTATGGGTTGCTTTGGATTAACAGAGCCGGATCATGGCAGTAATCCAAGCGGCATGATCACCAACATTAAAGATAAAGGCACACATTATTTATTGAACGGTGCAAAAATGTGGATCAGTAATTCACCCTTTGCAGATATTGCTGTTGTTTGGGCAAAAGATGAAGCAGGAGAAATTCGTGGTATGATCGTTGAGCGCGGCATGGAAGGATTTACAACTCCTGAAACACATGGTAAATGGAGTTTGCGCGCAAGCTCTACCGGCGAATTAGTTTTTGATAATGTAAAAGTTCCGAAAGAAAATATTTTTCCGAATGTAAAAGGATTAAAAGGTCCTTTAGGTTGTTTGAACAGCGCACGTTTTGGAATTGCATGGGGAGTGATTGGTGCTGCAATGGATTGTTACGATAGCGCTTTGCGTTATAGCAAAGAGCGTATTCAATTTGGAAAACCAATTGGCGCGTTTCAATTAACGCAAAAGAAATTAGCGGAGATGATCACGGAGATCACCAAAGCACAAATGCTAACTTGGCGTTTGGGAGTTTTAAAAAATGAGAACCGCGCAACACCTGCACAAATTAGTATGGCTAAACGTAATAATGTAAACATGGCTTTACAAATTGCACGCGAGGCTCGTCAAATTCACGGAGGTATGGGAATTACAGGCGAATATCCAATTATGCGACATATGATGAATTTAGAAAGCGTAATTACTTACGAAGGAACACATGATATTCATTTACTGATCACAGGAATGGATGTAACAGGGTTTAATGCGTTTGGGTAATCGTCCCTTTTTTAACCACAGAGTAAATAGAGGTTTACACGGAGGTTCATAGAGAAAAACTAAATAAAAAAAGCTTAGCATTTGCTAAGCTTTTTTTATTTCTCCGTGAACCTCTATGTGTACTCTATGAACTCCGTGGTTAAAAGACGAGATCATTC
>Ga0068872_10000165_pt1 | contig 55987 bp, 42 predicted proteins | sample NOAtaG_7_FD_66441 | JGI IMG/M metagenome (GOLD analysis project Ga0068872, IMG submission 66441) | Freshwater lake microbial communities from Lake Erie, under a cyanobacterial bloom - NOAA_Erie_Diel1S_2200h metaG | ecosystem: Environmental > Aquatic > Freshwater > Lake | place: USA: Ohio, Lake...
CCCGATCGGGCTGGCGGCGTGCGACGGCCGGCTTGGCGACCAACTGACCGACCCGCCCGGCGAGGAGCACGGCGAGATGCTGCTGCGCATCCCCGGGGGCATGGTGTGCTGGCAGCCGCCGATGGCGGACCTGAGCGGCGAGCAGGCCGACCCTGGTCCGCCGCCGTGCGTGAGCGGCTCGGTGGTGCCGGGCGTGCCGCCGGCTGCGCCGGGGACGGTCACCTTCGGCAGCTTCGCCGCGACCGCCAAACTCTGCGAGCCGACGCTCGCCCTGTTCGCCAGCGTGCTGATGGCGATGCCCGGCTCGCGTCTGCTGCTGCGGCACAGCCATCTTCGCGACCAGATCGTGCGCCAGCGCATCACTCAGGCCATCGCCGCCCACGGGGTCGACCCGACGCGGGTGGTGGTGCTCGAGCCGGTGGCCACGCGGGCGATGGCGATCGCGCAGTACCGCGCTGTGAACGTGGCTCTGGACACCTGGCCGTACAACGGCACCACCACCACCGTGGAAGCGTTGTGGATGGGCGTGCCGGTGGTGAGCCAGACCGGAGACCGGACGGCCTCGCGGGTGGGGCGGTCGATCCTGACCGCCGTGGGGCGTGGAGAGTGGGTCGCCGAGTCGCCGGAGGCGTATGTCGCGGCAGCGGTGCGGCTGGCGGGCGACACCGCGGCGATCTCGCGGGAGCGGTCCGGGCTTCGCGACGCGGTGGAGCGTTCGCCGGTGTGCGACGCGTCCGGGTTCACCGCCAACTTCCGAAGCGTGCTGCTTGAGGCGCTGGCGAACTGCAGCCGACGGGGTTAGCGGGCGGCGGATCCGGGCGACGCACGCAGAGGCAGTTCCGCCCACACCCGTGTGCCCTGTCCCCAGACCGACTCCAGCCCCACCCTGCCGCCCAGCGCCTCCACGGCCCGCTTGACGATCGCCAGCCCCAGTCCGGTGCCCCGGCGGCTGCGGGTTTGCGTGCCGGTGCGGGCCTGATCCACCTGATAGAACCGCTCAAAGACGCGGTTCTGCTGATCCAGCGGAATGCCCATGCCCTGGTCGGTCACCTCCAGCAGCAGGCCGGGGGCGTCGCCGCCGGTTCCGGCGGTGCGGCGGAGATTCACGCCGATGGCCGTGCCGATGTGGGCGAACTTGGTGGCGTTGTCCACCAGGTTTCGCAGGATCAGGGCGACGAGCTTGGGATCGGTGGTGAGCGTGTCGGCACCGGGCTGGAAGTTGAACTGCAGGCTCAGGCGGCGGTCGGCGCACGCCGGCTCGAAGCTGGCCACCAGCATCTCCTGCAGTTCGGCGATGTCCAGCGGGCCGAGGGTGACGGGAATCTCCGAGGACTCCATCCGCGAGAGGTCCATCAGGTCGCGGATCATGTCCTGCAGCCGGCGGGTGTGGTTCATGCACACCGACAGCAGGCGATCGCACATCGCCGGGTCGTCCTTGGCTCCGTCCTGGAGGGTCTCGATGGCCGAGAGCATGGCGGCCACCGGGGTCCGCAGTTCGTGCGAGGCGTTGGCGACAAAGTCGCGCTGCAACTGCACGGCCTGGGCCAGGTCGGTCACGTCGCGAAGCACCACGATCACGCCGAAGATGCCCTCGCCCCAGGCCGCCGGCAGCGGGGTGGCGGTGGCGGCGAACGTCCGCGAGCCCTGGGCGGTGGTCAGCCGCACCTGCCCGCTGGCGGCCTGTCCGGCGCGGGCCCGCGCGTGGAGGGTCAGCAGGTCGGGCTTGGTGAACATCTGCCCGAAGCCGCGGCCCGCCAGCGCCCCCGGCGGCACGCCCAAAAGGGTCTCGGCGGCGCGATTGCACAGCAGCACGCTGTCGTCGTTGCCGGTCACCAGCAGGGGTTCGCCGAAGCCGTCAACCACGGACTCGAGGTTGCGGGTCTTCTTGGCCAGTTCCTTCACTTGGCGGACCAGCCGCAGCCGAAGCTCCGACAGCTCGCGTTCCACGCGGTCCCAGCCGTCGGCTTCGTCAGCCAGTTCCAGCACGTCGCCGGCCTGCACCGGCGCCGCCTCGGCCAGTTGCCGGGCGGTGAGGGCCAGTCGGACCAGCCGCCGGCGGGCGCTGCGAGCTTCTGCCGCAGCCAGCGCGAACGCGGCGGCTGCGCCGCCGCCGCATACGGCCAGCACCCACCCGGCTGGGGCTCCGGCCAGAGTCAGCACGCCGCCGATCAGCAGAGAGCCGCCGAGGGGCATGAAGATGCGGACTGGAAGGGACACGGCCATAGTGGGGTGACCGAAGAGGTGACACAGCGGCAGACTGCGGCGTGGTCAGCGACACCTGAGGCGTCGGACACGCCGTCGCCGCTGATGGTTGGTCACTCGCCGGTCGACGGCGCGGCCTGCCTGGACGGGCCGGCCGGCGCGGGGTGGTCAATCGCGTCGGGCATGAGCTGGTACCCCACGCCCCGGACCGTGCGGATCATCTCACCGGCGGCGCCGAGTTTCTTGCGGATGGCGGCGATGTGCACATCAATGGTGCGGGCGGTGACCACAATGCCCGGGCCCATGACCCGGTTGATCAGGTCCGTGCGGGTGAGCACCCTGCGGGGGGATTGGAGCAGGGCGACCAGCAGCTTGTACTCGGTGAGTGTCAGCTTGACCTCGACCTGATCGACGGCGACGGCGTGCGAGGTGAGGTTGATGTGCACGGGGCCGACCTGAAGCGGGGGCGGACCGGCTTCAGGCGGGGCTGAACGGCGAAGCAGGGCGGACACCCGGGCCAGAAGAACCTTGGTGGAGAAGGGCTTGGTGACGTAGTCGTCGCCTCCGGCGTTCAGCCCGGCGAGTTGATCGGCCTCGTCAGCCCGCGCGGTGAGGAAGATGATGGGGATCTCCGCACAGCGCGGATGGGTGCGGAGCTGTCGGGCAATCTCGATGCCGTTCAGGCCCGGCAGCATGACGTCCAGAACGATCAGATCGGGGGGATCGGCGAGCAAGGCGGTGAGGGCCGTCTGTCCGTCGTGCAGGCCCACGGCGTGATACCCCGCCTTGCGCAGGTTGTACACCACAATGTCGGCGATGTCCCGTTCATCTTCGACCACCACGACGCGGCGAGAGCTGAGCATGCGGGAGAATCCTGAGAAAATGATGAGGAAGAGCCGTCTGTACGGATTTCATTCGGATTTTGCCCGGATGCATCCGATCTGGATGTGAAGGTACACAGGGCGGCGTGCGTCGTGGCGTTCTCCGGGTCGCCAGAGCAGGGGGACACACAAACTTCAACAAAAGGTGGGGAGAAATGGGGTGAAATGCCCGATGGGTCAGTGTGAAGTAAGCACTCACTCGCCTTGACCTGTCTAGACTAGTGGGTGCTAATATCTCTCCCCGTCGGTTCTCAGACTGGCGGGTCAGGGGGAAACGAGCCTGCGACACCCGAGCGAACCGGCCCTGAAGGGCCAGACTCGGTCGGGTGAAGGAAACCGGAAAGGCCGATGGCGAGACGGTCGCGCCTTTCCAGACAAACGAGTCGTCTCGCTGCCATCAGGAGCATGCAATGAGTCACATCAAGGGTCTGATCGTTCTGGCCGGCGCCGCTGCCAGCCTCACCGGCAGCGCTTTCGCCGCCGAGCCCACCGTCTCGCGCGACGAGATCCGCGCCATCGTCTCTGAGATGATGGCCGACGCCGAGACCCGTTCCAGCCTGCTGCAGGGCGGCGGCTCGGCCGGGTACGACGGCAGCCGCTTCTTCATCATGGGTGGCGAGAACAACGCGTTCCGCCTCAACGTCGGCGGCTTCGTGCAGGTCCGCTACACCATGAACTTCCGTGACGACCAGGGCGCCTCGGGCAACGAGTGGTCCGGCGGCTTCCAGAACCGCCGCACGGTCGTCGGCTTCTCCGGCTACGCCGGCGGCAAGGACACCCTGCAGTACAACGTTCGCCTGATCAGCAGCAACGGCGGCTCGCTGAGCTTCGATGACGCCTTCGCCCGCCTGGGCCTCGGCGACGGCTGGTGGTTCCGCGCCGGCCAGTACAAGCCCGCCTTCCTCAAGGAAGAGCTCAACTCCGACGTGTTCACCCTCACCGCTGACCGCGGCGTCGTGAACGGCCTGTTCACCCTCGGCCGCAGCCAGGGCGCCGGTCTCACCTACGAGACCGACAACTTCGACTTCGCCGTCGACTTCCACGAGGGCGCCAACCGCCAGAACACCTCGTTCACCAACGGCCTGACCGAGGTGAACACCACCACCAACAACGGCAACATCCTGCTGGTTCCGGCCGCGGCTGACTACGCGTTCGCCGCCCGCGCCAACTGGATCTTCGCCGGCACCCGCGACCAGCTCAAGGACTACACCTCCAAGCAGGGCGAGGGCTTCGCCGGTCAGCTCGGCGCGGCGCTGAACTTCCAGCAGTCCGCCAACAACGGCGCGCGGGGCAACCCGGCTGCCGCCGGCCCGCCCGTCGTTCCCGCCCGTTTCGACGCTGACCAGCTCGTCCTCGGCTACACCGTCGATGCCTCGATCGAGACCAACGGCTTCAACGCCTTCGCCGCCTTCGTCGGTCAGCACACCGACGTCAACGCGGTCGGCGTGACCGGCGGCCTGGACAACATCGATGACTTCGGCGTCGTCCTGCAGGCCGGCTTCCGGATCGTCGAGAACACCGAGCTCTTCGGCCGCTATGACTGGGTCTACGTCGACGGCGACCGTGGCAACAACCAGACCCGCAACCACAACTTCCTGACCTTCGGCGTCAACCAGTACGTCATGGGCCACGCCGCCAAGTTCACGGTCGACACCGTGTTCAGCCTCAACCGCACCGGCAATGACGCCAACGCCTCCCGCTTCGGCGCCTTCCTCAACGACGGCTTCTCCAACACGACCGGTCTGCTCGGCACCAACAAGGGCGCCGAGGTTGCCGTCCGTGCCCAGTTCCAGGTCATGTTCTGATCCATCAAAGATCGGACACGCTTGGGCCTGAGGCCTGAGCACGCCCGGTCTGCGACAGATCTTTGACGACTGCAACTCAACCGCCCGGTTCCGCAGGACCGGGCGGTTTTACTTTTGTGGCCCGCCGCTTGCAACGGCGGTTCCGGCGGCTCACTTCACGGCCGCGGCTCGCGTCCCGGTGGCCGACGAATCGCCGCTTGATATCCTGCCCCATGGAAAGCGTCCGAGACATCTTTGCTTCGTTGGGCCTGCAAGTCGGCCCCCGCGTCCGGTTTGACGGCGTGCAGCCGGGCCCCGGCGTGGTCATCTCTGACAACCCCGCCACCGGCCGTCCGCTGGCGGCGGTGACGCTCGATGGTGGGTCGGAACTGGAAACGCAGATCGCCGGCGCCACGGCCAGTTTCCGCGCCTGGCGGGCCGTGCCGGCGCCGGTGCGGGGCCAGGTCGTGCGGGCCATCGGCGATGAGTTCCGCCGCCACAAGGCGGCCCTGGGTGAACTGGTCAGCCTGGAGGTCGGCAAGATCCGCGCCGAGGGCGAGGGTGAGATTCAGGAGATCGTCGACATCGCCGACTTCGCCGTCGGCCTGTCGCGGCAGTTGCCCGGTTCGGTCTTCCCCAGCGAGCGTTCGCGGCACCGACTCATGGAGCAGTGGCTGCCCCTTGGCCCCATCGGCTGCATCTCGGCGTTCAATTTCCCGGCGGCGGTTTGGGCGTGGAACGCGATGGTGGCCGCGGTGTGCGGCGATGTGACGGTGTGGAAGCCCAGCCTGCTGGCCCCGCTGACGGCGGTGGCATGCAACGGCATCGCCGACCGCGTCGCCCGCTCGATGGGGCACGAGGGCGTGTTCCGCCTGGTGATCGGCGATGATCAGACGGTGGGCGAGCCGCTGGTGGCCGACCGGCGTTTGCCGCTGATCTCGGCCACCGGCTCGTGCCGCATGGGCCGGCGGGTGGGGCAGGTGGTGGCGGGGCGGCTGGGTCGCTGCCTGCTGGAACTGGGCGGCAACAACGCCTGCATCGTGCATGCCGACGCCGATCTGTCGCTGGCGATCCCCGCGGTGGTCTTCGGGGCCGTGGGCACCGCCGGGCAGCGGTGCACCACCACGCGGCGGCTGCTGGTCCACCGCAGCATCCTGCCCGAGGTCACCCGTCGACTGACGGCGGCGTACGCGCAGGTCGCCCAGCGCATCGGCGACCCGCTGGCGGCCGGAACGCTGGTCGGCCCGCTGATCAACGCGCAGGCCGTGCAGGGCTTCACGGCCGCAGTCGCGGCGGCCAAGTCGCAGGGCGGCACGGTGCTGTTCGGCGGTGAGCCGGTGGCCCACCCGCTGGGCGGGCACTTCGTGCAGCCGACGCTGATCGCGGCGCCCGCCTCGGGCCAGTTGCCCATCGCCCGGCACGAGACCTTCGCGCCGATCCTCTACGTGTTCGGTTACGACGATCTCGAGCAGGCGATGGCCATGCACAACGAGGTCGATCAGGGTCTCTCCTCGGCGATCTTCACCGAGAGCTTCCGCGTCGCCGAACGGTTCCTGGCCGCCGACGGCTCGGGCTCGGACTGCGGCATCGCCAACGTCAACTGCGGCACCAGCGGCGCCGAGATCGGCGGGGCCTTCGGCGGCGAGAAGGACACCGGCGGCGGTCGCGAGAGCGGTTCGGACAGTTGGAAGGCCTACATGCGGCGGCAAACGTCGGCGATCAACGCCTCGGGCCGGATGGAACTGGCGCAGGGCATCCGCTTCGAGTGACCTCTCACCACACCCTTCCCGCACCCCGGAGACGCACGTGAGCGAACAACGCGATCGATTGGCTGAGATGGCGGTGGGCTACGTGCGTGACGGCATGGTGGTGGGGCTGGGCACCGGCCGGGCGGCGAGCCGGGGCATTCGCGCTCTGGCCGCTCGCGTGCAGCGAGAAGGGCTGAAGCTCACCTGTGTGAGCAGTTCGGTCGCCAGCGCGCAGCTTGGCTCGTCGCTGGGGCTGAAGGTGGTGGACTTCGCTTCTGTCGATCGGGTCGACTTTGTCTTTGACGGAGCCGACGAGGTGACCATCGATCGGGCCATGCTCAAGGGCGGCGGCGGAGCCATGACCCGCGAGCGACTGCTGGCCCAGGCCACCGAGCCGGGCACATCGCAGCGGCCCAATCGGGTGTACATGGTCGACGCCAGCAAGGTCGTTGATCGGCTGTGCACCCGCATGCCCCTGCCGGTGGAGTTTGTGCCCTTCGCCGCCGGGCTGGTCCGGCGTGAGTTGCAGAAAATCGGTCTGACGCCCATCCTCCGGCTGGCCGGTGATGATTCCGGCCGGCCCATGGTCACTGACAACGGCCTGCACATCTACGACTGCCGGCCCGACTGGTCGGTCATCGAGCCTGCCGCCAAGGCCAAGCGGCTGCTGCCCGAGATGGCCATGCTCTTCCCGCTGGAGCGCATGCCCGGCGTGGTGGACCACGGCCTGTTCCTGTTCGAGGCCGATGTGGTGCTGGTGGAGCCCGCCGCCGGTCAGGACGGCGACATTGAAGTGATGGGGGCGGATGTAGACGATGCCCGCTAGGTTTGGTCTTTGATTGGGCTTTGCTTCCGGGTCTCAGAGGGGGGTTGGAGTGGGGGAGTTGACCGGCTGGATGCCGCCGACTCACCCGGCTACTATCCCGGCCCGGCGGGCATGGGCTCAGCCGGACTGGATTTGCAACTTCGTTGTCGGCACCCCGTGTCCGGCAACCCGCCCCGCCCGGAAGGCGGCGTACCCCGTCCCCCTGGTGGCCCAGGGCGTGTGATTGGCCCATCGGCCAGCACCTGCCTGAAGGCTTCGCCGGAGTGGACACCCCGACCGGCCGAGGCTTTCCGCCAAGGCCCCGGTGGGTAGCAAACTGTGGCCCCCCGGCCCTGGCCCTGAAGGACCCGCTATGTCCGACTTGCACCGTCGTCAGACCACGCTGCTCAACCCCCAGTCGCCCTCCAAGAAGTGGCGTTACATCGACGCCTCCGGCCAGTCCCTTGGCCGCCTGGCCGCCGAGGTGGCGACGGTGCTGATGGGCAAGCACAAGCCCGACTACACCCCCCACGTGGACTGCGGCGACTACGTCGTCGTCCTCAACGCCGACAAGGTCAACATGACCGGCAAGAAGTTCGACCACAAGGTCGCCTGGCACTACACCGGCTACCCCTCCGGTCGCAAGACCGAGTCCTACGGCGAACTCAAGGAGCGGGCCCCCGAGAAGCTGGTGGCCCTGGCCGTCCGCCGCATGCTCCCCAAGAGCCGCCTGGGCCGCGTGATGCTCAGCAACATGAAGGTCGTCCGCGGGTCCGAGCACCCGTACGCTGCCCACAAGCCCACCGAGATCAAGATCTGAGCGTCTGCCTCACCTGACCTGTCCGGCGTAGTGACCCCCGGGGGGAACCGCACTCGACCCTGTCCGACCTCTGCAGAGAACCAACCATGGCTGAGACCGCCAAGCCCGCCTCCACCGTCCCCATGATCCCCGGCCTGTCGGCCACCCCGGCGCCCGCCGCGGCCGTCATCGCTGAGAAGCCCGTTCGTGCTCCCAAGCCGGCCAAGGCCGGCTGGTGGTGGGGCGTCGGTCGTCGCAAGACGGCGGTGGCCCGCGTTCGCCTTCGCCCGGCCAAGAACGAGGCCGACGCCAAGGTGACCATCCAGATCACCAACAAGAAGTCCAAGACCGTCACCGAGTACTTCGCCGAGGAGCGTGACCGCGCTGATGCGATGGCCCCGCTGAAGGTCACCGGCACCTCGGGCAAGATCGAGGTGGTCGTGCGTGTTGACGGCGGCGGCTTCATGGGTCAGGCCGGCGCCATCAAGCTCGGCATCGCCCGTGCCCTGAAGGACTACGACCCGGCGACCGAGGCGGCGTTGCGTGCCCAGGGCATGCTCACCCGCGACTCGCGTGACGTGGAACGCAAGAAGTACGGCCAGGCCGGTGCCCGTCGTCGCTTCCAGTTCAGCAAGCGCTGATTGGCTCTGGCGGGTGGCTGGGTCACCCGAAAGCGGCCCATTCCACTCGACCAATGCCTTGCTCACCCACACCCCGCCTATGCGGGGTGTTTTTCTTTCTGTGGGTGATTTGTGGCGAATCTGCTGGGATCGTGTTCCGAATAGCCGTCTGCCAGCCTGGCAGGAGGGGTGGGGCGTACCCTTGAAGGCAACGGCGTGAGGCTGGCGGCAATGGATTGCCCAGAAGTCTTGTGCGGAATGTGTTTGGGGGAGAGCGTATGGTTGAACCAGTGGCTGGTCGGATGGGCTCAGGCGGAGCCCGCAATGCAGACGAGTTTGGGATCTCGGGCGGCGTGACGGGCATGGCCCCGCCCGAGCGGTCGCTGCGGGAATTCATGGTGGACGAGACGGCAAACAACTCGGGCGATGTGGCGGCGGAGGCGCCCCAGGGTGCTGATCATTCGCTCTTGGAGAGCAAGCCCCCCATCTCGGGTTCGCCGGCGGAGCGGGTGGTTCGTCTGGCCCATGGTCTCGGCGGGGCACGTGAAGCTGGGGCGGACGGGTTGACCGCAGGCGGGGCTGGCCGGGCGGCGGGCGGAGCGGGGCGTGGCCCGCTGGTGGGGATTCCGCTGGAGCTGGCCGGCGATGTGAATGAGAGCGGGGTGGGTCGGGTGTCGATCACGGCGTTCCTGACCGACGGCTCGATCGCTCGGATGTGCGATGAAATGACGCGTCTGACGGGCGTACCGATCTGGCTGCGCGACGTCGACGGCCGAGTCATCGTGCCCACCGACGGCTCCACCGGCAGCCTGTGGACGATTATCGACGCCGACGCGGGCGCCGCCCGGGCGTTCTCGCTGGTGGGCCGGTCCATCCAGGGCCGGCTGGACCTGTTCGTGGCCCCGCTGAAGACGACCGTGGGGGACATCGGCTCGATCGTGATGCCGGCGGACTGGGGTCGTGACGACCCCGCCGAGCGTCGCGCCCTGGAGCGTGCCGTGACCATCATGGCCGGGAGCGCCGCCGAGAGCTGCCAGGGCCAGGTGGACCTGAGCAAGCGCGTGCACGAACTGGACGCCCTGTTCCGCCTCAGCAGTCTGCTGGTGCGGGCGACTGAGCCGGACGCGGTGCTGGAGGCGGCGTTGGAACTGGCGCTGAGCGTGCTCCGGGCCGATGCCGGCTCGATCAGCGTGCTGGACGACCCGGGCAACCCGCAGGGGCCGCTGGTGCACCGCGTCAGCCGCGGGCTCAGCGAGCAGTGGCTGTCGACGGCAACGCCGATCAGCGTGGACGGCGAACTGCGGTCGCGGGCCTTGTGTGGGGAGATCGTGCAGGTGCCCGACCTGCAGAGCGACCCGCGGATCGCCGAGCCGCAGCGCGCCAGGGCTGAGGGCCTTCACGGCATGATCGTCGCCGGGCTGCTCTATCAGGGGCGGGCCGGGGGGTTGATACGGCTGTACAGCCGCGTGCCCCGCAAGTTCAGCGACCAGCAGTGCGAGCTGCTGCGGGCGATCGCCGACCACGTCGCCATGGTCCTCGCCCACGCCCGCCTGCGTCAGTTGCGCGAGCAGGACCAGCAGCTCCAGCGGCAGATGCGGCTGGCGGCCGACGTGCAGCGGCGGATGCTGCCCCGGTCCATCCCCTCGGTGGACGGGCTGGAGATCGCAGCGCGATACGCCCCGAGTTTCCAGCTCGGCGGCGACTTTTACGACCTTGATGTCGTCTCGGGCCTGCTGGGCCTGACGGTGGGCGACGTGGTGGGCAAGGGCGTGCCCGCCGCCCTGATCATGTCCGCCGTGCGTGCCAGCCTGCGGGCGTACTCCAGCAGTTCATCGTCGATCGCCGAACTGGTGAGCAAGGTCAACAAGGCAACGGTTCGCGACACGCTGGAGAGCGAGTTTGTGACCTTGTGGGTGGGGACGATCGACCCCGAGACGCTGGTGCTGACCTGCTGCTCGGCCGGGCATGACCCGGCGATGCTGCTGCGCCCCGGCGGGCGGAACGGCATGGAGGTCCTGGAGCTGGGCGTGCCGGGCATGGTCGCCGGCGTGGACGCCGAACAGACCTACGAAGACGCGGTGTATCAGCTGCAGACGGGCGACGTGCTGATCGCCCACACCGACGGCCTGAGCGACGCGGTGAACTTCGACGGCCAGAAGTTCGGCCGCTCCCGCATCCGCGACACGGTGTGCGACCTGCTCGCCCAGGAGCCGGCCGCCTCGGCGGGACGGATCACCGAGCACCTCATGTGGACGCTGCGGCAGCACTGCGGCGTGCAGATGGCCATCGACGATGTGACGCTGGTGGTGGTGCGGGTGACCGGTCGGGCGCGGTGAGCCGTCGCCCGGCGGCAAGAAGGCGTGAGCCAGGGAGCCTGCGATGGAGATGCGGCCGGTCGGAGCCTCGGGCATCAAGGTGTCGGTCATCGGCTTCGGCTGCTGGACCATGGGCGGCCCCAACTTCTCCCCGGCCAACGGCCAGCCCATCGGCTGGGCCGAGGTGAACGAGGACGAGGTGCTGGCGGGCATCAAGGCCGGCCTGGATGCCGGCGTGAACCACTGGGACAACGCCGATGTGTACGGCAACGGCCGGGCCGAGCGGCTGCTGGCCCAGTGCTTCCGCAAACTGGGGGTCGATCGTCGCACGCAGGTCATCGCCACCAAGGTGGGGCACCACCGGGGCACCGCCCCGCACGCGTACGACGCGCGGCACATTCGCAACCAGTGCGAGCAGTCGCTGCGCAACCTGGGCACCGACGTGATCGACATCTTCTACTGCCACCACGGCTCGTACGTCGGCCCTGACTACGCCGGCGCCACGCGCGACTACCTCCCCGAGGCCGCCGAGACCATGCACGCGCTCCGCAAGGAGGGCAAGATCCGCGCCATCGGCCAGTCCGCTTACAGCGAAGAGGACTTCGCCCGGGCCATCCCGGTGCTCAAGCCCGACGTGCTGCAGAACAAGGCCAACATGCGGTACGACCCGTTCATCCGCCCCGGCAGCCCGCTGCAGAAGCTCATGGACCAGCACGGCTGCACCTACGTGGCCTTCGGGCCGCTGGATCAGGGCATCCTGCTGGACAAATTCGACCCCGACAACCCGCCCCGCTTTGACGAGGGCGACTACCGCAACAACCGGCAGGACTTCGCCCCCGACACGCTCCGCGGCATCCGCCAGAAGATCGGGCAGATCAAGCAGCGGTTCGGGCTGACCGACCTCAAGGGCGAAGCCCTGACCGCCGCCCTCTCCTCGCTGGCCAGCCGCTGGGTGCTGGCCCATCGCAACGTCTGCTCGGCCATTCCCGGCTTCCGCAACGCACCGCAGGCCCGCTGCAACGTGCAGGCCGCCCGCGACACCGCCCTGAGCGCTGCGGACGTGGAGTGGATCCGCTCGCTGTTCGCCGGCGAGCCCCAGCCGGCCTGGCGGTAAGCCCGGCGGCACACGCCCCGCCCGGCAACAATGCCGCTCCCATGACCGCCAAGCCCCGCATCCTCACCGGCGACACCCCGACTTCCACCGGCCTGCACCTGGGCCACTATGTCGGCTCGCTGGAGAACCGGCTGGCCCTTCAGGAGCAGTACGACAGCTACTTCCTGATCGCCAACGTGCACGCCTTCACCACCATGGCCGACAAGCCCGAGCAGATCCGGGCCAACACCATCGGCATCATCAAGGACTGGCTGGCCGTGGGGCTTGATCCGGACCGCTCCACCTTCGTGCTCCAGAGCGAGATTCCGGCGATCGCCGAACTGACCTTCTTCTTCGCCATGCTCATCCCTTTCAACAAGGTGATGCGCAACCCCACGCTCAAGACCGAGATCGAGACCAAGGGCCTGGGCGACAGCTACCCGTTCGGCTTCCCGATGTACGCCGTGGGCCAGTGCGCCGACATCCTGGCCTTCCGGCCGGAACTGGTGCCGGTGGGCGAGGACCAGGAGGCGCACATCGAGATGTGCCGCGACGTGGCCCTGAAGTTCAACCAGCAGTACTGCGGAGTGGGCAACCGCGTGCCCGCGGCCGAGCACGTGCAGGCGGGCGGGCTGTTCCCGATTCCGGCCGCCAAGGTGGGCCGGGTGGCCCGGCTGGCGGGGATCGACGGCACCAACAAGATGAGCAAGTCGCTGGGCAACGCCATCTTCCTGTACGACTCGGCCAAGGACGTGCAGAAGAAGCTCAACAAGATCACCACCGGGCGGCAGAGCCCCAACGAGCCGGGCGACGGCAACAACGTGTTGATGCAGTACGTCGACGCGTTCATCGCCGGCGGCGACCCGGCCCGCGCCGCCGAGATCAAGCGGCGGTACGTCGCCGGCGACAACCTGGGCGACGGGCACGTCAAGGCGGAACTGGGCGAGGCCATCAACCGGCTGCTGGAGCCCATGCGGGCGCGGCGGGCAACGCTGGACGGCCCCGCCGGCGACCAGCGGGTGATGGAGGTCATCGCCCAGGGCGTCAAGCGGGCCAACGTGGTGGCCGAGGAGACGCTGACGCTGGCCAAGAAGGCGATGAAGGCGGACTTCGTTCACCGGACGATCGGCTGAGTAAGGCAACGGGGAACGCACAGGGGCGGGGCCGGGAGATTTGCGATGCTGATGGCCTGGCTGTGCCTGCTCGCGGCAGTGATTGCCGAAGTGGCGATGATCTACTTCATTAAGCGGAGCGCCGGCTTCAGCCTGCCGGGGCCGTCGATCGGCGTGGTGCTTGCCGCCGCCTTCGGCATGTACATGCTCAGCCGCGCGACGCTGTCGATCCCCATCTCCACGGCGTACCCGATCTGGACGGGCCTTGGCGGCGTGGGCGCGCTGGTGCTGGGGGCCGCCCTGTTCGGCGAGACGGTGAGCACCGCCAAACTGGTGTGCGTGGGTCTGATCCTGGCGGGAGTGGTGGGGCTGAAGTTGAACCTGTGACGTGCCGCGGCAGGCCGCCGGTCGGTCCAAAACGCAACCGGGAGACCGGGGCAAGCCCAGGTCTCCCGTGCAAGCGGAGAGGGGGAGATTCGAACTCCCGATGACCCGAAGGCCATACTGGTTTTCGAGACCAGCCCATTCAACCGCTCTGGCACCTCTCCGGGGTGTTCGCGGGTGAGCGGCGATGATAGCGGGGCTTGCCCGGCGGGGGCGATCTTCGGTTGTTCCGGACCGGGTTCGGGCGTGGGGTCGGCACACCAAATCGCCGGATGTTCGGGCGGAGTCAGGATTCGTCGGGGTCGGCCCCGAGTTCCAGGCCGTCGTGGGCCAGGGCCATGCCCGCCGGCAGGGTGGCGCAGGTCTCGGCGTGGGGCAGGTCGTGGGCGATGTGGGTGAAGAAGGTCTGCCGCGGGCGGGGGTGCAGGCGTTCGGCGATGGTGACGGCCTGGCCCAGGGTCAGGTGCGTGGGGTGGGGCCGGTGGCGGAGGGCATCGAGCACCAGCGTGCCCAGGCCGTGCAGGTGCCGCTCGCCCTCGGGCGGAACGGCCGAGACGTCGGTGCAGTAGGCCAGCGGGAAGACCTCGGCCGCCTGCGGGTTGGCCCGGGCCAGGGCCGGCGAGAGGTCAAAGCGGAAGCCCAGGATGGGCAGCCGGCCATGCAGCAGCCGCACCGGCGTGACCTTCAGCCCGAACAGGTCGATGTGCACGTCCGGGAACACCGCGTGCGGCAGCAGGCTGGCGACGAACGAGTCGTTGACGTTGTGCTCGCTCTGGAAGATGTGCTGGTAGACGCGGCGGAGGTGCTCCATGGTGTGGTGTTCGGCGAACACCTGCACCGGAGCCCGCTGAACGATGTTGAAGCGGCGAACCTCGTCCAGGCCGAAGGTGTGATCGACGTGGTTGTGGGTGAACAGGATGGCGTCGCAGCGGCGCAGCCCGGCGCGAAGGGCCTGCTGGCGCAGGTCGGGCGTCGCGTCGATCAGCACGCAGCGTTCGTGCCCGGAGGCGTCGGTGAACAGCACGGCGCCGCCGGAGCGCAGGCGGGTGTCGCGCGGGTCGGAGGAGGTGCACACCGTGCAGTCGCACGCGATGGCGGGCACGCCCGCAGAGGTTCCGGTGCCGAGGAAGAGGAAACGCACAGTGCAGGGTACCCGCGGTCGGTCGTGTGGCCGGGGGGAGCGGAAGGGGCGGGCGGCAGGGGGGGCCTACACGTTGAAGTACTTGGCTTCCGGGTGGTGCACGATGATGGCGCTGGTGCTCTGCTCGGGGTCGATCTGCCAGTTCTCGGTCAGCGAGCAGCCGATCCGCGAGGGATCCAGCAGGCGGAAGAGCTTCTCCTGATCGGACATGTCCGGGCAGGCCGGGTAGCCGAAGGAGTAGCGGCTGCCCCGGTACTTCTGCGTGAACAGGTCGCGGATGCGCGGGGAGTCGTCGTTGCCGATGCCCAGTTCCTGCCGGATGCGCTTGTGCCACATCTCGGCGAGGGCCTCGGCGGTCTCCACGCCCAGGCCGTGCAGGTAGAGGTACTCGGCGTACTGGTTGGCCTTGTACAACTCGTGCGCCGCCTCGGTGGCCCGCTTGCCGACGGTGACGCAGTGGAACGCCACCACGTCAAGCTCGCCAGACGATGCCGGCCGGAAGTAGTCCGAGATGCACAGCCGCTTGCGGCCCTGCTGGCGGGGGAAGCGGAAGCGCTCCAGTTCGCGCAGGCCGGCGTGCACGCGCGGGCGCGAGCCGTTGGGATCAGTCCCGTCACGCAGCGAGGCCGGGTCCCAGATGACCAGGTCGTCCCCCTCGCTGCTGGCCGGGAAGTAGCCGTACACCACCGCGGGCCGCAGGATATCGCGGGCCTTGGCGTCCTCGCATACGCGACGGAAGATCGGACCGACGGTGTCCTCGAGCTGGTGCTCGAACTCCTCGTCGCTCATGGCGCCCTGCTTGAACTGCCACTGTCCGCGGTACAGCGCGGTCTTGTTGATGAACGGGAAGACCATGTCCAGGTCGATGCCGGTCACCACGCGGGCGCCGTAGAACGGGGCCGCGGGCACGGGCACGTCGGTGCGAACTTCGCTGCGAACCGGCTCAGCGACCGCGACGGAGCCCTCGGCCTTGGCGGCCTGGAAGGCGTCCTGCCGCCGGCCCTGCTCGGCGCGGCTGCGGGCGACGACCTCTTCAGCCGCCGAACGCTTGCCCAGCCGCTGGTCGATCTCCTGCTCCAGCACGTCGGTGCTGCCGCCGACGATGTGGTCCATGGTGCGGAGGCCTTCAAAGGCGTCCTTGCCGTAGAACACCTTGCCCTTGTAGACCGAGCGCAGGTGACCCTCGCAGTAGTGCCGCGTGAGGGCCGCCCCGCCCAGCAGGATGGGCACGTTCACGCCCTGCGTGTTCAGTTCGTGGAGGTTCTCCTCCATCACGTTGACGCTCTTGACCAGCAGCCCGGACATGCCGATGGCGTCGGCCTTGGTGTCGCGCCAAGCCTTGAGGATGTCGGCGATCGGCTGCTTGATGCCGATGTTGTGCACCGTGTAGCCGTTGTTGGAGAGGATGATGTCGACGAGGTTCTTGCCGATGTCGTGCACGTCGCCCTTGACGGTCGCCAGCACGATGGAGCCCTTGGACGAGCCGGCCGCCTTCTCCATGAACTGCTGCAGGTGGGCGACGGCCATCTTCATGACCTCGGCGGATTGCAGCACGAAGGGCAGCTGCATCTGCCCCGAGCCGAACAGCTCGCCGACGGTCTTCATGCCCGCCAGCAGGTGGTCGTTGATGATGTCCAGCGGGGCGTACTTGGCCCGTGCTTCAGTCAGCGTCTCAACCAGGCCTTCCTTATCGCCGTCAACGATGTGACCCTGCAGCCGCTCCTCCAGCGTCAGCGAGGACCGCTGCTTCTTGGTGGTCGCGGCCCCGGTCTCGTCCTTGAACAGGTCCACGAAGCGCGACAGCGGATCGAACGCCGGGTCGGTCACGCCCGCTGGCAGCCCGGTGCCTCCGGCGGCCGTGTCGCGGCGGTCGTAGATCAGGTCGAGCGCTGCGTCCCACTGGGCCTGGGGGATCTTGTTCTTGGGCAGGATCTTGGAGAAGTGCAGGATGGCCGAGGTCAGGCCGGCCTCGCGAAGTTCGTGCAGGAAGACCGAGTTGAGCACGATGCGGGCGGCCGGCTTGAGGCCGAAGGACACGTTGGAGAGCCCCACGGTGGTCTGGCAGCGGGGCATGTCGGTCATGATCGCCCGCACACCGGCGATGGTCTCCAGGCCCGAGCGGCGATCAGACGCCATGCCGGTGCTGATCGGCAGCACCAGCGGATCGAACATCACGTCCTCCGGCGACAGCCCGTGCACGTTCACGGCCCGCTTGAAGCCCCGACGCGCGATCGCCAGCTTGCGCTCGGCGGTGCGGGCCATAGAGGCCTCCTTGTCCTCGTCGATCGAGCCGATCACCAGGCCCGCGCCGTAGCGCTTGGCCAGGGTGCAGATCTCGTCGAACTTGTGGTCCCCCTCTTCAAAGTTGGCCGAGTTGATGATGCACTTGCCCGGCGCGTGCATCAGGCCCGCTTCCAGCGTCCGCGTCTGCGTGCTGTCGAGCATCAGCGGCACGTCCACCTGCCGCACCACCCGCTTGACGATCTCGGCCATGTCGCGCGGGTTGTCGCGCCCGGCGTAGTCCACGTTCAGGTCCAGCACGTGGGCCGAGTCGTGCCGCACCTGCTCGCGGGCCAGCGACACGATGCCGTCAAAGTCCTCGGCCTCCAGCAGTTGCTTGAACTTCTTGGAGCCCGACGCGTTCATCCGCTCGCCGACGATCAGCAGCGAGTTGTCCTGCCGGTACTCCTGAGGCTGATACAGCGAGGTGACCGCCGGGGCCGGCGCCGACACGATCGCGGCCGGTTTGGTGCCTGCGGACCGCAGCCGCTCCACCCGCTGGGCCAGCACGGCGATGTGCTCGGGCCGCGTGCCGCAGCAGCCGCCCACCAGGCCCACGCCGTCCTGCGCGATGAACTTCTCCATCGCCTCGGCAAACGGCTCGGGGGTCAGCGGATACTCCGTCCGACCCTCCACCAGCATCGGCAGCCCCGCGTTGGGCACCACGCTGACCATCCTGCCCGGCGCCGTCGCCGACCAGTGCCGGCCCAGCCAGTGGATGTGCTCGGCCATTTCCGCCGGGCCGGTGGCGCAGTTCAGCCCCAGCGAGAGAATCGGGTACCCGGCCAGCGCCGTCGCCGCCGCCTCGATCGACGAGCCCAGCAGCATGGTGCCGGTGGTCTCGATGGTCACCGACACCATGATCGGCACGTCGTCGGTCGTCTTGTTCCGCTCGGCCAGCGCCTCCAGCACCGCGTTGATGCAGCACTTGATCTGCAGCAGGTCCTGGCAGGTCTCGATGATGAACGCGTCCACTCCGCCATCCAGCAGGCCCCGCGCCTGCTCGCGGTAACTGTCGAACATCTCCGCCCAGGTGGTGTTGCCCAGCGTGATCAGCCGCGTGCCCGGCCCCATGCTCCCCAGCACGAAGCGGGGCTTGTCCTTGCTTGCGTGCCTGTCGCACGCCGCCCGGGCCACCTCCGCCGCCATCTTGTTCAAGGCCCGGCACTGGTCGGTCAGCCCGAACTCGCCGAGCACCAGCTTGGAGGCGCCGAAACTGTCGGTTTCCACCGCATCGGCCCCGACGGCCAGGAACGACTCGTGGATCTCGCCGATCACATCCGGGCGAGTCTTCACGAGAATGTCGGTGCAGTTCTCGCAGTTGCAGTAGTCGTGCTCAACCGAGAGGTTGCGCGAGTAGATGGACGTGCCCATGGCTCCGTCAAGAACCAGGACGCGGCGGCGGGCGTGCTCGGCAAAGAGGCTGGGCATGGTGGGTTGCAGACAGAGGGACCGTGTGGGGAACAGCTCGAACGAATCATCTATCCGTTTAGCCGGATGAACGGATGAATAATAGCGATCAACGTCGCCGGATTTTGCTCAACGTACGCGTGCGGAGCGTGCGATGTTTGGTTTATTTTCGGATTCTGAGCCCCGCGGCCGTTCCCCCTGCCAACGAAAAGGGCCGCCACCGTTGTCAGGTGGCGGCCCAGAGGGGGTTCAGGATGCGGTGCCGGGGCGCTGATTGTTCACGGGCAACCGGCAGCGAAGGCGGAGATGAAGGCGTTGAAGTCGTCTCCGGTGATCAGGCCGTCACCCGGTGGGATGCTGCCGATGGCGACAATGTCGGCGAGAAGATCGCCGTTGGCGAAGGCAGCGATGAAGGCGTTGAAGTCGTCACCGGTGAGCAGGCCATCGGCCGGAGGGTTGCCGCCGATGGCGACCACGTCAGCCAGATTGCAGCCGGTGCTGGGCGTGTTCACAGTGAGGGTCACGTTCTCGGAAGTGACCGGGGTACCGCAGGAGGCGGAGACGGTGACGGCGTAGGTGCCGGCGACAGCGGCGGACGTGGGGTCGATCGTGAGGGTGGCGGTGGTGGCGCCAGCATAAGCGCCGCCGTTGGCAATGGGGGAACCGTTCAACGACCAGGCGTAGGTCAGTCCGCTGCCGGCAGCGGTGACGGTGAACGAGGCTGGCGCGGGCGCGGTCACGGTGACGCTGGCCGGCTGGCCGGTGATGCTGGCGGCGGTGCACGGCGGGCAGACCACCGAGCGGATACCGCGGAAGGCGGCGTTGGTGGTGGGGGCGACGAGGTTGACGATCGGCGTGGTGGCGCCGGCGTCGGTGATGCGGACGATGCGGCCGTCGGCGGTGGTGCCGATGAAGGTGGGCGAGGTGGGGGAGGGGCCGGTACACACGGCGACCGCATCGAACGAGCGGATGCCCGAAGCGGTGCCGGACTGGAAGGTGTTCAGGGTGTAGGCGAGCGACCAGGTGCCGCCGGTGTTGGTCCACTTCTGCAGGCCGCCGTTGGGGGCGGCGCGGTCATCGGCGACGTAGATCGTGTTGGCGTCGGCCACATGGAAGTCGTACGGGGACGGGCCGGTGGCGGTCGGGAAGCCGGCGAGAGGGGTGAGGCTCTGTCCGGCGGTGGTGGGCAGGCCGGTGCCAACGGTGGACACGCCTTGGAAGGTGCCCGTCGCCGAGGACGTGTAGAGCTGACCGCCGAATACGTTGACTGTGCGGATGTTGGTGGGGGTGGTGGCAAGCTGGGTCGAGGTGGTGGCGCCCAGGCTGGCGACAAAGCGGACGCCGCCGGCGATGCCGGTGGCGTTGCCGGCGGTCCAGAAGCGCGTCCCGTCGTCGGTGGCGACCGACCGAATGTTGTTGGAGTTGTACGCGTCGGACAGGGCCGTGGTGGTGTCAACCACGCCCGCCGTTGAGATGCGGGCGATCACGCGGTTGGTGGCGACGGAGGTCGTCGCGACCACGCCGGTGGTGCCGGGGGCGGCGTCATAGCCGCCCAGCACGAAGAACTGACCGTTGGTGGAGCGGGTGAGGTGCGCCTCGCTGGTCGCCGTGCCGCTGTTGGTCAGACGCCGGTTGGCGCCGTCAACCGCGGTGGGCATGGGGATCGTCTGCACCAGCGTGCCGTCGGCGGCGTACTCAAGCAGGAAGGTTGCGGTCGCGGCGTTGCTCAGCGCGGCTGAGCCGTCACCCACGCGAACAACTACAAAGTTGCCCGGCGTGAGCGGAGCGGCGACGGCGGCGCCCGCCAAAGCAAGCAGCGCGGCAGTGACAGACAGACAGCGAATGGACATCTTCATCTCTCCTGAGCGGGGTGTCGGAAGTTCGGCACGCGATCCTGGGCGTCCGCGGATCGTTTGCCGCAAACACGCCATCGGGTGCATCAAATCGGGCTTGGACAGTAGGAGGTGCGACCCAGCCGCATGGCGAGCGGATCCGCACGGCTCAGCATGCATTGTGAAGGCGGCTTCACGCGACCTTGACACGCGGATCGGGTTGAAGCTGGTATCCGTAAGGGTGTGATGCCGGCGGCTTGCCCAGATTGCCGGCTGCACCTGTCGGCCCGCCGTTGACGGGAAGCCCTTGGGCCGGAACCGAGGTCAGGGAGGGGTCGAACACGGCGATCACCGGCAGGCCGGCCTCGCGCAGCGGCGAGGCGGCTCGAGCCATCGCCGCCTCATGACGGTCCGAGCACAGCACCACCGCCGACAGGCCCAGCGTCAGCGCCCGCTCCGGTGGCAAGATGGGCAAGCCGCCGAGCATCGGCGGCGTGTCCGCATCCGCTTCCGCCGCGTCGTCCAGAAAAGCGACTACGCCCAACTCGCTGAGTGACGGGCCTTCGGTCCGGGCCAGTGCCCGTGCCAAGGCCCCTGCGCCATAGAGCGCCACGCGGGGCGGGGCTGAGTCAGAGCGTGGAGCGGTGACGGCCGCGATGGTGTTGCGCACCTGATCGATGGGCCGATGGTCCATCAGCGAGTGGGGAATGACCACGCCGGGGAGGCTGTGCCGAAGTGACGGCGGAAGCGCCCGCAGATCGGCCAGCGGCGCCGCTCGCTGCCCGGTGGCGGCGGCGTGTTCCTCCAGCCAGCGGTGGCACAGGATCGCCTGGGCATGCGCCTGCGGGAAAGCGGTGCGGGGCGGATCGGCTTGGTGGCGGATGAGGGACAATGGCGGGACCGGTCGGCTCGGTTCAGCCGGGGGCCTGCTGGTCACCTCATTGAACAGGTCGACATATCGGCGAGCGACCGCCGCGGGCGCGAAGCATCCGCGGGCGATCTCCCATGCGTTGCGGGCGAGAGCGGCGAGCAGGGCACGATCGCCGTGCAGGCGGGCGATGGCGGCGGCGAGGGCGTCGGCATCGCCCACCGGGGCAATCAGCCCGCTGTGTTCGGGCACCACAAAGCGTTCAATCCCGGGCAGAGCCGTGACCACCGGGGCCACCCCGGCGCCCATGGCCTCCTGCAGCGCGATCGACGTGCCCTCGGCGGCCGATGTGCTCAGCAGCACGTCGGTGTCGGCCAGCAGTTCGGCGATGTCCCGGGCCGAAAGGGCTCCGAGCATCTCCACTGAGCCGTCCTGCGGGCGCTGGGCGCCGGCGAGCAGGCCGTGGTGGCGAAGGGCGGCGATCAGGTCGTCGCGTTCCGGTCCGTCGCCGGCGACGCGGAGAACGAACGGCACGCCCCGCTCGCGGAGCGCCAGTGCCACCGCCGGCAGATCACGGCAGCGTTTCTGCGCGTGCTCCAGACGGCCGATCCACGCGATGTTCAACCGACGCCGGGCTGGCCCGGGCTGCCGGGGCGAGGGCGACACAGGGGCGCCGGAGGGGATCACCGCGACCGGCAAAACTCCACGATGGCCGGCGTTCAGCACGCTCTGCAGCCATGCAGCGCACGGTTCGGAAACGCCCACGCCGCCGTCGGCGTGCCAGTAGTGCTCAAGCAGCGAGCGGTTGTACCAGTCGTCGGTGCGGGCGGCGGCGATGAGCCGCGGGATCGGCGGCCGGGCCGGGTCTGCCGGACGGGCGGTGTGCCGGGCCATGGCCCCGAAGCGAACCGCATGGGCCGCCATCAGGCACAGGTCGGTGTTCTCCGGCAGCAGCACGCTCGCGTTCAGGGAACTGATCACGTCGCGTGCATGGTCAAGCAGATCAAGCGGGTGGCCCGAGTCCGGCAGACGCACCACGTGCACATCCGGACTGCCTCGAAGCGCCGCCGGCACCTCGGCCTGCTCATCGAGCATCAGCACCACGACCGCCAGCCGCCATCCGGTCTCACGCCCGGCGGCGGCCTCGGCGGTCAGTGTGTCGCGCAGGCGGGCGGCCCAGGTGGGCACACCGCCGACGGACGCGGAGTGCTTGCCGGCCGAGAGCACGGCGACGGCGGTCAAGGTCGGATCGCAGGAAGCAGACGGGGTCGGGTTGGGCAGCGGATCAGGCGGCATGGCGATGAGGGCGAGTGGGTGCGGAGGCGACTGAGGAACCCTGCTGCACGGCGGGGCCGGGAGCGCCGGCGGCCAGCTCGGCCCTGACGGCTGACCAGCGGACCGCGCCGGCGAGGGACGGGTGCACCTCGACAAACCTGGTGTCGCCCGGCGGCGCCAGTGTGACCACCGGCACCGCGTCGTGCAGCGCTGATCGAAGGTCTTCGGTCCGCTGAACGTTCTCAGGAAGTTCAATCGGGTGCGGCGCGTCGTCAAAGACGCTCACGCTGACGTTGCGGCGGCGGAACAGCTCCATCAGCCGCCGGCCGTTGCGACCAAGCCCGCACAGCAGCACACGCTGCTTCGGACCGGTCAGCGAGGCCTCCACGATGCGCACCACGCGGCGGTCCACCGCCAGCGGTGCGACGGTTCGCTCCGCCAGCTCGGCCGCTACCGCCGCCCAGCCGGCGTCGGCCGCATCCTGGCGGTCGGTCGTCAGGGTATTCCACCACGCACGGGCCGCGACCATCTCCGCGGCATCGGTGTTGGTGTTGAGGTGGCGACCGCAGGCCGTGTGCACGGCGGCGATGACCGCCGACGCGAAGCCCGCGTGCCCCCAGTGATCAAGGCAGCGACGCTGGGTGGTGTCCACACGGTGCTCGGCCAGCAGTGCGCGGGCTTGAGCGACCGGCGGGGCGAGGTTGGCGGCGCCGTGCCGCAGGGCGTGAGCGATGACTGTGCGAGTCGCCCAGTTCAGCGCGGTCCGCTCGCGGACAATCTGGGCCCGCACCGGCGAGGCCATGCGTGCGGTCGCTGGGTTGACGGCGGCGCGGGCGAAGGCGCTTTGCACCACCCGCAACGCCGCCCGTCCCATGGCCATCGGGTCGTCGCTCATCGCCGGCGCCGCATCGGCCGCCGGGCCGATGTTGTACCGGCAGACCTCGCTGTGGCAGGCCTGCCAGCGCACGCCCGCTTCGGCCATGCGGAACCAGCAGTCGTAGTCCTCGACCTTGCCCACGGCCGGATCGAACCGGGCCGCCAGCGCCGCCTGCAGTGAGAACAGCAGGCTGTGCGTGACGACAAAGGGCACGTCCAGCAGCGCGTCCAGATCCAGCACAGGGGCAGCGGGCATTACGCCGGCCAGCGTGCGGCCGGCGCCTCGGGAACGCAGCGAGAAGCCGCCGTATGCGCACCGCGTCAGCGGCGAAAGCCCTCGCCGGGCCGCGGCGGTGAGTTCCGCGAAGGCGGTGGGCCGCAGCTCATCGTCGCAGTCGAGGAAGTGCACGAACGTTCCGCACACGCCGGCCTCCAGAAGTGCGTCAAGCCCGGCGTTGCGGGCGGCGGCCAGTCCGGCGTTGCGCTGCTGCACCAGCCGGATGCGAGGGTCCATCCGTGCGATCGACCGCACCAGATTGGCGCCGCGCTGGCCGTCGGTCGACCCGTCGTCGACGACCACCGCGTTCCAGTCGCCAAGCGTCTGGGACTGCAGGCTCAGCAGCGCTTCGGCGATGACGCCGGCGCCGTTGTACATGGGCACGATGCATGAGACGATAGCCATTGGCTGTTGGCATCGGGCCGCACGCCTTTGCCGCCGCCGGCGGCTTGGGCGGCTGGGGTGAAGACCGTGCCCGCCCGGCCGGCAACGGGTAAACGCCCCCAGCGCAGCGGCTATGCCCGGGCATCCGGCCGGCCGCCGGGAGATGCGGGCGAACGCCCCGGGAGCGGGTCCGCCCCGAGGGCCGCCGGCCTTGTCTGCCGATGCCGTCATGCCGATGGAATCCGCCCATCCACAGCCCACGCCTTCTCCGCCGGCCGCCCAGGCGCTCCTGGGCGGTCCCCGTGTCGGCTACGTGGTGCCCGCGTTCATCCGGGATCCTGCCGGCGCCCAATGGCTCCACGCCGCCCTCCGCAGTTTGCGCGACCAGCGCGAGCCCCGTTGGCAAGCGGTGGTCATTGACGACGGCTCGCCCCTGCCCGTCTGCCTGCCGCCTGATCTGGCCGGCGACCGGCGCATCGGTGTGCATCGCACCGCCAACGGTGGTACCGGGGCGGCCCGCAACCTTGGCCTGGCTTTGCTGTCTACGCCTTGGGTGTGCTTCGCCGATGCCGACGACCTGCTCGAGCCGGAGCACGCCGGCACGCTGGCAGACCTGCTGCACCGTCACCCGTTCGCCGAGGCGGCGGTGGGGGGGTGGCGAGCCATGACCGCCGACGGCCAGCCCACCCAGTGGCTGGCCGTCGCCAATGAGCAGGATGCCGCCGCCGACCGGCTGCTCACCGGCAACCGCTTTGCCATCTGGGCCACGCTGTGGCGCCGCGAGGCCCTGGCCCGCGTCCGGCGGGCGGACGCAGCACAAGGCCCGTTCCGTACCCGCTGCAAGGTGGAGGACTGGGCGCTGTGGCTCGACGTGCTCGGCGCTCGCGACCGCGTGCCGGTCGTGTGCACATCCGCCCCGCTGGTGCGCTACCGCATCGGCGCCCCCGCCAGCCGCTCGGCCGATCTGACCGGCGTGCACGGTGACGCGCTGGCGCTGGCAAGCGAACACGCCCGCGCCACCCCGCCGGATCTGCGCGATCGCGCCGCCCGCCTCTGCCGCCTGCGGGCGCTGGCCGAAGGTCTGGCCCGGAGCGACCGGGCCTTTGCCCGCCAGCAGGCCGAGGCGATCTGGCCGGCCGGCTGCGCCATCACCGACAGCGATCTGGCCGCTCTGGCGGCGGCACTGCGTTGGAGCCTGTTCGCCGCCGACGGGGGGCACCGGCCATCGGCACACGACCTCCGCCAGCGGATCGACCCCGAGGGTCTGGCCATGCTGGGGCCGGAGGCCATCGACCGGCTCGTTTGCAACGCCACCCGCCAACCGGTGGACTGGGCGTCGCTGGCCACCGCCCAGTGGGCCGCCCTGGGCCCCGACCGCCGACTGGTGGTCTACGGCTTGGGGGTCAACGGCCGTGCCGCGGCGGAGGGCGTGGACGCCGTCAGGCGGTCCGGACGCGCCCGTCCAGGTCCGGCGCTGGCCTTTATGGATGACCGGCCTCTGGCCGGGCCCCCGGGCTGGCAGCGGCTGACCCCTGACCAACTCGGTCCGGCCGATGTGGTGCTGGTGACCCCGGAAGACAACGTGGCGATCCTGCGTCGGCTGGGGGAGAGCCGGGCGGGCCGCGTAGTCGCGGCCTGATTCGGGCAAAACGACAATCGGCGGCGTGGACTCTGGAAGGCCGTGGGTCGACTCCGCTAAACTGGGGGGCTATGAGCCAGAATCCGTGGGCATCGTCGTCTTCCCCGTCGCCCTTTCAGCCGCAGAACAGCGGATGGAGCGGCTCCGGTGGCAACATGGGCGGTATGGGTGGCGGCCCCGGGCAAGCCGAGCCGCCGCCGGCCCGGGTGTCGGTTCTGGCGGTTATGAGCCTGGTGTGCAGCGTCCTGTGCTGCATCCCGGGTCTGGGCGGCATCGGTACGGTGCTGGGTGTCGCGGCCCTGGTCCGGATCGGCCAGAGCCAGGGGCGGCTGGCGGGCCGGGGTCTGGCGATTTCCGGCATCATCATCGGCCTGCTGGTCAGCACGCTGTGGATCGCCGGGGCGCTGGGCGCTCAGGCGATGTGGCGGATGGCCGCCGGCCCGGTGGACAATCTGGTGCGGGCGATTGAGAAGCAGGACTACGCGACTGCCCGGGGCTTCCTGCAGCAATCTCTGCAGGCTGCAGCGACCGACGAGCAGTTCGCCAAGTTCCGCGACGGCATGGCGGCCGACGCCGGCAGCGTCAAGGGCGTGACCACCAACCTGCTCAAGCTCTGGGGGCAGTACACCGAACTGGCCCAGAGCCCGGCGTTCGCTCAGGCCATGCAGTCCACGCAGCAGCGTGGCACCGGCCAGGCGGCTGTGCAGGGCGTGATCCCCATGCCGGTGGAGTTCAGCAACGGCCTGCGGGCCGTGGTTCTGGAGTTCAGCCAGAGTACCAGCGGCGGCACCCCGGCCAACCCGTTTGCCGGTTCGGTGACCAACCTGATCTTCATCAAGCTCGATGGCAGTGAACTGCGGCTGCTGCCCCATACCGTTCCCGGCTCGGCGCCGACTCCCGCACCGCCTGCAACCCCGGCGGCCCCGGCGGCTGAGGCCAACCCGCCGACTCCGCCCCCCGCCGGTGGCGGGAACTGAGTGCGGCCCCGGGGCCGGCTGGGCAGCGAGAGGGGGTGGGTGGGTGGGGAAGGGGGTGGGTGGGGTGGGGGGGGGTGGACGCGGCGTCGGCGGCCATCTGGAGGTTGCACGGTGTTCGGTCGGCGAAACAAGGTCACCAGCACGACAGGGTCGGCGGGGCAGGCCGATGCCCCAGACTCGCCCCCGCTGGACGAGAAGGGTCGCCGGGCGGTCATCTCCACCCGCAACCTGATCAAGCGGTTCGGCAGTCAGACCGTCCTCTCGGGGGTGGATCTGGACATCTACGAGGGCGAAACGCTGGTGGTCATGGGCGGCTCGGGCTGCGGCAAGAGCACCCTGCTGCGGTGCCTGATCGGGGCGCTGCCGGTTGACCAGGGCGCGGTGTCGATGCTGGGACGCGACCTGTCGGTCCTTGGCGAGCAGGAACTCGACGAGACCCGGCTGAAGTTCGGCATCCTCTTCCAGAGCGGCGCCCTCTACAACAGCATGACCATCGGCGAGAACGTCGCCCTGCCGCTCCGCGAGCACACCGACCTGGCCCCCGAGGTCATCGACATTCAGGTGAAGATGAAGCTGGAACTGGTCGGCCTCCGCGAGCACGCCGACAAGCTGCCCTCGCAGATTTCCGGCGGCATGAAAAAGCGGGCCGGGCTGGCCCGCGCCATGGCTCTGGACCCGCGCATCCTGTTTTACGACGAGCCCTCGGCGGGCTTGGACCCGGTCACCAGCGCCGAGATCGACCGGCTGATCATCCATCTGTCGAGAGGCCTGGGCGTCACCAGCGTGGTGGTCACCCATGAGATGGACTCGGCCTTCACCATCGCCGACCGCATGGTGATGCTTGACAAGGGCGTGGTGCTGAAGATCGAAAAACGCGACTGGTTCGACCGGCTGCGGCACCTGCCCGCCGATCAGGCCGCCGACCTCTCCGAGACTGAGCGGGTCATCCGCCAGTTCCTTCGTGGAGACGCCGAGGGCCCGATCACGGAACGGCGTTCGGCGAGCAACTACGCTGAAGACCTGCTGGGCGGCGCCAAGGCCGCCCCCATGCCCTCGGTGGAGGCGACCCGGCCCACGCCATAAGGCCGCACACGATGATGGTCAAGCCGACCAGCAGGATGACGGCGGAGGGTGAGAAGGCGAACGCGGAGCACGCATGCAACGACGAGTCACCAGCAACAGCGTCAAGGCCGGGGTGTATGTGGTGCTCATGCTCCTCGGCGGCATCGCCATGGCCATCACCGTCGGCGGAGGGCTTGACCGCCTCAAGTCCCGTACCGAGTACAACGTCCGCTTCACCATCGAGGGCGGGGCCAAGGGCATCAAGCCCGGTTCCTCGGTGCTGCTGGGCGGGCTTGATGTCGGCAAGGTCACCGCGGTTCGCTACCTCTGGGCCGATGATGCCGCGGACATGAAGGTGCCCGCGGCGATCCTGGTCACCGTCGGCGTGAACTCGAACATCGGCCTCTACAAGGACGCCAAACTGCAACTGGAGATCCCGATCCTCGGCTCGGTCTCCACGCTGAACATCACCTCGGTGGGCACCAAGCAGGCCGGCGTGCTGGCTCCCGGATCGGAGATCAAGGCTTCCAACGCCCCCGGCCTGCTCGCCCAGATCGGCGTGCAGGAGGACCAGGTCAAGGCCATCGTCGCCGACCTGCAGGAGACCACCCGCAAGATCCGCGAGGACTGGGCTCCCTATGTCGATCGCGTGCTGGCCAACGTCGAGACCATCACCGCCGACGGCAAGCAGATCGTCGCCGAGTCCAAGGGGCCCATCGCCGACGGCGTGAACCGCTTCCCCAGGATCATGGAAAGCGCCCAGAAGACCGTCACCGACGCCGAGGCCTTCATCGCCAAGCTCGACAACGCCGCCGTCACCATGCAGGCGTATCTGGACGAAAACCGCGGCGACGTCCGCGCCGCCGTGGAGTCCGCCCGCCGCCTGACCGAGCAGGTCGAGAAGGAGCTCTACCCCAAGGTCACCCGCTTCGCCGACGCCCTCGAGGCCCGCGCCGATGAGGCCCGCACGCTGCTCGCCTCCACCCAGGCCATGATCGACCGGGGCAATCTCATCCTCGCCGAGAACCAGCCCGAACTCCGCCAGTCCATCGCCAACATCCGCCTGGCCACCGACCAGCTCAAACTCACGCTCACCGACGTCCGCCGCAACCCCTGGAAGCTGCTTTACCAGCCCGCCCGCAAGGAACTCCAGCAGGACCTGCTGTTCATGTCCGCTCGTACCTACGCCGAGGCCGTCAGCGACCTCCGCGGCGCCAGCACCTCGCTGGAGACCGTCGTCTCCGCCGCTCAGGCCGTCGGCAAGCCCGCCGACGCCGAGGTCGTCACCGCCATGCTCGCCCGCGTCTCTGAGGCCTTCGCCCGTTACGAGAAGGCTGAGCGGCAACTGATCGAACGCCTTAGCCGGGAAGGCGACGGTGACGGCCGCTGACCAGCCCCGTAGCCCGATGATCTGACCTTGCTCCACCAAGGATTGGGGGGGTGCGGTCATGCCCCCGGCTTGGGTGAATCCGCCCGCGTGCCGGGATTGCACCGGCATCTGCCGTGTTGCTGGTTCTCAGTCCTGCATCAACCCTGGGTATCAGCCGCAGCGGCCGACACCTCCGCGGTACACTGGGCTGTGGCTGAGAGCCCGACCATCACCCTGGATTGGCGACCTGCCGCGGGTGCGACACATGAGTCGCCCCGGTGCATCGATATCCCCGCGCGGCTCGGCCCCGTGCGGCTGGTCCGCTCGCTGGGCGAGGGCGGGATGGGGGTGGTGTGGCTGGGTCGGCACGAACTGCTCGACCGCGATGTCGCGGTGAAGTTCATCTTCCACGTTCCCGGTGAGGCCGGTCAGAATGCGGTGCGCACGTTCCTTGATGGAGCGCGGGCGGCCGCCACAGTGTCGCACCCGGGGCTCAACGCGATCCACCACGCCGATGTGGTCGAGGGTGTGCCCTATCTGGTGATGGAGTACCTCTCCGGAGGCAGCGTGTCGGCGCTGTTGCGTCGGGCCGGACCGCTCCCGGCGTCGATGGCCGCCCGCATTCTGCTCGACGTGTGCGCTGCCGCCGGCATGCTCCACGACCGCGAGTATGTGCACCGCGACATCAAGCCCGCCAACATCCTCTTGCACGCCGACGGTCGGGCGGTCCTCACCGACTTCGGGCTGACCGGCCCCACCGCCAGAGGCGGGGCGGCGCCCACTCCCATCGGCGTCAGTTCCGTCCCCTCTCCCGTCCCCGACCGGACTGTCGGCCTGTCCATGGCCGGCACGGTCACGTCCGGCAGCATGGCCGGCACGCCCGCGTACCTTGCGCCCGAGTGCTTCGCCGGAGCGGTCAACGCCCGGTCGGATGTCTACGCCTTGGGCTGCACGCTCTATGAACTGCTCACCGGCAGCACACCCTTTCAGGGCACGCTTGATGACATCCGCCGCATGCACGAGGCGGCCGAGGTGCCCGACGCGCAGCTCACGGCCGCCGGCGTGCCCGAACCGCTGATTGCCGCCATCCGGCGGGGGATGCAGAAGAACCCGCTCTTGCGGCCCCGCTCGGCACAGCACTTTGCCGATGGTCTGAGCAGTGCGCTCGCGCAGGCGCGGCTCCGCCCAGCGAGTGTTGATGAACTGGCGGCGTTCATTCAGCGATTGGGGCGAGCAGACGCCTCGGGTACCGCGTCGCCGGATGCCGCGACGATCGGCGCCGCAGCGAGCCGCCCGAATGATCAGGCGGGCGCCGCGGCCGGGGTTACGCCGGCTTCCGCTTCAGCCGGCCAGACGCCGGGTGCTTTCGGGCCCGGCAGCACTCCACCGGCCGATCCGGTGAGCGTCATCGCCTCTCAGAAGCGTCACGCCCGCCCCCGCACCATGGCCCCGCCGACACCCGCGCCGCTGGCCGGGGCCGAGCTTGAGAGCGGTGAGGCCGGCGCCGGCGGGCGTGAAGAGGCGGCCTCCGTCGGCTCGCCCGAGCGACCACCGGCCAAGCCCGTCGGCTCCGCTGCCGACGACCAGCCCTCCCGAGTGTGGCTGTGGGTGGGGCTGGCAACGCTGCTGCTGGTATCGCTTGGTGTCGTGGGTCTGGTCATCATCCTCGCCAGCCGATAACCGCGTTCGTCCCGCCGCAGGTGTGTGGTGACTCGGGCGGAGGGCTGTGTGGCGTCGGTAGCGGCTGGAGCGTTTGGGCAGCCGATGGTGTACCGAGTTCCACACCACAGTCGGGCCGGGCCCGGCAAGGCCGGGCCTCGGGCGACCGATGGAGCCTCGGACAGATGATCGTCCCGATTGCGGGGTTACCGGTCTGATCATCGTTTGGAGGCATTCATGGCGGTGCGATCAGACGGTCATGCCGGAGGCGGGAACGCGGGTGACCAGGGCGGCGTTCGCAACACGCTGCGGCTGTCCGCTGCGGATCTGGCCAGGCTGTATGACGAGATGGACGCCGGTGTCGCCGACGATCACCCCAAGCGGGCCTTCCTGCGGGCAGCGTTTCAGAAGCTCTCAGTCAAGGTGGAACTGCATCAGAACGCCGGGGCGAGCACCGCGCTGAATTACGCCTGCCGGAACCTCTCAGGAACCGGCATCGGGCTTGTCCACTCTGCCTATGTGCACATAGGCACCCGCTGCACCGTGTACCTGCCCACCCTGGCGGGCCAGTTGATGCCCATTCCGGCCCGGGTCGTCCGATGCCGGCACGTCAAAGGTCTCGTCCACGAGGTCGGCATCCAGTTTGACCGGTCCATCAACGTCCGCCAGTTTGTCGAGCTTGACCCTCAGCAGGGCGGCTTCGCGATGGAGCATGTCGATCCGTCCCGTCTGTCGGGCAGTCTCCTGCACATCGAGACGTCTTCGATGGACCGTCGGCTGGTCAGGCACTACCTGCGTGAAACCCAGCTGAACGTCACCAGTGTTGACAACGCCGAAGAAGGCGTCAGGCGGGCCAGCGAGGGCTTCGATGTGATTCTGTGCGCGGTTGAAGTTGGCGAGCAGGACGGCCGCCAACTCGCTCAGCAGTTGCGATCCGCGGGCATCCAGGCCACCATCATCCTCGTCGCCTCTGACCCTCGCATGGTCGAGCAGCTCGTCGCCGAGCCCACGCTCGCCAACGCTCACCTGGTCAAGCCGCTCAGCGAGCAGAAGCTGCTTCGAGCCCTCGGCGAGTTCCTGCTCATGGGCGCCTCCAATCCCGACGGCGGCGGCGCCATCGTCTCCACCATCGGCGGCGATCATCCCAACGCCAGCTTCGTCGAGGAGTTCACCGAGGACCTGCGGGGCATGGCCGCGGAACTCAACAAGGCCATCGCCACCGACGACATCGCGGTGGTCCGGCGGATCGCTCTGCAGATCCGCGGCGTGGCGGCCGAACTGGGTTTCGGCGTCATCGCCGAGTCCGCCGAGTCGGCGATGAACTCCGTCTCGCTGGCCATGAGCGTCACCGAAGCGGCTGTCTCGGTCCGCTCGCTGATTTCCATGTGCATGAGGGCCCGGGCGCAGGAAGAGGGCGAAAAACGCCGCGCCGGATGAAGCCCCCCGGCTGATCGCTCCCGTCCGCGCCTTGGCTTGGTCTTATCCGCGGGCCAGTCGGCGAGCCACCTCATCGGCCAGGTCTTCAGGCTCGGGCATCCGCCCCGGTCCGCTGGTGCGGCATGCCTGCCACCCATGGGCCGGATCGATCACCTCAAAGCCGTCCCCACGCAGGGTGGCCAGGTTCCGCGCCGTCGCCGGCTGCGACCACATCGCCTCGTTCATCGACGGAGCCAGCAGCACCGGGCAGGTCCGCCGGTCCACCGCCGAGAGGATCAGGCTCACCGGGTCGTCGGCCATGCCGCAGGCCAGCCTTGCCAGAAAGTCCATGCTCGCCGGCGCCACGATGGCCAGGTGCGCCGACCGGGCCAGCCGGATGTGCTGCGGATCGGCCAGATCGGCCTGCGACCAGATGTCCGAGTACACCGCTCGCCCGCTCAGCGCCTGGAACGTCAGCGGGGTCACGAACCGCTGCGCCGACTCGGTCATGGCCACCGTCACCGCCGCGCCCCCCTGCGCCAGCCGCGAGACAAGCGTCGCCGTCTTGTACGCGGCGATCCCCCCGGTCACGCCCACAATCACCGTGCGGCCGCTCAGTGATCCGGGGGCGGGCCTTCCCCACCCCGCGTCACCACCGCCGCCCCCGCCGCTGGGCGATTCGGGCGAGAGCCTGCGGGCCAACAGCCCTTGGGGGTCTGGAACGGACATGGGCCGGCCATTCTCCGCAGCGGGGCTTTGCCCGCGGCGACAGTCAACACATCACTCGCGGGCGGTCAGTTCGGGCATCGCCGCCCCGGTCTCGGGGTCGGAGAGGTCGAACTCGGGCTTGAGCCGGTCTTCCATGATCTCCTGGATCACCAGCTCCAGGTCCGAGCGACCGTTCCGCTCAACCATTGGCCGGGCGCCGTCCATCAACTGCACCAGTCGCCGCTGGATCAGGGCGCACAGCTTGAACCGTCCGCCGACTTTGTTGATGATCTCGTCGCTCTTGAGGGCCTCGATCATGGTGTCTCCGTGGTCGCCTGTCTGGTCGGAAGTCTCGTGCCGGCAGCATCCCTGGTCAGTTCCCTGCAACCTCCGGCCCAGCCGAGCCGAAACACATTTCAGCCTCTCAGCAGGCGGGCAACCGTTCCGGTCTTCAATCCGTACGGGCTTGCGGACCGATGAACGAGGAGGTCGGGTTGCACATCCCGGTGCCCGGCAGTGGAGTTATCCACATTGCCTGAGGCGGGCAGGATCATCGGCAGCGGTGCAGGTCGATCTCTGACAGGTCGCTATACTAGACTCTTCGAAGTGTGGGGTCGAACAAGCTCACCAGTCAACGACCTGCCTGGCCCGGTCAGACCATCTGACATGGACGAGTCGCCTTCGTGATTGTGTTTGGTTTTTGAACGGTCTTGTGGTGGTGAAGCATGACGGCTGGAGCCGCGGCCGCTGTTGTGCTGGCAAGTTGGGGAACAGGCACTTGGGGTGGGTGACGCGACGGTGGCGGGCTGACCAGCGGGGCCAATCAACCCGTGCCTTGTGGTGACTGTTGGCGGTCGAGGCCTGGGGTGTGCGGTGGCCAAGCGGTAGGGAGAGGGGGGCGGGCGGGGGCCGGCGGGGGTTGAAAGACACGGTTGGGTGACAGGGGCGGAGTGAAGTGGGATGTCAAGCAACGCGGCATCGTCGGACAGGGCAAGCGGCCCGGACGGCTGACGCGCATGGTCAGGGAAGCAACATGGTTCTCAAAACGTGGGGGTTCGGCGACAAAGTGGTTCATTCAGAGCGGCCCGAGTGGGGCATCGGTCAGGTGACCAGCGCTATCGCCGACACGCACGAGGGCCGTGCCTGTCAGCGGCTGACCATCCGGTTCGACCGCGCCGGGGTGAAGAACCTCAACTCCGCCATGGCCAAGCTCATCGCCGCCGACGACGCCCCGGCCATCCTCCAGCACGAGGCCGGCCCGCAGGACCCCCTGCTCACCGGCAGCACCCAGACCGCCAAAGACCTGATGCTCAAACTGCCGGCGGCCGCCACCGACCCCTTCAGCACCCCCCGCGCCCGGCTGACCACCACCCTTCGCCTCTACCGCTTCAGCGAGCACGGGGGAGCCCTGATCGACTGGGCCGCCGCCCAGAGCGGCCTGAAGGATCCCATGACCCGCTTCTCGAGGCATGAACTGGAAGACCTCTACAAGCGGTTTGTCATGTTCCGTGACGACCACCTCCGCAAGGTGATGCTCGAGTGCAAGCGGGACGACCCCTCGGGCCTGGCTGAGGAGATCCGCAACGCGCCGCGTTCGGCTCAGCAGGTCATCAAGCGGCTGGACTTGCTCCGGTAACCACTTCGGCGACGGGCCGCCGTGTCGCCGTTGCATTCTCGAGTTCCGCCGCAGCCCGGTCGTCCCGGGCTGTTTTCATTCCCGGCGGTCGACACCCCCGTCGTCGCCCGTGCAGGTGTTGCCTCATCGCAACACCGCCGGCCGGTCGACGGCGACACCGTTGCCCGCCGCTGACGCCGTCTTGCCTCGCTGCCACGCCTCCGCTGCCCCGGCGACGCCGACTGTTGCCCGTCCAACGCCGGCTGCGCTGCTTGCCGGCATTGAATCCATGCTTTTATGGGTCTGGGCCGCCCACGGGGTACGCACGCGGGTGGTCGGCCGTCGGTCCGCAGCTCTGGCACGCGGTTCGTACTGGTCCTCTTGTCCGCGTCACACGACGCGAGACAGCCGCCCGGAAGAAAGAGAGACGGGGAGAAGAGAGAGACGGGTAGAACAGAGAGACGTGCCGGTGTGCCAGCGGACCTGAGAGACCCGTTGGCCCCGGCGGACTGACAACACAAAACGCGAACGAAGGAGACGGGATGATGAACGAGCAGGAATTCCAGAGCAAGCTTGGCGACCTGGTGCAGCAGATCAACGGCCTTCCGGCCGACCAGCGTGAGCGGCTCACCGCTCTGGCCGAGGAAGCCAAGGACCGCCACAGCCGCATGAAGAAGACCGTCGCCGACCTGCAGGACTCCCTGGATTACCTGCGTCTCTCGGTCAAGTACATCATGTTTGATCTGGAGGCCACCCGCCGCGAGAACGCCTACCTCCGCAAGCTCCTCGAGAAGCAGGCCAACGGCTCAGCCGACGCGGGCGAGAACTTCGGCCCCAACCAGGACTGATCAGCCGGACTGACCTCGCCGGCGGGCCCCAGACGGCCCCGAAACACACGACTCCACATCCGGCCGCGGGAGAGAGAGACTGCCGCGAGCCGCTTGCAGAAGCCGTTCACATCCGAGCCTCACCGTGGAGCACGCCGTGCCCCACGCCCCAGGGTCCTGCCGGCCTGACTCCCCGGACAGCGAGCCTGAACGGAGAGAGCGGATGTGAGAACCAGACACTCCTTTGCCAGCGTGGGACCGGCGGACCGAAGGGTTCGCCGGTTTCGTTTGTGGCCGTTGCAGCCCGCCGCCAGGAGCGGATCAGTTCCGCGCGCCCGCCGGGGCAGCCGGTTCCGCCGCCGCCGGCTGCCGGGGTGTCACCACCCCCGCATCGCCCTGAATGCCGAAGCGGTCGATGCCCTGCACCGCCACCGCCGTCAGCCCCGCGTTCGCCGGCATGCTCTGCACCGTGCTCTCGCCCGGCAGGAACGTCGGCTCCCAGCGCGTGCCCGTCCGCGTCCAGAACACCCACCGCTTCGCCTCGGTGTTGCCCGTCCACTCCACCGTCAGCCGCCCATCGGCCTGGGCCACCTTGATCACCGGTGCCGGCAGGAGGCGGTGCCCATCCGGGCTGGCCGCCGTCGCCGACCACGCGATCGCCGGCGGCAGCGCCGGGCGGGCGTACGGCCCGGACTTGAGCGCATCAGCGATGCCCCGCCGGTTCTGCAGCAGCGCCACAAACGAGAAGTGGATGTTGCCGCTCTCGCCCCGGTTGCACTGCTCGCGGGTGATCTCGATCTGCCGCAAAATCTCCGGAGCCTCCCACGACTCCCGACCCTTGCGGTCCGCCGCCGGAGGCGCCCCCTCCGGCTCCGCCGCCAGAATCCGCGAGGTGAAGTTGCCCGGCCACACGTGCCGCCGCTGGTCGTTGTTGGCCAGCCACCACGCCAGCAGCCGGTCGTACCGCTGCTGCGGCGCGTCCACCTTCCAATACAGCTGCGGCGCGATGTAATCCAGCCACCCCTCCCGCAGCCACATCCGCGCGTCGGCGTGCAGGTTGGCGTACGCGTCAAACCCCTGTACGCCCGGCGGGAACCCCGGCCGCCAGATGCCAAACGGGCTGATGCCCACCATCACGTGCGGCTTGGCCGCCTTCACCTGATCGTGCACCGCCTTGACAAAGCGGTCGATGTTGCTCCGCCGCCAGGCGTCGCGCTCCAGCTTGCCGCCCGACGCCTTGTACCGCTGATACGGCGCATCGTCCGGGAAGGGCTTGTCCTTCTCCGGGTAGGGGTAGAAGTAGTCATCAAAGTGCACGCCGTCGATGTCGTACCGGTTGACCACGTCCATGATCACCCGCAGGCTGTGCGTCTGGGCCTCTTCCTCGCCCGGGTCCAGCCAGAGGTAGCGGTCATAGGAGCGAACCAGGTCCGGCCGCGTCTTGGAGATGTGGCTCGCTGCGTCGGGCAGCTTGGCGTCAAAGTGCCGCGCCCGGAAGGGGTTGAACCACGCGTGCAACTGAATGCCCCGCTTGTGCGCTTCGCTCACCCAGAACGCCAAGGGGTCGTAGCCGTCCGAGGGCGGCTTGCCGCTCTCGCCGGTCAGGAACTCGCTCCACGGCTCCAGCGTGCTGGGGAAGATCGCATCCGCCGTCGGCCGCACCTGCAGCACCAGCGCGTTGAGGTTCAACTCCGCCGCCTTGTCCAGAATCGCCAGCGCCTCGCGACGCTGCTCATCAGCGGGCAGGCCCCGCTTGGAGGGCCAGTCGATATTGGCCACCGTCGCCACCCACGCCCCGCGGAACTCCCTCGGCGGGGCCGGCGGCCGCTGTCCCGGGTCGGCCGTGTGCGCCCACACCGCCCCCGGCCCGGCGCGATCCGCCTGCGCCAGGCACACGCCCGAAATCAGTCCCATCGCCATCCATCCCGCCGTCACCGCCAGCAACGCTCGCATCGTGTTCTTCCTGCATTCTGGCCGCATCCTGCGGCCGGTTCTCTCACTGCACGCATCCGTCCTGCGATCCGGATCAATCGTGGCGCTTCACCGGTACCGCACCAGCGTCGCCAGCCGCAGCAGCGTCGCCTCGCTGAGCGGCGGGCCGATCAACTGCAGACCCACCGGCAGATCCGGCGTGGTTCCGCCGGCCGGCTGGAAGCCCCCCGGCACCGTCACCGCCGGCAGCCCGGCCAGGTTCACGCCCACGGTGTACACATCCTCCAGATACATCGCCAGCGGGTCGCCCGACTTCTCGCCGATGGCGAACGCCGGACCCGGGCTCGAGGGCATCAGCACCGCACTCACCCCGGCCTCCGCGAACGCCCGGTCGTAATCGCCTTTGATCAGCCGCCGGGCCTTGAGCGCGGTCAGGTAGTACGCGTCGTAATACCCGCTGGAGAGCACGTGCGTGCCCAGCATGATCCGCCGCTGCACCTCAGCCCCGAAGCCCTCGGTGCGCGAACGCACGTACAGCTCGTGCAGCCCCTCGCCCGCGCCCAGCTTCGCCCGCTGCCCATAGCGCACGCCATCGAACCGCGCCAGGTTGCTGCTCGCCTCGGCGGTGGCGATGATGTAATATGCCGCGATGGCGTGGTCCGCATGCGGCAGGTCCACGTCCACCAGTTCCACCCCGGCCGCCCGCAGCGAGCGTTCCGCCCGCTGCATCGCCGCCAGCACCGCCGGCGCGTTGGCCGTCGCCCGCGCCTGGGGCGGAATGCCGATCCGCACCTTCGTGCCCGGCGGCAGCGCAGGCTCCAATTCAGTCAGCAGATCGCTCGCGTTCGCTCTGGCGCTGGTCGAGTCCGCCGGATCATGCCCGGCGATCAGGCTCAGCACCAGCCGCAGGTCCTCCGGCGTGTGCGCCAGCGGGCCCACCTGGTCCAGACTGCTGGCATACGCCACCAGCCCGCTGCGAGACACCCGCCCATACGTCGGCTTGATCCCGCACACCCCGCACAGCCCCGCCGGCTGGCGGATCGACCCGCCCGTGTCCGACCCCAGCGCAAACGGCACCACGCCGGCCGCCACCGCCGCCGCTGAACCCGATGACGAGCCACCCGGCACCCGCGATGGGTCCCACGGGTTGCGCGTCGCGCCGAAGGCCGAGTTCTCACCCGAACCGCCCATGGCAAACTCGTCCAGATTCGCCTTGAGCACCGGCACCGCCCCCGCATCCAGCAGCCGCTGCACGGCGGTGGCCGTGAACGGCGAGCGGTACTGCTCCAGCAGCCGCGAGCCGCAGGTCGTCCGCCCGAAGGCGGTCACCAGGTTGTCCTTGATGGCAAACGGCACGCCGTCCACCGCCGAGAGCACCGCTCCACTCCGCCTCCGCGCATCGGCCGCCTGCGCCGCCGCCATCGCCTGCTCTTCAAGCAGATCAATCGCAAAGTTCAGCGTCGGCTGCAACGCCCTCGCCCGTTCCAGCGACCGCTTCGCCAGGCCCACCGCCGTCTCGCTGCCCGCCGCCAGCGCCCGAGCGCACCCGCCGATGTCGCCCAGCGGCGCGGGCGTGGCGGGCAGGTTCGGCGAGATGAGTGGGGGGGCTTCGGCGGGCATGGCTTGGTCGGGTGGCGGTGTCGGTGGTGCGTGGCTGGGCGGGCTGGCTTGTCTCGGGTTCAGCGGGCGTGCACGTGCAGAAAAAACGCCAGCCACGCGTACTCATCGGCCGCGATGCGGACCGGTACGGTGCTGGTGGTCGAGAAGTTCTCCCACCGCCGATCGGGGTACGGCCGCGAGTACGTGTCCCACCACCCCACCGAGTTGGTCGTCACGCTCTCGCGAACGATGCGGTCGGCCTTGCCGGTGTACGCCTTGGCCCACACCACCCGGTTGGCCCCCAGCCGTCGGGCATACTTCGCCAGGTCCGCATCATCCGGGCTGACCGGATCCGTCGACCGGAACGACGACCGCCCCAGAACGCTCACCGCACCCGCCGGCTCGCTGGTCTGCAGGCCCGAGAGCAACTCGCCCTTGAGTTCCCCCCGCTGCTCGGCGGTCCACTCCGAAACATGCACGGCGCTGGCCGCCAGCCGCTCCTCAATCCGCTTCATCGACGCATCAATCCGCGCCCACGGCACCTCGCGGATCTCCACCGCCGCCCCCTCCGCCAGCGGGGTCACCGCCGGCCCCGCCCCCACCCGCACCTCATCCGCAGGGCGGTAGTTCGCCTCCCACACGCTCGGCCCACACCCTCCCAGCAGCGACACCGCGGCCGCGCCCGCACCCATCGCCACCCGCCGCCATCCACTGTGCCGCATCGCCGTGTTCATCCGCCACCCCTCAGTTTGCCCAGCAGCCGCTCGCGAACCAGCTTCGCGTCCCCCTGCGCCCCCTCCGCGGTGGCGCACTTCATCGCCGCCCCCACCAGCCGCCCGATCGCCGCATCCTTCCCCGCGCGAACATCCGCCGCCGGCTGCGGGTTCTGCGCAATCGCCGCGTCGCACCAGCGGTCAATCGCCGCGTCATCACGCAGAATCAGCAACTTCCGCTCCGCCGCCAGCGCCGCCGGGTCCGCCTCCCGCCGCTCAGGCTCGCACAGCAGCCCCAGCAGTTCATCAGCGCTCTGCGATGAGATCCGCCCGTGCTCGCGAAGCAGCACCAGCACCGCCAACTGCCGCGCCGAAAAGCCCAGATCGCTGGCCAGCACAATGCGGTGCCCCGCTGATGCCGCCGTCGCCTCGTTGGCCCGCCTGGCCGCCGACTGCAGCAGCAGGTTCGCCGCCGCCTTGGCCGCCGCGGGCCCCGGCACCGGCGTCAGGTCCGCGTGCGTGCCCTCGGTGGTCGCCAGGTCCACCGCTGCCTGAAACATCCCCGCCACCGCCGGCTCATCCACCAGCGCGTGCGCGTCGGCCGCCGAAAGCCCCAGCTCCGCCGTAAACAGCCGCAGCCGCTCAAGCGGCAGGTCCGGCATCGACGAGCGGATGGCTTCCACCCACCCCCGCTCAATCGGCACCGGCAGCAGATCCGGGTCGGGGAAGTAGCGGTAGTCCGCCGCCTCCTCCTTCTCGCGCTGGGGCACCGTCACGCCCGCAACGTCGTCCCACCCGCGCGTGCTCTTGGCCCCGCGGGCCATTTCCCGCCCCGTCGCCAGCCAGCGCTTGGGCTGGTCGGCCAGTTCAAACTCAATCGCCCCCCGCACCGCCTTGAAGCTGTTGAGGTTCTTCACCTCCACCACCGGCGTCACCACCCGCCGCCCGTCCGCCAGCGTCAAGATGCAGTTGATGTTCGGCTCAAACCGCATGTGCCCCTTCTGAAGCACCCCTTCAGAAGCCCCCAAACCGCGGCACACATCCCGCAGCATCTGGCAGAACAGCACCACCTGATCCGCCGAGTCAAAGTCCGGCTGGGTCACGATCTCCAGCAGCGGCGTCCCCGCCCGGTTGAGGTCCACGATGGAGTAGTCGGCCGCGAATCCGCCCGGCAGTTCGTGCAGCAGTTTGCCCGCGTCCTCCTCAAGGTGGGCGCGGATGATCCCGATCCGCCGCCACCCGGTCCGCGGGGCGGCAAAGTCCGGCCGGCCCTGGGCGTCCGCCGGCGGCAGGTCCACCGCGCCGTCAAAGCACAGCGGCAGATCAAACTGCGAGATCTGGTAGTTCTTGGGCATGTCCGGGTAGAAGTAGCTCTTGCGGTCCCACCGGGTGGTGGTGGCGATCGAGCACCCCAGCGCCAGCCCAACAGCGATGGACTTGCCCACCGCCTCGCGGTTGAGCACCGGCAACGCTCCCGGCAGCCCCAGCACCACCGGGTCAATCAGCGTGTTCGGCGCCGCCTGGTCGTTCACCAGCCGGGCCGCCGCCAGATTGGGCGCCCGCGAGAACATCTTGGTGGCGGTCGCCAGTTCCACGTGGATCTCCAGCCCGACTTTGAGCTGCACATGGGTGATGGCGGGAGCGGCCTGGGCGGGGTGAGACATGGTTGGTGCCGCAAGGGTACTCGGCCCCCGGCGGGGGCGATACGGTTTGGCATGCCATCACTCCGCACCCTGCTCGCCGGCGGGCTGGCCTTCGCCGGCCTGGCCCTCGGTCTCTGGCCCGCCCCTTCCCCCGCCCTCGCGTGGGATGCCCCCGGCCACCGCATGATCACCTGGCTGGCCCTGGACGGGCTCGACGCCTCCGCCCCCGCCTTCTTGCGCGAGACCGCCGTCCGCGACGCCATCGCCTGGCAGGCCGCCGAGCCCGACCGCTGGCGGGGTCTTCGCAACCCCTACATCAGCAACGCCACCTATGGCAACCACTTCATCGACATCGAAGACCTCGAGCCCCTCGGCCTGACCATCGACACCATGTCGCCCCTGCGTTACCGATACGTCCGCGACATGGCCATCGGTCGGCACGAGCACCCCGCCGGCCTTGATGGCAAGTCCAAGCCCTACAACGCCAAGCTTGACCCGATGGGCCAGCAGGAGTGGGCCGGCTTCCTGCTCCACGCCATCTGCGAGCACCAGGCCATCCTCACCTCGCAGTTCAAGACCTACCGCATCCTCGAGAAGCTCAACGAACCCGCCCGCGCTGCCCAGTTGCAGATGGCCCGTGCCAACATCATGGCCACCATGGGCGTGCTCTCGCACTACGTCGGCGACGGTGCCCAGCCCCTGCACACCACCAGGCACTTCAACGGCTGGGTGGGCGACAACCCCGGCGGCTACACCACCGCCAAGACCTTCCACGCCTACATCGACGGCGGCGTGATCGCCCACCACAAACTCAACTACCACGTCCTCAAGCCCGGCCAGACCTACGCCCGCACCGCCGGTCGTGACCCGTGGAACGACGTGCTCGGCTACGTCAAGGCCTCGTTCGAGAAGGTCGAGCCGCTGTACGCCATGGAGAAAAAGGGCGAGCTGACCCAGGATGCCGGGAAGACCTTTATCACCGAGCGGCTGCACGACGGCGCCGCCATGCTGGCTGCGATGTACAACGCCGCCTGGGCCGCCAGCGAGCCGAGCCCGCAGGACCTCGCCGACTTCATCAAGTACGACGGCTTCAACCCCGCTGAGGCCCCCAGCGCTGCGCCGGCTCCTGCCTCCGCCCCCGCCACGGTCACCCCACCCGCCAACCCATCGCCCCGCTGACGAGCCCCCTCCGGTGCCCGAGTTGCCCGAAGTCGATGCCGTGGTCCGCACGCTCGCCCCCCATGTGGTGGGCCGCGCCGTCCACCTGCTGCACCTCGGCCGGGCCGACATCCTCGAACCCGCCGGCCGCTTCGGGTCCGACGCGCAGGCCGTCCCGCCCGAGGCTCTGCTGCACCGGGGCGTCATCGCCCGCCTGCTCCGCCGGGGCAAGCACATGGCCGCCATCACCCATGACGACCGCGCCCTGGAGGTGCACCTGGGCATGACCGGCCAGTGGTTCATCACCACCCAGCCGCCCGAGCAGGTCCTCGCCGTCAAGCACACCCACGCGGTGTGGGCCGTTGCTGAACCCAACGCGACCCCCGCCCCCGCTGCATCTGCCGCGGCCCCCCGCCCGCTCCTGGTCTTCCGCGACCCCCGCCGCTTCGGCAACCTCAAGCCCTGGGCCTCAGCCCCCGACATGCTCGCCCATTGGGATGCCCACCTCGGCCCCGATGCCCTGCACATCACCGCCGAGGCCCTGGCCGCCAACCTCGGGCACACCAAGCGGGCCATCAAGGCGGCCCTGCTCGATCAGGCCGTGCTCGCCGGTGTCGGCAACATCTACGCCGACGAGGCCCTCTTCCGCTCCGCCATCCACCCGCTTCGCCCCGGCCGCTCGCTCCGCCCGGCCGAGGTGGCCACCCTGGCCGAGGCCATCCGAGGCGTGCTCGCCCAGGCCGTCGCCGCCGGCGGCAGCACCCTGCGCGACTTTGTCAACGGCGACGGCGAGCCCGGCCGCTACAGCGACAACCACGAGGTCTACGGCCGGGGCGGCCGGCCCTGCTACCGCTGCAACACCACGCTGCAATCAATCGTCCTCAGCCAGCGCACCACCGTCTTCTGCCCCGCCTGCCAGCCCCGGCGGGGCCCCCGCAAGGAGCCGTCCCGTGCCACGCGTTGAACTGACGCTCGGCGGCCAGCGGCTGGAACTGCTGCCCCAGCGGGCGGTGTGGTGGCCCGCCCAGCGGACCGTCATGGTCGCCGACGTGCACCTGGGCAAGGCCGCGGCGCTGGCCGCCGGGGGCCTGCCCCTGCGTGAGGACACCGCGGTGCACGCCGCCAGAGCCGACTGCGCCGCATTGCTGACCTTGGTGGAACAGACCGACGCCACCCGCCTGCTGATCCTCGGCGACCTGGTGCACGCCGAGCGTGCCAAGCACCCCGGCGTGGTCGCGGCCTTCGCCGACCTGGCCGCCCGCCTGCACGCCCGCAACGCCAGCCCCTGGCTGGTCGTCGGCAACCACGACGCCCGCAGCGGCGACCTGCCCGAGAGTTGGCGGCTGACCATCGTCCCCGAGGGCATAACCGAGCACGGCCTGACCCTCCGCCACCACCCGCCCGCTGATGGCGAGGCGCCCGGCCCCACACTCTGCGGCCACCTGCACCCGGCCGTGGTGCTCGGCGAGCGTGCCGGCCCCGGCGCCCGCGCTGCGTGCTTCTGGCTGCGTTCGGCCGGCTGCCTGGTGCTGCCCCCCTTCGGCCGCTTCACCGGTGCCCGTCGTGTGGAACTGGGCCGCGGCGACCGCGTCTTTGTCGTCCCCGAGCGGGGCACGCCCGGACCGGTGCTGGAAGTGCCGGCGGGGTTGGTGCGGGCCTGAGGTTCTGACTCTCGACTGGTCAGCGGCCGAGTTCGTCAAGGACCACACGGATCGAGACCACCGACCGCCAGCACGAAAGGGCCATGCACACCCCGCACGCCAGCAGTGTCGGCGGGCCGACCAGGAGGAGCACAGAGGGTGTGGCCCCGACCGCAACCTGCGCCCCACTGAGGAGCACCACGGCGAGGATGAGCCAACTCCACACCGGCCGCTTCTTGGGGGGAGGCAACTGTCCAATCACCCGCCTTGGCCGCGTCGCATGCTCGGCGAGCCTTCCTGCCGCGACGGTGCACAAAAGCAGCAGGACTCCTGTAATCAGGTCGCTGATGAGCTTGCTGGTCCCGCGTGGGAGTGCGAACCACTCAGCCGCCACGATCATCACTGCCGCCATCAGCAGGCCGACCGCCACCCAGTCGCGCCGTGGCTGACCGCGGTCGTCGGGCAGGGCCATCGCGGCGACCAGCAGCCCACAGCCGAGCAATCCCGGCGGCCCGAAGAACAACACGGCCATCGCGCATGAGAGATCCGCTTGGGTCGTTGTCACGACATGAGTCATGGCCAGCACGACCGCGACCAGAGTCAGCGGCACGGCCGTCACCAGCAGACCCAGGCGGAACGAGATGGAGTCCAATCGATCGGGAGGCATGGAGGGATACGGCGTACGCCCCGGCGGCGGTGCGTTGCACTCCGGGCACACCGCCCCCGCCACCAGCCCCGTCCGGTCATACCCGCAGCGCGGACACAACCTCGCACCGCTCGCCGATCCGTCCGTCACGCGTTTTCCCCCTTCACCCCCCTCACCGCCCTCCACCCCAGCACCCCCGCCGCGCCCAGCACCCCGAATGACAGCGACAGAATCAGCAGCGATGCCAGCCGCACCCCATCCTCCTGCAGGTCCAGCGTGATCACAAAGAACAGCACGCCCACCACCAGCCCGATCACCAGGTTCGCCACCACCGCCCTGCGCACCCGCTCACCGATCCGTTCCCACTTCGCCGCTCCTGCTCCGCCCTCCGGCCGGCCCGCCGCCTCCACCGCCCTGGCCGCGTGCCACGCCAACCCCGCCAGCCCGCCCACGCCCATCAGCACCGCCGGCATGTCCACCCACCGCACCTGCCGCACCGCCCGAAGCACCGGCCACAGCACATCCCGCATCGACGGATGCACATCCCTGGCCACCTCCAGCAGCGTGATCGCCGCCACCGGCCCCAGCAACACCGCCCCCCAGCGGCACCGCACCGCCCGCCCATTCGCCCGCGCCAGCCGAAGCCACCCCAGCAGCACACACGCCGGCAACGCCGCCGCCACCGCCCCCAGCCACAGCAGCGGCAGCACATCACTCAGCCAGTCACTGCTCATCGGTCGCTGCGCCGCCCACACCACCGACACCACGGCGAGCGCCTGCATCGCCCCCAGACTCGCCCCCGTCCACAGCAGCACCCGCCGCAACCACGCCAGCCGCCCCTCCGGCAAGCCGTGATACACCGTCGGCTCCGGCGCCGCCGCGTTGCACTCCGGGCACGGCGCACCGGCCGCCAGGCTCCTGCGGTCATACTGGCAGTTCGGGCACAGCAATCCCGGGCTCCCCGCTCACATCAACCCACGTCCTGTCGCAGGCTCTCAGTGCGCGCCCACCGTCACGCGGCTCAGCGCTGCCGAGCCGATCACCTGCTCGGCGTACTCGTTCATCGCGTCGCGCAACTGCTCAAAGCTCTCCAGCACGTAATAAATCGGCTGGTAATGGTCAATATCAAACGGCGTGTTGCACACCCGCTCCATGTCAAACGGCCGCCACTCCGGCACCGGCCGCTCGCTGCACGGCTTGGCGCTCTCCGGGCCATCAGGCTTCTTCTCCCACGCCCCGGTGAGCGAGTAGGCCGCCTCACCATGGCTGGAGACCAGCCCAGAGCCGTACACCTTCACCCGTCCCTCCTCCTTGATCAGCCCGAACTCCACCGTGAACCAGAACAGCCGCCCCAGCCGCTCGATGTGGATCGGGTCCTCGCACAGCAGCGCCGCCCGCCCGTAGGTCTGCAGGAAGTCCGCAAACACCCGGCTGGCGTGCAGCGGCACATGCCCGAACACATCGTGGAAGATGTCCGGCTCGGGCAGATAGTCCATCACCTCGCGAGGCCGGATCAGCACCGTGGTGGGGAACTGCCGCGCCGCCAGGCACGCAAAGAAGCTCTTGGCCGGCAGATACCCCGGCACGCCGTAACTCGCCCAGTCCGAGACCTCGCCCAGGTACCGGTTGATCCCCTCCAGCCGTGTGCCCTTGGGCAGCACCACGCCCCCGGTGATCGTGCAGTCCTGGCTCAGCGTCGTGTCCACCAGCAGCGGAATCCGCTCCGGCGACAGCCGCAGGATCTTCAGCCCGTCGATGAACGTCTGCGAGACCTGCTCCTCCAGCACCGCCCACCGCCGCGTGAACAGGTCGCGCCACACCTCGTGGTTCTCGCGGGTGTACTTGTGAAAGTGCTGCGTGATGTAGAACCGCCTGGCGTCGATCTGGTCCGCCGGCAGGTTCGCACCGGCGTCCGCCGCCGCCTGCGCCACCCGCGCCTCGTCCGAATCGATGATGTTGTTGTACGTGATGTCCTTGCGCATGCGCTCGCTCCGGTGCTCTGCCCGCCCCCTTCACCACCCTCCCCCCTCCACCTCCCCCTTCACCCCCGCCCCGGCCATCCCCCGCACCCCATCCGCTCAGCCACAGCATATTCGCCCTCCACCCGGCGATGTTCCACTCCCCAAACCGCTGCCGAGCACCCCGCCCCCCAACAATCCCCCCGCCGGGGCACCGCTCGCCCCCTCCCACCGCCCCGGCATTGACAACCTCAGAGGCATTCGGCACTGCAGCGTGGTCGCCGCGGCACGGGCTTTACGCCCGCCTGCAGCGGAGGAAAGTCCGAGCACGGCAGGACACGGTGGTGGGCAACACCCACCCGCCCGCGGAGACCTTCGGGGCCAGCGGGTAACAGAGGGAAAGTGCAACAGAAAGCAAACCGCCGATGGCCCGGCGCGGGCAACCGCGTCGGGATCAGGTAAGGGTGAAACGGTGGAGTAAGAGCCCACCGCCCGGCTGGTGACAGTCGGGGCACGGCAAACCCCACCGCGTGAAAGGTCACGCAGTGTGCGTCGGGTCGGCGGCGTCGCAAGGCGGCGTCGGCTTGAACGGCTGGTTCCGGCCGGCATGCACACGGGTAGACCGCTTGAGCCCATCGGCAACGGTGGGCCCAGAGAAATGACCATGGCGACCGGCAGGTCCGCCTCCTGGCGCTTGCGCCGCGAGACGGATACCACCGGCTGACACAGAACTCGGCTTACGGCGGTGCTTGGCCTCGGATTGATGACAACCCCCCGACGGGCGCACCCGCGCTCGCCGGGGGTTGTTGTTTGGGCACGGGCCGCCGCCCCTCACTCTCCCGCCGCATCGGCCCGGCGGGCCATCGGCTGCGGCTTGAGGTACGTCACCGTCCGCCACAGCCACTCCATCGGCCCGAACCGGAACCGCGACAGCCACAGGTGCGCCAGCACGGCGATACCGATGAAGATCACCGGCACCATCGCCGTTCGCGTGGCATACGAGAGCGAGCCGAACAGCCCCAGCCCCCAGTGGTAGAAGATGAACGTCGCCGTCACGCTGGACAGCAGATAGCACGACATCGCCGCCCGCCCCGCCGAGGCCAGCAGCCCCGCCACCGCCGGCGGGCGGCCCGCCCGGTCGTGCAGCAGCAGCACGCCAACGCCCAGATAGCCCAGCGACAGGCACGGCCCGCCATAGAACAGGCACACCAGCGACACGAACCCCAGCAGCCCGCTGGTGTTCTCAATCAGCGCCGTGTGCGCCACCGACGCCGGCAGCCCCACACACAGCCCCAGCAGCACGAACCGCAACCCCCACGTCCGCGCCGTGGTTGATCCCGGCGCCAGCACGCCCGACTTCACCAGCACCGCCCCGGTCAGGAACAGGGCCAGCAACTGCCACCCACCCGAGAATCCGAAGAACACCAGCCCGGCCAGAAAGTTGAACGCCCGCAGCGCAGTCGCCTGGCTGAACGGCCCATCCCGGAACGCTTCCGTCTCCGCTTCCTGCCACAGCGGCGAACTCGGATCACTCACTTGGCCTTCCGAGAATCCCTTCAGCAACCGCTGCAGCGGCGTCCGCACCGGCTCGGGGGTGGTGGCCTCACCGGTCCCGGCCGGATCCGGCTCGGTGCCCGCGCCGGTTCGATCTCTTTCGGTCCCGCCCGGCGCAGTCCCACCCATCCCGGCCCCGCCTGCATCGGTTGAACCCGGCCCAACTCCATCCGGCTCGACTCCATCCGGCTCGACTCCATCCCCCGGGTCCCCATCACCCCCGCCCTCCGCCGCCCCGTCCGACGGCGTTCCCGGCGAGAGCGGCGTGCGGACCGTCGTCGAACCCGCCGCTGAGGCCGCGTTGCCGGCATCCATCGCCGCCTGGTTCGCCAGGCTCCCCATCAACACCGCCAGCGCACAGAACGCCAGCCCCACCAGCCCAAGCCCGGCGATGCCCGCCAGCAGCCACCGCACCTTCAGCCGCACCGCCAGCAGCAGCCCAAAGCCCACCAGCGAGTACATGAACAGGACGTCGCCGTACCAGATCAGCAGGCCGTGCACCAGCCCGATCAGGCTCAGTGCCGCGAGCCTGCGTGCCGGCCTGGTCCAGAACCCCTCACCCCGCGTCTGCGCCCGGGTGAACTGAATCGCCAGCCCCGCCCCGAACAGCATCGAGAACAGCGGGTAGAACTTCCCCGTGCACAGCGTGCTCGTGAACCACCATGCTGCCAGGTCCAAGGTCGAGCCCCCGGCCGGTGGACCGGGGGTCAGAGACTCCCCCAGAGGGTTGCCGAAAAAGTGAATGTTGACAAACAGAATCCCCAGCAGCGCAAAGCCCCGCACCGCATCGATGGAGGTCAGGCGGTTGGCGTTGGGTTCCGCCGCTGACCCACCGCCCGTCTGGGCCACGGCAACCGGCACTGTCTCGGCCATGATGATGCTCCTGCAAGGTGTCGATCAGGTGTACAGGGTCAGGCCGCAAGGCCCGGGCGGTTCACCAACCGCCGGCATGCGGGCCCGAACGGTGACTCACAACTCCGCCAGCCGCTGCTGGGTCTGCTGCTCGATCAGTGCTGCGTGCAACGCCGCAAAGTCCCCCGCCAGCAGGTCGCGCAGCGCGTACTCATCCGGCAGCCGCTCGTCGGCCACGATCCCCTCCTTGTACCGGTAGGTACGGATCTTCTCCGAACGCTCGCCCCCGCCGATCTGGGCCGATCTGGCCGCCGACCGCGAGGCATGCACCCGCTGCCGCTCGATCTCCATCAACTTGGTCAGCAGCAGCCGGCGGGCCCGCTCGCGGTTCTGCTGCTGGCTCTTGCTCTCCTGCATGCGGATGACGATCCCAGAAGGTTTGTGATGCAACTGCACGGCGGTGGCCACCTTGTTGACGTTCTGCCCGCCGGGTCCTTGGGAGGTCGTGACCTTCTCTTCCACCTCGTTCCAGTCGATCTTCACCGTCACCTGCTCCGGCTCCGGAAGCACCGCCACCGTCGCCGTCGAGGTGTGAATCCGCCCCTGCGTCTCCGTCGCCGGCACCCGCTTGACCGAGTGCACCCCCGCCTCAAACAGCATCGCCGACCACACCCCCGGCCCCCGCAGGTTCAACACCGCCGACCGCACCCCGCCCGCGTCCGACTCGCTCACCAGGTCCAGCGTCTCCGCCGTCCATCCCCGCCGCCCCGCGTACCGCGTGAACATGTCCAGCAGGTCCGCCGTCCACAGGCATGCCTCATCACCCCCCGTCCCCGCCCGCAGTTCCACGATCACCGACCCAATGCGGTTGTCCTCGCTCTGCACCAGGTCCGCCTTCAGCCGCGACAGAATCCCCTCCGCCCGCTCCAGCGTGCCCGGCAACTCCTCCCGGCCCAGCGCCGCCAGATCCGCATCGCCCCCCGGCCCCATCGCCCCCCGATACTCCGCCGCATCCGCCATCAGCCGGTCGTACTCCCGCAGCCCCGCCGCCACCGGCTCCAGCGTCGCCTTCCGCTGCGACAGTTCCCGCACCGCCCGGTGGTCCAGCCCGGCGTCCGCATCGGCCAGCCGGGCCTCCACCGCCGCACACTCCGCCGCCAGCGCCCGCAGCCGCGCCATCCACGCCGGCTCAGCCGGAGCGTTGACCGTCGCCGGTGGCGGGGCGGGGCGTGCGGGTTGGTCGGGCGAGTTTGGCACGGTGGCGGGAGTGGGGGAGTGGGGGAGTGGGGGAGTGGGGGGGCGGGGGCGCGGGGGTGTGGAGGTGGGGAGGGCGAATGGGGGTGTCTGGCTCTGGCGGGGTGATTATCCCCGGAGTATTCGGACTCGACCGTTTTCCCGATCGCGCCCACCCCCCTCCCCCGGCTCACCGCCTTGCGCTCAGGGGTTGGCCCCGCCACCCGCAGGCGATATCCTCGCCCCCTATGCCATTGATCTGCACCGGCACCGTCGGTATTGACACCGTCTACACCCCCCACGGCCACGCTGAGCGCGTGCTGGGCGGGAGCTGCACCTATTTCGCCGCCGCCGCCAGCTTCCACTGCCCGGTGCGCATCGTCGCCGCCGTCGGTGGCGACTTCGACCGTCAGTACGCCGACGTCTTCAAGGCCTTCGCCAATGTCGACACCACCGGCCTGGAGCAGCGCCGCAGCAGCAAGACCTTCGCCTGGGGCGGCCGCTACAGCGCCGACATGAACAGCCGCGAGACCCTCTTCACCGAGCTCAACGTCCTCGCCGAGGCCCCGCCGGCCATCCCCGCCGCCTATGCCGACAGCGAGATCGTCTTCCTCGCCAACAGCCACCCCGGCGTGCAGATCGACTTCCTCAAGCAGCTCCCCAGGCGCCGCCTCACCGTCGCCGACACCATGGACCTCTGGATCAAGAGCGCCCGCGCCGATCTGGACGCGCTGCTCAAGCAGATCGACGGCCTGGTGCTCAACTACGACGAGGCCGAGATGTACACCGGCAAGAAGAACCCGGTGACCGCCGCCCGGCTGCTGCAGAAGGAACACGACCTCAAGTTCGTGATCGTCAAGAAGGGCGAGCACGGCTGCCTGATCGTCCACAAGGACGGCGTCGCCGCCCTCCCCGCCTACCCCGCCGAAGAGGTCATCGACCCCACCGGCGCCGGCGACACCTTCGCCGGCGGCATGATGGGCTACATCGCCAGCCAGGCCGCCAGCGGCCCCGGCGGCGTGAAGGTCAAGAACGTCGGCAGCTTCGAGATCATCCAGCAGGCCGTCGCCCACGGCACCGTGGTCGCCAGCTTCAACATCGAGAGCTTCACCCTCACCCGCCTGCAGCGGCTGAAGAAGGGCGAACTCGACGCCCGCTACAAGGACTTCGCCAAGATGGTCCGGGTGTAAGCCCGCCAACCGTCGGGCTGTAGTTCACCGGCCCAGCGCCGTTCGCAGCGCGGTCAGATCCAGCACCAGACCCGCCACCGCAGCCGACGCCAGGCGATCGCCGCCCGCGGCTGTTTCCTGCAGCACGCCCGCCTCCAGCCGGAAGCAGCGGACCGCTCCATCCGCCGGATCCACCACCCAGTATTCGCGGACCCCGAACCGCCCGTAATCGTCCCGCTTGGTCACCAGATCCAGTTGCATACTCGACGGCGAGAGCACCTCGATCAGCAGATCCGGCGGTGACTGCAGCCGCGCTGCCGCCCGCGCCGGCTGCCCCGTCGATGCGAACACCATCACGTCCGGTCGGTACACCAGCGTGTCAGCGAGCCGCAGATCGGTTTCCGCCAGCACCCTCGCCCCGGGCATCTGCAAGCGGGCGAACGCCTTCAACTGGTAGATCAACTCCGCGACCGCGTCGCCATGCTGTGGGCTCGGGCTGGGGGACATGACAACTACTCCGTCGATCAGTTCGTAGCGGTCAGCGGTCTCGCCAAGCGAGAGATAGTCGTCAGCGGTCATCCGCAAGCCGGCATAGCCGAGTTGGTGCGGGAATCGGGGTGCTGCCGACATATGCAGCAAGGATAGCGGGCCGACGCCCGTGGCGTCCCCCCGGGCTCCCCACCCTCACATCCGCTCCACCACCGGAATCCCCAGCAGCGTCAGACCGTCGCTCAGCACCCGCTGGGTCAGCCGGCACAGCCGCAGCCGCGCCGCCCGCGTCGCCTCGTCCGGCGCCGCCAGCACCGGGCACTGGTCAAAGAACGACGAGAACGCCCCCGCCGTCTCGTACAGATACGCGCACAGCCGGCTCGGCTCGCTCGCCCGCGCCACCTCGTGCACCACCGTGCCGTACCGCAGCAGTTGCAGCGCCAGCGTCTTCTCCGCCGGCTGGCCCAGCACAAACGGCGCCGTCTCCGCCGCCGCCACCGCCCCGGCCCCGAACCGCTCGGTCGCCTTGCGGAAGATGCTCGCCACCCGCACCACCGCATACAGCAGATACGGCCCGGTGTTGCCCTCAAACGCCAGCATGCGATCCAGCGAGAACACGTAGTCCTTGGTCCGCTCGGTGCACAGGTCGGTGTACCGGATCGCCGCCAGCGCCACCGCCCTGGCCACCGCGTCACGCTCGCTGGCCGCCAGGTCGGGGCTCTTGGCCGCCACCGCCGCCCCCGCCCGCGCCGTCGCCTCGTCCAGCAGGTCCGACAGCTTGTAGCTCTCCCCCGACCGCGTCTTGAACGGCGTCCCGTCCTCCCCCAGAATCGTCCCGAACGCCGCGTGCTCCAGCACCGCCTGTTCCCCCGTCGCCGTCCGGCTCAACCCTGCCTTGTGGGCCGCCGCGAACACCTGCCGGAAGTGCAGGCTCTGCCGCGCATCCACCGCGTACACCGCCCGCTGCGCCCCCAGCCGCTGCACCCGGTGCCGCACCGCCGCCAGGTCGGTCGTCGCATACAGCGCCGCCCCGTCCCGCTTGCGGATCAGCAGCGGCTCGGCGATCCCCACGTCATTCAGCCGCACCACCAGCGCCCCGTCGTCCACCTGCGCGATCCCCGACTTCTCGAACAACGCCGTCACCTCAGCCAGGTCGCCCGAGTACGTGCTCTCACCCGCCGAGTGCTCCGGCCGCACGTCCGCGTTCAGCCGCCGGCAGATCTCCAGGCACGCCGCCATCGTCACGTCCACCAGCCGCTGCCACACCGCCATCACCGCCGGGTCATGGTTCTGCAGCCGCACCAGCGTCGCCCGCGCCGCCTCCGTCGCCGCCTTGGGTCCGTCCAGCGTCGCGTCGATCTCCGCCTCGATCTTCGGCCCCATCTTCCACTTGCGGGCGATCTCCAGCGCCTCAAACTCCCCCGAGCACTCCTTCTGCGCCGCCCGATACGCCGTGTTCAGATCATCCAGCGTCAGCCGGCCCAGGTCCACCTGCCCCGCCGCCGCCAGCCGCATCAGCCGCGCCGTCACCATCGCAATCGGCAGCCCCCAGTCCCCCACGTGGTTCTGCCGCTTCACCCGGTGCCCCAGCCGCTCCAGCACCCGCGCCAGCGTGTCCCCGATCACCGTCGACCGCAGGTGCCCCACGTGCATCTGCTTGGCCAGGTTCACCCCGCACAGGTCCACCACCACCGTCTGCCGCTGCCCCTCCGGCAGCGGCTCGGCCCCCGCATGAGCCGTGTCCACCGCCGTCAGCAGCCGAGCCAGCGCGTCGGCCTTCAGTGTGATGTTGATGAACCCCGGACCCGCGATCGACTTCTCCGTCAGCGGCTCGGCCAGGTCGCCCACATCCACCGCCGCCACCAGCGCCGCCGCCACCTGCCGGGGCGGCTGCCCCACCGCCTTGCCCAGCGCCATCGCCGCGTTGCACTGATAGTCCCCGAACTGCGCGTTGCGGCTGGCCGCGATCGACGGGTCCGCCCCCGCCTGCCCCGGAAACGCCTTGGCGATCCCCTCCGCAAAGCGAGCCTTCAGCAGCGACAGCGGGTCATGCCCGGATCCGGACGGCAAGGAAGAACCGGTCGTGGCGGTCGGGGGGGTGAGGGGGGGCTGGCTCATGAGGGCGGCAGGGTAGTGGCCGACCCCCGCCCCGGTGGCTCCGCCGGGCTCTTCTGGCCCCCCACATCACCGGTGCCCGCCTACCCCCGCCCACCCCCGCAGCACCCCCCGCAACTGCTCCGCAAACCCCGCCAGGCTCGGTCCGGGAATCAGCGTCATCGACCCGGTGAACCGCGCCACCCGGGGCGGCACGCCCGGCTCGCTGCCCCCCGCTAACGCCGGAATCGCCAGCCCCGCCAGCGGCCCCAGATGCGCCGCCGCCCCCGCACCCACCACCACCTCATCCGCGGCATTCTGCCCGGCCCCCGCCCCCCCCGCCGCCGCCGGCTGCACCAGCACCACCGCATCCGGAGCCAGCCGCAGCACCGCCTCCGCATCCAGTGTCTGATACGCCCCGCCCGTCGTCAGCGCCGGCCTGCCGCCCAAAGCCACCAGCGTGTCGTGGTGATACGAGCCCGGCCCCAGCGCCGCCGGCGGGTTCACCGTGTGCAGCAGCAGCACCCGCCCCGCGCCGGCCAGGCCAGGCCTGCCTTCGGCCGCAAACGCCGCATCCCACCGCTTGGCAAACGCCGTGCTCGCAAACTCCCCTCCCGCCAGTTCACCGTGCATCAGTTCCGCCGCCGCCCGCACATCCGCCAGCGTCAGCAGCGGCACATTGTGCAGCCGCCACCCCTCCCGCTCGGCCAGATCCACCAGCGCCGGCGGCAGCGTCCGCTGCCCCCACTGCACATACACGTGCGTCGGCCGCACCCGCAGCAGGTTCTCAAAGTTCAGCCCCGTCTGGTCCCCGCACACCGGCAACGCCGCATCCGCCCACGCGTCAAATCCGTGCCGCCCCACCAGCTTCCCGCCCATCCCCAGGCTCCGCAGCATGTCCGTCAACCCCGGCCCCAGCGCCACCACCCGGGGGCCGGCATTCGCGTTCGCCGCCGCCGCCGCCGTCCCCGCCTCCCGCCGGCACCCGCCCGTGCTGGCCATGGTCGCCGCTGCCGCCAGCATCACCGCCAGCAGCCGCACGACCACCAGCCACCGCCCCTCCGGCACACGCCGGGCGTGCAGCCAGCATCTCACGCGTCCCGGTCGCTGCCCGCCTCCCCCGCGCTTCACTGCCGCCTTGCACCGCGCATGATCCACCACGAACTGCCGCATCGCTCGCAACACCACCGCCGCCACGTGCTCGCGATCGGCCGGCGTGCCCGTCGGACACCGCGCCAGCCGCTCGCCGGCCTCGTGCACCAGTTCCGTCGGTTGCAGTGTGTGTGCCCCCGGCTGATCCGCACAATGCCCCAGTGCCAGCGCCGGCAGCGATGCGTCCACCCCGACAAACCGGCCGTCGCCCTCGCCCTCCTCGCGCAGCGTTCCCGCAGCCGACTTCGCGTTGGATACACACTCACGCACCGGGCGACCCTCTCCGCTGCACATCCTCTGCCGCGGCCTGTGCCAACCAAACCTCCTCTCGCCCGGCGTGGTGACGCAGCCAGCCGCGGTCGGAGTCCGTCCGAAAGATACACGCTCCCCTGAGCGTGCCAACCCCGTCCCACCGCAGTCGGCCCTCGGCAGCGTCAAAGTCACGCCGCATATGCCTCCGGGCTATTCGCTCTGGCGAGCACGTTTGCACGCTTCTTTGAGTTTTTTTGGCGGACTGCGCTGCGGATTGCGTTATGAAGATTGGGTGGTGGCCCCGCGGGCCGGCGCCTGGGCCGGTCCAAGTGTGCCCGCACAAGGCTTCAGGTGCTTCCGGCGTGTCGGCACATGGCCGCCGGCTGGTCCGGACGCCGCCGGGTCAGCAGTCCGCAACCGCCCAAGAGCGGGCATCGGCAGTTGAAACGCAGTGAACTCCGCACGGAAACGGGTGGGTGGGAGTGAGAGATGGGGGTGAAGGGGGAGGGTGGCCGACCGGGGGAAGGGCGGGCAGTGGTGAAGGG
>Ga0068872_10000167_pt1 | contig 55704 bp, 33 predicted proteins | sample NOAtaG_7_FD_66441 | JGI IMG/M metagenome (GOLD analysis project Ga0068872, IMG submission 66441) | Freshwater lake microbial communities from Lake Erie, under a cyanobacterial bloom - NOAA_Erie_Diel1S_2200h metaG | ecosystem: Environmental > Aquatic > Freshwater > Lake | place: USA: Ohio, Lake...
CATCCAATCCATCTTGCAATCACAGAAATCGGCTATTCTGATAAGGAAAAAGCCCTGCAGGTTGTACATAAAATTTTTGTGGACGACCTGGAACTTCATATCGAACAAAAGGCCAAATCCTCCGGTCAGGAAATCCGGCTACACCTCAACACCCCCAAGGAACACCCCATGGCAGATGCCCTCATCCAGGCTTACCTCTCCGAACACTTCCAGGTAAAAGTCAATGGGAAAAGCGGAAACAGCATTTTTGTAGGCAAAGAATACGAAAATGGGGCTATCTGGATTTATTCAGAATTCCCCAACCTCCCCAGACCCAGGCAACTCCACATCCAGGACGACCTGCTCGTCGAAATGTACGACGACCAGAACAACCTCGTCAACCTGGATGTTGCTGGAAAAACAGGCAGCCTCAGGTTTCGAAAAGGCTATACCCGGGACGTGATCACGTTCTAGATATCCGGCGAACGATCAGGCAAGCGACGCATAACATCATCCATTATTTAATAATTTATTACGAAATGCGCATTATCTATTCAGGTCTTACCTTGCTCCTGCTGATCACCGGAGCAGGCATAGCAAAGGCTCAATCCAACACAGACCAGGGCAAATTCCGCCAACTCGGCGTTGAGCTGCCAACACCAAATACTTACCGGACTGCCTCCGGTGCTCCCGGTGAGCACTACTGGCAGCAGCGGGCCGATTACGACATCAAAGTCGAAATTGACGACAGCAAGCAGCGCCTCTATGGCAAAGAGACCATTACTTACCACAATTATTCCCCACACCCCCTTAGCTATGTCTGGGTTCAGCTCGATCAAAACATCGTCCACCCCGAATCCGATACCTACAAAACAGCGACCAACAAAATGTCTGAACGCACCACGGTCACGCAGCTCAGTATGATGACCGACACTTCGTTCGATGGGGGCTTTAAAATAGATTATGTGCGCGATATGGCAGGTAAAGCACTCCCTTATGTAATCAATAAAACCATGATGCGGGTGGACCTCCCCACTCCCCTTGCTGCAAAAACCGGTAAGCTGACCCTCCAGATTGGCTGGTGGTACAATATCAACGACCGACAAAACCCCGTGCTGTCCGCAGATTCCCGTGGGGGCTACGAATTCTTTCCCGAAGATGGCAACTACCTCTATACCCTCGCGCAGTGGTTCCCCCGAATGGCCGTATATGACGATTACAACGGCTGGCAGCATAAACAATTCCTCGGTCGCGGGGAGTTTACCCTGCCTTTTGGCAATTATACGGTGGCCATCACCGTGCCCGCAGACCATGTCGTCGCATCTACCGGGGTGCTGCAAAACCCAAAAGAGGTGCTCACCACGGAACAACTGCAACGTTTTGAGGCCTCCAAAACTGCCACAAAGCCAGTCGTAATTGTCAGCCAGGATGAAGCGACTCAAAAGGAAAAGACCAGGGCGACTACGAAAAAAACCTGGGTCTATAAAGCCGATAACGTCCGCGATTTCGCTTTCGGCACCTCGCGCAAATACATCTGGGACGCCATGGGGGTAAAAATAGACGGGGCGCCTTTCAGCACAGTCATGGCCATGTCCTACTATCCCAAAGAAGCGAACCCACTCTATGGCCAATACTCGACTGAAGCCGTGGCGCATACGCTCCAGGTGTATTCCAAACACACGTTCCCCTACCCCTACCCTGTCGCAATTTCCGTAGAAGCCTCCAACGGGATGGAATATCCCATGATCTGCTTTAATTATGGTCGTCCGGAAAAAGACGGAACCTATTCCGACCGGATTAAATATGGAATGCTCTCGGTCGTCTTCCATGAAGTCGGGCACAACTTTTTCCCCATGATCGTCAACTCTGACGAAAGGCAGTGGACCTGGATGGACGAAGGGCTCAACTCCTTTTGCCAGTTCCTGGCCGAGCAGGAATGGCAGCGCGATTATCCCAGTGGCAGTGGCCCCGCACGCACCATCGTCCCCTACATGAAGGCGGATAAAAGCGTCCAAAATCCGATCATGACCAATTCCGAGTCCATTATCCAGTTTGGCAATAACGCCTACAGCAAACCCGCTACGGCGCTCAATATCCTGCGCGAAACCGTCATGGGCCGTCAGCTCTTTGACTTTGCCTTCCGCGAATATGCCCGTCGCTGGGCATTCAAACACCCCACCCCGTCCGACTTCTTCCGCACCATGGAAGATGCCTCAGGTATGGACCTGGACTGGTTTTGGCGGGGGTGGTTTTACACCACCGACAACGTGGACATTTCCCTGGATAATGTTGCCGAATTTCGCCTCGATACAAAAAACCCGGAGGTAGAAAAAACAATTGCGGGGCAAAAAGCTAAAGAACTGATGGACCGCGATGTCACTATCCAAAACAATAAGCGCGACCTGCCTACCGTAGCCGTCGAGCGCAACCCAGCCCTGAACGACTTCTATAACACGTACGACCCCAACGATGTCACCCCCGCCGATGTCCAGCGATACAAGCAGTACCTCGCATCGCTCGGCCCCAAAGAGCAGGAAATCCTCTCTTCCGGAAAGCATTTCTACCAACTTGATTTCAGCAACAAAGGCGGCCTGGTCATGCCCCTGATCCTGCGTTTTGTTTTTGAGGACGGCAGCTCCACCGACCGCCGTATCCCTGCAGAAATCTGGCGCTACAACGACAAAGAAGTGAGTAAGGTATTCGTTTTTGACAAAGCACTTGCAGAAGTCATCCTGGATCCAAACGAAGAAACTGCCGACGTAGATGCCGGGAACAACACCTTCCCGCGCAAAACCCAACTGTCGAGATTCGAATTGTTCAAAATGGAAGGCGGTATGCGCCGGGGCGGAGGCCCTTCGGAAAACCCGATGCAGCAAGCCCGCAAAGAAGAAGGAAAAAATTAATGCGCTGGTTTAACCGCAAAAACAACGATAATCATCATATTGATTTCAAATCACCGGACTGGTTTGATCAATACCTCGATTTTCGGAAAGCCTACCCAGTTGTGCCGGACGTCCCCGATCCGGCACAACTGGGCTTCCAGGATAGGGCCCTTTCCGAAACCGGTAGCTGGAGCAACCCCCTGTACGGGCTGCTCCTACATTGCGGCCTGATCTATGGCTTCCCTTTTCTCTACCCTTTCAAACCCGCACCTCCGGAAAAACCCGGCTCCCGATGGGCAACTAAACTGCTCCTCATTGATATGGTATTATATGGTGCCCTGCAAAAAAACGCCCCCTTACTACAAGGACCTGACTATGCCCGTGCCCTGGAAGAGGCAGGCGATCAAATCCGCAACTATTACCAGGGCATCACCACCGCTTACAACGGCGAAGTTGGTCATAGCATCGAATACCTGCTCGGGCACAGGGTCACTTTTCACCGCAACTGGCTCGACTGGAGGCGGTCGGGGATCAATACACACTTATTCTGGGACTGGTATTTTTTTATTCAATACCTGGAAGTGACCAAAATAACCGGGCAATCATTGGATGTAGAAGGGTTCAAATCACTGCTGGAAAGAAAAAAGGCCATGAAATGGCTAACAATGCAGATGATTATCGCCGCTGCCCACTGCGATCAGCAAATCCAAAGAAGAGAAAAAATCCTGCAGCACCACTTTGAAAAATCCTCCCATTTCTTCACGGCACGCGAAAAAGAACGTCTGCAATTCCTTTTCCAGGACGGGCTGAAACTCGCCCACATCCAAATCCCGGAAATGGACTGGAGTGCGCGCCGGTATCTGCTCGATATCTCCCTGCTCGTTGTCTATGCAGATCGCGAAATCCACGAAGCCGAGGATGCTTACCTGCACGAACTCCTCCACAAACTAAACCTTCAGGAACAGGACCTTATCGAAAGCCAGCTTGCACTAGGGGGGTTCCTCCTGCGTTTCGGGCAGAAAATACCTTTCCTGAGCGGCAGGAAAAGCAGCCTTGCCCTTATCGGTAAAGCCCTTGGCCACAACTTCCAAAAAATGCGCAAAGCGACTGGTGCTGAAATGCTCGAAACCAGAGATATGGCCCTGACCCTTGGCCGCCTCCTCCAGCACCAGATCGGTATCCGGAAAGGACAAGATCTGCCGAGCGAAGAAGAAATCGCCGCTGCTTTCGACCAGATCAAAGACCTGCCCAAATTTCTGCCCTTTTTCTCCCTGGTTTTCTTCCCCGTTCCCGGTATCACGGAAATGTACATCCTGCTGGCCTACTCCATCGAGCGCTTCAGCGGCGAAACGATACGCCTGCTGCCTTCCAACTTCAGCAAAATGATAAAAAGAAAATAGTATTGGGGGTGTGGAAAAAGCCTCCGGCTTGTTATTGGGCAGCTGACGCCGCCAAATAATATTTTAAACGAACACTGTTTTCATTAATGTTGCTTCGCAAAATCAATGAAAACAGTGTTCGTTTAAACCTTTCTTTCGCCCCCGAAGGCGGGAATACTTTCTACACAACCCCAGTTTTACACAACCTCAGATGGTTGAGGTAGCCTCTGCCCCCCCGATCAAATCAACAAATCAAACAAGCTGCTATTGTCGTTAAGCGGCTGAAACTGGATGTGGCTTTGTTCCATTCGTTGCAACAAACCCTCATAGTCCTCCCTTTTCTGAACCTGTATCCCAACAAGTGCAGGACCGGCCTCGCGGTTGTGTTTTTTGGTATATTCAAAATGGGTAATATCATCTGTGGGCCCGAGTACAAAGTTGAGGAACTCGCGAAGGGCGCCCGCGCGCTGGGGGAACCGGATCACAAAATAATGCTTGAGGCCTTCATACAGGAGCGCGCGTTCCTTGATTTCTTCTGTACGGGTATAATCGTTGTTACCGCCGCTGATTACGCAGACCACCGTTTTACCCTTAATCCGCTCGGCACACTGATCCAGGGCGGCAATCGAAAGCGCCCCGGCAGGCTCTACAACGATACCGTGTTCATTATATAAATGCAGGATTGTACTGCAGACCTTTCCCTCATCCACCAACAGGATATCTTCGGTCACCTGACGGGCGATCTGGAAGGTCTTTTCCCCTACCCTTCGCACCGCTGCACCGTCAACGAAAGCGTCTATCTGATCCAGGGTCACGACGCAGCCCTTTTGGAATGCGGCATACATACCCGGGGCACCTGCAGGTTCCACGCCCAGGATTTTTGTCGCCGGGCAGGCCTGTTTGAAAAAGCTTCCCAGGCCGGCCAGCAGCCCACCACCCCCAACCGCCACAAGGATATAGTCTATAGGATGGGAGCAACTGTCCAGGATTTCCAGACCCACTGTTCCCTGCCCTTCTATTACCTTCTCGTCGTCGAAGGGGTGGATAAATATCTTTCCATGCACTTCGGCATCCTGAACAGCACTGGCATAGGCATCGTCAAAAGTGTCTCCTACCAGCACAATTTCGACATAACCCTTACCAAAAAGGCGCACCTTCCCGATTTTCTGTTGCGGTGTCACCGCCGGCATGAATATTTTTCCTTGTACATTAAGCTTTTTACAGGCCAGCGCCACCCCTTGGGCATGATTCCCGGCACTGGCACAAACAATACCTTTTGCGAGTACCTCCCCTGGCAACGTAGCCATGAGGTTATATGCACCCCGGATCTTGTACGAGCGTACAACCTGCAAATCTTCCCTTTTCAGCAGTACCGTACAGCCATATTTCTCGGAGAGGTGCTCGTTGAACTGAAGAGGGGTTGCGTCTGCAACCCCTTTCAACCGCACCTTTGCGGAATAGATATCTTCCAGCCGGATCAACGGCGAAGCATCCGATATTTGTGCTACCATCAATGGCATTCGTTAATCTTCCGATCCGGAAGTGTGGGCAACATTTGCTTCCGGGCGCAGGCCCCTGACCGCACGACCGGCCTGCCACATTTCGCTTTCGCGAAGCCCACGCAGCTCGGCCTCTAATTTTTCCCGGTAGTCGTGTTGGCTATTGGAATCAATCGAACGCTGTGCTTCGTTGCCTGATGCTACACTGTCGTAAAGTTCTTCAAAGACCGGGCTGACGGCATCGCGGAATTTTTTCCACCAGTCCAGTGCGCCCCGCTGTGCAGTGGTCGAACAGTTCGCGTACATCCAGTCCATGCCGTTTTCCGCCACCAGCGGCATCAGGCTTTGGGTGAGCTCCTCCACAGTTTCGTTAAAGGCTTCTGATGGACTGTGCCCGCGCTTGCGCAGGCAATCGTACTGTGCCGCGAAGATACCCTGGATAGCTCCCATAAGTGTACCCCGCTCACCGGTAAGGTCGCTGTACACTTCGTTCTGGAAAGTAGTTTCGAAAAGATAACCCGAACCAATACCGATACCGAGTGCGATTACGCGGTCTTTTGCCCTTCCACTGGCATCCTGATGAATAGCATAGCTGGAGTTCAACCCCCTGCCTGCTACGAAGAGCCTGCGGAGGCTCGTACCCGAACCCTTCGGGGCAACCAGGATGACATCCACATCCGCAGGGGGCAGGATACCAGTGCGCTCCTTGTAGGTAATCCCGAAACCGTGGGAAAAATAAAGGGCTTTGCCCGGCGTGAGATAAGACTTGAGGGTTGGCCATAGTTCAATCTGCGCGGCATCCGAAAGCAGGTATTGAATGATGGTGCCGCGCTCTGCAGCTTCTTCTATCGTAAAAAGCGTTTCGCCCGGAACCCAGCCGTCTGCTACGGCTTTATCCCAGGTGCGGGAAGGATAACGCTGACCAATGATTACATTGAACCCATTGTCGCGCAGGTTGAGCGCTTGTCCCGGTCCCTGAACCCCGTAGCCAATAATTGCGATTACCTCATCTGCCAATACTTCATGAGCCTTATCCAGGGGGAACTCTTCCCTGGTCACCACATTTTCTTCGACCCCGCCAAAAATAATTTTTGCCATGTTCTGCTGTGTTATTTGTACAATATACAACCGGGCCGCTCCGGCGGGCCGGTCGAAAGATTCCGACTGCAAAGGTAAAATCCCTTTAACGTAAATTTTTGATAAGCTGCCGGGGAATTACTCCAATTTTGAGCGGTTTTACAATGGCAAAAATTCAGGTGCCCCGCATACCGCCCTCAGAATCACTACCCCGCGCTACTCAGACTGATATAAAAGGACAAAAGGGATGAAGCGCCCCGTCCTACCCGCTTCAAAAGCCATACAATCGAGCAGAAACTCAAGGGTTCTGCCCTCGGAACCACCGTAAAGATGACCCCGCCACAGAACTTTTCCAGGTCCGAATTCCGCAGCCAGGGGCTCTTTCACCAACAGTAAACCCGGGCCTGCCGACTGCCGTTCGCGTATCATTTCTGCCGTACTATATTCCGATACCCTCCTTTTAGCATAAAACGGCAAGCTATGCAGGTGAAATCCCTCCCAGTAATCATCCCCGAAGTGCCATACCATATAACCGACCCACGCCATTCCGATAAACAATGCCACCGGAAGTCATCTGGCCAGGCGAAGAAACCTGACCCGCTTTGCCCATTCATGATCCCCCATCCATGCATCGGCAAACAGATATATAAATATAATTAACTCAATAACAACAAAATATGGATACCCCTTTGTCAGCACTGCAAGCCCAAGGGAAACATAAGAAAAAAATAATGGCCACGTGCGTTTCTCCTTAAAAGCCCATAAAAAGTTGTTCGTCGCCAGCATCTGCCTGGCCGCATCGGCGTAAAAGCCTTCATTCGGCGTCCAAATGCCGTTGAAGCCGAGTGCTGCAAAATATGCCGCCAATGCCAGCGAGGCTAATACCCCTATTGCTACCAAACCCCTTCCTCTTTCTGTTGACTGGTACATAGTCGCATCGGAATTGTTGCCACAAGATCATTCGCAAGGATTAATGAAATACTGCTCCAGGCCTTCAAAACCTCGGACATTCGCCCACCCCTATTAAAGGGCTCTTGGATACGCCGCGGTTTACCAAACGGTAAGATACGCTAAGGCCGAGCGTATAGTAGAAATCGGGCTTCCGATCCCCCCGGGCATAGAGCAAATCGAAATACTCCGGGGACGGGGGCACTTCGGGATTGCTCAGCCTTGCTGCCTCCGGACCGAAATTCTGGTAAATATCCCCATACATCACCGTCTGTGAGGAAACATCGTCGAGGTAATCGGTCATGGCACGGCGCAGGATTAGCTCTACCCCTATCCCCCACCGGGAATTCTGGGTGAGGCGGATTCCAAATCCATACGGGATACTCATTTGCACCAGGCTATAGGGCTGCCCATACCCTGGCAATCCCTGCCCCTCGGTATGTAATGGCTTTAAACGGACGTTCGTCTGCTTGGTATTCGTTTGGGGATCGAAATGGAATACCGCTACGCCACCGGTAAGATACAATGAGAATATTATTTTGGATCGGTAATACCGCTGGTTGAGCAGATAGAACTCTCCGAGACTGGAGAACTCCGCAAAATGGGTCTTGAACGTCAATCCCCTGGAAAAGCGCACTCCACCGAGTTTTTCATTTGCCGAAAGCCCACCATAAGTAAGCCCCAGGCGGGCCCCTAAGGACTTGGAATACTGTAAACGCGCAAAAAAACCCGCACTCGGTTTTATATTAGCCCGGTAAACGGCGAAATCTGCGGGCGATAAATCCCCGTAATAAGTCGAGAAGCCCCCGGTCACCCCGAGATCCACATCCTGCCCTGCTACGCCTCCGGGCAAGAACATCAAAAACGATAACGAAAATATATACCGCACCATATTCCGGATTTTGGAAGTACCGGAGTTGTGTGAAAAGTGATTTCATTGCCCCCGGCAGGAAATTTTAATTGACGCTTTACCATCAGACATGGGCTTGTGTAAAAAGCCCCCGGCGTTTAATCGCCATATTCATTGATTTTGCTTCGAAAAATCAATGAATATGGCGATTAAATAAAATTTTACGGGGTTGTGTAAAACGGCCGGAGGCCTTTATTTGGCGGCTTACGCCACCAAATAATATTTTAAAGGAACACTGTTTTCGCTGATTTTACTTCGCAAAATCAGTGAAAACAGTGTTCTCTCATATTCTACCGCCTTCGGCGGCAGAATAAAATTTCCTCAGAGTGCCGTTTTTATTGATTTTGCTTCGCAAAATCAATAAAAACGGCACTCTGAGGAATATTCTTTGGCGGCCTGAGCCGCCAAAGGACGTGCCGGAGGCTTTTTACACATCCCCATGCTGTTTAAACACCACCGGGGGGATCAAGGCTCAAAAAGGGCGCTTTTTTATTTCCCCGCCGCCCCATTATAACAAGTATAACATCTAAACGATACTGCACCACAAAAATTTTATTCGTGCTCCTGCCGGCACTTTTACATCTTTTCCATAGTGTTCTTTGTTATCCCTTCATTTGAAAGTTCACTGTCCGGATATAGCTACATCGAATAACAAAGCAATAAGCGGGACAACAACAACAAACGTCATGGGCACTATGGCAAAACAACAACAAAATTCAGACAATCGGGCAGAAAAGCCGCGTTTTTCCAAAGAAAGTTTCCGTCATTCCATCGAGATTTTCAAATATGTGTTGCCCTACCGTTGGGCATTTGCCATAGGGATGGCCTTCCTTGCCGCCGGCAGCCTGCTCTTCCTGGCCATTATGAAGCTGCCGGGCGAAATGTTCAATATCATCGCGGGGAAACCGACGTATGGTCTCTCGTTGACTGGAATTTTCCTGGCACTCCTTGCGCTGCTCGCCGTACAGAGCGTGTTGTCCTACTTTCGGGTACAGCTTTTTGCCAAGGTGAGCGAAAAAAGCATGGCCGCCCTGCGGGCAGACCTCTACCGCAAGATGGTCACATTAGGCATTCCGTTTCTGGAAGAACACCGGGTTGGGGAGCTCACCAGCAGGATTACCAATGACGTCACCCAGGTACAGGGGGTGTTTTCCATTACCCTGGCCGAATTCCTCCGGCAGCTTATCGTGCTGCTGGGCGGCATGGCAATTATTGTCTTCACCATGCCCCGCCTGGCCCTGACTATGCTCGCCACCTTTCCGGTAGTAGTCGTCATGGCCATGTTTTTTGGACGCTATATCCGCCGGCTGACGAAAGAGCGGCAGGATAAACTCGCCAGCACAAATGTAGTCGTGGAGGAAACCATGCAGACCATCCAAACGGTCAAGGCATATACCAATGAAGCCCTGGAAATCAAACGCTATGGCAAACACCTCGCGGATGCGGTGAAAGTTTCACTGAAAGCGGCCCACATGCGCGGCCTTTTTGCCGCGTTCATCATCTTCGTCATGTTCGGCGTACTCTTTTTCATCATGTGGCGTGCCGCCCTCATGGTACAATCAGGTGCAATGATGGAGGGCGACCTCATTGACTTCGTGGTGTTCACCGGTATTATCGGCGGTGCAATCGCATCCCTGGGCAGTTTCTACACAGAATTGGTCTCTGCTATTGGCGCAACAGAACGCATCCTCGAGATATTGAACAAACCCTCGGAAATTATACTGGCCGGGAAAGCTGCAGTAAGGGCACCCAGGCGCTTTAATGGTGCAATCGAATTCAAAAATGTACGCTTTTCCTATCCTTCCAGAAAGGACGTAGAAGTACTCAAAGGTATTAATCTGAAGGCCGCCCCAGGGCAACGGGTGGCATTGGTGGGCCCCAGCGGTGCTGGTAAATCCACAGTCGTCCAGCTCCTGCTCCAGTTTTATCATTCGGCAGCAGGTGATATCCTTGTTGACGGGAAAAGTATTTATGATTATGACCTGCTGGAGTACCGCTCCAATATCGCTATCGTACCCCAGGAGGTTTTGTTGTTCGGGGGCACAATCCGCGAAAACATTCTTTATGGCAAAACGGATGCAAGTGAAGCAGAACTCATCGAAGCAGCAGAAAAGGCAAATGCCTGGGAATTTATCCAATCATTTCCGGACGGCCTCGAGACGATCGTCGGTGAGCGCGGGGTAAAATTGTCCGGCGGCCAGCGGCAACGTATCGCCATCGCACGGGCAATCCTCAAAGACCCTGCAATCCTGCTCCTGGATGAAGCGACCTCCTCCCTCGATGCAGAATCGGAAAAACTCGTACAGCAAGCCCTCGACAAATTGCTCGAGGGCCGTACTTCCATCATTATCGCCCATCGGCTCGCCACTATCCGCGACGCCGATTTTATCTATGTGATTGACAAGGGAAAGGTTATTGAGGAAGGTACGCACGAGGTACTGTCTGAGCTGGAAAACGGCACCTACCGGGCGCTCGCGAAGCTCCAGTTCGAAAGCATTCCGGGTTAATCAACAGACCTATCAACAGCTACCCCGTGAAGGGTCGCTACCCCGGGCAACAATTCGACGAACAGCTTTTCAATTCCCTTTTTCTTTTGCGTCCAGGCGGTCCAACCGCTTGACTTTTGCCCTGCTTTTGAACGGGATATAACGGTAAGGGTGTTGCTGGAGGTCTGTTGCGAGGGAATCTACCCGGAAGCCTGCCGCAGAAAGCCCATTATAAGCTTTGTCGTCCTGAATCAATTTCCCAAGAGAGCCTTTGCCGGAATTAATTCCTTCTACCACCGTATTAATTTCAGAAAAAGTGTGGTTTGCTGTTTTGACAGCAGTCCTGAGCTCCGCCATTGTCTGATCGAGCTCCCCGACTGTTTTCTGGAGACTGACCTGGTCGAGCTGACGGCTAAACTTTTCTGCATTGGAAATCAGGCTGCTGATTTTATCGTTATTGGCCTGTATGTTGGCGCTGATACTCCGTAGGTTTTTCAAAGACCCTTCGATATTGCCGGAAGAATTTGCAAACAGGGCATCGAGCCTCCCGCTGGAGCTGTTCAGGTTGGCCAGAGTGCCTTGTAAGTCCTTCAGGCTTTCTGCCAGGGCACCTTCCGCATCCTTACCCAGCAGCCGCTTATTCAGGGTATCAATCGTACCTTTGACCCCCTGCTGGATAATATCCATATATACGTTCATCTCTTCCGGGGTGACCATGGACCCAATCATACCGAGAACCCTTCCTTTCAGGTAATCCCCGCTCTGGGCACAATCCGGCCCGTTACAGGGACGTTCGTATTCCAGCACGATAGCTTTCCCCCCCATGAAGCCGATGTCCCGGATTTCCGCTATGGTACTTTTCGGTATGACGACCTCTTTATTCAAATCTATCGTCACCAGGACGTTATCTGTTTCCTGTAAAGGCACGATATTCGATACAAAACCGACCTGTACCCCATTGATCGTGACCGGGGTGGAAATTTTCAATAAATTGACGTTCTTATATTCGATATAATACAGATTGGAGCGCTTGAGCATATTCTTACCCCTTATAAACTGGAATCCCCATAAAGAGACCAGAAGGGTAACCAATGCCAACACGCCTACTTTTATTTCATTTGAAATCGTCATAGCTAAATATAATTGTCCTTTTAAGCGCTTAAAGCCTGGATATGGCTGAAAGTAATTTCCCCGCAAAGGTAGCTTAATATGTGCATTATATCATCTGTGCGAAGAAAAAACTGATTGTAAAGACGTTTTTCATCCGACTTGTTGCAATACGTCAACGAGGGAAGAAAAATGGGGCTACCTTCTGTTTACACGAAGGCATTTTGAGGGAAAAAGCCGGAATATATGCGCGAAAAATACAAAATCCGGGCAGAAAAGAGCCATTTTTGCCCGGATGATCCTGCCGCAACAAGTCTGATGAAAGGCACGTCATTAAAAAAGTACTTGCAATACCCTTCATTTAAGTTTTTTGGCTGCTGCCTCCAGCGAAATGCGCATTCCGTTTTCATAAACTGTGACGAAAGCATCGGGGAAGCCACGGCTTCTCAGGATGTTCCGGGCCGCCATGGCATCTTCGAAAGAAAAGAAGCCGTGGGCCCGGCACTTATACATATTTTGTTCCTGGACAACTTCTACGGGAAAAGGCAAATTGGACCACCTGGTGTCTTTTGGCGCGGGAGGCTGGGACGAGGCCGATAACTGCACATAGTAAAGGATCGCTGGCCGGGCCTTAGCTCCTTCACCGGTAATTGGCAGGGGGCTTCCTGCGGCAGGTACCGGGCGGTCAACAGGCACAAACCCGTCCGGGATTTTGAGCACAGCGGGATTGGTTCGTCCGTAAGGTACGCCAGGTTCGCTTACTGGAAGTTTTTCCGCAGGTGTGGAGTAATTTACGGGAATAATACCGGTGCCGGGGGAGTTGCGAACCAGCGGGGTTTCCCGTTCCACCGCCATGCGGTAATCGGAAAAAGCGATTGCAATTGCCTCTGCAATTTTGTCCTGACCACTGGCTGCACTCAGGAACTGTTCTTCGGTAGCATTGCTCAGAAAGCCTGTTTCGATCAGTACACTGGGCATAGCAGTCGCTTTCAATACGACGAAACCGGCTTGCTTGACTCCCCTGCTTCTGCGCTGGGCATGGCCGGCGGCGCGCTCTTCCACTGCTTCTGCAAAGCGGATACTTTGTTCCATATAGGCATTTTGGAACATCGAAAGCAGGATGTGGCCTTCCGGGGAGTTTGGGTCGTAGTCATAATTCCGGGCATAATCTTCTTCCAGCAAAATGGCCTCGTTCTCCCTTTTGGCCACCTGGAGGTTATACTCTGCAGTGTGAAGACCCATCACATAGGTCTCTGTTCCGTGAGTAGCCGAAGAGCCCGGCATGGAATTGCAGTGGATGGAAATAAACAAGTCTGCATTGTTGCGGTTGGCGATCGCCGCACGCTCGTACAGGGGGATAAAAACGTCCTTGTCGCGGGTGAGCACCACTTTTATATCCGGGTGGTCCCTGCGCACGCGGGCAGCAAGTTTTTGGGCGATGGCCAGGGCAATATGCTTTTCCTGTGCACCTGCACCGAGGCAACCCGGGTCTTTGCCCCCATGGCCGGCATCTATAACGATAGTTTTTATCTGGTATGGCATGTTTTCAACTCGCCATTCTTTAATAACTTTGCCGGGTAAAGCTGGGGTACGGCAAGCAAATAACGGAGAAAACCAAACGAAAAATGGGATTAGTGGGAAAACCAGGTTCTTCATGAATGCAAAGTTTTATTTTGTATGGCGATGCCACTAGTGTTTCTACGCCTGCAATAGCGAATTATAATAAGGCTTTTGTGCGGCATATCAGCCCAAAAACCTCAAAATTAATATAAATACAATTTTGAAAACAAACGCGTTTATTTCTTTTTTATTCCTTCTGTGCTTTTCACTTCCCGTTTATGCCCAACGCGATACAACTGCGTTTGCGAATTTGGAAGGGGATACCGTGCGGTTCAGCCCGGATTCACTCGATGCTCCGGTGGATTATGGCGCAGTGGACTCCATCGTACTGGACAACGAAGGGAAAAAAGTTTTCCTCTATGGCGAAGCTTATGTAAAATACCGCGATATCACCCTGAATGCCGGCTTTATCGTTTTTGACTGGTCGCAGAATCTGGTGTTTGCGGAAGGCTCGCCCGATAGTACCGGCACCCTTGCCAATTTTCCGGAATTTAACCAGGGAGAACAAGAATTCAAAGCGAAGCGCATGCGGTATAATTTCCAAACTGGCAGCGGGGTCATATATGATGCGACTACTCAGCAAAACGATATCGTCATACGCGGTGCCCGTACCAAGTTTGTCACAACAGAAACGCAGGATACCAGTGCCGCAAAGCAAATCCTCTACAGCGAAGACGCGCTGATCACCACCTGCACGGCCGAACACCCCCATTTTGGAATCCTCAGCAACAAACAAAAAGTCATCCCCAATAAACTCGTCATCATCGGTCCTTCGCAGTTGAAGATCATGGATATCCCCACCCCGGTATGGCTACCCTTTGGTTTTTTCCCCATTTCAAAAACAGCCAGCACCGGGCTGCTCTTTCCCAGGGATTATGAATACTCCGACCAGTGGGGCTTCGGGCTCAGGGATATTGGGTGGTTTTTTCCACTCGGCGAAACCATCAACCTGTCGCTGCGCAGTGACATCTATCTGCGCGGCACCTGGGGCATTAACGCCACCTCCGATTATCGCAAAAGGTACAAATATGCCGGTAGCCTCCGGCTTGGCTTCGACTCCAGAAAAACAGAAGACCTCAAAACCGCCGATTTCTTCCGAACGAATTCTATGTCCATCAACTGGTCCCACCGCCAGGAAACCGGGGCACACCCCAGTGCCCGCTTCGGTGGCTCGATTAATATACAGACCAATAACTATCAGAACCGGGTTTTCAACGATGCGGCCAACGTACTCAACGCCCAGCTTACCTCGAATATGAGCTTTGATAAATCCTGGCCGGGCAAACCGTACAACTTCTCCGCCAGCTTCAACCATACCCAGAACCGCCTCACCAGGAGCGTGACGGTCAATTTCCCGGATTTCCGCTTCCTCACCCAGTCCCTTTACCCCTTTAAACGCAAAGAACGCGCCGGCGAAGAAAAATGGTACGAAACCATCGTCCTGCGATATACCGGCGAAGCACGCAACCGCTTCCAGGCCAGCGATACCTCCCTTTTTTCCCGGCAAACCCTCGACGATGCACAGTTTGGCGCACGGCATGATATGAATGCCAGTACTTCTTTCAAACTCCTGAAGTACTTCAACCTAAACCCTAATATCAGCTATCGCGAAAACTGGCAGTGGCGCTCAATCGAAAAAAACTTCGACCCTACCCCCACCGTGCGCACCGATACCATCTACAACAGCGACCGGACCCTGTACCAGCTCCAGACAGATACCATCGGCTTCGGCCGGCAGATTATTGACACCCTCAGCGGATTCAAAGCTTTCCGGGAATTTTCCGCGAGCTTAAGCCTGAATACCCGGATATTCGGAACGCTCAACCTCGGTAAAGGCTACCTCCGCAGTGTGCGCCACGAAATCCGCCCCAGTATATCCATGATCTTTTCCCCCAATTATCTCAGCCCCCAACTCGGCTATTTCCGCGAAGTCCAACGCGACCTCCGCGATCCGGACCAACGCGACCAATATTCCATCTTCGAAGGGGGAATATTCGGCGTGCCGCCTTCAGTCGGCGAACAGATGGCCATCAGCTACTCCCTCAATAATATTTTCCAGGCCAAAGTGCAGGGCAAACAGGATACAATAGCCAGAAGAATCAAACTCATTGACAACCTTATCGTGAGCGGCAGTTATAATCTGGCCGCCGATTCGCTCAAGTTCAGCCCGGTCATTATGACCACAACAACCCGATTGTTCAAAGGGGTCACGACCGTAGGTTTTTTCGCCCAGTTCGATCCCTATCTCAAAGACAATACCGGCCGTCGTATAAACGTATCTGCACTCGAAGCCCGGGGGCAATTACTGCGCTTCGAAAATGCCTCCCTGCGTTTTGTCTCTGACCTTACCGTCGGAAAGCTCCGGGCAATCTTTCAGGGCCAAACCGAGGAGGTAGTCGAAGACCTGCGCGGCAGGCAGCCCACATCTTCCCAACCCGGCCAGGAAGACTTTCTCAGCCTCTTTGAAAACTTCAGTATTTCCCATAATATTGACTTCACCTGGCAGGCCGACGCCGATGGAAAAACGCAGCTACGCGTCGGCAATAACTCCATCTACTGCCGGGGCAACCTCCAGCTCACTAAAAACTGGTCGGTCGTAGTCGGCAATTTTGGCTACGACTTCAGCAACCGGGGCCTAAGCTACCCCTCCTTTGGCTTTGCACGCGACCTCCACTGCTGGACGATGGACCTGAGCTGGCAACCACAACGCGGCACTTACTCCTTCAACATCCGCGTTAAACCAGGCACCCTCGACTTTATCAAAATCCCTTACCAGCGCAACAACGTGGATCGCAGCGCAACCTTCTGACCATGGATAAACACCAAATAAAAAAGCCGGGGACTGCAAAGCCCCCGGCGACACGTTCATGGGATTGGTAAACTCAACACTAGTCACAAAATAACTTTTCAGGATTATCAGACTTGCTGCGGCGGGTCGCATGGGGAAATATGCTGCCACTTAAAGAGACTTTCCAGAGGCTGTCTCACAAGTCCTTTGGCGGCGAACGTGGCTGAATACTTATGACACAGCCTCCTCCGCAACCCCAAACACCATTTCCTGCCCGCAATAATCCCTTCGCAAAAGTCTGTTATCTCTGGCGTACGAATTTTTCGTGTGTTATAAATCCATTGACTTTGATACGGATGATGTAGAGCCCTCCCGGCAAGCCCGATAAATTGACCTCGTTGGTCTGGAGGAATAATGGGCTGGCAGGCTTACCATCTATACCAAAGACTTGTAGCTCTTCAATCGGATATCCGGACAGATGGCGCACACTCAACTGGTCCCCTGCAAGCGGGTTGGGGAAGATCCTGGTCCCTGCCCGCACTGCTTCTACTGAAACTGGCAGATCCGGCCCTTCCTGTTGTGCGACCTCGAAACCCGCTATACTCCCGCTGAGCGGAATGCCTTCCAGGCTCAAACGTGCAGCCTCCGCTTCAGATATGCTCATTTCGCTGCTGCGGTACCGACCCGCAATATCATCTTTGATCCCTCCTTTCAGAAAAGCAATCTCCCCAAACCCGGAGACCTCGTTCTGGTCCGTACGGGTTATAGATACTTCGATTAACCCCTCTTCGGGATAAACTTTGGAAATAGCGGCGAGATTCACCCCGGGACGTCCCATCCAGCTCATGGGCACGACAATCTCCACTTTATTCAGGTCAATGATACGGGGATCAACCTTGAGGATGAATGCCATGCCATAGATATTGCGTACAGGCTTTTCTTTAGTGCCAAGCGTTATCGGGATCTCAAATGTCCCTGTTGCCGGCAAGGGACTGGTCGGCATCTCCAGTTTCACCCCGGGATTGAGCGCAGTGCCCGGCAGTTGCTCGGCAGCCTGCACCTGGACACCATTTTTCTTTCCATAGTTTTTCTTCAGTACTGCAATATCCGCTTCGTCCACTACCCCATCCCCGTCCGTATCGGCATGCTTAAAATTCTGACCGGTTGCAAAGCGCTGCGTCCAGTCGGCTGCAGGGGTCAACTTCCAGATACCGCTGCGGTCGTTGCGGGCAGGGCCTTTGGTGCCATAAGCAACACCGATATTGAGTAAGTCAATAAAATTGACGACATTGTCCTGATTGGCATCGCCCGGCCATACCGCGCTGGTTTCCGGACCCAGGCAATTTACAGGGCCAACTTTCATTGTCTTCACGCAACGTACGCCACCTGCAACGCTGACAGCCTGAACGGTATAGACCGTCTTGCCATCGCCCTTGAGTTTCGCGATCGTAGTCGAAAGCCTGCCGGGTCTGAGGGTATCTACGGGCTTTTCATTCAGGAAAATGAAGTAGGTAAAATTGCTATCAGCTTCCGCCCCGGCCTTTAGCACCAGGGAGAAGGTCGTATCCGCAGCACAATCCTTGCGGTCGAGTACAATAGATGGCTCCCGGCAGGGCAGGAGGCAGTCTTTAAGTTCCACTTTGACGACAGCGCAACAGTTCTGCGGGCCCCGTATGCAGACGGAGAACTCCACCTGTGGGCTGGAGGTGGGCAGCAGTGGCTTGCGGACGGAAAGTTCGAGGGGTAGTTTGGCCAAAGGGAAATTACCAATAAATCCATTGCCCATAAATAAACCGAAAGTTTCCCCTGCCAGACCCTCGCGCTTGAAATCCACCAGGATCCGCTGGCTCCCATCGGGGTTACAGCCGAGCGCTTTTACGGTCAGATTGCTGATTTTGCAGGTATCCCCGGCACAAACGACCGGTTTGATGGTCGTAAACGCGTTACAGGAAGGGTTGCTGGCATCTACCAGCAGGAAGCTGTACAAGGTGACCCCATTAGCGACCAACGGCCCGATACGGAGCGGGTTTTGAAGGTATCCATACTTCCCATATAATTTGCCATTCACAAATAAAGCGAAAGTCTTTGCCGAGTCAGCCTGAGGTGCCTGGAACGAAATACCAGCATAAAACTTGCCCCCTTCGCAGGCGAGTACCTCTGCCTTCAGGCTATTGAAATTACAGCTCGTCCCGCAATTTTCCACGACAAGGCGTGCGGAAGCCGAGCATTCCCTGGTCAGGTCCTGTACTTTCAGTTCGACTACTCCGGAAGCCGGGCGGGTGAAAGGACCAATCTGGACCGGTAGCTTTTCGTAGCTAAAAATCCCATATACCACGCCGTTAGCCGTCACTTTAAATTGCTGACCTGCGTTCTGCTGGGTAAATTTCAGTTTAACCATGAAGGTACCATTGGGCAGGCATACCTGTTCCGCAGCGATTGGGCCCAGGGTACAAACAGTCTGGCAGGGCGTTCTGAAGCGCAGCTCGGTACAGCAGTCTGGTTTGAGCGGGTCGCATATTGTGATCAAGTCAATGCCATCAGGAGGAAGCGGGATCCCTTCGATCAGAACGGGCTTGTCCGAAACCTTGAAGCGGAACTGAAAGCCCCGGGAGGTCTTCCCGATCAAAGTATCGCTGCTGCCCCTTGCCGTCAGCTTTATCCAGGCGTTATACGTCGTACCGTTTGCGCCACACTTCAGGTCAAATACCCGGAAATCCCCGAGTTTGCAGGTTACAGGAGGTGCACAAGGCAGGGCGAACTGGACTTTCTGGCAACAGGGGGCGGCGCCGGGCTTACGGGCGCACAAGTACAGCGTACCGGCCTCGGGGTTTCTGCCGATCGGGATATTCGTCAGCCGAATCGAAGATAAGGAAGATGAGATGACCCTTCTGAACCCGCTTTCAGATTCGATGACCAGGGAATCGCCGGCATTGAGCGCCTTCCAGGAAAGCGTGGCGCTGTAGGTACTTTTGGCAGAATCGCAAACCACGTCTGTTGCTTTGACTTCGGCAATGCTACATGCGGGCTCGACCGTTTTTGCCTGAAAGCAGAAGTTGTCAACGATGAGGTCTTCCCCGCCGACTGCAAACCGGGAGATCGCCCCTTCCAGGCAGACCCGGGCGATCCTGCCGTTGGAAGCGGGCTCGAACGTCACTTTTGCCTTTACTCCGGTCAGCGCCTGGTTAAGCCCGTTTAAATCTGCAAGGTTTTTTGAAGTAATTGCTTCCGGAAATCCGTTCACCGCAAAGACCTTTATCCCATCGCCCACATAGAGGTCAAAGCAGAGCGAGGTTACTTTCTGCCCGGCGTCACCCCATACAAAGGTGAGCGCCGTATTTTGTAGTTGGAAAGCATTTCCCGTAGCTTTGGGAAATTTGTTGCCCAATGATTTGGCATCTACAACCGTTCCCCTGGCATTGGCAGGCAATCCTGCGGTAGGCAACGGGGTTATCAAAACGCGGAAATTTTGCTCGGACACAACGGGCATCTCGAACACCGCGGTAAGTCCAAAGTTGAAGTTCTTCCCTGCCGTCAGGCTATCGAATGTAACGCATGGCAACTGTGCAGGCAGGCTGGACAGGCAGGTCAGCAACAGGAGAGGGAGGACGGATAATCGGAGCATTTGGTTCATGGGCAATCTTTTTCATTGAAAATTAAGCAACTTTATTTGCATAGTACAAACATCAGGAAAAAAGAGCTTACAAAACAGGACTTTTTTTAGCATTTTTTGATTTTTTTTTACCACAATTTACAATTTTATTTTCATAAACAAAACAATATCATAATATTGCGTAATTATTTTTATTTAAAAATTTGATTTTTTTTGAAAGCAGGAAAATTTTTTCAACACCTTAGGCATCTCCAGAAAAAGGAGATGACGCGATTTTGTGCATTTGCGGCATCTCCATATTTCAACAAGCACAGCGAGCTGCGTCGTTTGATCCAGTATTGCGGGGAAATTTACCCCGGTTTTGAGGGGCCTTTAATTGAAAAAACACAGGTGTACCGGGAAATTTTTGGGGATTCCCCTTTTGACGAAGGCAAACTGGCCCCATTGCTGACCTATGCCCAGCGGCTCCTCGAGTCATTTATCACACAGGAGCAGTTTGGCCGGGACCCTTTTTTCCAGGCGCTGTTTCTGTTGAAGGGGATAAGGAATAAAAATCTGTACGCGCTGTATGAGAAACGGCACTTAAATGCCCGGGAAGCCTTAGGAGATCACCTGGAAAGCACATTTGACACGCTGTTCAAAGGATGCCTGCTGGACCGGGAAGCCCTCGAATATCGAAATCAAACGGAGCAACATCAGGACGAAGGCTTTTTTGAGGCCAAACAGCTCAACCTCGACCATTTTTTTATCCTGGAAAAACTGCGGGACGCCTGCGAAGTGCAGGTCAGGCAGAAAATGCTGCGCACCGGCGTCGAGCTCCATTTTCTGGCTCCAATCCTGAAAGCCATCGAAACAGATCCCGGGCGCTATCTCGGCGTACCTGCAATCGAGGCCTATTACCGCACCTATATGCTGCTGAGCGGGGGCGACCTCCGCATTTACCACGAAGCCAGAGCGGCCCTCGTGCGCAACGAAGCCTATTTTTCCCATGCTGACCTGATCCTGATGTATAACTACCTCATGAATTATTGCATCGGCAGGATCAACCAGGGCGAAACACTTTTCCTGGAGGAAGTACTCTCTCTATACCAGATCCAGTTAGATAAGGGGCTGCTGTTGGAAGACGGCATCTTATCGGAATGGGACTACAAAAATATTGTTACTACGGGGATTCGACTGGGGCATCTCGACTGGACATTAGGCTTCATCGAAACCTACAAAGACCACCTCAACCCCGATGCGATGGACAATGCCTACCGCTTTAACCTCGCTGCATGTTGTTATGCCATGGGGCAGTACGAACGCGTCCTTGACCTGTTGATCCAGGTCGAATACAGCGATTTGCGCTACAGTCTTGGGGCCAAGGCCCTACTGCTGCGCACCTATTACGACCTCGAAGCCTACGAAGCCCTATTCTCCCTTGCCGATGCCTTCCGGCAATACCTACAGCGCAACGACCTTCTCGCAGATGCACGACGTACAGGCTACCACAACCTCGTCAAATTCACCCGCAAGGCGGCACAGCTGCGCTGCCGGCTCGCTTACCTGAAACCGGAAAAAGCCGCTGCGGAATACCAGCGGATAAAGGAAGCCGTCGAGGGGGCCCCGGATATTTTCAACCGGGGGTGGCTGGAGGAAAAACTGGACGAATTAAAGGCATGTCTTGTAATGGACAGGAGCAGATAACCCCCTTGGCCTACTCCTGCTGCATACTGTGTTCCAGCGATTTGAGGTAGTTGTTGAGGCGTTCCATCGGACGTACGATCGCCACACGGCCGGAACGGACAAACTCATAAACCCCGACCGACTTCAGCTCTTCCAGTAAGGCTTCCGTTTCAAACTGGTGACCCGTCTTTTCGATCACGATATACTCCGCCTCGATCTCCAGTACCCGGGCATTATGCCTCCGGATCATTTGTTCAACGCGGGTATTGTTGATAAAAACAGAAGTCGGTACTTTATAAAGCGCTATCTCCTGATAAACGATCTCGTCGTTTTCGTAGTAAAATGCTTTTACGACATCCACCTGCTTCTCCAACTGGGCAACGAGCTTCACGACCATATCTTCGCTCACATGGACAACGATTGTGTAGCGGTGTATCCCTTGGATAGAGGACTTTGAGGTCGTCAGGCTTTCAATATTGATATGCCGCCGGGTAAATACCGAAACCACTCTGGACATCAGGCCGGTCTGGTTCTCTGAAAAAACAGTGAGGGTATATTCTTTTGTCATCTCTTGGCATTGATTAACCCTTCGGGGGGCATGGTTCCAGGATAATTTCATCCACCGCACAGCCGGCAGGCACCATCGGAAACACGTTATCTTCCTGCAGGACTTCGACGTGCAGGAGATAAGGGCCGGGATAGGCGAGCATTTCTGCGACAGCCTCCCCGAGTTCATCGGCACGCGAGACTTTCCTGCCCTTTACACCGAAGCCCTCGGCAATTTTTACAAAGTCCGGGTTTTTCAATTCGACAGAAGAATACCTGCGGTCAAAAAATAATTGCTGCCACTGGCGCACCATACCCAGGTAGTTATTGTCGAGCAGGACGATTTTCACGGCCATATCCCATTGTGCACACATTCCGAGTTCCTGAATAGTCATCTGGAAGCCACCGTCGCCGATGAAAGCGACGACCTCTTTATCCGGACGGGCCACTTTGGCGCCGAAAGCAGCAGGCAGGCCATAGCCCATAGTACCGGCGCCACCGCTCGAAATCCATTGGTTTGTATCCCGGTAGCTATAATAACGGGCGGCGATCATCTGGTGCTGTCCCACATCGGTAGCGACAAGCGCCTGCCCATTGGTTTTATCGGAAATCATTTTAACGACCATCCCCATACGTATCACCCCTCCGTCTGCCGGGCTTAGATCACGGGAAATGACCTTTTCCTCTTCGATGCGCGCACAGGCATGGAAGCTTTCCACCCATTCCGGGTAAGATTTTTCCGTTACCATCGGCAGGAGTTGCTCCAGGGCTACTTTGGCGTCCGACAGGATCGGCACATGGGCGAAAACGTTTTTATTGATTTCCGCGGGGTCAATCTCGATATGGATAACCTTTGCCTGTTTGGCATACTTGCTGAGATTTCCGGTTACCCGGTCGTCGAAGCGCATCCCCACGGCGATAAGCACATCGCATTCGTTTTGTTTGATATTCGGGCCGTAATTCCCATGCATCCCCAACATACCCATGTGAAGACGATGGTCGGAGGGCAATGAGGAAAGGCCATGCAGGGTACAGCCCACGGGGATACCCGTTTTTTCTACAAACGCCTTGAACACCTCCTGGGCATGGGCAATTTGGATACCATGTCCGGCCAGGATCATCGGCTTCCGGGCCGAGTTGATTAAGTCTGCCGCTTCTTTCAGGCTTTCGACATCCGGCCGAGGGTTGGGGTGGTAGCTGCGGATATAGTGGAGCCGCTCATAGGCGAACGCCATGGACTCGTTCTGGGCATTTTTTGTCACATCAATGACAACCGGGCCCGGCCTGCCTGAATTTGCGATAAAAAAGGCTTTGGCAAAAACTGCAGGGATTTCGCTGGCCCGCGTTACCTGGTAATTCCATTTCGTGACAGGAATGGTACAGTTGATGACATCGGTTTCCTGAAATGCGTCCGAGCCAAGAAGATGGGCAGGCACCTGGCCGGTAACACAAACCAGCGGTGTGGAATCCAGCATGGCATCGCAAAGACCAGTGATAAGGTTGGTGGCGCCAGGCCCGGAGGTCGCAAACACGATACCGGTTTTTCTGGTCGCCCTGGCAAACCCCTCGGCTGCATGTATGCCGCCTTGTTCATGCCTGGGAAGGATATGGCGAATCCTGTCCTGGTAATCGAACAAAGCATCGTAAATGGGCATAATCGCACCGCCGGGATAACCAAAAACCGTGTCCACCCCTTCCTCGATCAGACAACGCAATACGGCTTCTGCACCGGTAATCCAGGGCAGCGGTGCCGGCACGGGGGCAAGCACTTCCTGTTGAGTCGCTTCTATTGGCTTCATAAGTTAAGGTTATATCTGAATATTTTCCCCGGAACCCACCGGGTTAAGGGAAAATGAAAATTCGTACAGGTTTGCAGTTTATTTAGAAAAACTTTCTCATACGTCCGTCACGCACCCGTTGCTCGCGGAAGCCACCTGACGGGCATATTTCAGGAGCAATCCGCTGGTAGCGGGCAGCGGAGGTTCTGCCCAATGCTGCTGCCGGTGCGCGATTTCCTCTGGCTCCAGCCGTGCCTCCAGACGATTATTTACAGCATCAATCGTAATCCAGTCCCCGTCTTTCAGCAAGGCGATCAGGCCCCCGTTCTGGGCTTCCGGGGTAATATGACCCACCACAAAACCATGGGTGCCCCCTGAAAAGCGCCCATCTGTAATCAGGGCCACCTTGTCCCCCAGCCCTTCCCCCATTAAAGCTGAGGTAGGCTTGAGCATCTCCGGCATTCCCGGTCCGCCCCTGGGCCCACAGTAGCGGATGACGACCACCTCGCCGGGCTTTATGGATTTAGCGCCAATAGCCGCATTCGCTTCATCTTCTCCGTTAAAGACCCTCGCAGGACCTTCGAACAATTCCCCTTCCTTTCCGGTAATTTTTGCCACTGCACCCTCAGCCGCGAGGTTGCCATATAATATCTGAATATGGCCTGTCGGCTTTATCGGATGTTCAAAAGGCCGGATAATTTCCTGACCCGCTTTAAGTCCGGGAAGCGCAGCCAGGTTTTCGGCGACCGTCTTACCGGTAACCGTTATGCAGTCGCCGTGCAGATACCCGGCTTCGAGGAGCATTTTCATGACGGCAGGGACACCCCCGACATCGTAAAGGTCCTCCATGACATACTTCCCGCTAGGCTTGAGATCGGCAAGAAAAGGTGTGCGGTCGCTGATCCGCTGAAAATCATCAATCGTTATTGGGGTACCGACCGCCTTCGCCATCGCAATAAGGTGCAGGACGGCATTGGTAGAGCCCCCCAGCGCAGTGATAACGGTAATGGCATTTTCGAAGGCTTTGAGGGTCATGATATCCCTGGGCTTGAGGTCCATCTCCAGCAGGCGCCGCATCGCTGCGCCCACCTGTGCACATTCTTCCCGCTTCGCCGGGCTGTTGGCCGGGATCGAAGAATTGTAGGGCAGGCTCATGCCCATAGCCTCGATTGCAGAAGCCATTGTGTTGGCTGTGTACATTCCGCCGCAAGCGCCGGGCCCCGGACAGGCATGGCGGATGACCGCCTCGTACTCCTCTTCTGCGATGGCCCCGGCGATTTTTTGCCCCAGGGCTTCGAAAGCAGAAACGATGTCCAGTTTTTTTCCGGCATGACACCCGGGACTGATCGTACCGCCATAAAACAGGATTGCAGGCCGGTTTAAGCGCCCAAGGGCAATCATTGCGCCCGGCATGTTTTTATCGCAGCCAGTGACGGCGACGATACCGTCGTACCACTGCGCGGAAGCGACCGTTTCGATAGAATCGGCGATGATATCCCGGGAAGGAAGCGAAAACCGCATACCGGAAGTACCCATCGAAATCCCGTCGCTGACCCCGATCGTATGGAATACCAGGCCGACCAGGTCACTTTCCCATACCCCCGCCTTGATCCAAGCAGCGAGCTCGTTCAGGTGCATATTGCAGGTATTGCCCTCCCAGCCATTGCTGGCAATGCCAATCTGGGCTTTCTTCATATCGGCCTCCGTTAGCCCTATCCCGTATAACATAGCCTGTGCAGCAGGCTGCGTTCTGTCCTGAGTAATCCTCTGGCTATATTTATTTAATCCTGACATGATGTTATGGTATTTTTCGTTAGAACACAGCAAATAGTTTAATATAATGAATATCTGGTGCCAAGCATATACTTAACCCAAAGAAAGCCAAAAGTAGGCTCAAAATCAGAAACCGTAAGTTTAATTTGCCCTTGGGATTACGACGGGGGAAAGGGAAGTTTTATTTCTTAAACAACTAAATATCAATTACTTAATTGATCTTTTGTTACGGTGCGGAACTTATCGGCCCCGCAGGTGCAAGCCCAGGCGTACCCCGGCATAAATTTGGGTGAGCGGGCTCTCGTTGGAAGCTGTACGGTTACCAAGGCTGACATCCCGGGCGAGTGCCTCCTCTATCCCCGGCCAGATTGCATTTGGAAAATACCGCACCCCCGCCACCGGGCTAAAGGTTAAAAACCGGGAAAGGCCAAAATCTATCCCCATTCCGAGGGCTACGCTTGGGTTCGTTGACCTTCCGCGGTAAAGGACAGCCTCCCCGTCAATTTCCCCTGTGAAATAGGTATATCCAGGGGAAAGCTGCAGAAATAACCCCTTGGCAAGGGTATTCCCTCGCTTTACAAATGTAGGGCATTCACAGTCCCCTTTCAGATCCAGCGGATAAATGTGGATATTTAAAAACCCATTATAAAAACGGGCATCCATCGGGCCAAGGTCTTTGACTGGTACCGTGTACATCGAAAAATTGAGCTCGGGAAGTAACTCCACCCTCAGCTTCCGCAGCTTTATCGCGTAGTCTATTCCTGCCGACCAACTGCTCCCGGGCAACTCACTTACCTGACCGTTGCTCTGGTCAACGATATTCCATTTTGGGGCATCATTTAGCCGGAATCCACCGTTGAGGCCGATTTGTGCAACTGAATAGAAAGGCATAGACAGCGCACCAATGAGGATGGTGCATATCATATTTCTCATCGCTTAGATTTTTTCTGCTGTGGTGCAGCCCGCAGCAAATGAACAAACGTTTTTTTTTGTGCCGAAGTATAGCAATATTTCCCGGGATTTCAATAGGCCTGCCCCCGGAAGGGTTTTTTTAAGGCCTGTTCCGGGAAATTTTACTTTCCGGGGTGGTGTAAAAGATGATTCTCCGCCTTCGGCGGGAAATATGATGCGGCTTCCTTATAAATAACTTACGCCAGGGACATGCTAAAATTCAACCTTCAGATATTCATATAATTCCTTTATGCAGTGTTGTATATCTTTGCACCTTCCAAAAAAGTAGAAGCAATGAAAACGAAAACGCTGCGGCAGGATAAAGTCAATGTGATCACCCTCGGATGTTCCAAAAATATTGTGGACTCCGAGAATCTGATGACCCAGTTGCGGGGCAACGATTTTGAGGTGTCGCACGACAGCAATGACCCTGCGAACATCGTGATCATCAACACCTGCGGGTTTATTGACCTGGCCAAGGAGGAATCCGTCAACACTATTCTGGAATATGCCGGGCGTAAAAAACGAGGCCAGTTGGAGAAGCTTTTTGTGACGGGATGCCTTTCCCAAAGGTATAAGGACGAACTGGAAGTTGAAATCCCGGAAGTGGACGCCTATTTTGGCACCCTTGAGCTGCCGGGCCTGCTTGCGCGCCTCAACGCGGATTACAAGCATGAACTCATTGGCGAACGGCTCATCACGACACCCTGGCACTATGCCTATCTCAAGATATCGGAAGGCTGTAACCGCACCTGTTCCTTCTGTGCCATCCCCCTGATGCGCGGGAAACACATTTCCAGGCCGGTAGAAGTGCTGGTCCAGGAAGCGCGCAACCTCGCCAGGCGCGGAGTCAAAGAATTGATACTCATCGCACAGGAACTGACCTATTACGGACTGGACTTATACAAGACACGCGAACTGCCCCGCCTCCTCAACGCCCTTGCAGATGTAGAAGGCATCGAATGGATACGGCTGCACTACGCTTATCCAAGCAAATTTCCGCGCGAGATATTCGACGTCATGGCCGAACGGCCGGAAATATGCAATTATCTGGATATGCCCCTCCAGCACGCCAGCAACACCGTCCTGGAGCGCATGCGCCGGCAGATAACCCGCGAAGAAACTTTAGACCTGATCGGCTACGCACGGGAAAAAGTGCCCGGCCTGACGCTCCGCACCACTATGCTCGTGGGCTATCCGGGAGAATCCGAACAAGAGTTCTGTGAGCTGGAAGACTTTATCCGGCAAGTCGGATTTGACCGCCTGGGGGTTTTCCAGTATTCCCATGAAGAGGATACCCGTGCCTACGAATTTGAAGACGATATCCCTGCAGAGGAGAAAGCAGCCCGCGCCTCCCGACTGATGGAAATCCAGGAAGAGATTTCGCTTATTAAAAATGAAGCCAAAGTGGGCCAGGTGTTCAAAACCCTATTTGACCGAAAAGAAGGCGCGTATTTTGTAGGCCGGACGGAAGGTGATTCCCCTGAAGTGGACAACGAGGTCCTCGTACACGCGGGCACGTCATTCGTCCGTATCGGGGACTTTGCCCCGGTGAGGATTACCGCGGCGGAGGAATTCGACCTGTACGGGGAGGTGGAGGCCCCATAAAATGCCGCCGCCGGCGGAGTGATCACTTTTTCGCATAACCCTGCACGTCCGCAATTGTTTACCAGCTACAGCGAGGGAACTTTTCCCAAACCCGGACCCGGAATAGCAACAGATTGGTTATTTTGCGAGATATCTGGCCGGAATGGGGTTTTCTTTTGTTTCCGTATTCCATAAGATATTGACGATCCAGAAGCGGCCATCTTTTTTGACCAACTGGATGCTGTTGATCCCCCGCATGTAAGGTTCGCCTTTTTCCTCCCGTCTTGCCTCATAAGCACTAAAAACATGAACCATATCCCCGTATTGCTCGGTGACCCGGCCAATTTCCCGCTCGAAGAAACCATTTTGTTCGAAATTCGGGCCTGAATTGCGGATATAATCCTCGATGGCCATAGTCAAAAACCTCGGCTTACCCTCGCGGTCGGTGCCCAGTGCACTCAAACGGGCCTCTGGACGAAAAAGATCGCGCATTTTGTTCCAATCGCGTCGTTGGCCCACCGGCCCGGATATCACGGCGTATAAATTTTTGATTACCCCGTCCACGGTTTCTAATTCAGGATTGGTAGCCAAAACCTGGGTCTGACCGGAAGTGCCCGCGGATATCAGGCCACAAAACAAAAAAAAGAACAGTTTTTTCATATTTTCATTCGGTTATTTTGTTGTCAAAGCGGTTGTCTCATTATTTCGAACGAACATCGCGGCTTAGAAGCGCCTGCCATCACGGCCGGATAAAAAATATAAGGCTTGTGACGGGGGATAAAAGTAAAACACTTTTTTAATTTTGATAGAAAAATGCCTTTGCGTCGGATGCTGTTCGCAGGACTATTCAGGAGGCTGGACCAATGGGTGGACGATTTGCGTTTCCGCCTGATCAGGGTGGCGGGCAGGGACCAGCAGGTACCGGTCAAAATCGCGACCTACCGGGGGTTTGGCCGGGTGGATCGGGTATTCCTGCAAGGACGGGTGTTAATCCGCAAGTCAATCCGAAACGGTGCCTCCCAGACCACGCTGCGCCAGCTACTCGACTCCTACCGGAACCTGAACAGCCTGGAAATCCCCAGGGCAAAGCTGCTCATCATGATCGAGGCAAGATCTTTTGAGCTCGAAACCGATGAACAAGGCTACTTCACACTCGATGCAGCGATTGAACCGCCATTCCCCCCGCAGGATAACCCCTGGAAATCCATCCAGATAGAGCTGGTAGATACCCCCTGGGGCAAGCTGAATGCAAAAACCACCACCAAAATCCTTATCCCGCCCCCTAACGCCGTTTTCGGTATAATCACAGATATTGACGATACGATTGTACATACCGGCCTGACTTCCCTACTGAAATGGGAGGCTGTTTATAATACCCTCTTTAAAAGCCCCGCAAGGCGAAAGGTCTTCGACGAAGCAGCGGCATTCTTCAAAGCACTGCGACAAGGCCCAACCCTGGATAACTACAACCCCATATTCTATGTATCCAATGGACCCCGAAACCTTTACGATCTGGTGAAAAAATACCTTCGGGTGCATAAATTGCCAAAGGGGCCTATTTTGCTAAGGGATTTTGGTATCCCGTACAAGTTACACGCCCGTTCCAAAGGGCATAAAGCCGAATGCCTTGAACGGATCCTGTGCACTTTTCCAGACCTTCCATTCATCCTCATCGGCGATAGCGGTGAAAAAGACCCTTATATTTATCACGAAATGGCCCTGGAATTTCCGAAGCAGGTAAAGGCTATCTATATCCGGGATGTGCAACACAACCGACGCAGGCGCCGTCTCCAAAAGCTTTACTCCGATGTGGCACGGCCTTCTTTTGTTCTTTTTGAAGGTTATTCAGGCCTGGCGAAGGCCGCTGCCGATGCCGGCTTGCTGGATTGGCGGAATTTTCAGCACCTGAGGGCCAGACAGAAGGGAAAAGAATAGAACCCGCCCGGTAAAAATAAAATGCCGGTGAAAAAAGGACTACTGTAGTGGCCGTTTAAAAAGAACATCATTTGGCGGCGGCGACAGCATCTCGCCCGGAAGTTCGAAAAGCACCTTTTGTACACCATAAGAATACCCCGCATGACGCACCCAGTAGTTTAATTTTCACCACACCAGGATGATTTTCCCCTGATTTTTGTTGCTTTCCATATATTGGTGGGCATCCACCACCGCTTCTATCGGAAATACGCGGTCAATTACCGGCCGGAGTCGCTCCTGTGCGAAAAGGGGCCATGCAAACTGCCGGAGTTCCTGTACCAGCCGAGCCTTATAATCCTGAGTTCTGTTGCGCAGCGTCGTCCCGATCACCTGCAGGCGGTTGCGCAACAGCGGCATCAAATCCATTTCCTTTACATTGGCCCCCCCCATCATGGCAAGCATGACCAGCCGCCCGTCCCGGTTCAGGATCTGGAGGTTTTTTGTAAAATAAGGACCACCGATACAATCCACGATGAGGTCAACCCCTTGTTGTGCTGTTGTTGTGCCGGATATAGCCTCCGAAAAATCAACCGACCGGTAATCTATTGCCCGGCTGGCCCCCAGCTCAAGGCACAGAGGGTGTTTGCTTGCCGACGCGGTGACGAGAATTTCCCCAGCCCCAAGTTCCCGGGCAAGCTGGATTGCAGCGGTACCTACCCCACTCGCCCCCGCGTGGATCAACACCCGCTCCCCTGCGGATAAACGCCCCAACCATACCAGCGACTGCCAGGCCGTCAGGAAACCTTCCGGGACAGCGGCCGCCATTTCCCAGGACCACCCTTCCGGCACCGGAAAAGCCTGTGATCCGGGAAGGAGTGCAAGCGACGCATACCCGCCCCCACCGACTAATCCACACACCCGGTCACCGGGCTTCCAGTCCCCCGCGCCAGGGCCGGTACTGATGACCTCGCCAGCTATTTCGAGGCCGAGGATGTCGCTCTCACCAGGAGGCGGAGGATAGTGCCCCTTTCGCTGGAGGAGGTCTGCACGGTTTAAAGCAGTGGCATACACGCGCACCAGCAACTCCCCCGTCCCGGGCAAGGGATCGGGACGATTACCCATGTACAAAACATCCGGGTCACCAGGACGGTCAAAAAGGATTGCCTTCATATTAAATCGAAAAGATGCCCGAGTTCTTTTTGTTTAGTTTCCAAATAGCCGCGGTTTTCATGATGCGGAAGGATGACCAGGGGTATCCTGTCCACCAGCTCGATACCTGCGTTCTCAAAAGCTTCGATTTTATCGGGGTTATTGGTCAACAGACGGATACGCCCCACTTTAAGATCTTTGAGCATTTCCAGGGCGATCCCATAACGGCGTGCATCAACCTCAAGTCCAAGGTGGATGTTGGCGTCCACGGTATTGAGGCCGCGATCCTGGAGATTATAGGCTTTTAGCTTATTTATAATTCCGATACCCCTTCCCTCCTGGCGCAGATAGAGGACGACCCCTCCTTCCTGAGCGGTCATTTGCATGGCGAGATGAAGCTGCTCGCCACAATCACAGCGCCGGGAGCCAAACAGGTCTCCGGTAATGCATTCCGAATGAATCCTGGTCAGAACCGGTGCGGCAGGATCAAATTTTTCGTGGACGAGGGCGAGGTGTGGCATCCAATCCTCCGGCCCTTCTGAGTAGGCGAACATGGAGAAGTTTCCCCAGGGTGTTGGAATCAGCGCCTGGGCCTGCCGCCTGAGCTGCCGACTGCCCCGGTTGAATTCCGGAGCATAGTGTGGCGAACTTTCTGTTTCAGTCGTTTTCAATATCATCAGGTACTTAAAGCAGCATTCAAAAGTTTTTCAAGCACTGGGCGTATTCGGAGACAATCCGTGCCATACTCCACCGGCGGGGTTTTGCGGAAGAAAGTAACGCTTTTAGATATGACACGACAACAGGTTAACACAGAATCGCCTGCAGAGGTTGCCGGCACAAATCAACATTCTGCAAAATTAACTTATCCCGCCCATTCACAATGAAACACCAGTACTTTAGCTGCGCGAAATAGTTAAGTAACCCTATCAAATCATGCAAAATATCGAAAAATACCCAAAAAAATTTAAAAATGACAATTTTGTGACCAAAAAAGACAAACAAAATTGATTTTTTACATTTTTTTGCAAAATGTTTTTGTGGCTACCTGGACTTTTTAACAGGAAACGCGGTATTATTCCCCGATCATATATCCGCTAAACAAATCTACCCCTTCCGATTGCCCCAGCAGCGTTTCTTTACCAAAACGGCATTTTCCAATTATTAATCAATAACACATCCATGAAGTTTTTGAAATGTACACTCACTGCGTTGATGTTGTTGACTACCATTGCTATGACGGCCCAGACGGTCGTGCGCGGGGTAGTAACTTCAGCAGAAGACGGCGAGCCCCTCATCGGGGTCAACATTTTGGTGAAAGGCACATCAACAGGTGCGGCGACCGACCTCGACGGCAAGTTCGAGATTCAGGCCAACCCTGCAACTGATGTGCTTTCCATCAGCTATACTGGTTATAATTCGATAGACGTCAAACTCAACGGACGCACGACGGTGGACATACAGCTCGAAGTCGCCGCAGCGCTGCTGAACGAGGTCATTGTTACTGCTTTCGGAGAATCTACCCGGGAAAAGTTTACGGGTTCTGCTGCTACGGTTAGCGCCGAGCAGATAGCCAAGCGCCCGATAACCAACATCACCCAGGCGATTGCGGGCTCGGGCCCCGGTATCCAGGCGACGATCGGCGGCGGGCAACCGGGTGCGACCCCAGCAATCCGGGTAAGGGGCTTCGGCTCGGTTTCTGCTTCCAACTCCCCGCTTTATGTGGTGGACGGTATCCCTTTCGATGCAAGCGTGGCGAACCTCAACCCCGATGATATCGAAAATATCACTGTATTGAAGGATGCGGCTTCCACTTCACTCTACGGTTCCCGCGCTGCCAATGGCGTGGTGATGATCACCACGAAAAAAGGGACTAAAGGGCAAGGTCGGATCAACGTGAAGTACACGAGGGGTTCCTCTGAGCGCGGCTTGCCGGAATACGACCGGCTAAATGCCGCCCAGTATTACCCGTTCATGTGGGAATCGTACCGCAACAGCCTTGTGTCAAGGGTTGCCAACCCGCTCACACTCGAAGCGGCCAGTGCCAATGCTTCCGCCAATATCGTTTCGCTGCTGGGCTACAATGCCTACAACGTACCGGCGGCTGAGCTCGTCAGCACTGCAGGCGTGCTGAACCCCAACGCACAGCTTGTTTTCAAGGAAGAAGATCTGAACTGGGAAACACCGCTCATCCGTCAGGGAGAGCGGAACGAATTGAACGTCAATTTCAGCGGCGGTGATGACCGATCCAATTATTTCGCCTCTTTTGGCTACCTTGAAGACAAGGGCTTCCTCATCCGCTCCGATTATGAGCGCTATAATGCCCGCCTTCAATACAATAACCGCATCAAAGACTGGTTCAACTTTGGTCTTAACCTGGCATACACCAATACCCTCTCCAATCAGGCAGATGCAGGCTCCAATACCGCATTTGTCAATCCCTTCTTCTTCTCAAGGGGGATGGGGCCAATTTATCCGGTATATGCCTATGACCCTACCAAACCCGGACAGTACCTCCTCGACGCTTCCGGCAACCGCCAGTACGATTTCGGAAACCTGACCGCCCTCGGCCTGCCAAGCCGCCCACAATATGGTGGACGCCATGCCGTTGCAGAAACCGAACTCAATGAGAACTTTTTCCGCCGCCACCTGTTCAGCGGGCGGACGAACGCGGAAGTCACCTTCCTGAAAAACTTTAAGTTCAAGGTGAACGTAGGCGCGGATTATACCAATGTCAACAACAGCACCTTCGGTAACCCGATTATCGGTGACGGTGCACCGGCAGGCCGTGCAACAATTGATTTTGAAAACCAGCTTACCCTGAACATCAACCAGCAGCTCACCTATGTGAAGCAATTTGGCAAGCACTCTGTTAACGTACTCCTGGGCCATGAGAATTACGACTATCGCGATAATTTCCTCACGGGGTCCCGCTCACAACTCATCCTTGAAGGAAATATCGAGTTGGTCAATTTCACCACCACGACCAACCTCAACTCCGGCGCTGACGAAAACCGCCAGGAAGGCTATTTCTCCCGGGTGAATTACGACTATGACAACCGCTACTTCGTCAGCCTGTCGGCCCGCCGCGACGGCAGCAGCCGCTTCTTCGAAGAGGTCCGCTGGGGTAATTTCTTCGGGGGAAGTGCCGCATGGCAGGTACATAACGAGGCGTTCCTGAAAGACTCCCGCATCATCAACAACCTCAAGATTCGCGCCTCTTATGGCCAAACCGGCAACAACGCCGGAATCGGTTTTTATGCCTGGCAGCCGCTCTTCAACCTCGGCTGGAACAATGGCGTCGAAGCTGGTATCCTGCAAGGAAGCCTCGGCAACCGCGCCCTGAGCTGGGAGTCCAACAACCAGTTTGATGTGGCCCTCGAGTTTGGCCTTTTCAAAAACCGGGTCTCCGGAACCTTCGAATACTTCAACCGCGAGTCGGACGACCTCCTGTTTTCCGTACCATTGCCGCTTTCTACAGGTACAGGCTCCCAGACCCGCAATATCGGTGCCATGTTCAACCGCGGTATAGAATTACAACTGGACGTCGTGCCGGTACGCACCCGCGATTTCTCGTGGACGATCAGCTTCAATACCACGAACTACCGGAACGAAATTACACGGATGCCACAGGCAACCCCGGAAATCATCTCCGGTACCAAAAAACTTGCCGTGGGCAGGTCGCAGTTTGATTACTGGTTGCGGGAATGGTATGGTGTCAACCCGACCAACGGGGACGCAGAATACCGCGCCGTTTCCCTGGTACCTGCCAACTCAAGGGTTACTGAAAGTGGGGACACGGTCACGACCAGCCTCAATAACGCAAGGTTCCGTTACAACGGATCTGCTATTCCCGATTTTACGGGCGGCCTGACCAACACCCTGGAATATAAAGGCTTCTCTATTTCTGCCCTCTTCATCTACCAGATCGGCGGGTTGATTTACGATGCCAACTACGCTTCGCTGATGTCCTCATCCGGTTATGGCTCTTCCAAGCACCTGGATATCCTCCAGCGCTGGCAGAAGCCTGGCGATGTGACCAACGTACCGCGTGCTGATGTTGGCCGTTCTGTAGATTTCAACGGCGCTTCCGACCGCTGGCTCACAGATGGGACTTCCCTGAACCTGCGGAATATCTCGGTCGCCTATTCCTTCCCACAGCGCCTGCTAAAACGCGCCAAACTCCAGGCCGCACAGATTTTCTTCAACGGCGAAAACCTGGCTTTGTGGAACAAGCGCAAGGGAATGGACGGTCTCGGCGATTTCAGTGGCGTGACCGGAAATACCTATTCTTTCTACCGCAATTTCGTAGGCGGTTTATCCTTAACATTCTAAATTACTTGAAATATGTTCAATAAAACCTCTTTTCTCATCAAAGTGCTGATCCTGAGCGTCGTTTTCGTTTCTTGCGAGAAGGATTACCTCAATACGGCTCCGACTGGCAGCGTAGATGCCGAAGCAGCTTATGCCACTACCAAAAATGCTGCTGCGGCAATCAATGGTATTTACCGCGCATTTGTAGTGCGCTACCAGGGTTCTCAGGGTCATTTTGGATATCCTGCGCTTATGATTATTAATGATGTCATGGCTGAAGACATGGTTTTCCCCAATGCATCCAATACCTGGCATTTCCCCGAGCAGCGGTGGCAGTCGCACCGAAGCGACGTGGGCACCATGTCCGTTTTTGGCTATCAGCTCTTCTACCGCCTGATCGCCAATGCCAATCTGGCAATTGCCAATATTGACAACGCCGTCGGCAGCGTTGCCGAACGCAACCAGATCAAAGGCGAGGCCCTTGCCATCCGCGGTTTTTCCTATTTCAACCTGGTGCAATACTACGGCAAACGCTACGACGCCAATGCCAAGCCCAACAATAACCTGGGTGTTTCCCTGGTCCTGGAACCCACCCAGGAAGGGCTTCCCAGGGCTACCGTCGAAGAGGTTTATACCCAAATCAACAAGGACCTCGACGAAGCATCCAAGCTGCTGACTACTGCCCGCAGCGCAAAGTCCCACTTCAACCGGAACATCGTCCGCGGCATCCAGGCACGGGTGGCACTGGTACAACAGAACTGGGCGCAGGCCATTACCTTTGCCCAGGAAGCACGTCAGGGATGGTCGCTCATGAGCGTTGCCCAATACCAGGATGGCTTTGCCGATATTTCCAACCCCGAATGGATGTGGGGCTTCGACCACCTCGAGGACCAATCAGAGTTTTTTGGTGCCTTCCACTCCTATATCTCCTCCAACTTCAACTCGACCAATATCCGTGCAACACCCAAAACGATCAACAAATTGATCTACGACCAGATCCCCGCAACGGATGTCCGTTCCAAAATGTGGGTAAAGGCGCCTACGACGACCAACTCGATTACCCCTCCGGGCGGAATCCGCGCTCCTTACATGGTACAAAAGTTCAGACTGCCCGGCACGCCAAGCACCAGCACTATGGGCGACGTCCCCTATATGCGTACGGCTGAAATGTTCCTCATTGAGGCAGAAGCCCGGGCGCGCAGCGGCGATTTCGCAGGTGCGGCAAAAGCATTGTTCGACCTGGTAAAGCAGCGGGATCCGTCGTATGTGCAATCTACCAAAACGGGTGCTGCCCTGATTGAGGAAATCATGTTCCACCGCCGTATCGAGCTCTGGGGCGAAGGCCACCGCTGGTTAGATCTCAAGCGCCTCAACCAGCCGCTCAACCGCAACGGGATCGGACATATTGCGGCTGTTGCCTTGATTTATGACGTACCTGCAGGTGACCCACAGTGGGAATTCCTGATCCCACGTGCTGAACTCGATGCTAATAAAGCGGCCGTGCAGAACCCGCTGTAAGGGTTTAAAATATTGAGGTTATGTGAAAAATATTTTGCCGCCTACTGTGGTAAAATTAAATTTTCAGAGCCGTGTTTTCAACGATTTTGCTTCGTAAAATCGTTGAAAACACGGCTCTGAAAATTTAATTTGGCGGCGTCAGCCGCCAAAGGACAGGCCGGGGGCTTTTTACACCCCCCTATACTTATGCGATACCCCGTGTAAAATACTATTTTGTCGCCGAAGGTGGCACCCCTCCTTCATACCGTCCATCACTCACGCCAAATATTTCCACGACAGCTTTGAAATTCTCCTTATTTTATTATTTTTGCCACGCACTTGAACCAATCAACACCTAAAGCTTATCACTAACCTGCACTTCACTCCCTCACCCACATTTGGGGAGGGTAAATTGTTGCGGCTATTCCCATCTTTTCCCAAGAACACCAGGGCTGGCGGGTTCGCCCATTATTTCATGGAAGTAGCCGCGTCAATTTCTTTCATGTTCTATCAGGCTTTAGCGACCTTACCGTAGATGTTCAGATTAAATTCAAAAATCCAGTATTCAGCTCTGATCGATCGAATTCAGAATTCTTTGCTTTTTTTCATTAAAACCAATTTTACAATGAAAAGACTCTCACTAGTCCTTTCGCTTCTGCTGTTCGGCGCCTTTTCGCTGATGGCGCAGCGAACCATTGCCGGCAAGGTAGTGGACAACAACAAAGAGCCGCTAATCGGTGCCTCCATTCTCGTCAAAGGGACGAGTACAGGTACGGTCAGCGATCTCGATGGTTCTTTCCAGATCGAAGTGCCTGCAGGCGGTACCGTACTCATCGTCAGCTATACCGGCTACAGGACCAGCGAAATTTCCCTCGGTGCATCCAACACCTATGACATTACCCTTGAATCTGAGGCGATTGCGCTAACAGACGTGGTTGTGGTAGGTTATGGTACACAGAGCAAAAAGGAACTGACCGGCTCCGTCTCTAAGGTTTCCTCCGAGCAAATTGCCCGTCTGCCGGTTACAGGTTTGGACCAGGCTATGCAGGGGCAGGCTGCAGGGGTACAGGTAACCTCTGCTTCCGGTACGCCCGGAGCATCGGTATCGGTGCGGGTTCGTGGCCCATCCTCTATCTCTGCCGGCAATCAGCCCCTTTATGTCGTGGATGGTATCCCGATCAATACGGGAAGCTACTCTCAAATTGGTGTTGGTGGTCAGCAGGTCAATGCGCTTGCCGATCTCAACCCCTCGGACATCGAGTCCATTGAGATCCTCAAAGATGCAGCAGCAGCGGCTATCTATGGCTCGCGTGCCAGCAACGGTGTCGTTTTGGTCACCACCAAGCGTGGCAAGCAGCAGCGGACGCAGATCGGCCTCAACACTTACTACGGTACACAGAGTGTATGGCGTCGTATCGAGCCTGCAACCGGCCCCGAGTATGTTGCCTATGTGCAGGAAGCCGTTCGCAACCGCTTCGGTGCGACAGTTACCCCGGGTGCAGTTGGTCTTCGCGGCCTCGATGGCGATCCAAAAGGTTTCCCATCCACCAACTGGTTCGATGAGATTTTTGTGGACGCACCGATTTCACAGACCGACCTAAACTTTGCGGGTGGCAACGAGCGCACCAAGTTCTATGTCTCCGGTTCCTATTTCGCTCAGGACGGGATCGTTTTGGGCTCTGGTTTCGACCGTTATAGCTTCCGGATGAACCTGGATAACCTCGTAACCGATAATTTCAAGATCGGGGTAAGCACTGGCTTCAGCCGTTCGCGCAGCAACCGGATCCAGAACGACAACAACATCTATGGTGTATTGAGTACGGCCCTCCTCCTTGGCTCGCACATTCCGGTGTATAACGCCGATGGTACGTATGGCCGTGACCCCAACGCCTCCATCGAAAATCCGGTGGCGAACGCGTTGGAGCCAACGTATGACGTATTCTCCAATCGCTTGCTCACGAATATTTATGGCGAGTGGAACCTCCTCAAAGGACTTGCTTTCCGCACTTCTTTTAGTGTGGATTACCTGAACCTGCGCGACGACCGCTTCATTCCTGCCACCCACATCCAGGCGGCAGGTGTCAACGGCCAAGGTGAACAGGCCCTCACTTCTGACCTCAACCTGGTCAATGAGAACTATTTCACCTACCGCAAATCCTTTGGCAAACTCAATTTCGACGGTCTCGTAGGCGCTTCTTTCCAGAATAGCCTTTACGAAGATATTTACGGCCGTGGGCAGAACTATCCGGGTAAAACCATCCGCGAGCTTTCAGCCGCTTCCGTAAAATCTACCGTGACTTCCAGCAAAACCGAATGGGGCCTCAACAGCTACTTCTCCCGCTTCAATTTCAACTGGGACCAGAAATACTTCATTTCTGCCAGCGTCCGCGCTGATGGTTCTTCCCGTTTTGGCGCCAACAACCGCTGGGGCGTATTCCCTGCTGTTTCCGGTGCATGGCGGATTTCCGAAGAAGGCTTCCTGCGCGACAATAACCTGATCTCCGAATTGAAACTGAAAGCGAGCTGGGGTATCCGTGGCAACCAGAACATCGGCAACTTTGCCTCCCGTGCCCTCATCAGCCCGGGTGCCAACTATCTGCAGCGCGCCGGTCTGGCCCCCGCCCAACTTGGCAACCCGAACCTCACCTGGGAAGAGCGCGAGGATATTGACCTTGGCCTTGAGCTCGGTTTATTCGACGATAAACTCCTCCTCAACGTGGATGCCTATCAGGGTACGACCAACGAACTGCTGCTCAGCCGTCCGCTCGTAGGTGCTTCCGGCTACACTGGTATTACCGAAAATATCGGCTCTGTGCGCAACAAAGGGATTGACATCGGCTTGACGACGACTAATGTTTCTACCAAGAATATCACGTGGACGACCAACATCAACGTCTCTTTCTTTGAGAACGAAGTCCTCAAACTCGCAGGTACGCCTTTTGCAGCAGGTTTTGCAAGCTGGGTAGCCGAAGGTGAAGCACTCGGTGCATTCCGCGGCTATAAAGCAGAGCGCCTCTTCCAGACGCAGGCAGAAATTGATGCCCTCAATGCCAAGGCACGCGAAAAAACAGGCCGGGCAACTGCGGTTTATCAATCCACCCTCACCCGCCCCGGCGATATCCAGTTCCAGGATATTAATGCGGATGGTGTAATCACGGCAGATGATCAGATTATCCTCGGCGATGCCAACCCGGATTTCTATGGCGGTATTACCAACAGCATCAATGCTTACGGATTTGACCTGAGCTTCTTCTTCCAGTTCAGCATAGGCAACTACATCTTCAACAATACCCGTGCATTCTCTGAGGGTATGAACAGCATCTTCGGACAAGCGAATACGATTAAAAACCGCTGGACACCTGAAAACCTGACGACGGACATCAATTATCCGCGCGCCGTGTTCCAGGATCCAAACAACAACCGCCGCGTATCCGATCGTTTCGTAGAAGATGCCTCCTACGTACGTCTGAAAAACCTGAGCCTGGGCTATACTTTCCCGAGCAGTATCATGAAGAAAATCGGTATGACCAAAGGCCGTATCTACGTCAGTGGCCAGAATCTGCTGACTTTCACAAACTACTCCGGGTTCGATCCTGAAGTAAGCACCTTTGGGGAAACCAATACCTCACCGGGTACAGACTTCCTGACCTTCCCACAGGCGCGGGTAATGCTCGTGGGCCTGAACCTCGGGTTCTAAACCCAGACCTCGCGGTTCAAATTCATTTGTTGAATAAAAAATCTAAGTACAATGAAAAATTTGTTTAAAATATTTGCTTTTGCCGGCCTGGTAGCCCTTGCCCCTGCTTGCGAAGGCAATCTCGAAGTGGAGCCTTACAACTCCCTCGATGCCGCTACGGGCTTCAAAACCAAGCAAGACGTGGAGGCAGCACTGCTCGGCGCTTACAGTGCTATCCAGAGCAGCAACTACTATGGCCTGCAAATGCAGGTACTCCCCGACCTTTATGTGGATATTCTGTCGCATACCGGTACTTTCCCGACCTATGCACAGGTGGCCAACCGCCAGCTCCTGGCAGATAACAGCAGCCTTAATGGTCTGTGGAACTCCGTATATGTAGGTGTTGACCGCGCCAATAACGTGATCGCTTCAGCACCAGGCGTCACCAACGACCCGAGCTTTAACATCAACAATGCCGTTGGCGAGGCTCGTCTGCTGCGTGCTTTCCATTATTTTAATCTGCTGCGCCTCTATGGCGGCGCTCCGGAAGGGTTCAATAAAGCGGGCGGCCTGGGGCTTCCGCTCTACACCACCCCTACCCTCTCCGCTGAAGATGCTGCTCCGAAGCCCCGCGCTTCAGAGGCCGATACCTGGACGCTGATCCTGGACGACATCAACTTTGCAGTAGCTAACCTGCTTGCTACCAATGGAATAGGTCGTGTAAACAAAAATACCGCCCTCGCGCTCAAAGCCCGCGCCCACCTCTACCGCGGCGAATGGGCACAGGCAGAAGCAGCAGCTACCGAAGTCATCGCCAGTGGCCGCCACAGCCTGCTGAGCACAGCTAACTATGCGAACATCTGGTTGACGCAGAATTCTGCAGAGACGATCTGGGAACTGCAGTACGACATCAACAACACCAACTCCATCGCATTCTGGTATTTCCCGACTGCTAACGGGGGGCGGAATGAATTCACCACACAGGCAGCTTTCCGCGATGCACACGAACCTGGCGATGTCCGCCGTGCCGTTAATTCCAGCACCGCACCCGCCAACAAGTCGCTGAAGTACACCCGCCTGAACGGCACTGACAACGTTCAGTTGATCCGCTTCGCAGAGATGTACCTCATCCGCGCCGAAGCGCGCGCCAATCAAAACAAACTCACGGAAGCCATCGCCGACCTCAACGTCATCCGCACCCGTGCCGGGCTGCCTGTTGCAGCGCCTACCACTGCTGCCCAGATTGTGGATGCCGTGATGAACGAGCGCCGCTTTGAGTTTGCCCATGAAGGCCACCGTTGGTTTGATCTGCGCCGCCTCGGCCGCTGGAATGCACTTGGACTGACCGAGTCTTTCCGCTCCCGCTGGCCCATCCCGCTGCGCGAAATCCAGACAGCGGGCACAGTGATTACGCAGAATCCAGGGTATTAATCAGTCTCTTTTTTGAAGCGGCTGCCCGAAAAGTATCCCGCCGCCTTCGACGGCGGGATACTTTTCGGATAGCCTCATACTTTTTTTTAAGGGGTTGTGTAGCCGTCATTTTTTTAGAGCGGCGTTTTCATTGATTTTGCTTCGCAAAATCAATGAAAACGCCGCTCTAAAAAATATTATTTGGCGGTGTAAGCCGCCAAATGAAGGGCCGGAGGCTTTTTACACAACCCCATGCTTTTTACACAACCCCTTAAAAAATATTCTTTGGCGACAAATGCCGCCAAGGGACTCACGCGACAGCCTCAAAATTTTAAATGAACGGGGCCCATTGCTTTTGCTTCGCAAAATCAATGGGCCCCGTTCATTTAAACAAATATTTTGCGGTACAACCGCTAAGATTATTTTGTAAAAAGCTCCTGGGCTGTCATTTGGCGGTGAAGGTGGCAAAATTCTTTATACACAATCTCAGTTTTCATACAACCCCGAAATAACATTTCGTCCTACACCTGTACAAATGCGATTTAGTACCCTCCTTTAGTTCCGGGCGGATCCATTTCCACATCGCCTGCACCGGCAATACGGAATTCCACCCTCCGGTTCATATAGCTGTCTTTCGTGGGCACTAAAACTTCGTTAGAACCCTTCCATTGCAGGACCAGACGGCCGCGTCCGATATTATGCGTTCCGACCAGGTGGTCAATCACTGCTTTGGAGCGGTTGTAGGAAAGACGGTTGTTGTATAACTCTGCCCCGGTACCATCCGCATATCCTGTCACCACGAGGCGCAGATTGGGGTTAGCACGCACCATTCGTGCAATACTTGCCAGGGTGCCATAATCCGTAAACTTGATTATTGCCTGGTCCGAGTTGAAGTGGATCATAGGAAGGAACCATTCCGTTGGAGTATTCCGGTTATCATTGATGACCCCGTTCGTCTGAAGAGCCTCGTCAATCAATTCGCGCACACGGTCTTCTGTTACCCCCTGTGGCCTTCCGGCACCGGGGTTGATGACCACCCCTTCATCGTTTACCTGCTCACCCTCGGTCGGCGTATAGAAAGGTTCGCGATCCAGATAATCCGGCACACCATCGCGGTCGGAGTCCAGGGTACGGCCTTTGGTATCCACAACTGCGCCCGGGGGAGTTTCAGGCTCCATGTCGAGTACATCCAGGACCCCATCCTGGTCGGAGTCATCTAATTTGACCTCTGGCCGATTCTTCAGCTCGTCGATATCGGAAAGCACCGTCTCGAGTGGGTTGATCCAGTAAAGGGGTTCACTGGTGTTGGATTTATTGCCAAGGTTAAAGTTTATACTAACGTTTGAAAAACTCACATTGTCCGTATTGCCAATACGGGTATCGAAACCATCAACGAAGTCCGCATTCTTTCCAAACAGCAGGAAACCCTGCTGTTCCAGCCCAATATTGATCCTCCCGCCTACGCGCACAGAAAAGCCGACACCCGCGGCGACATGTGCGGTATATACGGACTCGAGGAAACCACGGCGGGGATCTTTGGTTTGTTTAAACTCCATATCGTAGTTACTCATACCTGCCCCTCCCATGAAATAGAGATTTGTCGCCCGAACAGACCGGTTCCAGCGCAAAGCATTCAAAGTAACCACGCCGAAGACCGTGCCCGACCGCCATTTGGTTTCGTATTCCCGAAACGGGGGCCTTGCATCTGCGCCGCGCAGCAGGCTATAAACAAAATCACCGCGAATTGAAAAAATATAGTCCAACGCCTTACGTACATGGATACCGACGCCATAAGAAGGCAGCAGGTCAATATCGCCGGCGACAAGCCCAAGGCCACCGTTTATTCCCAACTCGACCATGTTTTTAGGCGTAGTGGTCTGGGGCTTTTCTTCTTTCTCCTCTTTTATCACTGCTTCCTTCTGTTCTTTTTTCTCTTCTTCCTTCTGTTCTTTTTTCTCTTCCTTTTTCTGTTCTTTTTTCTGTTCTTTCGCAGTTGCCGGTTTCTGGGCAAAAAGCGGCTGTACTGCAAACAGGGCGAGTATGAGCCCTGCAAAGAAAATTGTTGGTTTCTTCATAGTTTTCCAGTTGATTTTAGAAATGGGATTATAAAAAATATATTGTTGCAAATATAATGGAAAAGTAACTACTTAAATCATATCCAACACCTTATCAATTGATAATTTTTGCTCTGAATTTTGCAGCGGATTAATTTTACCAAAAAAACCGGACATGTGCCGAGCGTACAAACTCTTTTGAGGTCAAGTACCCGGCAATATCTCAAAAAAAGATGTACTGTGGCCATAAAATAGCTAAATTTATCCCGCTGTAATCCTTCTGCAACAACTCTATTATCAAAAATATCACCCGGATGTTAGAAAACTGGCTCAGCGGAGTTTCCTTAAATCAATTAAGCGAAAAAGGTCAGCAGCCATGGCAATTGGGAAACAACCTCCGAATAAACACAGAAGGATCATTTCCCGATCTCAGTGGTGTTCAGGCAGCGATTATCGGTATAGGGCAAGCGGACGCCGATGCCGTCCGCGAGGCGCTATACCCTTTAGCCTGCCCACAGGGCAAACTTCAAATTGCCGATTTAGGGAATTTTCGGAAGGACCACCTGTCCTTCATTGTTCCAGCCCTTGCCGAACTTCTCGAAAGCCGTATCCTGCCTATCGTCATCGGTAACGATTTTTACTTCAGCCTAAGCTTATACAAGGCGGCGCAGCAAATGCTTAAGCAGATCAACCTGGTCACGGTTGACGAAACCTTACGCTTTCGTCCCAAAGCGGATTCGGCACCTGCTGCCTTGTTTGACCAGCTCATCCACGCCCCCGGTGCACAGCTATCGCACTTCGGCATTATTGGGTTTCAATCCCATTTTACGGAGCCTGCCGCCCTTCAAACCATGACAGACCGATTTTTCGATGGCATACGCCTCGGGCAGGTGCGCGCAAACCTCCAGGAGACAGAACCCATCATTCGGGACGGGGATATATGCTGCCTTAATCTGGCTGCCCTAAAGCAATCGGAGGCCCCGGGTCAGGAGCATGCATCACCAGGAGGGTTAACTATGGAAGAGGCTTGCCAGATTTGCAGATATGCCGGGCTTAGTGATAAATTAAAGGCTTTCGGGGTTTTTGGATTCCGTAAAGTATTCGACCGCCAGGACCAGACGGCACAGATAACAGCTCAAATGATTTGGTACTTCCTCGAGGGGCTGCTGCAGCGCAAAGGAGATTTCCCGGCTTCCCTGGACGGGCTTACCGAATATATTGTCGAAAGAAAAGACTATGAATCCCCTTTAAAATTCTGGAAAAGCCGCCGTTCCGGCAGGTGGTGGGTACAAGTATCCGCCCCATCCACTGAAAACCACGCGCAACAACGCCTCGTACCCTGTTCTCATAATGACTATTTATCCGCGTGCCAGCAGGAGGAACTGCCCGAACGCATCCTCAATATCCTCAAACGATTTGGATAATCAACGCTTGTCTGCGTCAGAAAGCGGCGAGCATCTTCTCCATTTGCATTCCGCGGGAACCTTTAATCAGAAAGGTGGTATCCTCCCACGAATTTGCGGTAAACCAGGAAGCGAGTTCGCCGGAATTTGAAAAGAACAGAAGCCCTAGCCTTTGGGCGGCCGCCTGAAAATCCGGTCCTGCCAGGATGACCTGCCCAAACTGCAGGTCAACAGCCAATTGGGCAATATAATCGTGTTCCGCAGCCGATACCATCCCCAACTCAAACATCGCCCCCAACACCGCGACCTTTTTTCCTCCCGGGATAAGCGCGAAATTCTTCAGGGCCTGCTCCATGCTGCTTGGATTGGCATTGTACGCATCGAGAATAAACGTATTCGACCCCTTGTGGAGCAGTTGCGAGCGGTTCATTCCCGGCACGTACCGCTCCAACGCACCTTTGATTTTATCTGCCGGCACTTTGAAATACCTCCCCAGTGCGATGGCAGTGACCAGGTTGCCCAGGTTGTACCGACCGATTATTTGGGAATTTATGGCTACCGGAATATGGTTTTCATTCAGAAACTCCACGGCCAGGAATGGCTGTTCGGCGATGAGCCGTATTTCTATCCTCGGGCTGTCCGGCGACAGGGAATCGCTAAGGCTGTAAAAAACCCTTTTCTGAACCCCTTCGGACAAATCGCGGAGGAAGGCCTCTCCCTGATTGATAAAAACCGTGCCCTTTTGCCCAATCATAAACCGATAAAGCTCGGATTTCCCCTTTTTGACCCCTTCGAGCCCACCGAAACCCTCCAAATGGGCTTTCCCGATATTAGTGACCACACCGTGAGTGGGTTCTGCGATCGTACAAAGTACGGCAATTTCCCCCTGGGCATTGGCTCCCATCTCGATTACCGCCACTTCTGTATCGTCAGGCATATCCAGCAGTGTAAGACAGACCCCGATATGGTTGTTTAGGTTCCCCTTTGTATAGTGCGTGCGATAGTGGGCAGACAGGACTGTACTGACCAGCTCTTTGGTCGTTGTCTTGCCATTGCTGCCGGTAATTGCGATGACGGGTATAAGGAATTGCCTGCGATGAAAGCGGGACAGTTGCTGAAGCGCAGAAAGGGCATCCTCCACCAGGATAAACGGCATATCGGGCCTGACGACCGATGGGTTATCTACGATCGCATAAGCTGCTCCTTTAGAGAGCGCATCGGCGGCATAATCGTTTCCATCGAAGTTGGCTCCCTTCAATGCAAAAAAAAGGGATCCCGGCACAATGTGCCGGGAGTCCGTTGATACTTTTCGGGAAGCCCGAAACAGTTCATAAAGCTCTTTGACCTCCATTTATTTATATCGGCGATCTACTTTTTTCTCTTTGGTCTTAAACAGGTTACCGCTCGGAATATCGTTGGTCGTCGGGCTGCCCAGGCGGGTCATCGCGCAACGGAAGCCAATCGTCCGGTCAGCTTCATCCTGGTCTCTGAACCTGCGCGTACCCGGAGAGAGCCAATGGGCGCGATCAGCCCAGGAGCCACCTTTGTACACCCGGGAGCGGTCGGTGATTAAGGTATGTTCGGGATCATAAAACGCTTCCGACAATGTATCGCCATCATTGTAATTGTTCAACTCGCTGCGGCGGATATTGGAACGGTTGGACAGTTCTTCTTCCGTAAGTTTGCGATAGCGCAGGCGGCCGATACTATCCTTTTCCAAGGGGTTGCCATCCTGATCAGTATCGATTCTCCGGTAGCCATCCCCGCGATACGGGTTGAGATCGTGGTTATCGGCATCGCGCAGGCTTAGGGAAGTGGTCGGGCGATATACGTCCAACACCCATTCGCTCACGTTGCCGGCCATATTGTACAAACCGAAATCGTTGGGCAGGAAGGACCGTACCTCAGCGGGGATATGGGCGTTATCGTTCAACTTACCGGCAATCCCCATGTAGTCGCCCTTGCCGCGCTTGAAGTTGGCGAGGATTATACCCTGGTTTTTGTCGCGTACCTGATATCGGGTAGAATTACCATCCCAGGGGTAGATACGGCGGTCAGTATATAATTCATCTTCTTCAGAAGCCTGCTTACCGCGAAGCGCAAGTGCTGCGTACTCCCATTCCGCCTCTGTCGGAAGCCGGTAATCCGGGAGCAGGATGCCATCCTCAAAGCGGACGTTTCTTTCTTCCCCTGTGCCGAGGTCTTTCAGGTCCCTTCGGACATTGGCCTCATACTGCCCTGCAAGATAGGCGTCTGTGGTAAAGTTATTATTATCTTTCTGGTCGGGATTGGGATTTAAAATCCCTTTTTGGATAAGCATCATCTCGTTGACCCTGTCTGTACGCCACTTCGAATACGCGTTGGCCTGGGTCCAGCTCACCCCGACTACAGGATAGTCGTTATAGGAAGGAAAGCGGAAATAGGTATTGACGAAAGGATCGTTATACACGAGGTCGTCGAGCCAAACGAGGGTATCCGGAAGGGATTTTTTTACGACTTCGGGATAGGACGCCCCAAATACGCGGGTCAGCCAGTAGATATACTCCCGGTAATCCAGGTTGGACACCTCGGTCTCGTCCATATAAAACGAGGAGACGGTCACCCGCCTCGGTACGGCGTTCCAATCAGCCATCACATCCTCATTGGTCTGCCCCATAGTAAAAGTGCCTCCTTCGACCAATACCAGATTGGGGCCTGTGGGCTGGCCTGGATAGTCCTTTTTCTCAAACCCTCCCCATTTTTTGTCGTTATACGCCCAGCCCGTCGTCGAGGAGACCTCCTTGCTCGAACACGAAGTAAGAAAAGCAGCGGCAAAGATCAGGCAAGCGCCAAACATCAAAAGCTTTTTCATCAGTATCTGACAGTTTTGATTTAATAAGCAAATAATATGGTCATGGTAAACAAGGTATATATTGAAGCCGCCTTAACGCGTACTTCAGCATAGCCGGTTAAATGGCTAACGAAACCGGGGCGAAAATAGTATTTTTTAATATAAACTTATTATTGAACAACTTTTCAAAAAACACCGGGATCTGTTTTTTACAGCTACTGCCGGGAAAAAATCAACGGAACATTTTAAAGCAGTCGTTGTACTGTGCGGACTTCCGTCTTTTTTGCCGGGCGCGGCTATCCTCAAAATTGAGGGTCATACTGATTTCATGAGCGCCACCGGTACGCTGCCCGCCCAACGGGGAGATTGTGAGATCATAGCTGTACCCAAAGCGGAATATTCCTTCCCGCACCCCTATCAGTGCGATGGCTGCATCGGGGTTACCTCCACTGTGCCGGTACCAAACCCCGCCAAACATCGCCTGATAGCTCAGATAAGTCCCTGCATTGATTTGCACGAAATCTGCCTGACGGATAAACAATAAATTCGGGGATATAAACGATGGATATTTCAGATTGTTGCCTTCTGCAAAGCCAAATTGCAGGCCTGCATGTGCCGTAAGGCGCATAGGCCGGCCTACCCTAAGCCCCTCATTGGCCGAAATAAAATTTTCTTCAGGCCGGTTCAGATGACGGGCAGATATCCCGAGATAGGCCCTGGAATTGTGCAGCAAGAGTCCTGCCCCGATATCTACTGCCGCAGCAGCAAGCCCCGCAGGACGGGCCTCTTCGGAAACAGTGCCCCCACCTGCATTGCCATCAACCGGATTGAGTTGATCCCCAAAAACCAGTTGGTCCCAGTCCAAACGAGATTGCAGGATCCCCGCTTCGAGCCCAAACTTAAGAAAATAATCTGCGTTAACCTGCAGGTGATAGCTGTAAGACCCATGGAACGCCATCGTGCGGTAAAGCCCATTCCCCGCATCGTCTGCCAGGACCTGAAGGCCAAGTCCCCCGGCACCATCCGGCAGCTGCTGCTCAAAACCGATGGAGTAGGTACGGTAGGCATTTGGCCAGGAGGGCCATTGATCCCGGTAATTGACCGAAATACGGGGCGCATCAGCAACCCCTGCAAATGCCGGGTTTATCTGAAGGGGCGCGGCATAAAACTGGCTGAACACAGGGTCTTGTGCCTTTGTGCGAATACAGGTAAAGACCAATAAAATGAGCAAGACCGGTTTTATCCCCATTGAACCTCCCTTTTTATGTATTTTTGTCAACATCAACGACTGGCAACTGCCAATATATACACAACGACTGAAAGTTATGAAGAATTTTGCCCTTACTTTTTTTCTGCTTACAATATTCTGTATTGCACATGCCAATACCCCAATTTTGGTAGAAGATTCCCTCCTTTGGAACAAAGCCCCCCAGACCCTGGATCTCCCCGATCAGCAACTGGAGCTGTGGTCGTTCAAAGGGGCTCTGGTGGACGGGATAAGCCCCTTCCAGCCAAGATATGTGCGGGAGTTTCCGGTATCAGGCCCCGGTGTGCTCGAGGTGCGGATTATTAGAATGAATTATACCCCATTCAGCCGACGCTCAATGCCCGGCGACGAGATCCTGCGGGAAACCCTGCAGTTCGATGCCCACGTGGAAAAAGACCGCAACCAATACTACGGGAAAATAGCCTTCGTACCCATCCTGAAATCGGGTGCCGGCTTTGCCCAGGTGACTTCTTTCTCCCTGGAAATCCAATGGCGGCCATCGCAGGAATCCCGCCCACGCTCGAGCGAATTCGCCACAACCTCCCGCCTGCGCGAAGGCACCCTGTACAAAATTGCCGTTGAAGCAGAAGGTATGCACAAACTCACGTATGATTTTTTTAAAAACGATTTAAAAATAGATATTGACCGCACCGACCCCCGGCAGATAAAGCTACTGGGCAATAAAAACGGCATGCTGCCGATATTGAACGAACAACCGCGGCCCGATGACCTGGAAGAAATCCCTATCAGCATCGCAGGGGAATCCGATGGCCGCTTCGATCCGCAGGACTACCTCCTCTTTTATGGCCAGGGCCCGGGCGAATGGCAATTCAACCCGCAAAATCAGCGTTTTACCTTTATTAAAAATACTTATTCCAACCAGCAATTCTATTTCATTCAAATCAGCAGCACGGTAGGTAAAAGGGTGGAAGAACAAAGCAATATTCCGAATGCCCCCTATACCAGTACCTCCTTCGACGATTATGCGCACCTCGAGCAGGATAAGATCAACCTCATGCACCAGTGGATTAAATCTAAAGGCTCCGGGCGGCGCTGGTTTGGAGACCACTTCCTCAATGTCCGGGAATACCGCTACGATAAATTTTTTGAGTTTCCCAATCTCGAAACTGGAACACCCGCTTACCTGAAAGCCGAGATGGCCCTGCGTGCCCTGCAACAGTCCAGGTTTACACTCGTAGTAAATGGTACGACACTCAACAGCAACCTCGCCGACCGCGTTGTAGAGCTGGAAGGTGAATTCGATAACATCCGCGATTATGCAAAAAATGCCCTGCTGGAAGGAACGGTCGCCCTCAATACCGATAATGCAGAGGTCATCGCACGTTATCCCAGGCCAGGAGGAGCCAACGACGGCAGTGAAGGCTGGATAGATTATATTGCGTTCAACGTCCGGCGAAAACTCCTCATGGCCGGGGACCAAATGCACTTCCGCGACAAGGCCACCCTGGCTTATCCGAATGCATTGTTCGAACTCGGGAATGCCCCGGCCGAAATCCTGATCTGGGACATCAGTAACCCCCTGGCACCAAAGCTGCAACGCGCCGACCGAACCGGAAACCTCCTGCGCTTTGGCGCCAGTACTTCGACCCTCCGTACTTTCATCGCATTTAACCCACAAAAAGGGCTTTTAAGCGCAAAAAATGCCGGAAAGGTTGCCAATCAAAATCTCCATGCCCTTAGTCGTGCAGACCTCCTGATCGTTTACCCAAAAGAATTTGCAGCAGAGGCCGCCGTACTCGCAACACACCGCCGCGAGCACAGCGGCCTCGTCGTCGAAACTGCTGAAATCGGCACCATCTTCAACGAATTCTCCGCAGGCCGCGTTGACCCTTCAGCCATCCGCAACCTGGCCCGAATGCTGTTCCTGCGCGATCCAAATTTCAGGTACCTGCTCCTCCTCGGCGACGGCACCTTTGACCCCCGCGACATCTACGGCTTTGGTAAAGACTTTATCCCCACCTTTCAAAATGATTCCTTTAACCCACTTTTTGCTTTCCCTGCCGATGATTACTACGCTATCCTCGATGCACAGCCAGGAGGCGATCCGCTCAATGGCCGCTTACAGGTCGCTATCGGGCGGCTCACCGTCAACTCCCCCAAAGAAGCAGCCGAAGTGATCCGCAAAATTATCCACTACGACAAAGCCCCTCAAACCTTCTCCGACTGGCGCAACCGCGTCGTCTTTATCGGCGATGATGAAGACGGTATGCAGCACACCGCCGATGCAGACCTTATCGCCGATGATTTCCAGCGCAACTACCCGATTGCAAATGTTGACAAAGTCTATATTGACGCTTTCCCTCAGGTGGCCACTTCCGGCGGGGCACGGGTGCCGGCAGCTACCGAAGCCATCAACCAGGCGATCTTTAAAGGCATCCTCGTCATGACCTATCTGGGCCATGGGGGACCCAACGGATGGGCACAGGAACGCATCCTCAATATACCCGATATCCTCAGTTGGAGGAATCTCGACCGGCTCCCCTTATTCCTCACAGCTACCTGCTCCTTCACCAATTACGATGATCCCACCTTTACCTCCGCAGGGGAAGAAACCCTCCTCAACCCCGCAGGTGGTGCCATCGGGCTAATGACAACAACCAGGGCCGTTTTTGCCAATCAAAATGCCGTCCTGACCGAAAAATCCCTGGAATCGCTGTTCCAACGTCAAAATAATGGAAGGTACCCCACCCTTGGCGAAGCAATGCGCCTGGCCAAAAACAGCTCTTCGACGATTGGAATCGTCACTAATTCCAGAAAATTTGCCCTCGTTGCAGATCCTTCCCTCCAGCTTGCGATACCTGAATACCGCGTCCTGGCAAACAGCATAAACGGAAAACCCATCGGCACGGGTTCGCCGGATACCCTGCGCGCGCTACAGCAAGTCACCGTAGAAGGCGTAGTCGTCGGGCAGGACGGAAAGCCACTGGACGATTTCAGCGGGACAATCTACCCGACAATCTTCGACAAAAACCTCCGGACCAATACCCTGGGGCAGGATCGCGGCAGCTATGCTTTCCCTTATCTCGTCCAACGGAACGTCCTCTTTCGCGGACGTAGCCGTATCGAAAAAGGCCGGTTTAAATTTACCTTCGTAGTACCCAAAGATATTGATTATGCCTTCGGCAATGGAAGAATCAGCTTTTTTGCAGCAGACTCCCTTACTATGCAGACTGGCGCAGGCTATGCCACCGACCTCCTCATCGGTGGCGAGGCCACCCAGCAACTCGGCGACCGCCAGGGCCCCAAAGTAGAAGTTTTCCTCAACAGCTTCGATTTCATCCCCGGTAGCCTTACTGACCCCAATCCCCTGCTCCTCGTAAAACTCAGCGACGACAATGGCATTAATGTCGTCGGCAACAGTATCGGGCATGACCTCGAAGCCGCCCTGGACGGAAACACCCAACAAACCTATACCCTCAACGATTTTTTCACTGCCGCACTCGATGACCACCGCAGTGGTGAAGCCCGCTTCCCCCTCAAAAACCTGCCGGAAGGCCCACATCAAATACGCGTCAAAGCCTGGGATGTGGCCAATAACCCGGCAGAGGGGTCCACAGATTTCATCGTTGCCAACTCCGGTAAAATTGCCCTGCAGCATGTGCTCAACTACCCCAACCCCTTCACCGACCGCACCTGCTTCCAGTTCGATCTGAATCTCGCAAACCAGGAACTCGACGTGCTTATCCAGATTTTTACCGTAGCCGGCAAACTCGTTAAAACCATTGACCAAACCATTTTTTCGGATGGTGCCTTGCGGCGCGATGACTGTATCGAATGGGACGGGCGTGATGATTTTGGCGATACGCTCGCACGCGGCGTCTATCTCTACAAAATCAGGGTAAGGGCTTCAGGTGCCCTTGACGGGACGCTCCAGGGAGAAAGTAAGTTTGAAAAATTGGTTTTGCTAAAATAAGAATCTCTTTTTTTCGTAAAAGAAAAGAATTTGGCATAGAATATGTAACCCTTATTTCAAACCCTCGCGCTTTCCCCGGCATAAACCAGCATGAAAGTCTGCACCCTGGCGCGTAGCAGCGCCGGATTCCCCCGGATCGGGCAATCCGCAGGCTGTTTCTGCAATAAGTTGCTATATTTGCAAAAACTTTAAATATAAGATCAGTACTATGAAGAACCAATTACTCCAGATAGCGATGATCATCGCCACAGGGCTCGTTGCCGTGGAGGTAAACGGACAGTGCACGCTGGGACAGGATGGAAAATATTACAACCTCGATGGAACACCATGTACCAACACCGTTGTGACCGCAGTACCCTTTCTTCGCATCGTTGCCGATGCACGCTCCGGTGCCATGGGCGATGCGGGTATCGCCATATCCCCCGATGCCAACGCCATGCACTTCAATGCTTCTAAACTCGTTTTTGCCGAAGAAAAAATGGGTGTCTCAGCAACTTATACGCCCTGGCTACGGGCGCTCGGCCTGAACGACGTCTATCTGGCCTACCTGACCGGATTTTTTAAACTGGACGACTTCCAGACAATTGGGGTCGGGCTCCGGTATTTTTCCCTCGGAAGTATTCAATTTACAGATCCCAACGGACAACCCCTCATCACCGGAAGGCCAAATGAATTCGAAGTAGCAGGTGCATACTCCCGAAAACTCGCCGAAAACCTCTCGGCGGCAGTAACCGCAAAATTCATCTACTCCAACCTCGCAGCAGGCCAGATTATCAATGGCGAGACGATCCGTCCCGGCGTGGCAGGGGCAGCGGATTTCTCCCTCACCTATAAAACCCCTATACAACTCCGCGACGGAAGTTCAGAGCTCGTTATGGGCCTGGCACTCTCAAATATAGGCTCAAAAATCACCTATACCAACAACCTCGTTCGCGATTTCCTGCCCGCCAACTTCGGCCTAGGCGCCGCTTGGACGATCAACTTCGACGATTTCAACAAAATTACCTTTACTTCGGATATCAATAAATTGCTCGTCCCTACCCCCTGCCAGGGTCTCGACTGTGACCAGGACGGCGATGGGTTCCCCGATTATAAAAATGAATCTCCTATCGGGGCTATTTTCTCCTCCTGGGCAGATGCACCGGAAGGCTTCAGCGAAGAGTTGCGGGAGCTGATGTACTCCATCGGTACCGAATACTGGTACAACGATCAGTTTGCCGTCCGTGCAGGCTATTTCAACGAAAACCGTCAGAAAGGAAACAGGAAATTCTTCTCCGTTGGCCTCGGTCTGAAGTATAATATTTTTGGCCTTAACTTCTCCTATCTGGTACCTACGACCAACCAGCGCAACCCGCTCGACAACACGCTGCGCTTCTCCCTGCTGTTCGATTTCGCCGCTATGAATGCGGCGAATTGATGGAAGCGCCTGTCTCATAAGTATTCTGCGCGCCGGGGTTGTGTGAAAAGTATTCCGCCGCCTTCGGCAGCAAAAGAAAGTTTTAGACGAACACTGTTTTCATTGATTTTGCTTCGCAAAATCAATGAAAACAGTGTTCGTCTAAAAATATTATTTGGCGGCGTCAGCCGCCAAAAGCCAAAAGACTGATGAGACAGCTTTCTGTTTGGTAAGAAAAAAATGCTGCGAACCGATAAGCCGGATTTTGTCGGCCTTCG
>Ga0068872_10000172_pt1 | contig 55098 bp, 50 predicted proteins | sample NOAtaG_7_FD_66441 | JGI IMG/M metagenome (GOLD analysis project Ga0068872, IMG submission 66441) | Freshwater lake microbial communities from Lake Erie, under a cyanobacterial bloom - NOAA_Erie_Diel1S_2200h metaG | ecosystem: Environmental > Aquatic > Freshwater > Lake | place: USA: Ohio, Lake...
GCTCGTCCAGTCGTGGCTCCGCGCGATCCCCGTGAGCAGCAGCACCGCCTCGAGCATGGCGAAGCGCGACCCGATGCACTTGCGCGGACCGAGGCCGAAGGGCAGGTAGGCCCCCAGTGGCGGGGCCGCGTGTTCCGGCGAACTCCAGCGATCCGGGTGGAATGACAAGGGATCGGTGAACCAGCGAGGATCGCGGTGCAGGGTCCACGGGGGGGCGACCACCACCGTGCCCTTGGCAATGGGCACCCCCGCGAGCACGACGTCCTGCACGTTCTCGCGCGAGAGGGCAAAGGCGGGAGGGTACAGCCGGAGGCTCTCTTCGAACACCGCCGCGGCGAAGGGGAACGCCTCGTGCCCGGCGTCCGGCGGTGCGGCGTCCGTCTCCGCGTGCAGACGGGCCTTGAGGTCGGGGCGCCGCCCGAGCTCGAAGAGCGCGAAGGTGAGGCCGAGAGCGGTGGTCTCGTGCCCCGCAAGAAGGAACGTCACGGCCTGGTCGCGCACCTCGGCGTCGGAGAGACCGCCGGCCTCGTCGCGCGCGGCGAGCAGCATCGCGAGCAGGTCCTCGCCCGGCGCGTCGCTCGCGCGGCGGGCGCGCACGAGCGCGCCCACCACGGCATCGAGCTCGGCGATGGCGCGCGCGTAGCGGCGGATGACGGGCAGCGGCAGCCAGCGCGGCACGTCGAAGGGCAGCAGGCCGATCGGCGAGGCCACGAAGTCGCTCACGGCGGCGAAGGCCTCGGCCACGCGATTCGCGTCGCGATCGGCGATGTCCGCGCCGAAGAGGGTGCGGACGGCCACGTCGAGCGTGAGACGTGCCATCTCGGCGGCAGCGTCGAGCGTCCCCCGTGCCGGCCATCGTGCCATCGCAGACGCGGTGCGCGCGCGCATCGTATCCGCATAGGCGTCGAAGCGAGCGTTCGCGAAGCCGGGGTTGAGCAGACGGCGCTGCCGCCGCCACGCGTCGCCTTCGCTGAGCAGGAGCCCGCGCCCGAAGACGTCGGCCGTGCGCTGCGTGAGCCGGTCCTTGATCCACGTCCCGCGCCCCTCGCGCAGCATCTCGGCGACGGGCGCTGGATGGGCCAGCACGACGGTCGGCTGGCCGAACACGCTGGTGACGACGATATCGCCGGTGCTGGGCAGCGTCTCGAGCGCGCGGAACGGGTCCCGCACGAGCGCCAGTCCGGTGCGAAGGGCGGAGCGGTGGACCACTCGGAGACCCGGGGCCTGCGCCGTGGCGGCCGTGTGGTCAACGGGACAGCGGGCCGTCATGGGTGGGCTCGGCGTTCGGGCTGGGCGAACAGGGCGCGGAGTTGACGCTCGACCGGGGCGAAGGGGGTGGTGTCCCCATCGGTGAAGCGCTGCAGGAGCAGCCCGCTCACCGCGTGCAGCAGCAGGGTCGCCCGGTCCGACGAGACCCCGAGCAACCGCCCGAGGGCGGTGGCGTAGCGCCGGTGCGCCTCGCGCAGCGGGGCGAGCGCCTCGCGTCCCTCGTCGCGGTGCAGGCGGGCATACTCCACCAGGACCGCGGCCTGCCGCTGCAGGTCCGCCTCGTCCCGCCGCACGAGGACGAGGAACGCCTCGAGGCGGGCGAGGGGCTCGGCGGGCCGGGCGTCGAGCGTAGCCGCGAGCTCGGCGACATCGCGCGTGACGGTGCGCTCGACGAGGTGCTCGAACAGGGTGCGCTTGTCGGCGAAGTAGTGGTAGAGGGTGCCGGTAGACACCTGCGCCGCGGCTGCGAGGTCGCGCATGCCGGCGGCGGCGTAGCCGCGCGCCGCGAACAGGGCGGCGGCCGCGTCGAGCAGGGTGGCTCGCATGGCATCGTGATCGACGAGCTTGGGCATCGTTAGTCTATAACGTACGTTCGAAATACATCCGGTCAAGGGCTCCAGCCTCCTCCCGGCCCCCCGCGAGTGACCGCCGACGCGCCCGGTTGCGCTGCCGGTCGGACGGCCGCACCATCTCCCCCGTGGCGGGCACCGCCCGCCGCTCCCGTCCAAACCCGGATCCATGCGACTCGTCTCCCGCCGTCCGCCGCGCCACCTCGCCATGGCGTGTCTCGCCGCGACCCTTGCCGCCGGCCCGTCCGCCGGCCAGCCCGCCGGCCAGCCCGCCGGCCAGCCCGCCGGCCAGCCCGCCGGCCAGCCCGCTGGCCAGCCCGCACCGCCGGCCACGGACGCAGCGATGCGTCGAGCGCGCACGCTATTACGTGCGGTCGGCCTCGTGGACACGCACAACGACCTGCCGTGGGACATCCGGGTGGATCCCGCGCACCCCGGGAACCTCGAGGTGCGCGACCTGCGCCTGCGCGGCGGCGGTCACACCGACATCCCGCGCCTGCGCGATGGTGGCGTGGGGACGCAGTTCTGGTCGGTCTACGTGCCGAGCGACCTGCCCGCGCTCGAGGCGACACGCGCCCAGTTGGAGCAGATCGAGCTGACGCGCCGCCTCATCGCCCGCTATCCGCGCGACCTCGGGTTCGCCGCCAGCACCGCCGACATCCGCCGCGTGCGCGCGAGCGGGCGCATCGCGTCCCTGCTCGGGATCGAGGGGGGACACGTCATCGCCAACTCGCTCGGTTCCCTGCGGGCGTTCCACGAGCTCGGCGTCCGCTACATGACGCTCACCCACTGGCACGACACCGACTGGGCCGACGCCGCCACCGACCGCCATCGTCACGGCGGCCTGACGCCCTTCGGTCGCGAGGTGGTGCGCGAGATGAACCGGCTCGGGATGATGGTCGACATCTCGCACGTGTCTCCCGCCACCATGACGCAGGTCCTCGATGTGAGCGAGGCACCGGTGATCTTCTCGCACTCCTCGGCGCGCGCCCTCACCGACCATCCCCGGAACGTCCCCGATTCCGTCCTGCGCCTCCTGCCCCGCAACGGCGGGGTCGTGCAGGTGAACTTCGTGCCGATGTTCGTGTCGGAGCCGTTGCGCCGCTGGTCGGAGGGGCTCCTGCCGCAGCTGCGCATCGGCGTCAGCGACAGCACGAGCGACCGGCTCACGCGGGACTGGATCACGACGCACGGCCCGATGCCGCGCGCCACGATCGCGGACCTCGCCGACCACGTGGAACACATCCGGCGCGTCGCCGGCGTGGATCACGTGGGGATCGGGGCGGACTTCTACGGCGCCACCGGTCCGATGCACCAGGTGGTGGGGATGGAAGACGTGTCGCGCTATCCGGCCCTGTTCGCCGAGCTCATCCGCCGCGGCTGGAGCGACGCCGACCTCCGCAAGCTCGCGGGCGCGAACCTGCTGCGCGTCTTCGCCGACGTCGAGCGCGTCGCGGCGCGACTGCGGCGCACCCGCGGGCCATCCAGTGCCACGATCGAGGCGCTGGACGGCGTCGTGCGGTGAAGAGCGCTACCGTGTCGTGAACAGCGTCAGCAGGAACACGACGAGCCGGTATCCCTGCAGGCCCACCGCGACGAGCAACGCGACCACGGCTGATTGCAGCGCCGCCCATTGCCGCCGGCTGCCGTAAGCCCGCTCGAAGAAGGGGACCCCCACGAACGCCAGGCTCAAGGTGACCGACCACGTCGCGATGACATCCTTCGCAGCGTCGTCGAGGGGGTGACCGAGGGCGGACAGCCCCAACTGCAGCGCCATGACGAAGGGCGGCAGGACGGCATTCAGGGCGACGAAGTACGCCGTGTGGTGGAATCCGGCGGTCGGGTGTCGGGCGACGTTCGCCGCATTCGCCGCAGAACGGCGTCTCGGCATCGGCCCCGCACGACGGGCATCGCCACAACGCGACGAGGGTGGAGGTCAACTTGCGCGGCTCCGCCCGCAGCTCAGCTGGCCGGGGGCGGGGCGATGGCGGCCTTGAGCGCTTCCGCGTACGGATAGGTCCGCCGCTCGGCGAAGCCGTCCACCAGCAACCCGACACCCGAGAAGAACACCAGCGCGATGCCGACCCCTTGCGTGACGTCGCGTGACGTCCCGAAGCGCAGGCCGAGCCCCACCACGCCGAACGCCGCCCACGCCACGAGGTAGGGGCCCCAGTTGCGGTTGACTCGCTCCATGCGGGCCGTCTCCGCGGCCACGGCGGACGTCGCGTCCCGCGCCCACGCCTGCTCGAGCCGCCGCACCTGGCCAGGCGTGCGGAAGCCCACCGTCGCGCCGATGACGGTCATCAGGAGCCCCATCCCGACGAAGGGAATCGCGACGCCGCGCGCGAACCCGCTTCGCCCCTCCGCCAGCAGCCAGGCGCCGAACACAGCGCTGAGCAGACCGATCGGGAGGATGAAGATCAGGGCCTCGAGCTTCTCGCCCTCGAAATACTGCAGGACGGCGGCAGGCAATGGCGACATCGCGGCTCCCGGCCCGCTTGGCGGGCCATCAGGTGAAGGACGACCACAAGCATACAACCGGAAGGCGAACGCCGCCGCCCGTGGTCACGGCCGTGCGTGCACGCATGTCGGCCGGGGCTGTCGCTCGAGGTGCCCTCCCTCACGATGCGTCAGGATTGTCCCGACGGTCGGGCAGCGCCGCGAACGCTTTCGTCGGGGGTGCGTATTCCCGATATGGCCTACCGTCTCGGCGCCTTCGCGCTGCTCGCCCTTGGTGCGACCTCGGCCAGCGGCCAATCCCCGTCTCCGCGCGCCCTGCGGCTGGACGAGGCGCAGCGCCTCGCCGAACGCAACGCGCCCGCGATCGTGCAGGCCTTCGGGCAGGTGCGGAGCAGCGCCGCGCAGGCGCGCAGCGCGATGGCGGCCTTCCTGCCCACCGCCAGCATCACCGCATCGAACACCGAGCAGAGCCCTGCCTCGCCTCGCGTCAACCCCGCCACGGGCGAACTCATCGCCGGCCGCTGGGCCATCACACAGGGGTACGCGGTGGGGCTGCAACTGTTCAACGGCTTCCAGCGCCTCAACCGGCTGCGGTCGGCGCGCGCCGCGGCGGACGCAGCCGATGCCGGCCACACGGCGCAGCGCTTCGCGGTCGCGCTTCAGGTCACGCAGCAGTTCTTCGCCTCGCTCGCCGCGCGCGAGACCGAGCAGGTGGCGCTGGCCCAGGAGGCGCAGGCCGCGCAGCAGTTGGCGCTCGCCGTGGCGCGCGTGCTGGCGCAGACGGCCACCCGCTCCGACTCGCTGCGCGCGCGCGTTCAGCTCGGCACGGCGCGCGTTGCCTTGCTGCAGGCCCGGAACGACCGTGCCGTGGCCGATGCCGCGCTGCAGCGGCTCGTCGGGCTCGAGGGCCCGGTCACCGCGATCGCCGACGGCCTCCCCGACGCGATGGCGGCCGTCCCTGACAGCGCGACCCTCGCCCGCCTCGAGGCCGAGGCGCCATCGGTCCGCTCGGCGATGGCGAGCGTGGGACTCGCGCACGCCGACCAGCGGGCCGCCCGCGGCCAGTACTGGCCCACGCTGTCGGTCAACTGGAACCGTAACCGCGCCGGCCCCGCGAACGACTTCACGCTCTCGCCCGATCGCTTCGCCTACGCCGGCTCGCTGCGCTTCGGGCTCACCGTGCCGCTCTTCGACCAGCTGCAGCGCGAACAGGCGCAGGTGCAGGCGGCGATCGGGCTCGACAACGCCGAAGCCCAGCTGCGCGATGCGCGGCTCGCGGCGCGCCAGACCGCCACACAGGCGCTGGCGGCGCTTGGGACGGCCCGGGCCCAGTTCGCGCTGCAGGGCGAGGCGGTGACTGCCGCCGAGGAGGACCTGCGCGTCCAACAGGAGCGCTACCAGCTCGGCGTCGCGACGATGCTCGACGTCCTCACCTCGCAATCGGCCTTGGCGCAGGCGCGCGCCGCGCTCGTGCAGGCCCGGTTCACGGCGCGCGTCGCCCGCGCCCAACTCGAAGCCCTCGCCGGACGACTCCTGTGATCCGCCGTCTCCCTGCCGTGCTGGTGCTGCTCGCGGCGTGCACCAGATCCGGCACCCCCGCCGTCGGGGCCGCCGCGCTCGAGACCGTCCCGGCCACCCGCCAGCGCCTCGTCGTCGAAGTCGAGGCCACCGGCGTGATCCGGCCGATCGAGGCCGTCGAGGTGCGATCGAAGGCGTCCGGTCAGATCGTCGCGCTGCCCGTCGAGACGGGCGCCATCGTCCGCCGTGGCGACCTGCTCGTCCGCATCGACCCGCGCGATCCCCAGAACCGCTTCGACCAGGCGCGGGCGTCGCTCCAGGCCGCCGAGGCAGCCGTGCAGGTGGCGAAGACGCAGGCCGACCGCAACTACACCCTGCTGGCGAAGGGTGTCGTCACCGCTCCCGAGGTCGAGCAGGCGCGGCTGACGCTGGCCAACGCACAGGCGCAGCTCGCCGCTGCGCGCACGAACCTCGAGCTGGCGACGATCGCGCTCGAGGACGTGACGATCCGCGCCCCGTCGGACGGCATCGTCATCGCCCGCAACGTCTCGCCGGGCCAGGTGATCGCCTCGGCGACCAACTCGCCCAGCGGCGGCACGATCCTGATGTCACTGGCCGACCTCACCGCCGTCTACGACAGCGTGCTCGTCAACGAGAGCGACATCGGACGAATCCGGCCCGGTCAGGGCGTGGCCGTCACGGCCGACGCATACCCCGGCCGCACATTCCGTGGCACCGTGACGAAGGTCGAGCCCAACGCCACGGTGCAGCAGAGCGTCACGTTCTTCCCGGTGAAGATCCGCCTCGAGAACACCGACGGGGCGCTGATGCCCGGCATGAACACCGACGTCTCGGTGCTGGTCGCGCAGGAGGACGACGTGCTCGTCGTGCCGGTGGACGCCGTGCGTACGACGCGCGAGGCGCCGACAGTGGCGGTGGCGCTGGGGCTCGACCCGGAAGCCGTGCGGTCGCTCGCGCAAGGGAACGGGCGCCGCCCGACCGCGCAGGGGGACTCCGCGTCCGGGCGACCGGTCGCCGTCGGCCGTGCGGACAGCGCGGCGGGCGCCGGACGGGCCGAGCGCCGCTCCGGGCGCGGGGGCCGCGACGGCCAGCCCGCCGCGAACGTCAGGGTGCGTACCGCCCCCACCGCGGCAGCGGCCGGACGGGCCGAGCGCGGCGGCCGCGGCATCGTGTTCGTGAAGACGTCCGCCGGGCTCGAGCCGCGCGTGGTGACCACGGGGCTCCGCAACTACGACGTCGTCGAGATCACCGGAGGCCTCGTCGCGGGCGAGCAGGTGGCGCTCGTCTCCGGAGCGCTGCTGCAGCAGTCGCGGCAGCGGCAGCAGGAGCAGATCCGGTCGCGCACGTCCATGCCGGGCATGGGGGGCAGCGGGGCGACGGGTGGCGGGCAGGGCGGTGGCCGGCGCGGAGGCGGCTGAGGATGCCCTTCGGCGAGGTCCTGCGGGTCGCCCTCGACGCCCTGCGGTCGAACAAGATCCGTTCGCTGCTGACGATGCTGGGCATCATCATCGGCGTCGCGGCGGTGATCGCCATGCTGGCACTCGGCAGTGGCGCGCGGTCGGCGGTGCAGCAGCGGCTCACCGCGCTCGGGACGACGCTGGTGAACATCTCGCCCGGCCAGGTGATGTTCGGCGGCGTCGCCTCCGGTACCGACCGCGCCCCGCTCAAGGTGGGCGACTACGAGGCGCTCGTCGAGCGGGGGACGCGCTTCCGCGCGATCGCGCCCGAGATGGGCCGCCAGCAGCAGGTACTCTACCGCACCGCCAACAGCAACGTGCAGGTCACGGCCACGACGGCGAACTACGACATGGTGCGGCTCTACAAGGTCGCCGCCGGCCGAATGTTCACGTCGGCCGAGGACGCGGGACGGCGTCGCGTCGCGGTCCTCGGCGCCACGACGGCGGAGAACCTCTCGCCCGGGATGCCGCAGGCGCTGCTCGGCGAGGAGATCCGCGTCGGCGGCGTACCGTTCGAGGTCATCGGACTCTTCGCATCCAAGGGCGGGGCGACGGGCTTCAATGATCCCGACGACACCGTCGTGATCCCGCTCGGCACCGGGCGCTTCCGCCTGTTCGGGACCGAGAACCTGCGCACGATCTCGTTGCTCGCGCCGTCCGAAGCGGAGATCACCGCGGCGATGGCCGATGCGCAACGCATCCTGCGGCGCGCGCACAAGCTGCTACCCGGCCGCCCGGACGACTTCACGATCCGCAACCAGGCCGACTTCCTCAACACGCTCGGCGAGACGACGCAGGTCTTCGGCTATCTGCTGGCGGGCATCGCGTTGGTCAGCCTGCTGGTCGGTGGCATCGGCATCATGAACATCATGCTGGTAAGCGTCACCGAGCGGACGCGCGAGATCGGCATCCGCAAGGCGCTCGGGGCCACCAAGGCGACGATCCTGTTGCAGTTCCTGATCGAGGCGGTGGTCCTGTGCTCGCTGGGCGGGGTAATCGGCATCGCCCTCGGCACCGGCACGGCCACCATCCTCCGCCAGTCGCTCGGCTGGTCCATCGTGGTGGACCCGACGTCGGTGCTGCTCGCCTTCGCCTTCTCGAGCGCGGTCGGTGTGCTGTTCGGCGTCTGGCCGGCGCGCCGGGCGGCGTCGCTGGACCCGATTCAGGCGCTGCGCTACGAGTGACGGCGCGGCGCCGTCAGCCCGGGGGCAGCGCCGCCAGCAGCTCGGTCACCTGACGTGCGTGCCGCTCGGCGTGCGCGCCAAGGAAGAGCATCCACTGGATGCCGTCGAGCGGGCCGAGCCGCGGATGGGGCGCGACCTTCTCGCTCGGCGGCCACGATGGCGCATCGGCCCACGCGACGACCTGAGCGCGCGAGGCGTTGAAGGTGGCCAGCGCCTCCGCCCCGGTGGCGAAGCGGCCCTTCGGCTGCACGCGCTCCGGCGCCGGCGCCCGCTCCGTACGCGAAAGCAGAGCGGTCACCAGCCGTTCGTCGTGGACCGCCAGCACCGCGGCCTCGCGCGCGGGCGCAGCGGCGGCCTCCGGATGCGCCATCCCCTCGACGAGCATGCGCCCCGAGCCCCGCTCGATCACCGCGAGGTGCTCGAGGTTGTCGAGGGCGCTCCACGTGGTGTCGTCCGGGCGCCAGCGCCATTGCGCCTCGGTCAGCCCGCCGCAGGCGGCGAGCAGGTGTTCGTGCGAGTCGCGCAGCAGGCGCCGGGCGCGCTCGAGCCGGGGGTCGGTCATCGGGACGCCGCTCAGACGTGGAGCGCCCGTCCCGTCACCGCCAGCGCCGCTTCCTTCACGGCCTCGCTCAGCGTCGGGTGCGCATGCACGGTGATCCCGATATCCTCGCTCGATCCGCGGTACTCGAACGCCAGGACGACCTGCGCGATCATCTCGCTGACGTTCGGACCGATCAGGTGCGCGCCGAGCAGTTCGTCGGTCTCGGCGTCGGCGAGGAACTTCACGAACCCCGCGCTCTCGCCCATCGTGCGCGCGCGGCCGTTCGCGCTGAACGGGAACTTGCCGACCTTGTACGCGCGCCCGCTTGCTTTGAGCTCCTGCTCGGGCAGCCCCACCGTCGCGATCTCCGGCCAGGTGTAGACCACGCCCGGGATGCTCTTGTAGTGCATGTGCGTCGGCTTGCCGGCGATCACCTCGGCGGCGACCACGCCTTCGTCCTCCGCCTTGTGCGCCAGCATCTTGCCGCCGATGCAGTCGCCGATGGCGAACACGTTCGGCACGTTGGTGCGCAGCTGGTCGTCGGCGACGAGGACACCGCGCTCGGTGGTCGCGAGGCCGAGCGCCGCGGCGTCCACGCCGGTGAGCGCGGGGCGGCGGCCGATGGCCACGAGCACGCGGTCGCCGGCGAGCACCTCGGTCTGCCCGGCGGACTCGACGGTGATCTCGACGCCCGTCGCAGTCCGGCCGCCGGCGACGACCTTGGTGTTGGTGCGCAGCACGAGCCCCTGCTTGGCGAAGATCTTCGCCGCCTCCTTCTGGATGTCCTCGTCCTGGCCCGGCAGGATGCTCGACGTCGCCTCGACGACGGTGACCTGTGCCCCGAGCCGCCGCCACACCGAGCCCATCTCGAGCCCGATGTAGCCGCCCCCGACGACGATCAGGTGCTTCGGCACCTCCGGGATGCGCAGCCCGCCGACGTTCGAGAGGATGCGCTCTTCATCGAACGGGAGGAACGGCAGCCCGATCGGCACCGACCCGGTGGCGATGATCAGGTGCTTCGGCTGGTAGGTCGTCGTCGTCCCGTCCGCCCCCGCGACCTCCACCGCGATGTCGGGCCGGACGCGCGTCACCGTGCCGCGTCCCTTGGCCCAGACGACCTTGTTCTTCCGGAAGAGAAACTCGATCCCTTTCGTGTTGCTCCCGACGACGTCGTCCTTGCGCGCGAGCATCGCGGCGAGGTCGGCGCGCACGCCGCCCTCGATCACGACCCCGTGCTCGCGGGCGTGCAGGCGGGCGAACTCGTAGTGCTCGCTCGACTGCAGCATCGCCTTGCTGGGGATGCAGCCGACGGTCACGCAGGTGCCGCCGAGGGTCTTGTCCATCTCGACGCAGACGACGGAGAGGCCGAGCTGCGCGGCGCGGAGGGCGGCGACGTAGCCGCCGGGGCCGCCGCCGAGGACGAGGACGTCGGGGGTGGGACTCATGCGGACAATCTAAGGCCGGTGCGCCGGGCGCGACGGACGACCCGTCGGCGAGGCTAGAAGAGCCCCTCGACCGACAGGTAGCGGTCCCCGATGTCGTAGCAGAACGTCACCACGACCGCCCCGTCCGCCATCTCCGGCAGCCGCTGCGCAACGGCCGCCAGCGACGCCCCGCTCGACGGGCCCACGAAGATCCCTTCGCGCCGAGCGCACGCGCGCGCCATCTCGAACGCCTCCTCCTCGGTCACCTGGATCGTGCCGTCCAGCGCCTCCCGATGCAGGTTGGCGGGTACGAACCCCGCACCGATCCCCTGCAACCGGTGCGGCGCGTGCGTCCCCCCCGAGATCACCGGCGACTTTGCCGGCTCCACCGCGAACGTGCGTAGGCTCGGCATCGTCTGCTTGAGCACTTCCGACACCCCGGTGATGTGCCCCCCGGTGCCGACGCCCGTGATCAGGTAGTCCACACCCCCGGGAAAGTCCGCCGCGATCTCCGCCGCCGTCGCGCGCTGGTGGACGGCCACGTTCGCCGGGTTCTCGAACTGTTGCGGCATCCACGCCAAGGGGGTCGCCGCCACCAGCTCCTGCGCCCGCGCGATCGCCCCCTTCATGCCGAGCTCGCGCGGCGTCAGCTCGAGCTCCGCGCCGTAGGCCGCCATCACGCGACGGCGCTCCACCGACATGCTCTCCGGCATCACGAGGATCAGCCGGTAGCCCTTCACCGCCGCGACCATCGCCAGCCCGATGCCGGTGTTCCCGCTGGTCGGCTCCACGATCACGCTGCCTGGCCCGAGCACGCCGCGCCGCTCGGCGTCCTCGATCATCGCCAGCGCGATCCGGTCCTTGATGCTGCCGCCCGGGTTCGCCCGCTCCAGCTTGAGCCACACCGCCACCCGCTCCCCGAAGAGCCGCGAGAGCCGCACGTGCGGCGTGTTGCCGATCGTCTCCAGAACGTTCCGTGCCCGCATGGGGGGCCGCCTCCCCGGTCGCCTGCCGCGTCCGACGCGCACCAGTGGTGCCATCGGGCGGCCGCGCCGTCAGATGTGATACTCGATGCCGTCGTCGTCCGCCCGCTTCACGACCTGCGACTCGTGCGTGACGACGCTCCGCGCCGGGACGGACCGCGTCAGCCACACGTTGCCCCCGATGATCGACCCCGCCCCGACGACCGTCCGGCCCCCGAGGATCGTCGCGTTCGCATACACCACGACGTCGTCCTCGAGCGTCGGGTGCCGCTTCACGTCCGCGAGGGACTTCTGCACCGAGAGCGCCCCCAGGGTCACCCCTTGGTACATCTTGACCCGCGCGCCGATCACCGCCGTCTCCCCGATCACGATCCCCGTGCCGTGGTCGATCGCGAACCGGGGCCCGATCCGCGCCCCGGGATGGATGTCGATCCCCGTCTCGCGGTGCGCGTGCTCCGAGATCAGCCGCGGCACCAGCGGCACCCCGAGCGCGTGCAGGGTATGCGCCACCCGGTGATGCGCGATCGCGAGGAAGCCCGGATACGCGAGGATGACTTCGTCCACGCTCCGCGCCGCCGGGTCCCCCGCGTGCATCGCCTCGGCGTCCAGCGTCAGCGCCCGCTGCAGCGCCGGCAGCTCGGCCACGAAACGCTCCACCTGCGCCGGCGTCGCGCCGAGCGCCCCCAGTCGTGTGCGCGCGGTCGTGACCTGCGCGCCGAGTGCCGCCGCGTCGGCGCACTCGGCGTCGTCGAGGTGCGGGAACAGGATCCCGAGCACCTGGTCCGACCACTGCGCCGCCTCGGCACGCAGGCGGTGTGGTACGGTGTGCGCGGCGCGGGCGGCGACCAGCGCGGCGATCAGCGAGGCATCAGGGGTCATCGTTCCGGTGGCACGCGGTCGGGTGTCGGGGGCGGGTCGCCACTAGAAGCGCGCATCGAACGTCACGTCCACGCGCCAGGCGGCCCGCACCGGCGCCAGCCCCCGCGACACGTCCACGCGCACCAGTCCGTCGATCGCCGAGAGCCCCAGGCCGGCCCCCGACAGCGGCCGTCCCCGTGTCCGCTCGGTCGGGACACCGGCCCACCCGATGTCCGCGTGCACCAACGGACGCACGACGCCGACGCGCCAGCCTGCCTCGACCTGCGCCAGGTGGTACGCCGCCCCCGCCTGTGTGCCCGCGAGCTGGCCGCGCACCGTCCGCGCCCCGCCCAGCCACCACCACCGCTGCTGGGGGACGTCGCCCAAGCCCTCGCCAGCGGCCCCCGTAGCGGCCAGCGACATGCGCCCGACGGCCCGCCGCACCGACAGCTCCGCGGACGCCCGCCCGTACGTCACCGGTCCGCCCGCCAGCTCGCCGCGCAGGTCCGTGAACAGCCGCCATCCGTCCGGGTCGCCCCCGAAGGTGCGTCGCGCACGTGCGGCCACCCCGCCGTACCATCCCTCGCGCGCTGCCACGAACGTCCCGAGCCGCCGGGTATCCCACCCGAGCAGGCCCGCCTGGCGCGTCGCGAGGGCCGCCGTCGCCACCCGCTCGCCGAAACCGCGCAGTTCCCACCGCCAGGCACCGTCCCGCTCCAGCGTCACGGCCGCCCCCGAGGTGCGCGCATGGAATCCCTCGTCGCGTCCCGCCGTCACCGCCAGCAGCGCCTCGCCGAACGAGAACGGCATCCCCCAGTCGTTGAGCGACGAGAGCCGGCGATACCCCTCGACCCGAACCGTCGTTCGTCCGTTGCTGCGCGCGACGCCCAGTTCCGCGTTCGGCCACGCGTCTCCAAACCCGACGCGCACCGCCCCCTGCCACGCGTAGCCGGCGCCGAGGTCCTGCCGTGCCCCCACCCCCAGCGACAGGCCCTCGATCCGGTTGAACCGCATCAGCCCGCGCTCGGTCGGCCACGCCCACTCCACCGGCCGCGGGGCGAAGCCCGACTGCACCGCGAGCCCCAGCTCGCGCGCGAGCTCCGCCGACGCCTCGCGCGCGAACGGGCGCTCGTCCGGCGGGAACAGCGGCCCGTCGAACGCCGCGCTGCTCGCCAGCGCAGTCGAGTCGCACGGTTGCTCCTGCATGCCGATCACCGCGCCGTTGTAGCGCCGAAGCGGTACGCGGAAGTTCGCGCCGGTCGCACATTGCCGCGCGCGCGACGCCGCCACCCGTCGCGTGTAGTCCTGGAAGATGCGCCGCCGCTCCTCCGCAGGCAGCCCGCGCAGCGAATCGAACATCGGGGGCAGCGGTAGCGCCTCGTCCCCCGCCATCGTCGTGCGCGGCGGCAGCGCCACCACGGCCGGCATGGTCTCCGACTCCACCGCGTCGTACCGGAAGCGTTCCTCGTACGTCACCGGGATCGTCGCGACGTTCGCGCGCACCTCCCCTTCCGCCACTTGCACGCGGGGCAGCCAGAAGCGCTCCGCGTAGCGCCCGTACTCCACCGTGATCGCCGAGATCTCGCCCGTGATCGGGAACGCCACCATCCGGAACATGCGCGGGATGCGCGCGTCCCCTCGACGGATCGCCGCGTTCGCGCGATCACTCAGATTCACCGGCAGCGTCAGCCGATAGGTCGCGCGCACCAGCTGGCCGGTCGCCGCATCGAACCAGTACGACCCCACCGCCACGTTCCACCCGGGCTCGCGCGGCCGTACGCGCAGCTCCCGCAGCACCAGCCGCTCGACGCCGAGCACCATCACCGTGGAGTCGCCGGTCGCGTAGGTGTAGTACGCCTCGCTCCCCGTCGCGAGCGGGTTGATCGTCCGCCGCTCGTCCACCTCGGCCGTCACGATCCCGCCCGTCCCCACCCACAGCTGCTCCTTGCCGGGAAACCACGGCAGCGGCGGCGGGGGCCCGCCCTGCACCGTTCCCGGTGCCGCCGGCGTCGCGCTTCGCAGCCCCGTCACGCGCACCGCCGTGCCGCCGTCGCGCGTCCAGGTGACCTCGCCCACCTGCTCCTGCCGCCAGAAGATCCGCTCCGGGCCGTCGGTCCCGAAGCGCAACCCCATCGTCGCGCGCTGCCACGTGCGCGCCTGGTAGGCTCGCAGGGCGCGGTCGGTCACCAGCCGCGCCGTACGTGCGCGGGCGAGGAGCTCGCGCGCACCGCTGTCACGGAAGGCGGTGGCGTACAGGGCAGGCGTCACCTCCCGACGCCGGACTTCGCGGCGAGCGTCGCGTGCGGCCGCCGAGTCGCCGGCCTGCGCCGCGGCCGTTCCGACCCACGCCCACGCGAGCACGCCGGCGAGCCGCGTTGCGCGGCGTCGCATCATGGCGTGCCGATGCACGACGCCCGGCGCGGGGTTCCCGACGCCGGGCGTCTTGCAGTGGTGCGAAGGGCGAGTCACTCGGTGTCCGGGCGCACCCAACCGCGAGGCAGGCCGTCCTCGCCGGGCGATGGGTCCCAGATCGCCCCCTCCATCCCCGGTGGTGGCTTCATGTTGAGTTCCGGGGGCCGACCGCGCGGATCCACCCACGTCGAGGCCGACGAGCTGGCATCCGCGCGCTGATATCCCGGGAGCCATCCCGCTCGGTCTTCCCACAGCAGGAACGCGAGCGCGACGATGCCGAACGCCGCCACCGCGAGCGGCAGCCGGAAGTCGTTGTCGCGCGCGAGTACGACATCATTGGGATTGTCGCCGTTCAGGTAGCCGGCGGTCTCCGTTCCCGCAGGGTACCGGTTCACCCACTTCGCCGCCTCCCGCGCCGACATCTCGGGGTTCCCCTTGACCACCGTGGACGACGTCATCGTGATGCCTTCGAAGACGAACTCGTAGGTCACCACCGCCCCGTACTTCGGCAGCCCGGCGATGGACAGCGTGTCCACCCGGCTCTCGATCACCCGCACCCCGAGGGGCACGTACGCCTGCCACCGCTGCCAACCGGTCCACGCGAACCAGCCGCCCGCGGCGAGGGCTGCGAGGGCGACGGCATAGGCGGCGGGACGCGGCGTCCCCTTGAGCGAGAGCTTCGGCAACGGACTCATCTGCAGATGAACGATGTCGGGCGAGAGGCCCGCCGGCAACCTGATCGGCGGGAAAAGACGATGTGCCGCGGGCGAGGTCGGCGATGGCGTCTGGCGGTCTCGCTCAGGGCGGAAACGACACGCCCCCGGCGCGTGTGCACCGGGGGCGGTCGTCTCTGGTGCCAGTGCCTCAGTCGATCTTCTTGAGCTCCACGCGACGGTTCTTCGCGCGGCCGGCCGCCGTCTTGTTGTCGGCGATCGGCTGGGTGCCGCCGAAGCCCTTGGCCACGAGCCGGTCGGCCTTCACACCCTTGGTGATGAGGTAGGCGCGGACCGCCTCGGCGCGCTGCTGCGAGAGCCGCAGGTTGTTCGCCGGGCGACCGACGTTGTCGGTGTGGCCACCGACCTCGATGCGGATGCTCGCGTTCACCGCGATCGTCTCCGCCGCCTTGTCGAGGGCCGGACGCGACGCCGGCGTCAGCCGGGCCGTGCCGGTCGCGAAGGTCACGCCCTCGAGCGTGATCGTCGTCTTGCCCTCCTCGAAGATGCGCGGGCAGCCCGCCGCGTCCACCTGCGCACCAGCCTTGGTGCCGGGGCACGTGTCGAGACCGTCGAACACGCCGTCACCGTCCGAGTCCACCGGGCAGCCGTTCGTGTCCACCGTCGCACCCGTCGGGGTGTTCGGGCACTTGTCGAGGTAGTCCGCGACCTTGTCGCCGTCCGTGTCCACCGGGCAGCCGTTCGCGTCCACGCGCACGCCAGCCGGCGTGTTCGGGCAGCGGTCGACGTAGTCGGCGACGCCGTCCTTGTCGCTGTCCACCGGGCAGCCGTTGTTGTCCACCGTCACGCCCCGCGGCGTGTTCGGGCACTTGTCGAGGTAGTCCGCGATCTTGTCGCCGTCCGAATCCACCGGGCAGCCGTTCGCGTCCACCGCCACGCCCTTCGGCGTGTTCGGGCACTTGTCGAGGTAGTCGGCGATCCGGTCACCGTCGGTGTCCACCGGGCAGCCGTTCAGGTCGACCTTGACGTCCTTCGGCGTGTTCGGGCAGGTGTCCTTCTTGTCCTTGATGCCGTCGCCGTCGGTGTCCTTGTCCGTGTTGAGCAGGATCGACCCGCCGAGCTCGACGCCCAGGTTGAGGTCCATCCCTTCCGGATTCTGGGCCGGCACGCAGAACGGCGTTCCCGGCGCGCCGCAGTTCGCACGCGTGAACTCCGAGCGGCGCGACGAGGGCGAGGGAATCAGCGACGCCGTGCCGTCGACGCGCAGCGCGAACATGTCGGTGAGCTTCCAGCGCGTCCCGATCAGGCCGGCGACGCCGAAGTCGCTCACGCCGCTCGAACCGGCGTAGTACTGGACTCCGGTCGTCCCCGCCACGACGCCGGAGAACGGCGCGAGATCGTAGCTGTTCATCAACGCGCCGAGGCCGACATGGTAGCCGAACTTCTCGGTGATCGGCCGGTTCCAGAGCGCCCGGAGCGTCAGGTTCGTGTTGCGGATCGCCGGCTGGCGGACGAAGTGGTAGCCGCCTTCGATCGACCAGTTCTCGGCGAAGAACACGCCGAGCCGGCCGCCGTAGCCGTATCCGTACTGCCGCGTGAAGGCGTCGTTCGCCGGCACGACGGATTCCGGGATCAGCAGCTGACTGTCATGGAACTGCATGCGGCCGAATCCACCGATCTCGATGGCCCCGGCCGACTGAGCGTGGACCGGCGCCGCGATGACCAGCGCGAGCCCCATCGCCCCAACGGACGCACGGAAACGCATATTCTTCCTCCAGAGGTGACCACGTCGCGGAGAAGCCGAAGTGCTGTATCCGCTGGACATGGAGACTCGGACCGTTCACCCAAGCGATGAACGACGCCAGCTGTTACCGCCGCCGGACGCGGTCCTGCCAAGGTGAACGACAACCACAATGATACGATCTCGCGCGGCCGACGCAACCGGTGTAGCGCCGAATGGGTGCAGGCGGTGCCTCCCCGCTCAGGTCGTGACAGAGGTCACGCAGTCTGGGGAATCGTGGGACGGCCGGTTCACGCGCGTCGATACCCGCACCCCTTCCCACGGGTCCGGGGCGCAGGGCCTGACCAGATCCGACGGCGGGGAGGGGCTCGAGAGCCATCGCCCCCCCTCCGACCATGCCAGAATGACCGGCATCCGGTCGTGAATCGGTGCCATGAGGGCGTTCGGCTCGGTCGTGACCAAGGTGCACGACACCACGCCCTCCCCGCCCTCGGGAGGATGCCACGTCTCCCAGAGCGCCCCGAACGCGAACGGTGCCCCATCCTTGCGATGGATCCACCAGGGCTGCTTGACCGTCTGCCCGGGTACCACCTGCCACTCGTAGAACCCGTCGGCGAGTACCAGGCCCCGCCTGCGCTTCCAGGCCGTCCGGAAGCTGGGCTTCTCCGCCAGGGTCTCTCCGCGGGCGTTTGCGAGCCGGTTGCCGATCGCCGGGTCCTTTGCCCACGAGGGAATGAGGCCCCAGCGGGCCAGCACCACCTCCCGCCCCGCCCCGTCCTCCCGCTGGCGCACCAGCAGGACCGACTGCGACGGCGCGATGTTGTAGCGCGGCGCCACGTGCGGCAGCGCCGGCGTCAAGAGCGCCGCCCCGATCGCCTCGGCGTCCAGACGCGACGGAGCCGTCAGCGTAAAGCGGCCGCACATGCCCGCAAGCTAGCCCGGCGCGACCGACCCGGTCGGCCGGCCGCCCCCGGCGGCCCGAAGACGTTGCGGCCTCGTCAGGGCGTCACGGCCTCGCGGGTCGTCGGATGTCCGCTTCGCGCCCATTCCGCGTAGCCCCCGCCGAGGTTGATGACCGCAGGGAGCCCCGCCGCCCGCAGCACGCTCGCCCCGATCGCGGAGCGCGCCCCGCCCTGACACTGCACCACGATCGGCTTCGCCGTCGGCAGCGAACCAACCGACGCCGCGAGGTACCCCAAGGGGACGTGCCGCGCCCCGGGGATGTGACCCGCCGCCCATTCGCCCTGCCCCCGTACGTCGAGCAGCGTGACCGCGTCGCGCGCCAGGAGCGAGGCCAGTTCGCCCGGCGTCGTCTGCGGAATCGCGCCGAGGTGCTTGCCGTCTGCGCGCCACGTCGCGAGCACGTCGGGGTGGATCACTCCCGCCACGCGGTCGAGCCCGATCATCGCGAGCTCGCGCACCGCCTTGCGGCACGACGCGTCGTCGGCGAGCAGCACGAAGTCGGCATCGTACGACAAGAGCCACCCGGCCCACGTCGAGAAACTCTTGTTGAGCGGGATGTTGACCGTGCCGGGCAGGTGGCCCGCCGCGAACTCGGCCGACGGCCGCGTGTCCACCACGACCGTCCCCCCCGCGAGCAGCGGCTCGACCCGTGCCGCCGGCACGCGTGGAGGCTGCGGCAGGCCGCCGAGGACACGCGGTCCGGACTTGTTGATGCGCTTCATCTGGGCGAAGTACGCCGGCGGCTCGGGCTGCCCCTCGAGCACCGCCGCCACGAAGGCGTCCTCGCTCACGGCGGCAAGCCCCCAGTTGAAGCGTTTCTCGTATCCGAGCGTGCTGGTCGGCACCGCGCCGAGCGCCTTGCCGCAGGCCGAGCCCGCGCCGTGCCCGGGCCAGATCTGCAGCCAGTCGGGGAGCTGCTTGAAGCGCTGCAGACTCCGGTAGAGCGTGCGGGCGCCGGCCTCCATGGTGTTGGCCACCTTGGCGGCCTTCTCGAGCAGGTCGGGGCGTCCCACGTCCCCGACGAACACGAAGTCGCCCGTGAGCACCCCCATGGGTTCCGTGGCGCTGGCGGTGTCGTGGACGACGAAGCTCAGGTGCTCCGGCGTGTGCCCCGGCGTGTGCATCACCGTCAGCACCACGTTGCCGACGCGGATCGTGTCGCCATCCTTCACCAGCGTCGCCCCCGCCTCGGCGGCGAAGGCGTACTGCCAGTCGGGGCCTCCTTCCGTGCTCAGGAACAGCGCCGCGCCGGTGCGTTGGGCCAATTCGCGGGCGCCGGAGACGAAATCGGCATGGATGTGCGTCTCGGTGACGTGCGTGAGACGCAGCCCCTCGCGCTCGGCGGCGGCGACGTACTGGTCCACGTCGCGGTTCGGGTCCACCACGATCGCCTCGCCGGTGGCGTGGCAGCCGATGAGGTACGAGGCCTGCGCGAGGCCGTCGTCGTAGAAGCGCTGGAGGAGCATGGAGCTGATCCGGTGAATGGTGACTATATTACTATATAGTCATGTAAAGCCCGCGCAACCCCGCGGCACGCCGCGGGGCCGCCGGGCGGCACCGCTCAGGCATGGCGCCGCACGTAGTCCAGCGCCTGCTGCGCCAGCATTCCGTCGCGGAGGCCCACCTGCTGGGCGGTCCGGAGCGCCGTCGCCTGGTCCTGCCCGCGGTCGAGCATCAGGTGGGGAATCATGAGAGCCCCCACGCGGTTCGCGCTCGCACAGTGATACAGCAGCGGCGCGCCCGCGGCCTGCCGGAGCTCGCGGCGCACGGCCGCGAAGGCCTCGTCGGGCACCAGCCCCTGCACCGGCACGCTGACGTAGCGCATCCCGGCCTGCTCCACGGCATGTGCCTCGTCGAACCCGCGCGGCTCGTGCGGCAAGCGGAGGTCGAGCACCGTCTTCACGCCGGCGGCGGCGAGCGCGGCGATCTCGGCGGCCGTGGGCTGGCCGCCGGTAACGACGTCGGGAAGTGGGGCCTGGCCGTTGGCCAGCCCCGGCACGGTCGCGAGGAAGTCGGTCATGGGTCGGGGGTCGGGACGGAGGTCGGGGTGGCCCTCGGGCCGAGCCCCAGCGTTGCGCGGTTCGTCCACAGGATGAAGCCGGCGAGGACGAGCAGGAAGATCGCGAAGCCGCGCCGGATCTGCGCGCCGGTGAGCCGTCGGCCAAGCGACGCCCCCGCCAGGACCCCGGTGATCGCGCCTGCGGTCACGGTGAGGGCCGGCCCCCACGGGATCCGGGTCGTCGCCGCCACCGCGGCGAAGGCGGTCGCCGAGTTGAGCGCAATCACCACCAGCGACGTCCCCACCGCTTCCGCCATCGGCAGGGCCGCCAGCGTCGCCAGCGCCGGGACGATCAGGAATCCGCCTCCGATCCCCACGATGCCCGTCAGGGCCCCGACCCCGAGGCCGGCGGCGACGAGGATGCCGAGCCGTGGCGGGGCACTGGTCGCCACCGGTGGCGGCCGAAGCATGGACACGGCCGAGCCGAGCATGATCACCGCCAGCGCCACGAGCTGCACATCGCCGCGGACGTAGGCGGAGACCCGCCCCCCGGCGAACGCCCCGATCATGGTCGCCGCCGCGAATTCGAGCGCCCGGCGCGGCTGCACGGTGCCGTTTCGCCATTGCCGCAGCGCCCCGACCGCACTCGTGAGCCCCACGACCGCGAGACTCGTCGCGATCGCCTGCTTGGGCTCGAGTCCGGCGCCGTAGACCAGCGCCGGCACCGTCAGGATCGAGCCCCCGCCGCCGAGCACGCCCAGGAGCAGGCCGAGCGTCAGGCCGATCGCGACGAGGATGAACATGGGCCAGGAGTCGTGCGGACGTCGGCAGGCGGTTCCTGCACGAGGGGAGTCGGACAACACGCCTTCACGTGGGGACCCACACGCCCGGTGCGTCTCCGTCCACCGAACGCCCCGGTGCCGGGCAGCAGTGCCCAGCCCCCGCAGGAAGCCGAACGCACCGCCCTCGCCCGGACATCAGGGAAAAGGCGGTGCGTCGAGAGGCGCCGGCCGGAATCGAACCGGCGAATAGCGGTTTTGCAGACCGCTGCCTTACCACTTGGCTACGGCGCCGTACGGCGGTTGAATGTAATCACGATGTTCCTCGCCGTCGCCGGCATGGTCGGAACCGGCAAGACTACCCTGACGCGCGCCCTCGCCGCCCGGTTCGGCCTGCAGACGGCCCTCGAGAGCGTGGACGACGACAATCCGTGGCTCGCCCCCTACTACGGCGAGCCGGACGGGTTGCGCCGCCATGCCCTGCCGCTGCAACTCCACTTCCTCGCGAGCCGCTTCGCGGCGGTGCGGCGGATGCGCGCCCGCGGCGGCAGCTGGATCCTCGACCGGACGTGGTACGAAGACGCCGAGATCTTCGCCCGCGGCGCCCGCGACGAGGGGCGCCTGAGCGACGTGGAGTACGACCTGTACCAGCGGCTGTACGCCGAGCTCCTCACGTCGCCCGCCGCCCGCCCGCCGAAGCTGCTCGTGTACCTCACGGCTCCGGTGCCGGAGATCCTCGCGCGCATCGCCCGCCGCGGCCGCGAAAAGGAGAAGGACACGGTGCCCGAGTACTGGATGGCCCTCCACGCGCGCTACGCCCGCTGGATCCCCACCTTCCGACGCGCGCCGGTGCTGACGGTGGACGTGCGCGACTACGACGTCGTCGGGGACCCGGGGTCGCTGGATCCGATCGTGAAGCAGGTCGAACAACGCCTCGACGGACGGGTGCCCCAGCCGTCCCTGTTCGACTGACGGCCTTCGCGCCGTGGTGCGCGCCTACGGGCGACCCGGCAGGCCAGGAGGCGACGTGGGGCGCTCCCCACGACCGATCGGGATCGAGATCAAGCTACCGCGGGCGCGGCGTGATAAAGCGTTGATGCAAATGGTGTTAGCACAACGACTTCAAGAAGAGCGCGGGAGTTCATCAACTCGGGGGTCATTTATGCAACCTGTTCCGTTGCAACAAGTTGTCTGACAACATACCTTTCAGTTGTCGCGTCTCCCCCCTCCCACGAGCAGCTCCCGATGTCCGCCCCCGCCACCAATCCCCGCCCCTCGCTCCTCAAGGAGCTCGCCGCCCGCCTCCCGAAGGCGCCGACCACGGCGTCCGTCAACGGCCGCACCCAGATCTCCACCTCCGAGTACTTCGGCATCAACACCTTCGGCGCCCGCCAGATGCGCGACCGGCTCCCGAAGGACGTGTACAAGAAGCTCACCGAGTCCATCCGCCTCGGAAAGAAGCTCGACACCGACATCGCCCCCGTCGTCGCCCAGACCATCAAGGAGTGGGCGATCTCCCGCGGCGCGACGCACTTCACCCATTGGTTCCAGCCGCAGACCGGCCTCACCGCCGAGAAGCACGACGCCTTCCTGACGTTCGACGACCAGGGCCAGCCGATGGAGGCCTTCACGGCCGACCAGCTGATCCAGTCCGAGCCCGACGCGTCGTCCTTCCCCTCCGGCGGCCTCCGCGCCACCTGGGAAGCCCGCGGCTACACCGCCTGGAACCCCGCTTCCCCCGTCTTCCTCGTCGAGGCGGGCGGCGCCAAGACGCTCTACATCCCCTCCGTCTTCCTCGGCTACAACGGCGAGGCGCTCGACGAGATGACCCCGCTCCTCCGCTCGAGCGACGTCCTCTCGCACAAGGCGATGGAGCTCCTCGCCACGATCGGCGACAAGGGCGTGCAGCGCGTCGGCACCACCCTCGGGCCCGAGCAGGAGTTCTTCCTGATCGACCGCACGCACTTCGCGATGCGCCCCGACCTCGTCATGGGCAACCGCACCGTCATCGGCGCCCCGCCCCCGCGCGGCCAGCAGCTTGAGGACCACTACTTCGGGGGCATCCCCGAGCGTGTGCAGGCCTGCCTCGCCGAAGTCGAGGCCGAACTCTACAAGCTCGGCGTACCGATCATCACGCGGCACAACGAGGTCGCCCCCTCGCAGTTCGAGATGGCGCCCCGGTACGAGGAGACCGACATCGCCGTGGACCACAACCAGCTGGTCATGGCCGTGCTCCGCAAGGTCGCCATGCGCCACGGCCTCGCGGCGCTCGTGCACGAGAAGCCCTTCGCCGGCATCAACGGTTCGGGCAAGCACTGCAACTGGTCCATGAGCATCGTCGCCACCAACGAGCTCGACGGCGTCAACCTGCTCAAGCCCGGCAAGACCCCGCACCAGAACATCCGCTTCCTGCTCTTCCTCGCCGCCGTCCTCAAGGGCGTGCTGAAGCACCAGGGGCTCCTCCGCGCCGGCATCGCCACCTCGGGCAACGAGCACCGCCTTGGCGCCAACGAGGCGCCGCCGGCCATCATCAGCGCCTTCCTCGGCGACATGCTCACGCGCGTCGTCGAGGACATCGCCGCCGGCAAGACCAGCCCCAACTCCGCCGCGCAGGCGATGCTCGCCCTCGGCGTCGCCAAGCTGCCGGAGATCCAGCAGGACAACACCGACCGCAACCGCACCTCGCCCTTCGCCTTCACCGGCATGAAGTTCGAGTTCCGCGCGGTCGGCGGCTCGCAGTCCATCGCCTTCCCGGTCATGCTCCTCAACGCCGCCGTCGCCGAGGCCGTCGGCGAGCTCACCGAGGAGCTCAAGAAGGCCCTCAAGACCGCCAAGACGGTCGACGACGCCGCCTTCAAGGTCGTGCGCGACGCCTTCCGGGCCACCGCCGCCATCCGGTTCGAGGGCAACAACTACTCCGACGAATGGGTCAAGGAGGCGAAGAAGCGTGGCCTCCTCAACCTCCGCACCACGCCCGAAGCCCTCGCCCAGCTCGCCACGAAGCAGGCCGAGACCCTCTTCACCTCGCTCGGCATCCTGAGCAAGGAGGAGCTGCACTCGCGCTACCACGTCCGCCTCGAGCGCTACGTGAAGGACCTCCTCATCGAGCTGCATACCATGCAGCAGATGGTGGACACGCAGGTGCTGCCCGCCGGCTTCGCCTACCTGGGTACGCTGCAGGCGGCCGCGGCGAGCGCCAAGGCCGCCGGCATCAAGGTCGTGCCGCAGGTCGCGGAGGCCGAGCGCCTTGGCAAGCTCGTCGCCGCGCTGCAGACGGCGCGCGACGGCCTCGCCACGGTGATCGCCAAGGCCGAAGGGATGCACGACGCACTCGAGAAGCAGGGCGCCTACATCACCTCGACCGGCCGCGAGCAGATGGAGAAGGTCCGCTCGGCCGCCGACGCCCTCGAGCTGGTGATCGGCGACGAGTACTGGCCGCTGCCGCGCTACCGCGAGATGCTCTTCCCGGTCTGACGCAGCGCCACCCCGCGGCCCGCGTGACCCCGATCGGGTGGCGCGGGCCGCGGTCTCGCGCACGCCGGGGCGGCGGCGGCGTGACGTGCCTGGCCGACGACCCCGCCGACCAGCGCACGCACGTCGCCTGCGACCACGACGGTCTCGAACCCTGCATGGCACGCGGGCGCTCTGCGCCAAAGGGGGGATGGACGTCGAGGTTGACGCCATGCGGTGTCGCGAGGTCGCGCAGGGCCGCCTGTTCGTCGCCTACGTGCCCGACGCCACGACGGCCGCGGCCGGCATCTCGGCGGTCCCCAAGGCGGGCGAACCATGGCTCATGTTCCCCGGGACGCCCAAGGCCCACGTGATGGTCACCCCGGGCATGTGAGCCCGCCCGCGTCTCGATCGCCGGCTCCGGCCCCTCAGCGCAGCACCTTCCGCAGGCGCTCCGCGCGGTCGTCGAGTGCCCGCTGCTCGGACCGCGAGTAGCCGCACGGCGGCTTCGTGTAGGGCGAGTACACCCACGCCGACGCCCGGTCCTTGATGTTGCCGATCTGCGCTGCCGGCAGGCCGCTCTCCTTGTAGAGGATCCCGGAGTTGTCGGCATCGATGTCGGCGAGTTTCTCGTCGATGGCCCGCAGCTGCTTGCGCAGCTCGTCCCGCTCGACTTCCTGCTTCGAGGGGGCGGGCGCCTTCCCGCACTTCTTGTCGAGCGCCACGGAGTCCTCCTTGGAGTAGCCGAGGTCGCTGAAGTAGTTGTAGGCGGTCGAGTCGCGGATCGCCTTGGCGCGCGTGCTGTCGCCTCGCGCCTCCGCCGCCGCCGCGCGTTCCTCGGTTTCCCGCGCGCGCTTCTGCCGCTCGGGGTCGAGCGCGAACTGTACCGGGTTGCCGTTGTACTTCTGGAGGAACATGTCCTCCCAGTACTCGTTCCGGCATTCCAGCCAGTCGGAGCGCGCGTCGCGCGACGCCTGATTGCCGCGCAGGGCATCGATGCGGGCCCGTAGCTCGTCGCGCTGCGTCTGCAGCTGGTCGCGCCCCTTGCCGTTGCCGGCACGCGCCTGCGCCTCGAGGCCGCGCAGGAGCTTGTCGAGCAGGTCGGCGGTGAGCTCGGGATTGACCGCCGAGTACGAGGTCTCGCGACCGCACGCTGCCAGCGAGGCCTCGCGCGCCGCCTTGTCGCCGGCACGGTCGGCGAGCCGGTCGGTGGCGGCGCCGGCGGCGCGGCGCATGATACCGCCGAATTGGGCCTGCGCGCCGACCGGCAGCAGCAGGGCGAGCGCGAGGACGAGACGACCAGACGTGGGCACGCGGGACTCCGGTGGGGGGCGACGGAAGAGTTTGCGGGGAACCGCACGCGCGGTCAACGGTGGGGGGACCGGCGTCGTCCGTCACGTGACGGGCGGCCACCGTGGCCGGTGGCCCGGCTAGTACTTCCCCAGATACTCCCGGACCTCCCAGGGGTGCACCTGGGTGATGTACTCCCGCCACTCCGCGCGCTTCGCCGCGAGGAAGTGCTCCGTGATGTGCGGGCCGAGCGCGGCCGTGATCACGCCATCCGCCTCGAGCTCGTCGCACGCCTCGTGCAGGTCGTGCGGCAGGTCGGAGATGCGCAGTCGCTTCTTCTCCCGCTGGGACATCGCGAAGATGTTCTCGTTGACCGGCTCGCCGGCGTCGGTCTTCTGCTCGATGCCGTCGAGCCCCGCGGCGAGCTGCACGGCCAGCGCGAGGTAGGGATTCGCCGCGGGATCGGGCATGCGGTTCTCCACCCGCGTCCCCGTACCGCGCCGGTCCGGCACGCGCAGGAGCGGCGAGCGGTTGCGCATGCTCCACGCCACGTTCACCGGCGCCTCGAAGCCCGGCACCAGCCGCTTGTAGCTGTTCACCAGCGGGTTCGTGATCGCGCACATCCCGCGCGCGTGCGCCAGCAATCCGCCGATGTACCAGTGCGCCACCGGCGAGAGCTCCCACGTCGCCTTCTCGTCCCAGAACGCGTTGCGCCCGTCCTTGAACAGCGACTGGTGCGTGTGCATCCCGCTCCCGTTCTGCCCCCAGATCGGCTTCGGCATGAACGACGCGTGCAGCCCGAACTGCTGCGCCACGTGGCGCACGACGAAGCGGAAGGTCGCGAGCGCGTCGGCCGTCGTGAGCGCGTCGGCGTAGCGGAAGTCGATCTCGTGCTGGCCCGGCGCCACCTCGTGGTGCGCGGCCTCGACGTCGAAACCCATCTCCTCCAGCGCCGCCACGATCGCGCGGCGGGCGTCTTCGCCGCGGTCCACCGGCGCGAGGTCGAAGTACGAGCCCACGTCGTTCGTGCGCAGCGTCGGCTCGCCGTCGGTCCCCCGCTGGAAGAGGAAGAACTCGGCCTCGAGGCCGGCCATCATCGTGAAGCCGAAGCGCGCCGCCCGCGCCACCTGCCGCTTGAGCACCCCGCGCGGGTCCCCCTCGAAGGGCGTCCCGTCGGGCCGCGTGATGTCGCACAGCACGCGTGCGATCTTCGCCCCGGGTTCCCCCCACGGGAAGACGCGGAACGTCGCGAGGTCGGGGGCCAGCAGCATGTCCGACTCCTCGATCCGCACGAACCCCTCGATCGACGAGCCGTCGAACATGAGGTCGCCGCGCAGCGCCTTCGCCATCTGCGACGCTGGCACCTCGACGTTCTTGTTCACCCCGAGGATGTCGGTGAACTGCAGGCGCAGGAAGCGGACGCCGTGGGCGGCCGCCAGCTCGAGGACATCGGGGGCGGTCGCCCCCGACAGGTCGCGGATCGGTGGCTGGGTGGACACGCCGGTATGCTACGCGCGCCGCGGCATCGCGCCTAGCTTACGGCGCATGAACCTACCCGCCTCGCCGTCCTGCGCCGTCTGCAAGGCCGCCCTCTCCCCGGGTGCCCGCTTCTGCCATCGCTGCGGCACTCCCGCGGGGGCGCGTCCCGAGGTGCCCACCGGGGGCGGCGCCTCGACGGTCCTCCCGTGGAGCATCGCCGCCGTTTCGCTGATCATCCTCATCACCCTCGTCGCGACGCGCACGTGGCAGGCCAGCACCACCCCGGCGGCCAGCGCCGACGGGGCCCCGGCCGGCATGGTGGCCCCCTTCGCCGGCGGCGGGGGGAGCGGTGCCCCCCCGGACATCTCCCAGATGTCCCCCGAGGAGCGCGCCGAACGGCTCTACAACCGCGTGATGACGTACGCCGAGCGCGGCCTCCCCGACTCTGCGGCGTTCTTCTCGCCGATGGCCATGATGGCCTACAACGCCCTCGGTCAGCTCAACAACGACCAGCGCTACCACGTCGGCTCGATCGGGCTCGCCACCGGGGCCCGGGAGGGCGCCGAGACCGCCCTGGCGCAGGCGGACACGCTGCTCAAGGCCGAGCCCGACTTCCTGCTCGGGCTCATGCTCGCCGCACGCGCCCACGAAGTGCTCGGCAATGCCACCAAGCGGAAGCAGTTCGAGGCCCGCTTCCTCAAGGTCCTCGACGTCGAACTCAAGAAGCCGCTCGACGAGTATGCCGCTCATCGCCCCTCGATCGACGCTGCAGCAAACAGTTTCAGGGCACAATAGGGACACACTAACGCCACGTGAGCTGGCGCCAACCTGCCGGACTTCCGCACACTGCACGGTGTCGTATCGAACTCGCGCCGAGCCGCCATCCTGCGCGCAACGCCTGATCGCCCCAATCGTCCTGTACCCGTAACGGTCCCCGACACGGGGTCGTTGACGCCGCCCGCCTTCACGAGCCGATGACCGATCCGCTCCGCCCCTCGACCAGCCGCATTTCCCGCGCGCTGGGTGCCGTCGCCGAGCCCGCCGTCTCGCGGCTGCTCATCGTCGACGACGAGGAGACCATCCGCGTGGCGCTCGCGAAGTTCCTTCGCGGCCGCGGCTTCGAGGTCACCACTGCGGAGTCGGGGACGGTCGCCCTCGAGTACCTGCGGGGGGGCCGCTTCGTCGCCATGCTCTCCGACGTGCGCATGCCCGGCATGCCGGGCACCGACCTCGTCCCGCAGGCGCTCGCGATCGATCCCGACCTCGCGGTGATCATGCTCACCGCGGTGAACGACGCGCCCACGGCGACCGAGGCCCTGGCGGCGGGCGCGATGGACTACCTCATGAAGCCGGTCGAGCTCGCCGACCTCACCGCCGCCCTCGAGCGCGCGCTGCACAAGCGCGATCTCCTGATCGAGCAGCGCAAGGTCGAGCGCCTCATCCGCGAGGAAGTCGCCCTCCGCACGGACGAACTCGAGCGCGAGCAGCAGGCCCTGCGCCAGCTCACCATCTCGGTCGTCGACGCCCTGATCAACGCGCAGGAGGCCAAGGACCAGTTCCTCCGCGGCCACTCGCAGCGCGTCGCCGACCTCGCCGCCTCGGTGGCGGAGCATCTCGGGCTCGACCCCGACACCGTCGAGCACGTCCGCCTCGCCGGCCGGCTCCACGACGTCGGCAAGATCGGTACGCGGGAGAGCGTGCTCAACAAGCCGGGCCCGCTGACCGAGGAGGAGTACGAGCACGTCAAGGAACACGTCCGGCTCGGCGTCGAGATCCTCTCGCCCCTCAAGCACCTCGGGCCCGCGCTCACGTACATCCACGACCATCACGAACACTGGAACGGCAAGGGCTATCCCCGCCGCCTCGCCGGCGAGGCGATCTCCATCGGCGGGCGCATCCTCGCCGCCGCCGACGCCTTCGACGCGCTCACGACCCGCCGGCCGTACCGCGAGCCGATGAACCCCGACGACACCATCGAGTACCTGCAGGCGCACGTCGGCACGCTCATGGATCCCCGCGTCTACGAAGCGCTCCGCGCGATCGTCACCCGGCGTCGCTCCCTCGTCTTCCTCGACGACCTGTCGCTGCCCTGACGCGCGGCACCCGTCCTCCGGCTTCCCTGACAACGCCCTGCGGGGCCGCGACGTATTGTCGGTACCATGCGCCGCCCGATCCACCTGCTCGCCGCCGCCCTGCTGGGTGGGTTCGGTGCCCGGGCGCTCGCCGCCCAGCCCCGCCCCCAGGACACCCTCCGGCTCACCCTCGCCGAGGCGGTGCAACGTGCCCTGCGCGAGAACGGCGACGTGCGCACCGCGGCCGCCCAACTCGAGGCCGTCGAAGCCCAGGTCGGCCTCGCCCGGGCCACGGGCATGCCGACGGTCACCGTCAACAGTTCCTACCAGCGGTTGCTGCAGAATGCCCGCGCCGAGGCGATCGGGCAGATCTTCAACCAGCCCCTCACCTACACAGCCAACGCCCGCGCCTCCTGGTCCATCTTCCAGGGTGGGCAGGTGCTGGCTGGCCTCGCCGGCGCGCGCCGCGCGCGGCAGGCGAGCGCGTTCACGCTCGCCGAGGCGCGGGCCACAGTCACCGTCGCCGTCCAGCGCGCCTACCTGGGGGCCCTCGTCGCCGAGGCGCTCGCAGAGATCCAGCGGGAGAACCTCGGCCTCGTCGAGCAGCGGTTGCAGCAGGCCGACCAGCGGTTCGCCGCCGGTCAGGCCTCGCGCTACGACGTCCTGCGCGCACGCGTCGAGCGCGCGAACGCCGAGCCGCCGGCGATCGCCGCGCGCAACCAGCGGGACCTCGCGCTGCTCGAACTCCAGCAGCTGCTCAACCTGCCGCCGACGCGGGCCGTCGCCCTCGTGTCGACACTCGACGTCCCGGCGCTCGAGCGCACCGTGCCGCTGACGCTCGCCGCCCGCGGCGAGGACGACGACGGCCGCCGCCGCGGGCTCCTGCGGGCCGCCGACCTGCGGTTCCGCGCCGCCGGTGACGCCGTCTGGGCAGCCCGGTCGGACTACCTCCCGACGATCACCATCTTCTACCAGCGCGGCTACCTGGCCTTCCCCGTTGCGGGCTTCCCGCCCGGCCTCGGCCAGCTGGGCAACCAGTTCTGCCCGGCGGGCTCGGCCCCCACCCGCGTCTGCAACGACGGCGGCTGGTTCGGTGACCGTAATTACGGGCTGCAGTTCTCGTGGCCCATCTGGGACGGGCTGCGCACGAAATCGGCGGTGGACCTCGCGGCCGCCCAGCGCGAACTCGCCCGCGTCGGCGCCGAACAGGCCGCGCTGGGCGTCGCCGGCGACATCGCGCGCGCCCGGGCCGAGGTCGAGCGCGCGCGCGCCGCCTTCGCCGCCCAGCGCGCGGCCGCCGGCGAAGCGGGGGAGGTCTACTCTCTGGCGTCGCTGCGCCTCTCGCGCGGCCTCGGCACCCCGCTCGACGTCTCCGACGCGGGGCTGAACCTGCTCGTCGCCCGCTCCAACGAGGCGCGCGCCGGCGCCGATCTCTGGCTCGCCTTCGCCGACCTCGAACGGGCGCGCGGGCGTCCCGTCCCGCTCCCCCCCGTGCGCGGCGCGACGCCGGCGACGGCCACCGACGACGATCCGTGATGCGTTCCCGCGCTGTGCGACCCGCCATGGGTTGGGCGGTCCTCCTGCTGGTCCTCGCCTGCAGCCGTCCGCCCGCCCCCGAGCGCGGCGGCCCCCCTGCGGGGGCCTCCGGCGGCAGGTCCCCCGCGTCGCCCGGTGGTGGCCAGCCACCCGGCGCGGCCGGGGGAGGCCGCGGGGCCGCCCGGGCCGTCCTCGCCGCCGCCGATGTCGCCGTCATCCGTGCCGGGCGAATCGAGGCCACCACGCCGATCGCCGGCGACCTGCGTCCGCTCGAGACGATCAGCATTCGCAGCCGCCTCGAGGCCGACGTGGACGACGTCCTCGTGCGGGACGGGGAGCGGGTGCGGGCCGGCCAGCTGCTCGCCCGGCTCGACGCGGGCGAACTGGACGCCGCGCGGCGCTCGGCGGAGGCCGAGCGCGCCTCGGCGCGGACCGAGCTCGCCACCGCGGAATGGAACGCCGACCAGGCCGCCGAGCTCTTCAAGTCCGGCGCGATCGCCGAGGGCGACCTGCGGATGCGGCGTCAGGCGGTCGACGGGGCCAAGGCCCGCGTCGCCGCCGCGGAGGCGCGCTACCGCACCGCCGACCGCGAGGTCACCAGCACGCGCATCGTGGCACCGGCCAACGGCACCGTCGAGCGCCGGTTCGTGCAACCGGGCGAGCGCGTGCTGCGCGGTGCCCCGCTCTTCACCGTCGTGCGCAGCGAAGTGCTGGAGCTCGCCGCCGCAGTGCCCGCGCGGGTGGCGACCGGCGTGCAGCCGGGCCAGCTCGCGCGCTTCACCGCCGACGGCCGCGCGTTCACGGGGCGGGTCGCGCGCGTCAGTGCGACGATCGATCCCGCCTCGCGCGCGGTGACCGTCTACGTGCAGGTCCCCAACGCCGACGGGTCGCTCAAGGGCAACAGCTTCGCCAGCGGCCGCATCGTGCAGCGCGTCCTCGAGGACGCGCTGCTCGTCCCCACCGCGGCGTTGCGCCAGTCGCCCGACAACGGTGCGCCGTACGTGTACCGGATCGAGGGCGACCAGATCGGCTCGGCGAAGGTCGCGCTCGGCGTCGTGGACGACGCGGCCGGCATGGCCGAGATCACCGACGGCCTCGCGGCCGGCGACCGCGTGGTCGTCGGGAATGTCGGCACTCTGGGGCGCGGCATGAAGGTGACGGTCGTCGGCGAGAAGCCCGCGGGCCGCCCGGGCGCTGCGCCGGCAGCGGCCGGCGAGCGCCGCCCCCGGGGGCCGTGAGCCGACGACCGCGATGATACTCACCGACATCTCCATCCGCCGGCCGGTCTTCGCAACCATGATGATGGTCGCGCTGGTCGTGCTCGGCATCGCCGGGTACCAGCGGCTCGCGGTGGACGAGTACCCCGACGTCACCTACCCGATCATCATCGCGCAGACGCAGTATCCCGGTGCCTCCCCCGAGGTCGTCGAGCGCGAGGTGTCACGGCCGCTCGAGCAGGCGCTCAACACGGTGCAGGGGCTGCGCGAGATCTACTCGACGTCGCTCGAGGGATCGTCGCTGGTGCGCCTCGTCTTCGAGCTCGACGCCGACGTGATGGCCGCGCAGCAGGACGTGCAGGCCAAGGTCTCGCGCGCGCGGCGTGCGCTGCCGCGCGACATCGACGACCCGGTCGTCATCCGTTTCGATCCCAACGACAGCCCGATCCTGTCGGTCGCGATGCAGAGCGGGGAGCGGCCGCTGCGCGAGCTGACGTCGCTGGCCGACGAGGTCGTCGCGCCGCGCCTCCAGAGCGTCCCCGGGGTCGGCGGCGTCAACCTCGTCGGCGGGGCCAAGCGCGAGATCCGCGTCCAGCTCGACCCGGGGGCGCTGCGCGCCTACGGCCTCGCCCCCGACCAGGTGGGGACGGCCCTCGACCGTGAGAACCGCGAGGTGCCCGCCGGCCGCGTCGAGCGCGGCCAGGTCGAGAAGCTCGTCCGGGTCAGCGGCCGCATCGACGAACCGCTGGCCTTCGCCGACATCGTGGTCGCCGTGCGCAACGGCGCCCCGGTGCGCGTGCGCGACCTCGGCACCGTCGTGGACGGCAGCGCCGACGTCCGCTCGGCCGCCTTCAGGAGCGAGACCCCGGCGGTGTCGCTGGAGGTGCTCAAGATCTCCGGCGCCAACACCGTCGAGGTCTCCGACCGCGTCAAGGCGATGATCGACGAGCTGGGACGCGGCCTCCCCGCCGACGTCCGGCTGACGGTCATCCGCGACGACGCCAAGCGCATCAAGGAGGCGCTGGCGGACGTCCAGCTCTCGCTCGTGCTGGGGGCGGTGCTCACGATCGCGATCATCTACCTGTTCCTCAACTCGTGGCGCTCGACGGTCATCACCGGGCTCACGCTGCCGGTCTCGATCGTCTCGGCGTTCTTCGTGATGTGGGCGCTCGACTTCACGCTCAACACGATGACGCTGCTCGCGCTCTCGCTCGCGATCGGCCTGCTCATCGACGACGCGATCGTCGTGCGCGAGAACATCGTGCGGCACATCGAGATGGGGAAGGACCACGTCACCGCGTCGAAGGAAGGCACCGACGAGATCGGCCTCGCCGTCCTCTCGACGACGCTCGCCGTCGTGGCCGTGTTCGTGCCCGTCGCCTTCATGGGCGGGCAGATCGGCAAGATCTTCTTCCAGTTCGGCGTCACCGTCGCGTTCGCGGTGCTCGTGTCGCTGTTCGTCTCGTTCACGCTCGACCCGATGCTCTCGAGCGTCTGGCCCGACCCCGAGGTCAAGCACGGCGGCCACGACGTCGTGCGACGCACGACGCGGAACCCCCTCCGCCGGCTCGCCTTCGCCTTCGACGACTGGTTCGAGCGGCAGGCCGGGCGCTACCGCGACGCGCTCGCGTGGGCGATGGCGCGCCGGGGCCTGGTGCTCGTCGCCGGCCTCGTGAGCGTGGTGGCGGCCGGCGCGCTCTACCCGCTCCTCGGCTTCACGTGGATGCCCGACTTCGACGGGGGCGAGTTCAACGTGTCCTACCGCGTGCCGCCCGGCTCGCGCATCGAGCACACGCTCGAGAAGGGGCGCGCCCTCGACCAGGCGATCCGCCGCGTTCCCGGCGTGGACTTCACCTACATGACCGTCGGCGGCGGCTTCCGCGGCACGCCCGCCCAGGGGAACGTCTACATCCGGCTGGCCCCGCGCCACGAGCGCGCGCAGTCGCAGGACCAGCTCATGAACGTCGTCCGCGCGGAGATCCGGAAGATCCCCGGGCTCCGCGCGCAGGTGCTCGGGACGCCCAGCATCTTCGGCGGCCGCCGCCAGCCGATCCAGATCAACGTCCAGGGTCCGGAGCAATCCCGCCTGCGGATTGCCGCCGAGCAGGTCATGGAGACCGTCAAGGGCGTCCCTGGCGTCGCCGAGCCCACCAGCGCGCAGGAAGAGGACATCCCGCAGCTCGACATCCGCGTGGACCGCCAGCAGGCGTGGGCGGCCGGCCTCGGCATCGCGCAGATCTCGGGCACCGTGCAGCCCCTCCTCAACGGGCTCATCGCCACGCGCTGGGAGGACCCGCAGGGCTACTCGCACGACGTGCGCATCGTGTACGCCGACTCCCTCCGCGCCTCCCCCGAGGACATCCGGCAGATCGTCATCCCGAGCGCCAACCTCGACCCCGCCACCGGGCGCGCGGCGATGGTGCCGCTGGCGCAGGTCGCCGACGTCCAGGCCGACGTCGGCCCCCAGGCGATCGAGCGGCGGATGCTCGAGCGCACCATCACCGTCTCCGCCGGCGTCCTGCCCGGCTTCGCCATGGGCGACGTCGCCGCCGCCGCCCGGCGCGCGCTCGGGGCGGTGGGCCTCCCCACCGGCTACTTCACCAGCTTCGGCGGCGACGCGCAGAACCTCGACGAGACCAAGGGCTTCGTCGTCGAGGCGCTGCTGCTGGCGGTCGTGTTCATCTACCTGATCATCGCGTCCATCTTCGGCTCGTTCGTGCAGCCGCTCTCGATCATGCTCGCGCTGCCCCTGTCGCTGCTCGGCGTGACGCTCGCGCTGCTCGTCACCCGCGGCACCCTCAACATCATGAGCATGATCGGGATCATCATGCTCATGGGCCTCGTGACCAAGAACGGCATCCTGCTCATCGACTTCGTCAACCAGCGGCGCGCCGAGGGGGCCGACCGGCTCACCGCGATCCTCGACTCGGCACGGGTCCGCGTGCGCCCGATCATCATGACCACCGTCGCGATGATCGCCGGCATGCTCCCCCTCGCCTTCGCGATCGGCGAGGGGGCCGAACAGCGGGCACCGATGGCCCACGCCGTCATCGGCGGGCTCGTGACCTCCACACTGCTGACGCTGTTCGTCGTCCCGGTCGTCTATTCGCTCATCGACGACGCCGGGCGGCGGCTCCGGGGCCGGGGCCAGGCACCGCCGGCCCCGGTCCCCGTCCCGGGCGACTGAGGTGCCAGCGGCCGGCCGCCAGCGCCGCCGCCGGCGCCGTCACGATGGCGTCATGCCGCGACTGCGCGGCGCGTGCCTTGACGGGAGGCGCTCCGATGTTGTACAAGGTGGACGTTCGCGCGCAGTGTCGAACGCGTTGGGCGTTCACCGGCGGCGACTGACCCCTGACCGACCCTACTTGGAGGCCACCGATGCCCCACGGTGATGAGCTGGAGAAGGACCTGAAGTTCGGCGAGCGCGACGACGACACCGACGACATGGGCTATGGTGGCGGCGGCTCTTCCTACGACGACGATGACGACGACGAGGGGGGCTGGGGCGGCGTGAAGGACTCGTCCGAGGACCTCTGGGACAGCCCCGACGATTCCGACGAGGACGACGAGGAGCCCGCTGCCGAGCCCGCCGTGGCCGAGGAGGAGGAAGATCTCTTCACCGTCCCGCTCGCCCCGGCCCCGGTCAAGGCCAAGCCGGCCCCGGCCCCCAAGCCCGCGGCGGTCGCCAAGCCGGCCCCGGCCCCCAAGCCTGCCGCCAAGGCACCGGCGAAGCCTGCCGCCAAGGCACCGGCGAAGCCTGCCGCCAAGGCACCGGCGAAGCCTGCCGCCAAGAAGGCGGCCAAGCCGGCCCCGAAGAAGGCCGCCAAGCCGGCCCCGAAGAAGGCCGCCAAGCCGGCCCCGAAGAAGGCCGCCAAGCCGGCCCCGAAGAAGGCCACCAAGCCGGCCCCGAAGAAGGCCGCCAAGCCGGCCCCGAAGAAGGCCGCCAAGCCGGCCCCGACGAAGGCCGCCAAGAAGGGCAAGAAGAAGTAGGGCGCCCAGCGCCTGAACGAACGCCCGACGCCCCCCACGGTCGTCGGGCGTTCGTGCTTGGGTGAGGCGACCCGGGCGGTGGTTCGGACCGATCATTCCGCCTTGCCCTTGGCGACCGTACGTTCCGGGGCATGGCCGAGGCCCCGTTCGAGCGCCACGTCCTCGCTGCGCTCCCGCTGACGATCTGGACGACCGACGCCGACGGCCGGATCACCGGGACATACGGCAACTGGAGCCGCTTCGCCCTCGAGAACGGCGCCGCCGACCTCGCCCGCCAGGGCACGATGGTCGGCCGCAGCATCTTCGACGCGATGCACGACCGCGCCTCCCGCGAGCAGACGCAGCGGGCCATGGACCTGCTGCGCGCCGGCCGGTCGGAGCGGGTGTCATGGGAGTTCCCGTGCGATGCCCCATGGGAATCGCGGGTCTTCATGATGCAGGTGACCGCCATCCGCGCCCCCGACGACCACGTCGTGCGGGGCTTCGCCTTCTCGACCGTGGACATCACCCCGAACCACGCATCCCGCGAGGTGCTGCTCGACGCGGGCATCGCCCTCGCGCGGGCGATCGACCTCGAGCGCCTGTACGCCGAGGTGGGGTTGCAGGTGCAGCGCGCCGTGCGCTGCGACGGCCTCTGCCTCGCGCTCGCCGACGACGAGACCGCCGCCCTGCAGATCCAGTACCGGACCGGGTACCCCGGCGATGCCGGCGCGCTCGAGGCGCGGCTGATGCCCACGTGGCTCGATGCCCTCGCCAACGGGCGCGTGGTCGTCTCGGGGCTCGAGCAGGGCCTCGAGCTCACCGCGCCGATGACGACCCTCGAGGGGGTGCTCGGGGTCATCACGGTCTGGAGCACCAACGCGCACTCCCCCCCGGACCTCGAGGCGACGCAGCGCCTCCTCGCGTCGCTCGCCGCGCAGACGGCCGCCGCGATCGAGCGCGCGTGGCTCGTCCGGCGCGTCGAGCAGAAGCGCCGGCTGGAGGCCATCGGCGAGGTCTCCACCGGCGTTGCGCATGAGCTCCGCAACCCGCTCTTCGGCATCTCCTCCGCCGCCCAGCTGCTCCGCTTCCGCGCCGGCAGCGATCCCGTCGTGGATCGCAACGTCGGCCGCATCCTCCGGGAGGTCGAGCGGCTGAACAAGATGGTCACGTCGCTCCTCGAGTACGGCCGCCCTGCCGCCCTCATGCTCGGCGAAGGGGACCCCGACGTCGTCTGGGACGACGTCCTCGACAACCAGCGCCCCCTGCTCGAGGCGCGCCATCTCGCCCTCCATCGCGTGCGCGCCGACCCCGGCACCACGTGCAACCTCGATCCCGAGCAGCTGGCGCAGGTCTTCCTCAACATCCTCGTCAACGCCTGCGACGCCGCCCCCGCCGGTTCGACGCTGTATATGCAGTCGCAGGTCCTCACGACCGGCACTTGGCGGTTCCGCCTCACCAACGGCGGCATGGCCATCCCGCCCGAAGTCCTGCCGCGCGTCTTCGAGATCTTCTTCAGCACGAAGTCGGGCGGCACCGGCATCGGCCTCGCCCTCTGCCAGCGCATCGTCGAGGACCATGGCGGCACGATCGGCATCGAGAGCACGCCGGAAGCGGGGACGACGGTGACCATCACGCTGCCGGCCATGCTGGCTTGACTTCCCGGCCGGGACACCCGGCGCGTACGCGCCGACGCTCGGGGAACCGCACCCGCCCCGTCCCCGTTCGCCAACGGTTCTTCTCCCTTTCCGCGCCACCCCATGCCCAAGGCCGTCCTCATCGTCGAAGACGAAGAGAACATCCGCGAGACGCTCGTGGAGCTCTTCGACGTGCCGTCGAACGCCACCACGAACGCCGCCACCCTCGACCAAGCGCTGGTCGAGCTCAAGGCGCGCCCCTACGACCTGATCGTCACCGACATCCGTCTGGGCGGCAAGCGGGATGGGGGGCTCCAGGTCATGGCTGCTTCCGGCCTGCTCTCCCCGGAGGCGACCGTCATCGTCCTGACCGCCTACCCGGACGAGGACAACCGCTTCGCGTCGCTCCGCTTGGGGGCCACGCACTTCCTCGAGAAGCCGGTGGACCTCCGCACCATCGCCGGGCTCGCCCAGCAGGCCGGCGTCACCACCGCCATGGACGCCCCGGCGACCTGATGACCGGGCCCGGTGTCCCACCGTCGCCCTCGACCGGCGGCAACGGGACGGTAAGGCAGCGGAGGCGCGACACTGCGCCTCCGCTGTCGTTTTACAGGCGGCTTCGTCCTCGCTATGCTAGACGGGCCATGCCCGACTCCCCGGTCCTCCTTCTCCGCGCGCACGCCAAGCACGCCCCGTGGAATGCCCGCGGGCTGGCCGCGCACGTCACCGCGCTCGTGGACGCCGCGGGCATGAAGCCCACCAACGCATCCGCGCGCGCCGCGCCGTCGGCCCGGTCCATCCGCTTCTATGTCGCGCATGGGCTGCTGGAACGGCCCGAAGGGGCCGGCACGGCCGCGACGTATCACTACCGGCACTTCCTGCAGCTGCTGGCGATCAAGATCCGGCAGCGCGAAGGGCAGACGCTGGACGCCATCAAGCGGGAGCTGGCCGGGCTTGCCGGCGATGCGCTCGAACGCAAGGTCGCGCAGGCGCTCGTCCCGGCCCTCGCGCCGAGCGCGCCAGCCCCGGACGACGAGCCGGTGCAGTCGTGGCGGCGCGTCGCCGTCTCCGACGGCATCGAGGTCCACCTCCGAAGCGACGTCGCCGTCGGTGACGACCAGCTCGCCGCGCTGCGCGAAGCCGTGCGGCTGGCCCTGGGCCGCGGAGACGCCGTCCCGTGACGTCGGGCGACGACCGGGCGCCGGTGGTCGTGATCACCGGCGTCGGCCGCGCGGGACAGGTCGGTGAGGCGATCGCCAGCCACTTCGCTGCGCTCGGGTGGCAGCTCGTGCTGCTGGATCGCGACGCCGCCGAACTCGCGGCCCGCGCCGCCGCGCTGGGCGCCGCCGGGGCGTCCGTCACTGCCCTGCCGCTCGATCTTACCGACGGCGACGCCGCCCACGCCGCCGCGGCGCGCGTGCGCGCCGAGCGCGGCCCTGCCGTGCACGCGCTCGTCTGCGCCGCGGGCGGCTTCGCGATGAGCGGGCCGGTGGCGGAGGCCTCGCTCGACGGCTTCCGCACCCAGATGGCGATCTCCCTGCTCACCGCCGCGGTCGCCACGCAGGCCTTCCTCCCGCTGCTGCGTGTCGGTGGTGGCGGCGTGGTGTTCTTTGCGTCGGCCGCCGTGCTCGAGGGAGGGCGCGTCGCGGGCATGAGCGCTTACGCCGCCGCCAAGGCCGGCGTGCTGGCGCTCATGCGGGCGGTCGCGCAGGAGGAAGCCGTCAACGGCGTGCGGGCCAACGCCGTCGCCCCCACCTCCATCCGCACGGCCGCCAACGAAGCCGCCATGGGGGCGGACGGCTCGTACGTCGAGCGCGCAACGGTCGCCCGTGCGGTGCAGTGGCTGGCAACGACGCCGTCGGTCACCGGTCAGGTGCTGCGCCTCGGATGACGGTCCCCGCGCGTCGCCGCGCCACGACGCGGACGATCCTGCTGGATCGGACGCTCGAGACGCTCCCGCTCTTTCGGCTCAGCGACTCGGCCGAGGACGCACCGCTCAACTTCACCCCGGCGCCCGGGGTGCGGTGGCGGGTCCTCCCCGCCGCCGGCGAGCGCCTGCCGGGGACGTTCGACCAGGACGTCTACGTGGAGCTCATGCACCGCTACCACGATGCCGGTGCCCCGCCGGACGGGCTGCTGACGTTCACGCTCCACGACTTCCTGCGCTCGATGGGACGGCGCGCCGACGGTCGCACCTACGAGCTGCTGCGCTCGGCTCTCGGCCGGCTCGAGCGCACGCGCCTCGAATCGTCTGCCGCGGCCTACGATGCCGTCGCGCGCGGCCCGTACGAGGGGTGGTTCACCGTGCTGACCTCGGTGACCATCGACCGGCGACGGACGGCCGACCGGGAGCAGATGTCGCTCTTCCCGAGCATCACCGCCGGCGAGCCCGGGGACGCGCGCGTCACCCTCGCGCCCCTTATCCGCGCCAACCTCGCTGCCGGTCACGTGGCGGTGCTCGCCGCGCTCCCGTACCGCTCGCTCCATTCCCCGGTGGCGCGCCGGCTGTATCGGCTGCTCGAGGCGTGGCGCGCCGAGGGGCGGGCCGGCATCCGGCTGCGGCTCGAGGAGGTCGCCGAGCTGCTGCCCCTGCAGCAGCGCTATCCCTCGCACCTCCAGCGCGTGCTGCAGCCCGCGCACGAGATGCTCGTGACCGCCGGGCTCGCCCGGCGGGCCGTCTTCGTGCAGGACCAGAAGCACTGGTTCGTCGAGTACGAACCCGCGCCGCGCGGAACCCTGTCCGGGAGCAGCGGGTTGGAGTAACGTCCCCAGCCCGCCAATTTCCGGATCCATCATGTCGCGTTCCCGTCGCCTCGCCCTCGTCGGCGCCCTGTGCCTGCCGGTGCTCGCCGGCGCCTTCCTCGTGCAGGATCAGGCGACGACGGCCAGCGCCCGGCTGTTCGACCAGGTCGTCTACTACGTCTCCGAGCGCTACGTCGATTCCGTCCCGGCCAACCAGCTCTACGAGAAGGCCGCCAAGGGGCTCGTCGCGCAGCTCAACGACCCGTACAGCGAGCTGCTGAGCCCGAAGGAGGTGACGGCCTTCACGCGCAACACCGGCGGCCGCTACGCCGGTGTCGGCATGCAGATCGAGGACCACAACGGCCAGATCGTCGTCGCCCGCGTCTTCCCCGGCTCTCCGGCCGAAGGAGGCGGTGTGCAGGAGGGCGACGTCATCCTGTTCGTGGACACGGCCTCGACCCGCGGCTGGAAGCTCCAGCAGGTCTCGAACACCCTGCTCGGCACCCCCGGCACCAAGGTGAAGGTGCGCTTCGGCCGGCCGGGCATCACCGAGCCGATCCCGCTCGAGTTCACGCGCGCGACGATCCGGATTCCGGCGGTGCCCTACACGCTCGCCTTCGAGGGCGGGATCGGGTACATCCCGCTCCAGCAGTTCAACGAGACGTCGGCGCCCGAGGTGACCAAGGCGATCCGCGAGCTGCAGGCGCAGGGGGCGAAGTCGTTCATCCTCGACCTGCGGCGCAACCCGGGCGGGTACCTCGAGCATTCGCTCGACATCGCCAACCTGTTCCTCGCCAAGGGGAGCGAGATCCTCACCGTCCGGGGCCGCCAGAACGAGGTGCAGCGGTCGGTGGCCGACCAGGGGCCGCTCGTCCCGTCGGCCCCGGTCGTCGTGCTCGTGGACCAGTTCTCCGCCTCCGCCTCGGAGATCGTCGCCGGCGCCCTGCAGGACCACGACCGCGCCCTCGTCGTCGGCAACACGACCTTCGGGAAGGGCCTCGTGCAGTCGGTCATGCCGCTCGACGGCGGCTACGCCCTCAAGATGACGACCGCGAAGTGGTACACGCCGAGCGGCCGCTCCATCCAGAAGGACCGCAAGGTCGGGCCCGACGGCCAGTTCGCGGCCGAGGAGCCGGACTCGGTCGTGGAATCCGACTCGGCGCGACGCGCCCGTCCGGTCTTCCGGAGCGATGCCGGCCGCGTGGTGTTCGGGGGCGGCGGCATCACCCCCGACCTCCCCGTGCGGCCGGACACCTTCACCACCGCGGAGCAGGCGCTGGTGCGGGCCATTGCGCCGAAGTCGCAGGAGATCTACGTGAAGCTCTACGACTTCGCCTTCGCCCAGAAGGGCAAGGTGCAGCGGGACTTCACGGTCACCCCCGAGTGGCGCGAGCAGATCTTCCAGGCCATTCTCGGTTCGGGCGCGAAGGTGGATCGCGTGCAGCTCGAGGCCGGTCGGACCTACGTCGACCGGCTGATCGAGAACCGGGTGGCGCGCACCTTGTTCGGCGACGCCGAGGCCAAGCGGCGCGACCTGGACGACGACGCGGCGCTGCGCAAGGCCGTCGACCTGTTGCGCAAGGGACGGTCACAGACCGACCTTTTCGCGATGGCGAAGGCGGCGCCGACGGCCGCCCGCTAGGTCCCTCCCTCCGCATCCCGCATGGTTCGCGTCCGTCACGCGGCCGTCGCCTCGGCGGCGGCCGTGCTGCTTTTCGGCTGCTCCCGCGCGCCGTCGCCGCTCGTCCCGATTCCGGCCACGGCCGTCGTCCAGCGCCCCCCCGAGGCGAGCGAGCGCCACCTCGCCAACCTCCGGCAGCTCACCGACGGCGGTGAGAACGCCGAGGCCTACTGGAGCGCCGACGCCCAGTGGATCACCTGGCAGTCCACCCGGGAGGGCCGTCCCTGCGACCAGCAGTACGTGATGCGCGCCGACGGGTCGGCCCCCCGTCGCGTCTCCGACGGCCGCGGCAAGACGACGTGCGGGTGGATCCTCCCGGGCAACACCCGCGTCTTCTTCGGCTCGTCCACCCATGCCGACAGCGCCTGCCCGACCCGGCCCGATCCGTCCAAGGGCTACGTCTGGCCGCTCGACCGCTTCGACATCTATACTGCCGGCATCGACGGCCGCGACCAGCGGCGGCTCACCGCCTACGGCGTCTACACCGCCGAGGGGGTGCTCTCGCCGGACGGGAAGCGTATCGTCTTCACCTCGCTCAAGGACGGCGACCTCGACATCTACACGATGAACGTGGACGGCACCGACGTGAAGCGCCTGACCTTCACCGAGGGCTACGACGGCGGTCCGTGGTGGTCCCCCGACGGCACGCAGATCGTCTACCGGGCGCACCATCCCAAGGACTCCGTCGAGCTGCGGCAGCACCGCGAGCTCCTCGCGCAGTCGCTCGTGCGGCCGTCGAAGGTCGAGCTCTACGTCATGAACGCCGACGGCTCCAACCAACGGCAGCTCACGAACGTCGGCGGCGCCAACTTCGGCCCGTCGTGGACCCCGGACGGGAAGAAGGTCATCTTCGCGTCCAACCACATGAACCCCCGGTCGCGCAACTTCGAGCTCTTCCTCGTGGACGCGTCGAAGAGCATGGCGACCGCTGCCGACCTCGAGCAGCTCACGTTCCACCCCGAGTTCGACGGCTTCCCGATGTTCTCGCCCGATGGCAGCAAGCTGCTCTGGGCGTCCAACCGCCACGCGAGGAAGCCGGGCGAGACGAATCTCTTCGTCGCCGACTGGATCCCGTAACCCGCCGTTCCCATGGTCATCGTCTCCTATCTCGCGCTCGCCGCCGCGGCCGGCCTCGCGGCCGTCCTCATCCGGGCCATCCGCATCGTCGGTCAGGCGGAGGTCATGGTCATCGAGCGGCTCGGCCGCTTCCACCGCCTCGCCCGCTCGGGGCTCAACATCGTGATCCCCATCATCGAGCGCGCCAAGAGCATCGACGTGCGCTACGTCGAGGAGGACGCCGGCTCCGGCATGAAGCGGCTCGTCTCCGGGAGCACGTCGCGCATCGACCTGCGCGAGCAGGTGCTCAACTTCCCCAAGCAGCCGGTCATCACCAAGGACAACGTCACGATCGACATCGACGCCGTCCTCTATTACCGCGTCAGCGACCCGCAGAAGGCCACCTACGCGATCCAGAACCTGCCGTTCGCGCTCGAGACGCTCACCCGCACCGCGCTCCGCAACATCGTCGGCGAGATGGAGCTCGATCAGTCGCTCGTCTCGCGCGACTTGATCAACAAGCGCATGCGCGACGTCATCGAGGAAGCCGCCATCGGCTGGGGCGTGGACGTGACCCGCGTCGAGCTGCAGAGCATCGAGCCCCCGCGCGACATCCAGCAGAGCATGGAGCTCCAGATGCGCGCCGAACGCGAGCGGCGCGCCTCGGTCACCAATGCCGAGGCCACCAAGCGCGCCCAGATCCTCGAGGCCGAGGGCATTCGGGAGTCGTCGATCCTCAAGGCCCAGGGCGAGCAGGAGGCCAGCGCCCTGCGCGCCGAGGGCGCCGCGCGCGCGCGGCTCGCGATGGCCGAGGCCGAAGCCGAGGCGATCCGCCGCATCGCCGCCGCGCTGCCGCCGGAACAGGTCTCCACCTACCTGCTCGGCCTCAAGTACATGGACGCGCTCCCCACCCTCGCGCAGGGCAAGGGCTCGACCATCTTTCTCCCCGCCGAGGCCAGCGGCGTGCTCGGCGCGCTGGGCGCCCTGCGCAAGGTGCTCGATGCCGGTGCCCCCGCCAGCGAGCCCCCGGCGCCCACCGGCGGCGGCGCCTCGGGACGGCCGACGGGCGGGCTCGGGCTGCCCCCGGGTTCGACGACGAACCGCTGATCGGTCCGTGAATCCCGAGTCCCCGTCCCGGGAGCGCGCCGAACGGCTCGCACGGGCGCATGCCTGTGCGAAGTGCGGCGAGTACTCGTGGAAGCGCCTGCGACTCCGCGCCGCCACGCCCCCGGAGCAGGAGGCGCTGAACGCGGTCTGGCACGCCGAACTCGGGTGCGGCGTCTGCGGGTTGCACCAGGAGATCGTCATCGATCACGAGGGCGACGTCACCCCCGCGTGACCCGCGGCGGGCGGCGCGGCGGGCGGCGGGCGGCGCGGCGGGCGGCGCGGCGGGCGGCACGGCGGGCGTGCGCCACCCGCCCGGCCGCCCCGCCCGCCTAGCTTGTCGTCATGACCGTTCTCGACCTCTCCGCCCTCGCCGTCGGCGATCGCGTCAACCACGAGCTCCTCGTCCGCGAGCGCGCCGAAGCGAAGACCAAGGCCGGCGACCCCTTCTGGATCCTCACGCTCGGCAACGGCACCGGCACCATCGCCACCGCGCCGATCTGGAACGACCAGCGCGCCATGGTCGATGGGGCCGAGGCGGGCGCGTTCGTCCAGGCCATCGGCGACGTCGCCGACTACAAGGGCAAGCGCCAGCTCGCGCTCAAGTCGCTGCGGCTCCTGCCGCCGGGCGGCCACGACCTGTCGCAGTTCCTGCCGGGCGTCTCCGACCAGCGCCGCGAGGCGGCGTGGGCCTGGCTCGACAAGCAGCGGCACGAGCTCCGGTCCGCGCCGCTGCGCCGCGCCGTCGACCTCTTCTTCGCGGACGAAGCCTTCCGCGTCGCCTTCGAGCGCACGCCCGGCTCGACGCGCGGGCATCATGCCTGCACCGGCGGGCTCCTCGTGCACACCGTCGAGGTGGCCACCATCGCGCGCACGACCGCGCAGGTCATGAAGGCCAACGTCGAGCTCGCCGTCGTCGGCGCTCTGGTGCACGACGTCGGGAAGGTCGAGGCGTATGCGGTCGACGCCCGTGGGTTCGGCTTCACGCCCGCGGGCCACGTGGTCGGCCACGTCGTGCTCGGCTCCTGGATGCTCGATCGCCGCCGGCTCGCCGCCGGGGGCGCCGGCCTCACCGACGCGCAGGCGCTCGAACTGCAGCACTTCATCCTCTCGCACCACGGGACGCTCGAGTTCGGCGCGGCGGTACCCCCGATGACCGCCGAGGCGGAGATCGTCCACTGGGCGGACGAGGCGAGCGCAAAGGCGAACGACATGCTCGAGTCGCTCGCCGAGGACGAGCACTTCGCGGGAGACGACCGCTTCAGCAGCAAGCGGCCGTGGCGGCTGGGGAAGAAGATCTGGCGGAGCCCCGGCGACTGGTGACGCCGGCGGCCCGCGCCGCCGCGCCGCCGCGCCGCTAGCCGTCCAGCAGCGCGCCCGTCTGCCGCAGGGCCCGCGGCGTCATGTACGGCCGCAGCAGCGCCGCCATCTGCGCCAGCGCGCCCTTCACGTGGGCCTCGTTCGTCAGCGGATCCATGCCGCGCGATTCCACGAAGTCGATCCAGTAGCGCCCGACGATCCAGGCGTTCGTCGCCAGCGGCACCAACTGGTCGCGCTCGACCTTGAGCAGTCCGGCGTCCGTCATCCCCTGCAGGATGCGGCTGACGAAGGTCACGCCACGGTCGGTGAAGGCGGCGTGGCGTGCGGTGCGCTCGAGGTCCTCCCGCAGCAGGGTCGCGTGGTCGCGGAAGACGAAGCGATAGGTCCAGATCGTCTCGACCGACTTGCGCGTGTACTCCGCGAAGTGCGTCATCGGGGCCGCCGGCCCGGCCGGTCGCGCCAGGACGTCGTCGATCGCCGCTTCCATGCGCGCGAACAGGGCGTTCACCAGGTCGCGCTTCGTGCGGAAGTGGTACCAGAGGTTGCCCTCGGAGATCTCGAGCTCGCGCGCGATCTGCGCCGTCGTCACCCCCGACTCGCCGCGGGCGTTGAACAGCTCCAGGGCCACCCCCAGGATGCGGTCCTTCGTCGTCTCGCGAGGCGTCGTCGTCGCAGCGGGCATGCGGAGGGGCGGACGGGAGCGGGGCGGGCGTTGGCAATCGGTTGCCGACAGCGTAGGGTAGTGTAGGCACCCTAGGGCCGGGAACCCCCGACTCGACGCGAGGAGGCGACATGCAGGTCCGGGACGGGATGGTCGCAGTCGTGACGGGAGCCGCCAGCGGCATCGGCGAGGCCTTGTCACGGCAACTCGCCGCCCGCGGGCTCCGCGTGGCCCTGCTCGACGTCGCTGCCGACCGGCTGGCAGCGCTGAATGCCGAGCTGGCCGCGACCGGTGCCACCGTGCACCCGATCGTCGTCGACGTCCGGGACCGGTCGGCCCTCGAGTCCGCAGCGGCCACGGCCGCGCAACGCCTCGGGCCGGCCCAGCTGCTGATCGCCAACGCGGGCGTGGCCACCCACGGCACCTTCGGCGAGGTGCCCGTGGCGCACTTCGACCAGGTGCTCGAAGTGAACCTGCACGGCGTCATCCACACGGTGCGGGCCTGGTGGCCGCAACTGGTGGCACAGCGGGCTGCGCACCTGGTGACGATCTCCAGCGTGTTCGGGCTGGTGGCCCCCGCCGGCCAGGCCGCGTACGCCGCGGCGAAGTTCGGCGTGCGCGGCTTCACCGAAGCGCTGCGCCACGAAGCCGAGGGCACCGGGCTGCGCGTGAGCGTCGTGCATCCCGGCGGCATCCGGACGCGCATCGCCGAGCACGCGACCTTCGATGCGTCCCGCGTCACCGCCGCCGATCGCGAGGCGGTCCTGGCGCGGTTTCGGCGGCTCGCCCGCACCACGCCGGCAGCAGCGGCCACGCGCATCCTGCAGGGCATCGAGCGCGACGAAGCCCGCATCCTCGTCGGCCGCGACGCCACGCTGCTCGCCTGGCTGCAGCGGATCGCGCCCGTGCACTACTGGCGGACGCTGCGGCGCATCCTGGGCGAGCCCTGACGCGGGATGGTGTCACGTGGCGGGCCGGGCATACGGGGTGTGTTCCGGCTGGCCTGCCGTCGCGGACCACCCTAGCTTGGAGACGATGCAGTCGTTCCGTTGGATGACCGCGCTGGCGTTGTTGGGGGGCTGCGTTCCGTTCGGGAGCGCGGGCCGCCCGGCCGTCGCGAGCGCGAATCGTCCCGATCCGCAGCGGGCCTTCGGCAGCGGCGAGATCACGGGCGTGGTCGTCGATTCGCTCAGCGGTGCCCCGATTCCGAATGTGGTGCTCTTCGCGACCACCGACACCTCCGTGGGCGCACCCATCACCCCTTGGCGTGCCTCGACCGATGCGCAGGGGCGCTTCGTGATGACGGACGTGCCCTCCGGCTGGCGCGTCATCGAGGCGCGTGCGATCGGGTACGCGCGCCATCGTCGCACGATGCGCGTGCGGCGCGGTGCGGCGGACACGGTGTGGATCTCCATGCGCACCGGGTCGGCGCTGTTGGCACAGCAGCGCGAGGAGCTGGCGATGCCCACGTCTGTCACGCCGTGCCGCCCGGCGGACGTGAGCTCGTCGTGGCTCGGCAACGCGCTGGTCGAGGCGATCTCCGCGGACGCCGACCTCTCACCGAAGGTGCGGGCCGACGCCGTGCGACTGGTGACGAGGCCGGCACAGTGCCGTCGGGCCATCGCGGCCTGGCGCGAACGGGCCGGAACCGCGTTGCATGTCCCGCAGGTCTACCTGTTCGAGCTCGGGGAGCTGGGCTTTGCGCTGTACGACCCGGTCGAGAGTCTGGGAGACACGGTCGTCGTCGTTCCGGTGCTTGATAGGTCGTTGCGCCTGAGGAAGGTCTTGGCCCTCTAGGTCCGACACATTGTAGGGACAACCCCTACGCTCGTGTAGGACTAACTTAGCAAGTCTTTGAATCACTTTGACTTGCGAAACAGGCCTCCTATATTCCCGATTATCGGCGACCCGGCATCAGGTGCCGGTAACCTCGGGAGGCGAGATGCGAAAGCCACGGCCGGCCGCGTACAACCCTGCGCAGGCCCTGCACCTGATCTCGAGCGACCGCTCCGGCGCGCCGCTCTCCTGTCCGACATGCTCGGGGCAGATCGTTCGCGACCCCGCTTCCGTCCCGCCGCCGCCGCGCGCGCAGGTGACGCTCAAGTGCAAGGGGTGCGGTCGAACGGCCCGCTACATCTCGGGCGCCGCCTGAACGGTTCTGATCGGCCAGCCGAGCGTCGCTGGCCGGGTCTGGGAGCCCGTACCGGGGCCTCTGTCAGACTTTCTCTGACAGGCGCTTTCCTTTTTCGACATTAGGTTCGCAGCGAGGAGGATGCTGCGGATCGACCGGACATCGTCGTCAGGTCCATCGCTCAGCATTCAGTATCCAGCATGGGCCGCGCAAGCGGTCGCGAGGGAAGCTGCAATGGCACGGATCAGCGGGACGGTAAAGTGGTTCAACGACGCGAAGGGCTTTGGCTTCATCCAGCGTGAGGGCGGCGCCGACGTGTTCGTGCACTTCAGCGCCATCCAGGGCAACGGCTTCAAGACGCTTGCCGAGGGCGACAAGGTCGAGTTCGAGATCGTCCAGGGGCAGAAGGGGCCACAGGCCGCCGACGTGGTGAAGCAGGGCTGACCGCCCCGCGCATCCGACGCGCGAACGCCCCGGCCGATCGGCCGGGGCGTTCGTCTTTGGTGCCGGGCGCGGGCCGTCGCGCGCTATGGCTGGATCGGCGGGAGCGGGCGCGGAATGCCGCTCCCGACGCGCACCCCCGGCGCCACCGTCGCCGGCAGCACGCCGGTGATCGGCAACTCGCCCAGGAGCCCCTTCGCGGCCGCCCGCTGACTCATGGGCCACGCGCTCCACGCCAGCAGGTAGGCCGGCACCTCGGGGATGTCGCTCAGCAGGTACGGACTGCCGAAGGCGAGGACGATCGGCTGCTTCCCCTTGGCGAGCAGCGCACGCACGAGATCCACCACCCCGCGCGGCGCGGCGGCCGTGGCGGTGACGCTCGAGATGTTCACGTATGAGCTGACGATCACCACGTCGGCCGAGTCGGCGGCGCGCAACACCGTCGCCGCGCCGCCCGCGATCGCCCCGCCCGCCGCCGCCTGGTACTGCGCCGGCCCGCCCGCCGCCGCCCCCACCGTGGCCTCGGCGCCGCCGAGTTCCGGCTGCACCAGTTCGGTGCGGAGCCGCGGAAAGCGCCGCTGCAGCTCCTGGTTGAAGGCCTGGCCGGCACCCAGGTCGTTGCGCGGCGCGATCGTCACGCTCAGCACCCGCGTGGTACGCGGGAGGGTCGCGGCCAGCGGGACCTGCCCCAGCGAGTCCTTCGCGAGCGTGAGTGCCCGCTCGGCGGCGCGCCGCGCGAGGGCGAGATGCGCAGTGTCGCCGACGACGTCCCGGACGCGTTCGAGGTCCACGGTCCGCTGCCGCGGCAGCCCGGCCCGCACCTTCTCCATGAGCACGCGTCGTACGCTGGCGTCGAGCCGCGCCATCGCGACGCGCCCACCCTGCACCGCCGCCGTCACCGCCGAGATGCAGCCCGGCAGGTCGCTTGGCATCAGCAGGATGTCCGCCCCCGCCTCGAAGGCGCGCACGCACACCTCCGCCATGCCGAGCGTGCCCATCACGCCGTTCATGTCGAGGGCGTCGGTCACCACGAAGCCGCCGAAGCCGAGCGACCCGCGCAGCAGGTCGGTCATGATCGGCTTCGAGAGCGTCGCGGCGATGCCGCTCGCGTCGAGCGCGTCGAGCCGCCCGTGGAAGGTCATCACGCCGCGCATGCCGGCGGCGATGGCGACGCGATACGGCGCCAATTCCACCGAGTCGAGCCGCGCGCGCGGCGCGTCCACGCGCGAGAGCTCGAGGTGCGAGTTCTGCTCGGTGTCGCCGTGCCCGGGGAAGTGCTTCCCCGTCGCGGCCATGCCCGCGTCCTGCAGGCCGCGGATGAACGCCGCCCCCATCGCGCCCACGAGTGCCGGCGTCTCGCCGAAGGCGCGCGCGCCGATCACCGGGTTGCGCGGGTTGTTGTTGACGTCGAGCACCGGGGCGAACGCTACGTGCGCCCCCACCGCGCGGCCCTCGCGGGCCGTCACCCGACCCATGGCCGCCGCGGCCGCGGTGTCACCGGTCGCGCCGATCCCCATCGGCGGCGGGAACATCGTCGAGCCGCCGAGGTCGAGGCCGTTGGGCGTCGCGTAACCGCCGCGAAAGCGGAACGCCGCACCCGTCTCGAGGTCGGCGCCCACGAGCAGCGGCACCGCCGCCTCGCGTTGCAACGCGTTGAGCTTCGCCGCCACCTCGACCGGCGAGCCGATCGAGATGATCACCCCGCCCACCTGCTCGTCACGTACGAAGCCGACGATGCGCTGGAACCCCGGGTTCGACTGCGCCTGGAAGTCGCCCAGCACCCACGGCCAGACGAGCTGGGCCACCTTCTGCCGGGTCGTCAGCGACGCCAGCACCGAGTCGGCCCAGCGCGGCGACGTGGCCGGAGCGGACACCGGCGACGGTCCGGGCGCGGGGGCGCGCGGCGGCGATCCCGGCACGAGCCCGCCGCACGCGCCGACGGCCAGTGACAGCGCCAGGGGCCGGGCGCGGGCGGCGAGCCGCGTCACCACGCGATCGTGCCCTGCTTCGTCGTGTCCACGGCGTCGCCGCCGCCGCTCTTGAAGAGGAACGCGCTCATGTTCTGCGTGAGGAACTTCCGCGCCTGAGGGTCCATCACGTTCAGGCCGTAGTGGTTGATCAGCATGGTCTGCTGCTTCTTCCAGTCCTCCCAGCAGGGCTGGCAGGTCTCGGCGACGATGCGGGCCCCGATGGGCCCGGGAAACGGCGACTTGTCGAAGCCCGCGCGTGTCTGGCCGCAGCGGGTGCAGGTGATGTCGGGCATGGTCCCTCGGGCATGCGTGAGCGGCGAAAGCTAATCGCGCCGGTCCGGACCGGACCGGCGCGACCGCGCCACCGCCGGAGACCGCGCGCCGCCCGTCAGCCGGTATGCGCGTAGCTGTAGCCGTATTCCTGCGCCCGCTGCACCGCCGTGATTCCCGAGGGCATGACGTGGCTGTTCGCCGGCAGGCCCGCCTCAAGGTCGGCGGCGGCGGTCTTCGGGTCGCCACCAGACCCCGCAGCCTGTCCGGCGAGGCGCGTCATCGCCGCACCGCAGATCGCGAAGTGCAGCCCGCGCTTCGCGAGCGCATCCCACGTGAAGGGCTCGGGCGCGCCCCCGGTCGTGCCGACGCGCAGGATGCTCTTCTGCGCCTGCCCGTCGCCAAGCGGATTGTCGAAGGGCTTGGGGACCAGCGTCGGATACTTCTCCCAGAGCGCCTGCGTCAGGGCCATCACCGTTGCCTGATGCCGCAGGGTGATGACCACCGCGTGGTCGCCGTCCTTGAGGCCATACGGGGCACCGCTGGTGCGAAGGAAGTTCCACCCGAACATCGCCGCCTCGACGGCGCCGAACGGCGTGACGGCGTCGAGAATGAGCCGGTGCACGCCGGGCAGCTGGTCGAGCCACTGGTCCTGGGCGTGGCGCGGCCCGCCGCGCGGCGGCTGGCCCTGCGCCCGGTCGGTGACCGGCAGCCCGGCGCTCAGCCCGAGTCCGCCGAGAAGGGCCGTCAGGCGGCCGAAGAACGAACGACGCTCGAGCACCGGGAAGGACATCGCGACGACTCCGCGCAGCTAGGGTCGTCGCAAGATACCGTCGGCAGGACCCGTTGCGAGGGAGGCCGTCGCCAGTCCGCCGGACACCTGCACCGTCCGGACGACGGCTTCGAAGGCGGGCGGCTGCCGCTGCGGACCGTCGAGCAGCACGACGACCTCGTGGTAGCCGCGCGCAAGCCGCTCGGCGATGACGATGTCGCCCCCCGGCGACGGGGCCAGCGCGACCCCGGCATGTTGCACCGTCCACTCGGGCAGCAAGCCGCGCAGGCGCAGCTCGTGGCGGTCGTTGGCGCCGGTGCGCAGCACCGCTCGCCAGCGGCGACGCCCGCGCGACGCGACGTCCCCGTCGGGCGCCGTGAGGGCGCTCACGACCGCCACCGCCGGTACGCTCGCCTGCACCGTCGTGGGCAACGAGACGCGACCGGCGGTGCCCGCCTGAGCGGACGCGACGGTCGAGCACGCGGCCCCCACGAGGAGCCAGGTGAGGTGGCGACACATGCCGACAAGGATCGGCCGGTCAGGGAAGAAACTTGCGTGACCGCAACCGACGCGGACGTCCCGGGGGCGCCGGAGGCCGGCAGTGCGCCGGCGGAAGCCGGGCGGGACGCTAGGGCGACGTCAGCGTGATGACGACCGGGATCGTGTAGGTCCCCGGGGTGTCGAGCGTCCAGCTCAGCAGCAGGCGGAAGAACAACTGCACGGTGACCGGGGCCAGCGCTGCCGTCGGGCGCGTGCGGACGGTCCGGTTCGTGGTGGCCATCGCCCAGTTGTTCGGGAACGCCGCCGTGGTGTCCACGCGGAGGTCGGCCACCGGCTTCGCGGCCCGCGGCGCGTCCGGGCCCGGGATGCCGCCGGTGGCGGTGAAGGTGGCGGCCGTCGAGCGCACCAGCACCGAGTGTCCGGCGTTCGACTGCATCGAGAGCAGCGGCCCCGTCGTCTGCACGAATCCGGCGTCGTAGTTCGCCGCCGTCGGCGTCGTGAGGGGCGTCGTGGGCTGCGAGGTCGTCATCCGCACCACGCGCGGGATCGTCGCGGTGGCGTTGCCCGAGGTATTGCACGTGCCGCTTCCGGTGATCGCGGTGATTGTCGCGGCCGTCCCGCTCACCGTACACGTCTGCGCGGCCAGCCGCCGGGCGCTCCCGGCGCACATGACGGCGACGCCGGCGACGCCAGCGACGATCGCGCCGCGGCGAACCAGCACGGTCGCGCGCGTCCGTCGCGCCGATCCGGCGCTCACGGCGCTCACGGCGCTCACGGCGCGCTCCGCCGCAGGACGAAGGTCCCCTGCGCCCCACCGACCCCGTCGCTCGTGGCGAACCATGAGCCGAACATCGAATCGCGCGTCACCGTCCCCAAGTGCCGCCGCGTCGAGAGCAGCAGCACGAGATCGAAGTCCACCGTCTCGGCGCTCGCCACGCGGCCGGCCACCGTCCCGCGCACCGGGGCGCCGGGCACGCCGGTGCTCAGGTCGGTCGTCACCACGTCCGCCAGCCCGGCGATCGCGCACGAGGGTCCGTCGTCAATGCGCACCGCGCCGCTCAGGCGCTGCCGCACCGGGCTGATCGCCTCGGCGACGTACGACCACGTCCCGCGCAGGTCGAGCTCGGCCACGCAGGGTGCGGCGGCCTCCGCGCACCCGCCAAGGGCCGCAGCCAGGGCGACCATCGCCACGCGTGCGTCGCGTATGGTCGTCACGGCTGCCGCCCCCGCTGCGCCTCGGCACCGCTCCGCGGGACCGGCACGACGGGAGGCGATGACGGCTCGCCCGTCGGCGCCAGCGGCAACAGGCGCACCGGACGGGGGCCCACCCGCAGCGTGAGCGGCGCCGGCATCGTCCGCCCGTCGAGCCGCACCACCGGCGCGGGGCCGCGCAGGATCACCGGTTCGGGCAGGCGCTCGCTCCCGATCGCCAGCGTGTACGTGCCCGGAGGGAGGTCGGTGAAGGTCCATCGCTGCCCACCGCGCGGCACGGCCAGCCAGGCCCGGCCTTCGGCATCCGTGGCGTACACATCGAGATCATCGACGTCCCGGACACGATCGAAGCCCTCGTCCGCGGCCACGACCTCCACCAGCACCTCGAGGCCCGCGCCCGGCACCACGGCCACCGCCCGCACGTGGCCCGTCGCGGCGTCGCGCGTGATCGCACCGACCGACCAGCCCGGGGGGAGCGAGCGATCGTCGAGCGCCACGTCGCGCGCCGAGGCCGCGCCGGGGCGGAAGCGCCCTTCGGCGTCCGCCACGACCCGGCGCGCCCCCGCGCGCACGACCGCGCCGGCGAGGCCTGCTTCGCCCGGGTCGCGGCGGCCGTTCGCGTTGGCGTCGACGTACACGGCACTGCGCGGTTGCATGATCGTCGGCATGGGGACGCCGAAGGATCGCTCGAGCCGAAGCGCCCCCACCACCGTGCCGCCGCCGAAGACCGCGAGCAGTGGGTTCCGCTCGATCGCCGCCTGCAGTCGGAAGCCGCCCGCCAGCCACATGCGCGCATCGGCACGCGCGATGAGGCCCCCCGTGGACTGCCCCACCACCAGCCGCTGCACGTCGAGTCCGACGCGCAGGCTCGGCCATGCCGCCACCGGCTGCAGGTCGCGCACGCGCACCCCGACGGCGCTTTGCGACGGCGGTAATCCGGAGCCCACCCCGGAACGCTCGACCAGCAGCGTCGCCTCGGCGGTGCCCCAATCGGCGTCCTTGCCGAGTGCGGCGCGCAGCTGGCCGCGCGGGGCCTCGGTCTCGAAGCGTGTGCCGTCGCCCAGTATGGTGGCGCGGCGGATGCGCGAGCCAAGGGCCTGGGACGTGAATGACAACCCGCTGGCGAACTGGTGCTGCACATCGAGCCCGAGCTGCACGTCGCGATCTTCGAAGCCGAGCGTCGGGCCGCGGGCCGCGAATCCCGTCGTGCGGAGGTCCATGCCGAGCCACGTCCGGTCCCCAAGGCGGGCGCGCGGCGTCAGCTGCGCCCCGGCGTTGCGGAGGCTGCCGCCCGACGGGCCGTCGTCGCGCACGCGAAACCCGCCGATGGCGAGTTCGAATCCCGACGCGAAACGCCGGCTCACCGAGGCGCTCACGTCTTCGCTCGCGCGCGCGAAGGCCGCCGTGCCACCCGGGGCGCGGCCAGCGCGCAGGAAGACGTCGGTGCCCGCGTGTCCGCCCCGCCATTCGACCGACGCACCGACCCCGCTGCCAAGACGATGCCGACGATGGCCGACCTCCGTCTCGAGCGTCCCGCCGAAGCGCGTCGGCATCTCGACGCCGAGCGACGTCGCCACCAGCTGCCGCCCCGTCGGGCCGGCCTCGTCGAGGTCCGCGTGTGCCAGCGACCAGCGTCGGCCACCGACCGGCAAGGCCACGCGCGCCGCGTACAGGCCGCCACCTGGGGCTCCCGCCGCCCCGGTCCAGGGGCGCGCGGCGACGGCGCTCACCTGCG
>Ga0068872_10000177_pt1 | contig 54337 bp, 50 predicted proteins | sample NOAtaG_7_FD_66441 | JGI IMG/M metagenome (GOLD analysis project Ga0068872, IMG submission 66441) | Freshwater lake microbial communities from Lake Erie, under a cyanobacterial bloom - NOAA_Erie_Diel1S_2200h metaG | ecosystem: Environmental > Aquatic > Freshwater > Lake | place: USA: Ohio, Lake...
GCTCATGTTGATGGCCGGGCGGCGGCCGCGTCCCCAGCCCTCGTCGGGCGCGTCCTCGCAGGCGTGGTCCTTCACGCAGGCGGCCCACTCGTCCCAGGTCACCTCGAAGCGCCCCAGGGCGAAGGGCTTGGCGATGGTGACCTCGTGCACCGGCCCCTCGTCATCGTCGCGCCCCTTTTCATCCTCGGGCGAGCCCATGGCAAAGCGCCCGGCGGGGATCACCACCATCTCGGGGCAGGCCGGGCAGTCGCGGAACACCGAACCGGGTGTCCCCTCGGCCGCCGCGGAGGGCGCAAAGGCGGGGGCGAGGCCCGCGAGCAGAATGGGCACGGCAAAGCGGCGAAGGGGCATGGGATCTCCTCTGTGGGGTGTGGGGTTTGCGGCCGTCTGAAGCGGCATGCCGGGAAGATGCCCGAAACAGCGCGCCCTGTCGCGTTGCGCTGCGCCATTGCCCCTCGCCGCCCTGGCCTGCTTGGCCCGCGGCCGTTGCCGGCTGGCCCTAGGGCGATGCCAGGGCCTCCGTCAGTGCCCTGCGCAGCCGCCGGCAGGCGGTGCTTTCGGTGGCGGCGATGATGGGGATTGGAAGCCCGAAGGCGGGTACCAGCACGGCACCCGTGGTTTCGGAAACCACATCCACGTCCTTGCCGTCGAAGACGTCCCGCAGCAGATTGACGCGGAACGCGGTGTTTCGCTCACCCCAGGCGAAGCCTACGCAACCGCCGCCGCCATACCCGGCGCCGCACAGAATGCCGCCGCGGGAGATGTCGGTGTCGGTGGCGCCCGTGAAGACCAGCATGTGGCGGATGCCAAGGGCGCGGGCGTGAGTCTGTATCGCCGGAGACTTGAACCAGCGGTGCAGCGAGTCCGCGGTTCGGGGCCCCGTGGATGGTTCGAGCCACGGGTAGAAGTCCAGTCGCACCACCGAGGCTGGAAGCAGTTCCAGATGCTGGCCCAGTTGCCCCAGGGTGCGTCCAAGGCATTGCAGCGGCCGGCTGGCATCGGTGTGCAGCCAGCGGTCCAGGTCGGGCAGCACCAGGATGCGCTGCGGCGCCGTGGATGCGGGGGCAGTAGCGCGCAGGGCGGGTTCCAGGCGCCCCGTGGCGCCTTGGGCGTCCAGCCAGGCGCGCACGGTGGGCCGGGCATCGAACCGCACCATCATCTCGGCTATCAGGTTGCGCATCATGTAGGCGAAACCGGTGCCCTGCGATTGGATCAGGGAAACCGTACTGCTGTCCTGCGCGTCCCATAGCATTTCAGCACTGCGCAGGGACCACTCGTCCATCGTTTCTCCCTGGGCGTTGGCGAGCCGGAGGTGGTAGCGCAAGCCCGCGTTGTCCAAGGCTCCGGGATCCGCGGAGTTGTACAGGAAGGGGTCGTACTGGACGGCTTCAAGCGATAGAGCGCCGGAGAGGCCCGGGCGCATGGTCCCGGGACGGGGCGGTTCTTCGAGACTGACGACGCGGTCGAACATTTGACGAACCGCCCATTCGAAATCGTGGGCCATGACGGGCCCGGCGGGCAGGCGCCACAGGCCCGCTTTGGCCTCGAAGCCACGCGCCTGCGGTGCCACGTAGACTCCCACCGTGAGCGGCCAGGAGGACACCATCGCCTGGCTCCGCGAAGAGGGAAGCAGGTCGTGCTTGATGTGCAGGGTGTTGGTGCAGCCCGCGAGCACCAGCAGGGTCATGCCCAGCCAGGCCAGGGCCGCGCCGGCCCGCCGGCGCGCCGCCTCCGTCGGGCAGTTTTCGGGTTGGCGACGAAGGCGCATGGGGGCACTTGTTCGTTGTGGTGGCCAGTACGGGGAAATCTGCTAGAAACCCCGGGTGTTGTCCCGACGCATTGGCCCGTGGCCGGCGCGCGACGCACGCCAGCGCGTCTCCCCGCATTTCGCACCGGCCTCTTCCCGTGAGAGCATGCGCCCATGAACCGGTCCATGAAGCTCCCCGCGCAATCCCGCCCGCTGCCCCCCGCCGTGCCCGGCGAACGCATCGTCCTGAGCGGCGCCGCCGGACCCGTCACGCTCTACGCGGCCGGGCCAGCCCAGCCGGACGTGCCGCCCCTGCTGCTGATCCACAGCGTCAACGCCGCCGGCTCGGCCTACGAGATCCGCCCGGTGTTCGAGCATTTCGCCGCGCGCCGGGCGGTGTACGCGCCCGACCTTCCCGGCTTCGGCCTGTCCGACCGCTCCGACCGCCCCTACACGCCGCGGCTCATGACCGACGCCATTCACGACGCCCTGGATGCCATCGCGGCGCGCCACGGAACCGTGCCGGTGGATGTGCTCGGCGTGTCGCTGGGCTGCGAGTTCGTGGCGCGCGCGGCGGTGGAGCGCCCGGAGCGCTTCCGCACCGTGGCGCTGGCCTCGCCCACCTCCTTCGGCCGCAGCGCGCCGCGCCGCGGGCCGCCTGGTTCTCACCTGGGCATGCCCTGGCTGCACAAGGTGTTCACCCTGCCGCTGTGGTCTGGTCCGCTGTTTCGCGCGCTCACCCACCCGAAGTCGATCCGCTTCTTCCTGCGCAAGACCTTCGGCGCGAGCACCATCGACGAGGACCTGTGGGCCTACGACTGTCTCGCCACGCGCCAGCCAGGGGCGGAGCACGCGCCGTTCTTCTTCGTGTCGGGCTTTCTGTTCTCGCGCGATGCCAACGCGCTGTACGAATCGCTGCGGCTGCCAGTGTGGATGAGCCACGGCACCGTGGGCGATTTCACCGACTACGGCTGGAAGGGGCAGCTAGCCGGCCGCCCCAACTGGCGCTTCGCGGTCTACGAGGGCTGCGGCGCGCTGCCTTTCTTCCAGCGCCCGGCTGACTTCGCGCGCGACTACGAGGCCTTTCTCTGCGCCGCATCCTGAGGCGGCTCACCCCGTGCGCCGCCCGCGCAACCACTCCAGCGCCAGCATCAGTCCGGTGGTGAACACGATCAGCAGCGTGGCCACGGCGGCGATGGCCGGGGTAATGTTTTCGCGGATGCCGGTGAACATCTGGCGCGGCAGCGTGGCCTGGGAGGGCCCCGCCAGGAACAGTGTCACCACCACCTCGTCAAAGGAAGTGGCGAAGGCCAGCAGCGCGCCAGCCGCCACGCCCGGCGCGATCAGCGGCAGCGTGACGCGCGCGAAGGTGGCGAGCGGCGGGGCGCCCAGCCCCAGGCTGGCGCGCACCAGGTTGGTGTCGAAGCCCTGCAGCGTGGCCGACACCGTGGTGAGCACGAAGGGCGTGCCCAGCGCCGCGTGCACCAGGATGAGCGCGGCGTAGCTGTCCGCCAGCCCGGCGCGGGCGAAGAACAGGTAGGTGCCCGTGGCTACCACCACGATGGGCACCACCATGGGCGCAATCAGCAGGCTCATGAGCATCCCCTTGCCGGGGAAGCGCGCCCGCGCCAGGCCCGTGGCGGCCAGCGTGCCCAGCACCGTGGCGAGCAGGGTTGCGGCGGGCGCCACGATGAAGCTGTTGCGAAACGCCCGCGCCCACTCGGCCGACTCGAACACCTCGCCGTACCAGCGCAGCGACCAACCCGGCACCGGATAGGCGAGAAAGCTGCTGGAGGAGAACGACAGCGGCACGATCACCACCACGGGTGCCAGCAGGAAGGCGATCACCGCCAGGCACAGCGCCTTCCACGCCAGCAGCCCGGCGCGCTCGGCCGTGCCCAGGTGCGGCGCGCGGCTCACGGCGCCAGCTCCGCGCGCCCGAGGCGACGGTACAGGCCGTAGAGCACCAGCGTCACCGCCAGCAGCACCGTGCCCAGGGCGCAGGCCATGCCCCAGTTGAGATTCACGTTGGCGTACTGCGCTACGCTGTAGCTCAGCATCTGATCGCTCGGCCCGCCCACCAGCGCGGGTGTCACGTAGTAGCCCAGCGCCAGGATGAACACCAGCAGGCAGCCCGTGCCGATGCCGGGCCAGGTCAGCGGCACAACCGTGCGCCGGAAGGCCTGCAACGGATGGCTGCCCAGGGACACGGCTGCTCGCAGGTAGTCGGGCGGCACCGCCCGCATGACGCTGTACAGAGGCAGGATCATGAAGGGCAGCAGGATGTGCACCATGGCCACGATCACGCCGGTGCGGTTGAACAGCAGCGCCAGCGGCGCCTCCACCAGCCCCGCGGCCAGCAGGCCCTGGTTCACCAGGCCGCCCGACTGCAGCAGCACGATCCATCCCGCCACCCGCACCAGGATGGACGTCCAGAAGGGCACCAGCACGAGGATCAGCACGCGGCTGGCGGTGCGCGCCGGCAGCGTGGCAAGCCACCAGGCCAGCGGGTAGCCCAGCAGCAGACAGCCGAGCGTCACGGCGGCCGCGATCCCCAGGGTGCGCCACAGGATGGCGCGGAACACGGTCTGCTCCGGCGGCATGGCGGCGATGGCGCCGCCCGCGTCGCGCCGCAGGTCCACCGCGGCTAGCAGGTAGTCGGGCGTCCAGCGCGCGCCGTTTCGGGCGATCACCTCCCAGAAGCGCGGCTCGCCCCAGCGCGGGTCGATGGCGAGCAGCGGGGCCCGGGCACCCGCCGCGGGGGGCGCAGCCTGCACGGCGGCATTGCCCTCGCTGGCGGGTGCCCTGAGCGCGCGCCAGGTGGCCATCACCAGCGAGCGGGCGCCGCTCGCGTCGCTGTTGAGCCGCCGGGCCAGGGCGCCGGCCTCGGCCTGGTCATCGATGGCGCTTAGATCGCCCGCCAGCGCCGCGAAGGCCGGCTCGGGCGGCGCGGCCTCGCCGCGCCAGCCGCGCAGCGCTTCCACGGTGCGGGGCAGGGCGCGGGCCACTTCCGGATTGTCCACGGCGCGCACCAGCAGCGCCCCGATGGGCACCAGGAAGGTGAGCAGCAGGAACAGTGCCAGCGGCGCGGCCAGCGCCAGCGCGCGCAGCGTGCGGGCGCGGGACTCGCGCCGCAGGGCCTCGCGCAGGGCGCCCGCTTCCAAGGCGGCCGGCCCGCGCGCCTACTGGGCCGCCCAGGCCGCGAAGCGCTTTTCCAGCGCCTCGCCCTGGTCGGACCAGAACCGGAAATCGAACTTGAGCGCGTCCTTCACGTTGGCCGGCGCGGTGGGCAGCTGGGCCAGCACTTTCGGGTCGAGCCCGTTGAAGGCCTTCAGGTGCGTGGGGCCGTAGCTGATCAGTCGCGCGAACTCCGCCTGCCGCTGCGGCGTGATCGCCTGCGCGATGAAGCGCAGCGCCAGGTCGCGGTTGGGCGAGCCCTTCGGGATCGACCAGAAGTCCAGGTCGTAGATGCTGCCCGTCCACACCAGCCGCAGGTCGCGGCCCTCGCGACGCGCGGTCTCGATGCGGCCGTTGTAGGCGCTCGCCATGACCACGTCGCCGGCCACCAGGAACTGGGGCGCCTGGGCGCCGGTTTCCCACCACTGCAGGTGCGGCTTCAGTTCGCCGAGCTTGCGGAACGCGCGCTCTGTGCCCTCCGGCGTGGCCAGCACGCGGTACACCTCGGCGGGCTTCACGCCATCGGCCATGAGCGCGAACTCAAGGTTGAAGCGCGCCGCCTTGCGCAGCGCGCGCTTGCCCGGAAAGCGCTTGACGTCCCAGAAATCGGCCCAGCCCCGCGGCGGCTCCTTGAGCCTGCCCGCATCGTAGGCGAGCGCCGAGGACCACACGAAGACGCCCACGCCGCACTCGTGCACGGCGGCGGGCAGGAAGTCCGCCTTGCCCCCCAGCCGGGACCAGTCGAGCCGCTCGTACAGGCCCTCGTCGCAGCCGCGGTCCAGATCGGCGGACTCGGCCTCCACCACGTCCCAGGTGACCTTGCGCGCCTCCACCATGGCCTTGATCTTCGCCTGCTCGCCGTTGTATTCCACCGGCACCACCTTCGCGCCGGCGGACTTCTCGAAGGGCTCGTAGAAGGCCTTCTTCTGCGCCGCGCCGTTGGCGCCGCCGAAGTTCACCACGGTGAGCTGCTGGGCTACCGCGGGCACAGCGCCCAGGACCAGCAACAGGGCAGGGATCAGGCGCGGGGCTCGCTTCATGGGCTTCTCCTGTGGAATGCGGGTCGGGTGTCAGGCGTACAGGCGCAGGTGTCGGGCGGGCAGCTCCAGCCGCACGGGGGTGCCGTGCGGCGGCGCCGGCAGCGCCGCCAGCGGCAGGGGCACGCCGATGGGTTCCTGGCCGGGCAGCGCGCAGCGTAGACGCACGTGATCGCCGAGGTAGGTTGCGTCCAGCGCCGTGGCCGCCACGGTGTTGGCCGCCGCCGCGCCCGGTGCCAGCAGGCCGATGCGCTCGGGCCGGATGCAGGCCAGCACCGGCGTTCCGGCCGCGGCCGCCTGCACATTCACGCCCTCGAGAACACCGCCGCCGGGCAGCGCCACGCGGGCCGGCTCGCCGCTATCGGCCAGGGTTCCGGCAAGTGTCACCGCATCGCCCACGAAGCCCGCCACGAAGCGGTTGGCGGGCTGCTCGTAGAGCGCCTCGGGCGTGTCCACCTGCTGCAGTTCGCCGCCGGCAAACACGGCCACCCGGTCGGACAGGGTGAGCGCCTCGCCCTGGTCGTGGGTGACGTAGAGGAAGGTGGTGCCCAGGCGGCGGTGAAGCTCCCTCAGCTCCACCTGCATGTGCTCGCGCAGTTGCTTGTCCAGGGCGCCCAGCGGCTCGTCCATGAGTACCAGCGGCGGCTCGAACACCAGCGCCCGGGCGAGCGCCACGCGCTGGCGCTGGCCGCCCGAGAGCTGGTCGGGGCGCCGCGACGAGAGGCCCTCCAGCCTGACCATGGCGAGCGCCTGCGCGGCGCGCCGCTCGCGCTCGGCCCGGGGCACGCCGCGCACCTCCAGCGGGTAGCACACGTTCCCGCCCACCGTGAGGTGGGGGAACAGGGCGTAGTTCTGGAACACCATGCCGAAGTTGCGCCGGTGCGGCGGCGTGCCCGTGATGGGACGCCCCTCGAACAGGATCTCGCCGCTGCCAGGCGTCTCGAACCCTGCCAGCATCATGAGCGTGGTGGTCTTTCCGGAACCCGACGGGCCCAGCAGGGTGAGGAATTCCCCGCGGCGCACATGGAGATCGAGGCCGCGCACGGCGAAGGACGTGCCGTCGTAGCTTTTGTGGACCCTGGAGAAGACCACCAGGGCATCGGTGCTGCGGGCAGGGCTGGTCATGGCGCTCGCGGGGTGGGACTTCCAACGCTTCCTTGGCGGTTGGCCGAATCTATCACCCCGGTGCGGAAAGGCCATGGTGCGGTGCATCGTGGCCGCGCTTCCCTTGGCGGCCGGTTTCCAGTGGCCGCCGCTTGCTGCGCCGCACCGGCAGCGGGAGAGAATCGTCACGCGATGTTGTCGGACAATTTCGTCAAACGACGATTGACTGCGCCGCGTTCCGCGGGCCATATTCGGCCCTCGCTGCACCCGCTCCCGCAGCGCCTGAGGCGAGCGCGTCGCGGCAAGACCGAACCCCTGATCCCCTGGAGGAGACGCCGTGAGCTCGTTTTTCTGGGACCACAACAAGTACGGCGAGGCCGAGGCCACCAATATCACCAGGCTCTACCACACCGCCATCCGCAAGCTGGTACGCGAGAAGCTCATCGCCGCGGGCGGCAACTGGAACAGCTTCGTGTTCGACAAGTCGTACGACCTCATCACCGAGGAGGACATGCGCAGGGTGGAGGCCGAAGTGCTGGCCACCGGCTACCGATTCGACGTCTCGGCCGTGATCTCCGCCAAGGAGGAGCCGGAGAAGTACAAGCCGCTCGCTGGCCAGGATCAGAAGGAAGCCACCGCGGAGATCAAGGACGGGCGGCAGCTCGTCGGCCACGGCGACAACGTGGTCACCTACCCATCCAACGTCTCGGGCACGGCGCTCTACATCCACACCACCGAGGAGGTCATGGAGCTGCTCATGAACGGCGTGCCCCCCGAAACGGTGGCCGTCATCGACGACTCCGGCGGCACGCTCACCGCGCCCATCCTGGAGCACTTCAAGGCCATTGTGTGCATGGGGGGGTCCGTGCGCTCGCACCTGGGAATCCTGTCCCGCGAACACGGCATCCCCTGCCTCATGAACGCCAAGGTCGCGGGCATCAGAAACGGCGACCGGATCGAACTCAACGTCACCGCCCCCGCCAAGACCGCCCAGGACTACCAGAAGGGCGTCGAGAAGACCGCCGAGGTCTGGAAGCTCGTCGGCTGACCCCACCGCCCCGGAGAACCGAAATGACCGGCAACCCCGTCAACTACGCCCAGCTGCTCGAGACCAACAACCTCGTCCAGATGTTCTCCGACGAGACCTACTGGCTGTGCGTCACCCGCACCACGCAGGAGTCCAAGCTCTTCCCGGTGCCGTCGTACATGATGCTTTCTTACCTGAACGCGTATTACCGCTACCCGTCACTGCTGCGCAAGATCGAGTCGCGCATGAGCATGGAGGAGCTGGGCGACCGCGCGCGGACCATCGGCGGCAAGACCAACACCCTCACCATGGGCTGGACCCTGCCCGGGTTCTACCTGTGCGGCCGGGAGTGGCTGATCAACATGGGGCTGCTGCGCCCGGAGGACGGCGTCGAGGACCTCATCTACGTGATGGACTGCTGGAAGCGGATCCAGCTCTCCTACCACCGCAACGACGGCCACATCACCAACAAGGAATACGGGCACCGCAGCCAGCTCCTGCCCGAGCGCGAACTGCAGGTCTACGAGGCCGACCTGTACGACTGCAAGGCCGGGGACGCGCTGCACACCGCGGCCAACCGCTTCCTCGCCACGGTGTCCGCCTTCCAGTTCCTGTCGCACTGCGAGTGCCGCATCGGCATCTGCAACCAGGGCCCCTACAAGTTCGGCGACAACCTGGAACTCATCGTGCGCGACTTCATGGACCTGGGCGAGGGGGACTACCCCTGGCTCGACGGCGTGTGCGCCGGCATGGAGTACAACAACCTGACAGTTCCCATGGTCGTCAAGGACACCCACTTCTCCCTTATGGACGACTGGGGGAGCTTCGAGTCCGAGCCGGAGTTCCGGGCCGAGAACATCGTGCGCATCGGCCTCTACGCTTCCGACCCGCTCACCGAGGGCCGGGTGCCGGTGGCCATGGAGAGCGCGCAGGCCCTGGTGGCCAAGTTCAACCAGCTCACGGAGCAGGTCAACGAGGCCAACGGCAAGCTCTGGAAGATCATTGCGGCGTGGAGCCGCGCCCACATGCTGGAGGCGGGCGCGCTGGTGTACTTCAACATCCCCAAGGACCTCGCGCACCTCGCCGGCGTCTACGAGCAGTCCGACTGGATGGAGATCGACGAGCGCGCGAAGCGCTTCATCCCCCTGCTCAACGACGAGTTCGGCCGCGACGCGCTCACCGAGCTCGTGGGCCTGGTGAGCCTGCCCTCGCAGGCATGCAACGACTACACCATGGGCCAGCACCACAACGCGCCCAAGCGCATGTACTCGCCCATCCCCTACGGCATCCTCACCAACGGCGACTACACCCGGTCCTCCGGGCCGCTGTACCCGGGATCCTCGCTGTTCACCAAGACCGGCAAGTGGCGCACTAGCAGGGGGATGCTGTCGCAGGACGAGTACAACGCGGCGGTGCGCGCCTTCACTCCCGTGGCCTGCAGCAGCGAGTACCGCTTCGTCGACGACTACTGGGTGAAATACCACAGCCACGACAAGGCGGCCCGCGAATTGTACCTGCGCACCCAGGAAAACTCGCGCCACCTCAAGGGCAAGGGCAGCGGCCTCAAGCGCGCGGACATCGCCAGGGCGCGCGGCGCCTGATCCGCCCGAACCCGACGTGCAGATAGGCGAAATGATCCGTACTGCCGCGAGGCGGTACGGAGACGCCCCCGCGCTGTGCTGCGAGGGCGAGGTCATGAGCTTCCGCGGATTCGACGAGGCCACCGACCGCCTCGGCAACGCGCTCCTCGCGCTCGGCCTGCGGGCGGGCGACAGGGTGGCCGTGCTGCTGCCGAATTCCATCGAGTGCCTGGTGGCGTACTACTGCCTTGCCAAAGCGGGGCTCGTGCGCGTGCCGCTCAACCTGCGCGAAACCCGCCGCGAGCACGACTACAAGCTCGCCTACTCGGGCGCGCGAGCCGTGATCTGCACCGCGGAGTGGACGGGGCTCGGCTGCGAGATTGTCATCGGCCCTGAACGCCTGCGTCAGCTCATGCACGATGCGCCGCCTACACCCTGCGCGGTGGATCGCCTCCTGGAGGCGCCGCTGCGGCTTGGCTTCACCGGAGGCACCACGGGCGAGCCCAAGGCCGTCACGCTCACCACCCGCGGGGAGGTGGCCGAGGTCGCAAACTTCTTCATCGACCTGCTGCCCGGCATCCGGCCCGGCGACACCATGCTCCACGCCGCGCCCATCGCCCATGCGAGCGGCGCCTTCTTCCTGCCGCACCTGCTGCGCGGTGCGCGCTCCGTGATCCTCCCCAGGTTCGACGCCGGGCGCTTCCTGGAGCTCACCGAGAGCACGGGCGCCACGGCGACCTTCATCGTGCCCACCATGCTGTCGATGATCCTGGAGCACGCCGGGTCGGCGCGGGTGCAGCACCGCTACGAGCGGCTGTGCTACGGGGCGGCGCCCATCGCGCCCGCCCTCCTGCGCCGCGGCATCGAGGTCTTCGGCAGCGTCTTCGCCCAGACCTACGGCCAGGCGGAATCTCCCATGGTAATCACGGTGCTCAAGCCCGAGGAGCACCATCGGCTGGGCTCCTGCGGACGTCCCTACACGCTGGTGGAGGCGAAGGTGGTGGACGAGGAGGACCGCGAGGTTGCGGCCGGGACGCCCGGCGAAATCGTGTGCCGCGGGCTGCAGCTCATGTCGCACTACTGGGAGCGCCCCGAGGAGACCGCGAGGGCCATGCGCAACGGATGGCTGCACACGGGTGATGTGGGCGTGGTGGACGAGGAGGGCTACTTCTCCATCGTGGATCGCAAGAACGACATGCTGATCAGCGGCGGCTACAACGTGTACCCCCGCGAGGTGGAGGACGTGCTGCTGTCTGTGGAGGGGGTCATCGAAGCGGCGGTGGTCGGGCTGCCGGACGAGAAGTGGGGAGACCGGGTGCACGCCGTGGTGAGCGCGAGGCCCGGGCTCGACGCCCAGGCGGCGCTGGACGCGTGCGCGCGCCAGCTCGCCGGGTACAAGGTGCCCAGGGGCATCGAGGTGTGGGAGGCGCTTCCCAAGAGCGCCGCGGGCAAGATACTGCGCCGCCAGGTGCGCGACGCCATTGTGGCGCGCGCCGCTGGCGAGCCGTGAGCCGCGGGCGCGCTGCAGCGGCGGTGCCGGGCGGCGCGACGGTTATGCAGATGCACACGGAGTGAACATGACAAGGTTCGAAGCGATGCACGGCCTCGCCATCAAGAAATTCGGCACGCCCGCCGCGGTGGCCGACCTGCTTGGCGCGCCGCCGGAGGAAGTTCAGGCCGGTCTCGAAGCGGCGCTGGCCGAAGGGCTTGCCATGGGGGCCAAGGGCGCGTTCATGCTCACGCCCAAGGGGCAGCAGGCGCTTGCCGCAGAGTACCCGGCGCAGTTCGCGGCGCACCGCGCCGATCCCGCGCTTTCGGCGGGCTATGAGCGCTTCGAGGCCGTCAACACCGACCTCAAGCAGCTCATCACCGAGTGGCAGACCATGACCGTGGCCGGCGAGACGGTGCCCAACGACCACTCGGACGCCGACTACGACAACCGAATCATCGACCGCCTCGGCGAGCTTCACGAGCGCGCGGAGCCCCTGCTGCGCGGGCTGGCCGCCCGGCTGCCGCGGCTGGGGCGCTACTGCGAACGCCTGTCCGCGGCGCTGGACAAGGCCGAGGCGGGCGAGATCGCCTTCGTGAGCGGCGCGAAGATCGACTCCTATCACACCGTGTGGTTCGAACTGCACGAGGACCTGCTCCGCGTGCTCGACCGCAGCCGCGACGACTGACGGGCGGGGGGCGCAATGCAGGCGCGTCACACGCTGCTCCTGGACGGCGCGAGCCTGCCTGCTCGCGAGCTGGTGGGCGGCAAGGCGTGGAGCCTCGCGCGCATGCGCGCCCTAGGGCTTAACGTTCCCCCAGCCTTTGTGGTCACCACCGAAACCTGCAAGCAGTTCCACGAATCCGGCGGCGTCATGCCGGCCGGACTGATGGACGAGGTGATGGCCGGCGTCGCGTGGCTGGAGAAGACCACCGGCCGACGCCTTGGTGCGGCGCAGCGCCCCCTGCTGGTGTCGGTGCGCTCGGGGGCGCCGGTGAGCATGCCCGGGATGATGGACACGGTGCTCAACCTGGGGATGAGCGACGACAGCGAGCTCGCCCTGGCGCGGGAGACCGGCGCGCCGGGATTTGCCCGCGACACCCACCGCCGGTTCTGCGAGATGTTCGCGCGCATCGTGTTGCGGGCGGAGATCGGTGCGCTCGATCCCTCGGACGGCCCTGCCGGCTGGCGCGCCGCGATCGCGGCGCGCGGCTGCGGCGAGGTGCCCGCGGATCCCGCCGCGCAGCTCGAGTCCGCCATCCGGGCGGTGTTCCATTCGTGGAACGGGCGGCGCGCCCGCAAGTACCGCCAGCACCACGGCGTCCCCGAAGCCATGGGCACGGCCGTGACGGTGCAGGCGATGGTGTTCGGCAACTCCGATGAACGCTCCGGCACCGGCGTGCTGTTCTCTCGCAATCCCCTCACCGGCGATCCCGTCCCCTACGGCGAGTACCTGGCGCGTGCCCAGGGCGAGGACGTGGTGTCCGGAAGCCACACGCCCGAGGGCCTGGACGCGCTGGCCCGCCGCATGCCGGAGGTGCACCGCGAGCTGCTCTCCGCCTGCGCCGTTCTCGAGCGGGACAACGGCGACGTGCAGGACATCGAGTTCACGGTGGAGCGCGGCCGGCTCTACCTGTTGCAGGCGCGCCCGGCGAAGCGCTCGCCGGCCGCGGCGGTGCGCTGCGCCGTGGACATGGTGCGCGAGGGGCGGATCGGGCCGCCCGAGGCGCTGTCGCGAGTGTCGGCGGAGCAGGTCCGCCTGCTGCTCCGCCCGCGCCTGCCGGCCGGCTTCGATCCCTCCGCGGCCAGTTTTCTCGCGCGGGGCGAGGCAGCAAGCCCCGGCGTGGGCGCCGGCGTGGTGGCGGCCGACGCCGACGAGGCCGAGCGGCTGCATGCGCTCGGGCACGCGGTCGTCCTCGCGCGCCCCACCACCAGCCCCGAGGATGTGCACGGCATGCTGGTGGCCGCGGCCATTGCCACCGAGAAGGGCGGTTCCACCAGCCACGCGGCGGTGGTGAGCCGCCAGCTTGGCGTTCCGTGCGTTGTCGGGTGCGGCGAGGGAGCGCTCGCGGGCCTCGCCGGTCGCATGGTCACGGTGGACGGGACCAGCGGGCGCGTGTTCGAGGGCGCGCTGCCGGTGGAGCAGCCCTCCGCCGGCTCCGACCCGGCGCTGGCAGCCCTGCTCGAGTGGGCCAGCGCCGAGGCGCCGCTTCGCGTCCTGCCCGCTGGCTGCGGGGTGCCCCGGGCCACCCTCGACCTCGACGCGATCGAAGGCGGCGAGGATCCCGCTCGCACGGCCGGCTTGCTGGCCGGCACGCGCGGCGCCTCGGGCAGCGTGTTCAATACCGACGCGGGCGTGCATGCGGCTGTGGAGGCGGGACTTGAATTCATCGTGGTGCGCGAAGTGCTGCCGGCGCTGCTGGCAGCCTGCGCGGCGCGGCGGCATGCAGCCGCGGCGGCGTGACCGAGGGGAGATGACGACGTGGCCGTGAACAAGGAAGACATCCGCAATCTGGTCCGGCTGTTCGAGCAGTCCGACTGGCAGGAGATGCGTCTCGAGGTGGAGGGGCTGAAGCTCGCCGTCTCGAAGCGGGGGCCCATGGAGGCCCGGGGCCCGGTGCCCTCCGCCGGTGCACCCCCCTCCGCGGTTCCGGTCGCGGCGGCGGGCCCGGTCCCGGCGGCGGCACCGGCGCCCGCCCCCGTCGCCGAGGCGCCAGGGGCGGGGCCAGCGGCGCTCGCCGCCGGCCAGGTGCTCATCAAGGCGCCCAACCTGGGCGTGTTCTGGAAACAGCCCAAGCCGGGCGCGCCGCCCTACGTGCGGGATGGCGAGGCCATCGAGCCCGACACCACGGTCTGCCTGATCGAGGTGATGAAGCTGTTCACCCCGGTGAAGGCCGGGATCTCCGGGAAGATCGTGCGCTGCCTCGTGGAAGACGGCGAGATGGTGGAGCACGACACGCCGCTCTACGTGGTGCAGCAGTGACCGCCCGGCCCGCGGGGGAGTCGCGCTGATGGCGCACGTGCGCATCATCGACCAGACCATGCGCGACGGGCAGCAGAGCCTGTGGGGCATGCAGATGCGTGCCGGCATGGCGCTCCCGGTGACGCCGCTGATCGACCGCACCGGCTACGACGTGGTGGATCTGGTGGGCAGTTCCATGTTCGAGATCATGGTGCGCAACTTCGCCGAGGATCCCTGGCAGGGGCTGGACCTGATCGTGCAGTCCATGCCGCGCTCCCGCCTCCGGGCCGGCCTGCGCAACACCGGGCTCATCTCCATGTCGGTTGCGCCGCGTTGCCTGGTGGACCTGTGGGTGGAGACCCTCTGCGCCCACGGCGTGCGCAGCTTCTGGATCTACGACGTGCTGCACTGGAACGTGGACAAGACCCACCGCATCGCCAGGGTCGCGAAGCGCTGGGAGGCGGAAGTGGTGGCGGCGCTCATGTACACGCTCTCTCCCGTCCACACCGACGAGTTCTACGCGGCCAAGGCCGCGCTGCTCGCCGCCAGCCCGGACGTGGACCGCCTGATCATCTACGACACGGCGGGCGTGCTCACGCCCGCGCGCGCGCGCACGCTCATCCCCGCCGTACAGGCGAACTGTAACGGCAAGACCCTGGAGATCCACTCCCACAACGTGATCGGCATCGCCCCGCTCACCTACCTGGAGGCGATCTCGCTGGGTGTGGACGTGATCCACACCTGCTCGCGCCCGCTCGCCAACGGGCCTTCGCTCCCCTCCGTGGAGACGACGCTTCGCAACCTGAAGCTCGCGGGACACACCCACGACCTGGACACCTCCCTCCTCGGTCCGGTGGCCGACCACTTCGAGCAGGTGGGCCGAAGCGCAGGCTTCGCCATCGGCAGCATGAACGAGTATGACCAGTGGGTCTTCGAGCATCAGGTGCCCGGGGGCATGACGGGCACGCTCAAGAACCAGCTCGCCCAGCACGGCATGGCCCACCGGCTGGACGAGGTTCTGCGCGAGGTGGCCGCGGTGCGCTGCGACCTGGGGTATCCCGGCATGGCGACGCCCTTCTCGCAGCTCGTGGGCGTGCTGGCGGTGATGAACGTGGTCAACGGCGAGCGCTACCGCACCATCCCCGACGAGGTGATCCAGTACGCGTGCGGGTGGTATGGACAGCCGGTGGCGCCGATCCAGGCCGACGTTCTCGACCGCATCATGGCGGCGCCGCGGGCGGCGGAGATCGCGGCCAGCCCGCCGCCGGAGCCGTCCCTGGAGGAGCTGCGGCAACGGTTCGGCGGCGCCAGCGACGAGGAGCTGCTGCTGCGCTACATGATCGCGGAGCCCTTCATCCAGAAGATGAAGGCCGCCGGCCCCGTCCCGCGCGATCACCCGCTCATGAGTTCGCCCGCGCTGGAGCAGGCCCGCGCCCTCATGGACGCGGGCACCGCCCGGCACCTGGAGGTCCGGGCCGCCGGCCTCTCCATCACCCTGTCCCGCTAGAGCCCGCCATGGCCCGCATCGAGATCATCGACCAGACCCTGCGAGACGGAAACCAGAGCCTGTGGGGCATGCGCATGCAGGCGGGCATGGCCCTGCCGGTGTGCGACCTCATCGACCGCACCGGATACTCGGTGGTGGACTTCGTGGGAAGCTCCATGTTCGAGGTGATGGTGCGCCACGCCCGGGAAAATCCCTGGGAAGGGCTGGATCTGGTGGTTCAGTCGCTGCCGCGTGTGCGGGTGCGCGCCGGCATGCGTTGCCACGGCATCATCACCATGTCGGTGACGCCGGATGACCTCATGGACCTGTGGGTGCAGCGGCTCTGCGAGCACGGCGTGCGCAGCTTCTGGATCCACGACCCGCTGCACGTGAATGTCGACAAGCTGCACCGCCTTGCCAGGGTCGCGAACGGCCACGGCGCCGAGGTGGTCCTCGCGCTGATGTACAGCGTGAGCCCGGTGCATACCGAGGCGTTCTACGCGGATGCCGCGAGGCGGCTCTCGGCCAGCCCGCACGTGGACCGGCTGATCCTCTACGACATGGGCGGCATCATGACGCCCGAGCGGGCGAGGGCCATCATCCCGGGCGTCGTCGCCGCCAGCAACGGCAAGCCTGTGGAGGTGCACTCCCACAATGTCACGGGGCTCGCGCCGCTGGTCTATCTCGAGGCCGTCAACGCCGGGCTCAGCATCCTGCACACCTGCTCCAGGCCGCTGGCCAACGGCTCGTCGCTGCCGTCCATCGACATGACGCTGCGAAACCTGCGGCTGCACGGCCACACCACCGGCATCGACGAGTCGCTGCTCGCGCCCGTTGCCGAGCACTTCGAGCGCGTTGCCAGGGCGGCGGGCTTTCCCACGGGCGTGCCTGTCGAGTACGACGCCTGGATGGTGGAGCACCAGGTGCCCGGGGGCATGACGGGTACTCTGAAGAACCAGCTCGCCCAGCACGGCATGGGTGAGCGGCTGGACGAGGTGCTCATGGAGACCGCCCGGGTCCGCCGGGAGCTGGGCTACCCCGCCATGGCCACCCCGTTCTCGCAGCTTGTCGGCGTGCTGGCGGTGATGAACGTGGTCACCGGCAGGCGCTACGGCTCGATTCCCGACGAGGTCATCCAGTACGCCTACGGATGGTACGGCCCTCCCGTGGCGCCCCTCGATCCGGAGGTGATGGATCGCATCGACAGCCACCCCCGGGCAAGGGACTTCCGCGGCACGCGTCCGCCCAACCCCACGCTCGCGGAGATCCGGCGGCAGTACGGCAACGTGGACGACGACGAGCTCATCCTTCGCTTCCTGGTGGCCGAGGACCACATCGAGGCTATGAAGCGCGCCGGCCCCGTGCGCCGCGACTATCCCGCGCTCGGCTCCTCCGAGCTGCAGCGGGTTCACGACATGATGAGCGCGAGCACGGCGCGCTATCTCGAGGTCGCGGCCGACGGGCTTCGTCTCGAGCTGCGGCGCTAGCACCCCGGGGGGAGGCATCACTTGGCTCACATCGAATTCATCGACCAGACCCTGCGCGACGGCCAGCAGAGCCTCTGGGGCATGCGCATGCGGGCCGGGATGGCGCTGCCCGCCTGCCCGCTCATCGACCGCACCGGGTACCGCGTGGTGGACTGCACCGGCAGCTCGATCTTCGAGGTGCTCATCAAGTACTGCCGCGAGAACCCGTGGGAGGGTCTCGACCGCATGATCGCCGCGATGCCGCGCTCGCGGGTACGCGCCGGGATGCGCAGCAATGCGTGCGTCACGTTCGCCATCACGCCCGACGCCGTCATGGACCTGTGGGTGCGGCGCCTGTGCGCGCACGGCATCCGCAGCTTCTGGATCTACGACGTGCTGTTCAACATCGACAAGATGCACCGCCTCGCCCGGGTGGCGAAGGAGGCCGGCGCCGAGGTGGCCGGGGCCATCAACTTCAGCAGCAGCCCGGTGCACACCGATGAGTACTACGGCGCGCGCGCCGCCGAGCTCTCGGCGAGCCCGGATGTGGATACGCTGCTGATCTACGACACCGCCGGCTGCCTCAGGCCCGAGCGCGTGGGCAGCCTCGTGGCGCAGGTCCGGGCCAACGGCCGCGGCAAGCCCATCGAGCTGCACTCCCACAACGTCACCGGACTGTCCACATGGACCTACCTCGAGGCCATCCGGCACGGCGTGACCATCCTGCACACCGCGGCGCGTCCGCTCGCCAACGGCCCGTCCATGCCGTCCACCGAGATCATGCTGCGCAACATTGCTCTGGACGGGCATACGCACGGCATCGACGAGGCGCTGCTCGGCCAGGTGTCGGCGCACTTCGAGGCCATCGCGCGCACCTACGGCCTTCGCGTGGGCGTGCCCAACGAGTTCGACCTCTCGGCCTATGCGCACCAGATCCCGGGCGGCATGACCGGCACGCTCAGGAACCAGCTCGCCCAGCACGGGATGGCCGACCGGCTGGACGACGTCCTCGACGAGACTGCCGTGGTGCGCAAGGAGCTTGGCTACCCGGGCATGATGACCCCGTTCTCGCAGCTCGTGGGGGTGTCGGCGGTGATGAACATCGTCACGGGAAAGCGCTGGAGCGTGATCCCCGACGAGGTCATCCAGTACGCGCTGGGCTACTACGGCACGACAGTGGCGCCGGTGGAGCCGCACGTGATGGAGCGCATCGAGGCGGCACCCCGGTATCGCGAGATCAAGGCCAGCCCGCCCGAGAATCCCTCCCTCGAGGAGGTCCGCCGGCGCAACGGGAACGTCGCCGACGATGACGAACTGCTGCTCCGGGCCGTGGTGCCGATCCACGACATCGAGGCGATGCGGGCGGCGGGTCCGCTCCGGCTGGACTTCCCCACGCTCTCTTCGCCGGAGGCGGATTTCGCCCGCGAGCTGATGCGCATCGCGAACTCGCGCTACGTCCAGGTGGCCAGCGCGGAGCTCTCCCTGGAACTGTCCAGGTAGCCATGCCAGCCGGTCGCGCGCTCCTCGTGGACATTGTGCGCAGCCCCTTCGGCCGCGGCCGCGCCTCGGGCGCGCTGGCGGGCCTGCACCCCGTGGACCTGTTCGCGCAGGTGCTGCGCGGCCTGGTGGCGCGCACCGGGATCGACCCGGGCGAGGTCGAAGACGTGATTGCCGGCTGCGTGCTGCAGGTGGGGGAGCAGTCGGCCAACATCGCGCGCCACGCGTGGCTCGCGGCGGGGTTCCCGGAGTCGACTCCGGGCGTGTCGCTGGACCGCAAGTGCGGATCCGCCCAGCAGGCCCTGGATTTTGCCGCCCAGGGCGTTATTGCCGGCGCCTACGACGTGGTCATTGCGGGCGGCGTTGAGATGATGAGCAGGGTGCCCATGAAGTCCAATCGCATGGGAATGGACAACCTGGGCCCGGCCCTCCGGGCGCGCTACCCCGAGGGCCTGGTTCACCAGGGGATCTCGGCCGAGCTGATTGCCGCGCGCTGGGCGCTGGGGCGCGAGGCGCTGGATGCCTATGCGGCGGAGTCCCACCGCCGCGCGGCGCTGGCCCAGGACGAGGGCCGCGTAGGTGCCCAGATTGTCGCCGTTGCGGTGCCGGACCCTTCCGCGGGCAGCACGCGCGTCGTGCACGACGAGGGCGTGAGGCGCGACACCAGCGTCGCGAAGCTGGCGGCGCTGGAGCCCGCGTTCATGGACGCGGCCGCTGGGGCGCGATTCCCCCAGATCGGGTGGCGGGTGACCGCCGGCAACTCGTCCCAGGTCACCGACGGCGCCTTCGCTGCGCTGGTGGTGTCCGAGGCGGCCGCGGCCCGGCTGGGTCTGCGGCCGCGGGCCGCGTTTCGCGGCTTCGCCGTTGCTGGTGACGACCCGGTCATGATGCTCACGGGGATCATTCCTGCCACGCGAAAGCTGCTCGCGCGCGCCGGGCTGCGCATGCAGGACATCGACGCCTTCGAGGTGAACGAGGCGTTCGCGTCCGTGGTGCTGGCGTGGCAGGCCGAGCTGGGCGCGGAGCCCGCGCGGGTGAATGCCGACGGCGGGGCCATCTCCTTCGGCCACCCGGTGGGCGCCTCGGGTGGGCGCCTCATGGCCTCGCTGGTGGGCGGCCTCGAGGCCCGGGGCGGGCGCCTCGGGCTGCAGGTGATGTGCGAGAGCGGCGGGATGGCCAATGCCACCCTGATGGAGGCGCTGTGATGCGGCTCGCCGGCTCAGGCCGACAGGTTCGCGCCGCCGTTCACGAACACAACCTGGCCCTGGATCATCTCCGCGCCCGGGCTTGCGAGGAATTCGATCAGGTTACAGTAGTCCGCGTCCTGGATGCCGCGCCCGCTCGGATTGGACTCGGCGGCGTGCTGCAGCAGCTTGCCGGTCTCGTCGCCGAACAGGGTGCGAACCGCCGCGGTGTCGACGATGCCCGGCGCCACCGTGTTGATGCGGATGCCCCTCGGCGCCAGCTCCACGGCCAGGTAGCGCATCAGGCACTCCGCAAGCGCCTTGCCGGCGCCGATGGCGGCGTAGTTCCGTACCACGATGCGCCCCCCGCGGCTGGAGAGGAAGATCACCGAACTGCCGCGCCTGAGCAGCGGCAGCCCCGCCTGTGCGAGGAACAGCAGCGCGGAGCCGTTCACGTTGAGCGCCTCCATGAACGCGCGGGGATCCATCTCCAGCGTCGGCGCAGCCACCACCTTGACGGCGCAGTGCACCAGAAGGTCCAGGTGCGCAGCGTGCCGCCCCACCTCCTCGAGCAGCGCCCTGCAGCCCTCGGGCGAGCCCACGTCCTGGCGGATGACGCGGCACTGCGCGCCCCGGGCGGTCACGGCGGCCATGGCCGAGGCGGCTGCCGCCGAGTCGGATGCGTAGGCGAGGAAGATCTTCGCGCCCGGCTTCGCGAAGTGCAGCGCGATGGCCAGCCCGATGCCGCGGGTTCCGCCGGTGATCAGTATGTTCATGTGCGCGCTCCCCGCGGCCGGTTGGGTTCGAAGGCGCGGATGTTAGGTCAGGCGGGCCCCCGATGGAACTGAGGTCGAGACCGCTTTTCGTTATCGAGGCCGACCTCGATCCGCCGCAAGTGAACGAGCCCACGCCCGCGGGCGTTCGCAAGATCGTCGCGGTCAACGGTGGCCGGTTCGCCGGCGAGCGCCTGCGCGGCCGCGTCCTGCCCGCTGGCGGGGCCGACTGGGCGCTGGTGCGCAACGACGGCTCGCTGGTACTGGATGTCCGCCTCACCCTCGAGACCGACGACGGCGCCCGCATCTTCATGAGCTACCGCGGTGTGCGGCACGGCCCGCCTGCGGTCCTCGCCCGGCTGGCGCGCGGCGAGCCCGTCGAGCCCTCCGAGTACTACTTCCGCATCGTGCCGGCCTTCGAGACTGGAGCCGCGGCGTACGCGTGGCTGAACAACATCATCGCCGTGGGGATTGGCGAGCGGCTGGCCGTCGGCCCGCGCTACTCGGTGTTCGAGATCCTCTAGCCCCCGCGGCGCGCCCCAACTTCACGGAACAGGACCAAAACCATGGATTTCGACTACACCCCGAAGGTCAAGGAACTCCAGAAGCGCGTGCGCGACTTCCTGGAGGAGCACATCGTTCCGGCCGAGCAGCAGATGCTCGCCCAGATCGCCGAGGGCGATCGCTGGAGCCCGCCGCCGCTCATGGACGAGCTCAAGCAGAAGGCCAGGGCGGCGGGCCTCTGGAACCTCTGGCAGCCCAGGACGCACGGCGGCACCCTCACCAACCTCGAGTACGCCCCGCTGGCCGAGATCATGGGGCGCTCGCCTTTCGGATCCGAGCCCTTCAACTGCTCAGCGCCCGACACGGGCAACATGGAGGTGCTGCTGCGCTACGGCACCGAGGAGCAGAAGAAGCAATGGCTCGAGCCGCTGCTCGATGGGCGTATCCGCTCAGCCTTTGCTATGACCGAGCCCGCCGTGGCGTCTTCCGACGCCACCAACATCGAGGCGCGCATCGAGCGCCGGGCAGACCACTACCTCATCAACGGGCGCAAGTGGTGGACCTCCGGCGCGCCGGATCCGCGCTGCAGGATCCTGGTCTTCATGGGCAAGACCGATCCGGACAATCCCGACCGCCACAGGCAGCAGTCCATGGTGCTGGTGCCGCTCGACACGCCTGGCATCACCATCGAGAAGATCCTGCCGGTGTTCGGCTTCGATGAGGCGCCCCACGGGCACGCCCAGGTGCTCTTCAGGGACGTGAAGGTGCCGCTGTCGAACATGCTGCTCGGCGAGGGGCGCGGTTTCGAGATCGCCCAGGGGCGGCTGGGGCCCGGCCGGATCCACCACTGCATGCGTCTGATCGGCCTCGCCGAGCGCTCCCTTGAGAAGATGTGCCGCCGCACCCTGTCGCGCGTGGCCTTCGGAAAGCCGGTGGCGGAGCAGACCGTCACCCAGGAGCGCATCGCGGAGTCGCGCATCATGATCGAGCAGGCGCGGCTTCTGACCCTCAAGGCGGCGTGGATGATGGACAACGTGGGCAACAAGGAGGCCAAGGCCGAGATCGCCATGATCAAGGTGGCTGCGCCCAACATGGCCTGCCAGGTGATCGACTGGGCCATCCAGGCCCACGGGGGCGGCGGTGTGACCGACGATTTCGGCCTGTCCATGGCCTACGCGACAGCCCGCCTGCTGCGCCTCGCCGACGGTCCCGACGAGGTGCACCGCAACCAGGTGGCGCGCATCGAGCTCAAGAAGCACCTGCACCGGTGAGCGGGCTGCCCGGCACGCGCGGCCGCCGCCGCGTCTACCTGATGCGCCACGGCGAGGTGAGCTACGTGCGCCCCGACGGGTCCACCGTGTTCTCGGACGTTTCCCTGACGCCAGAGGGGGAGCAGCAGGCCCTGCACATGGCCGGCATGCTCGCCTCCGTGCCCTTCGACCTGGCCGTGCACACCGGAAAGACCCGCACCCGGCAGACGGCGGAGACCGTGCTGCAGGGACGCGGGGTTGCCCTGATGCAGATCACCGAACTCGAGGAACTGCGGGGCGGCAGCCTGGAGGGCATATCGCCCGAACGTATCGAGGCCGAGTTCGTCTACGGCATGGAGCGTGCAGTCCTGCCCGGGGCCGGATTCCCGGGCGGTGAGACCTTCGCTGACTTCGAGCGCCGCGTAGTGCCCGCCTTCGAGGCGCTGCTGCGGCGCCCCGGGTGGGCCACCGCGTTGGTGGTGGCCCACGGCGGGACCAATGCCATGCTCCTGTCTTGGGTGACCCGCGGCGGGTTGGCGGGGATGGGCGCGTTCGAGCAGGACGCCGGCTGCGTGAACATCATCGACGCGGACGTGATTGACGGGGAGATCGTGAGGCGGCTGGTGAGGGCGATCAACGTGACGCCCTACAACCACGCCAAGCTGGAGAACTACCTCACGGTCACCGAGCGCATCGCGCGCGAGCGCCTGGCGAGGCTCGATCGGTGAGCGCCGTCTCAGTCGTCGCGCGCGAACGCGCTGTCGGGAAGGCGCTGTATGCGCTCGCCGGTGCGGCGGATGTGGCGGCACATGCGCTGCTCCGCCAAGCGCGCGTCGCCCGCGAGGATCGCCTCGCAGATCTCCTGATACTCGCGGATGGTCTCGCGCAGGTCGCGGTGGCTCAGCATGCCGTGGAACTGGGTGCGGAAGAGGTGGATGTGGGGCAGGGGCATGACGCGCTCCAGCTCGCGGTTGCCGGCGATCTCGAGCATGGTCTGGTAGAAGCGCGCCCTCTCGGTGAGGAAGGCGGCCCCTTCCGGATTGCTCTCGAAGGACAGGATCGCCTCGGCGGTGCGGGCAAAGCGCCTGCGGTGCCCCGCGTCGTCCATGGCGCCAGCGGCGAGCCGCGCCGCCAGGCCGCAAAGCGCCTCGAGCACGAGCAGCAGCTGCGCGGCGTCGCCGCGGGTGAGGGAGCGGATGAAGGCGCCGCGGTGCGGCTCGAGGCGGACCACCCCGGCCGCGGAAAGCTTCTTGAGGGCCTCGCGCACCGTTCCCCGGCTCACGCCCAGTTCCTGGACCAGGTCCGCCTCCACGAGCCGCTGGCCGGCGCTGAACCGGCGGCGAAGGATGCCCTCGTTCACCGCGTCCACCACCTTGTCGGGGACGCTGGCGGGGAAGTCCCTGCGATCGGCTGTGGACCCGGAGCGCGGCATCGCTGGCAGTATCCTCGCCGGGTGTGCGGATTGTCAAACGTTATTGTCCGACAGGACGCGCCGTTTCGCATTGACGCGCGTGCAGCCGGCTCCCTAGAATCGTTTGCGGGCTCGTATCCGCGGACGCTCCAGCGACAGGCACCGTGCGCCGCGGCTGTCGTCTGCTTCAAGGCACCAAGGCGCAACCGTCGCATCGTTTGTCCCGCGCTCTCCCGGGAGCCCTCTTTCGCGGGAAGCAGCGCACGAAAACCATACCTCTGGAGGAGCACATGTACATCCATTCCCTGTCTCTGAAGCCGCTCGCAGCGGGCGTCGCGGTCGCGGCGGCCCTCTGCGTGTCCAGCGGAGCCGCCCTGGCAGCCAAGAAGTCCACCGACAAGCTCAACGTCGCCGTGGTGGCCGTCAACTACAACTCGCCCACCATCCAGGAGATGTCCGACACCGTCATGGCGGACTGCAAGAAGCGCGGATGGACCTGCGAGCTGCACGACGGCAAGGGTGACCAGGTCGCCACCAACAACGCCGCCATCAACTTCATCAACCGCAAGTTCGATGCGATCATCAACATCGCGTCGGACAACAACCAGATGGGTGCGGTGATCAAGGCGGCCAACGCGGCCAGCATCCCCTTCGTGTCCGCGTTCTCCGGCGACGTCCCCGGCGTGACCGCCGACATCGGCGCCTCGGGCGCCGTGGACGGCGTCATCGTGGGCAACGAGATGAAGTCCTCCCTCGACTACAAGGGCCACGTGGTGCTGTTCAACTGGAACGTACTGCCGACGCTTCGCGACCGCACCCAGGGCGTCAAGGCCGCGCTGTTCGACGCCAAGGGCATCAAGGTGACCGAGGTCGAGGTCAAGGTGCCCGGCCAGGTGGAGGACGTGCTCAACCGCATGCGCGCCCTGCTGCAGGCCAACAAGGACATCAACGGCGTGATCGTGGGCTGGGACGAGCTCGGGCCGCCCGCGGTGCGCGCCATCGAGGAGGCCGGCCTGGCGGGCAAGGTGCGCGTCATGGGCATGGACGGCATCCAGCCGGTCTACGACCTGATGAGAAAGGGCAATTCCTCCTATGTGATGTCGGTCGCCTACTCCAAGCGCTCCATCGCGCTGAAGACTTCCGAAGTGGTGGCGAGCGTCATCGACGGCAAGAAGGTGCCGTTCCGCGCGCTCATGACCCGCACCTGCGTGGTGACCAAGGACACCCTGCCGGCTGCCGGGCAGGATCCCGACTTCAGCAAGTGCACGCCGTTCACGGGTGAAGTGGTGGCGAAGTAACCCTCGCCGCAGGGCGTCCGCCCGGGAGGGCGGGCGCCCCCGAATTCATGACAGCCGATTCCTGCGAAGCCGCGGCGCCCATCCTCGAAGTGCGCGGCGTCGTCAAGGACTTCCCGGGCCAGCGGGCGCTCGACGACGTGAGCCTGACGGTTCGCGCCGGGGACATTCACGCGCTGCTGGGCGAGAACGGCGCCGGCAAGTCCACCCTCATCAAGATCGTCACCGGCGTCTATCGCGCGGACGGGGGCGAAATCCTGGTGGGCGGCCGCCCCGTGCAGTTCACCAGGCCCCACGATGCTCAGACCGCGGGTATCGCCGTGGTGCATCAGCACGGCAACCTGGTGCCCAATCTTTCGGTGCAGGAGAACCTGGCGCTGGGCGAAGCGCTGCCCAGGCGCCTGGGCGCGTTCGTGGACTGGCCGGAAGTGCGCCGGCGTGCTGCCGACCTGCTGTCGCGCATGGGCCTGTCGATCCCGGGCGGCGCCCTGGTCTCGAGCCTGCGGCCCGACGAGGCGGCCATGGTGTCCATCGCCAAGGCCATCGCCACCGACGCGCGCCTGATCATCCTGGACGAACCCACCACCGCGCTACTGCCCCGCGAGGTGGAGCTGCTGTTCGGACACATGCGGCGCCTTGCCGGGGAGGGTCACGGCTTTCTCTACGTGAGCCACCGGCTTTCCGAGATCTTCGACGTGGCCACGAGCGCCACCGTGCTGCGCGACGGCCGCAAGGTCTGGTCGGTGGGGCGCCGCGAGGACCTGCGGCGCGAAGCCGTAGTCGCGGCCATCGTCGGGCGCGAGAAGTCGCTCGCCGCCGAGGCGCCGGTGTCGCGCATGCCGCGATCCGAGGGGCCGCCGGTTCTGGAGGTGCGGGGCCTGAGCTCCGCCCGCGTTCACGGCGCGAGCTTCACGCTTCGGACGGGCGAGATTCTCGGCCTCGCGGGGCTGCCGGGAAGCGGAGCGGAGGAGACGCTCGACCTGCTCTTCGGCCGCCAGGCCCCGGAGGCCGGCGAGATCCTGGTGGGCGGGCGCTCCCGCCGCTTCGCCTCGCCCCGCGAGGCGGTGGCTGCCGGGCTCGCCCTGGTGCCCAAGGACCGCCTGGCGGAGGCGGCACTGGGCGGCTTCTCGGTGCGGGAGAACGTTTCCCTGCCCTCGCTGGGCCGGCTGCTCACGGATCCCCTCACGCGCTTCGTGCGCCGCGGTGCCGAGCGCGAACTGGTGAGCGGCGTGGTGCGGCGCCTCAACGTCAGGGCCACCGGCATCGAAGCGCGCATGGACTCGCTGTCGGGCGGCAACCAGCAGAAGGCCGTGCTCGCCCGCTGGCTCGGGACGGGCGCGCGCGTGTACCTGCTCAATTCGCCCACCGCCGCTGTGGACGTGGGTGCGAAGGCGGAGATCTACCGCCTGCTTGCCCAGCTGGCCGAGGAGGGCGCCGCCGTGCTCTTCACCTCCACCGAAGTGGAGGAGTTCCCGCGGCTCTGCGACCGTGTGCTCGTGTTCCGCAGCGGCGCGATCGCCGGTGAACTGGGGTGCCCGGACATCACCGAGGCGCGGATCCTCGGCTTGGCGGTGGGCCTCGCCGACAGCGGCCGCGCCGCCTGACACAATCGAGCGAGGACCCCGCATGGCCAACGGCCGATTCGACCTGGTGAACTGGTTCGCGCGCTACGGAACCATCCTGTTCCTGCTGCTGCTGGTGGCGGGCTTCAGCTGGGCCCGCCCCGACGTCTTCCCCACGAAGCTGAACCTCCTCAACGTCCTCAACCAGGCCTCCATCCTGCTCATCATCGCCTCGGGCCTGACGGTGTGCCTGGTGATGGGCCTGTTCGACCTGTCCATCGCCGCGATGGCCACGCTCGGCGGCTACGTGGTGTGCAAGCTGCTGGTGGACCAGGGCGACGATCCGCACGTCTGGCTCACGGTCGCGGGGGTGCTGCTGCTCTCCGGGGTGGTGGGGGTGCTCAACGGCGCGCTGGTGAGCTACCTCGGCGTCTCTGCGTTCATCGAGACCCTCGCCATGGGGTCCATCATCACCGGCGCGATCCTCGGTTACTCCGAGTCGCGCACCGTCCTGGGCGGCATACCGGAGGCCTTCCTCTCGCTTGGACAGGAGGCCACCCTGGGCATCCCCAATCCGGTCATCGTGATGGGCGGCGTCGCGCTGCTGCTGTGGCTGCTGCTCGAGCACACGCAGGCGGGGCGCAACCTCTACGCCATCGGCGGCAACAGCGAGGCTGCCCGGCTCTCGGGCATCGCCATCAAGCGCTACGCGCTGGTGGCTCTGGGGATCTCCGCCGCCTGCGCGGCGCTCGGCGGCATGGTGGCGGCCGCCAACCTCGGGGCGGGGCGGCCGCAGGGCGTGGGAGACACCTACCTGCTCAACGCGTTCGCCGCGGTGTTCATTGGCGCCTCCACTCTGCGGCCTGGGCAGTTCCACATCCTGGGCACGCTGGTGGGCGTGCTTCTGATCGGCGTGATCAGCAACGGTCTGTCGATCCTCGGCGTGCAGACCTTCTGGCAGTACATCGTCCAAGGCGTGCTGCTCATCGCGGCCATGTTCGGCGCCGGGATGGTCACGCTGCGACGCCGCTAGCCGTGGGCCTCCGGAGCGGGTGCGCCCAGCGGGGCGAGGGCGGCCGCGAGCGGCGCCAGGCCGTCGCGGTGGGTGATGTCGGCGTGCAGCGGCGTCACCGAGATGAAGCCGTGGCGCACGGCGCCCACGTCGGTGTCCTCCGGCGGCTCGCCCATCTCGTGGAAGAAGGCGAGCCACGCGTAGTCGAAGCCGCGCGCGTCGGTGCGGCCGTGGACGTCCACCCCGATGCGCGCCCAGTTGCCCTGGCGGGCGGCGCGCACGCCCCTGACCTCGGCCGGGGGCACGTCGGGGAAGTTGACGTTGTGAAACACGCCGCGCCGGAAGGGCAGGGCGAGCAGCGCCTCGATCACCCGGGGCGCCTGGGCCTGCGCCGTTTCCCACTTCACCGCGTCGCCCTTGTGAAACAGCTGACTCATGGAGATCGACCGGATCCCCATGGTGGCGGCCTCCATGGCCACCGCCACCGTTCCCGAGTAAGTGAGCTCCTCGGCGAGGTTGGCGCCGCGGTTGACTCCGGACAGCACCAGGGTCGGCGGCTCGTCCTTCATGATCTCCCGAAGGGCTACGATCACGCAGTCGGTGGGCGTTCCGCGCAACAGGGAGAAGCGCTTCTCCCCGAGGCGGTTCACCCGGATGGGATCGGCGAGCGACAGCGAGCGCGACGCGCCCGAGCGCTCGAAGTCCGGCGCCACCACCCACACGTCGTCGCTGAGGGTCGCGGCGATGCGTTCCATGACGGCCAGCCCGGGGGCGTGGATGCCGTCGTCGTTGGCGATCAGGATTCGGTTCTTCAAGTTTGCGGCTCCGTGGGCGGCTCTCGTGGCGGGGCAACGTGCCTGACATTATTGTCGGACAATCGGGACGTATCATAAACGCCAGTCTAGGAGGTTGGCCATGAGCAGGGTCTACGTTGCTGGCGTTTCCATGACGCCGTTCGGACGCTTCCTGGAGCGGTCCGTGAAGGACCTCGCCGAGCAGGCGGTGCGCGAGGCGCTGGCGGATGCGGGCATCGGAGCGGAGGCGGTGGAGGCGATCTTCTTTGCCAACGCCGCCCAGGGTGCGGTGGACGGCCAGCACTCGGTGCGCGGCGAGATCGCCCTGCGCGAGATGCCCTTCGGCAACGTGCCGGTCACCAACGTGGACAACGCCTGCGCCAGCGCGTCGACGGCGCTCTACCTCGCGGCCATGCAGGTGCGCGCCGGCATGGCCGACGTAGTCCTCGCGGTGGGAGCCGAGAAGATGGTGATCGACGACAAGGCGCGCTCCTTCGCGATCTTCAACGGATCCTGGGACGTGCACGGCGTGGACGCCACCATGGCCGGCCTGATGCGCATGGGCGAGGGCGTGCCCACGCCGCCCGAGCACGAGAGCACCGGTCCCCGCAGCGTGTTCATGGACGTCTACCAGGCCTTCGCGAAGTTCCACATGCGCACTTTCGGCACCACGCCGCGCCAGATCGCGGCGGTGTCCGCCAAGAACCACAACCACTCCGTTCACAATCCGCGGGCTCAGTACCGCCGGCCCTACTCGGTGGAGGAGGTGATGGGCGCACGCATGGTGGCGTGGCCCATCACCCTTCCCATGTGCTCCCCCATCTCCGACGGCGCAGCCGCCGCGGTGGTGTGTTCGGAGAAAGCGCTCGCCCGGCTGGGCCGCGGCCGGGCGGTGGAACTGCGCGCCTCCGTGCTCGCTGGCGGCGGGCGGCGCGCCGCGAACGACTATCGTGCCGAGGTTTCGCACGCGGCAGCCAGGCGAGCCTACGAGATGGCCGGGGTTTCCCCTGCCGATGTTTCGGTGGCCGAGGTGCACGACGCCACAGCGCTGGGCGAGATCCAGCAGGTGGAGAACCTCATGCTGTGCGAGTTCGGCGAGGGCGGCCCCATGGCGGAGCGGGGCGAGACCGCCCTGGGAGGACGGGTGCCTGTCAATCCCTCGGGCGGCCTCGAGTGCAAGGGCCACCCCATCGGCGCCACGGGGCTGGGACAGGTCTACGAGCTCGTGACGCAGCTGCGCGGCGAGGCCGGTTCGCGGCAGGTGCCCGGCGCGAAGGTCGCCGTGGCGGAGAACGGCGGGGGGCTGATCGGCGCGGAGTCGGCCGCGTGCTGCGTGACCATCCTGGCGCGATGATCGCCGCGGCGCTCCCGGCTGCGCCGCCCCGCGACCCGGTGGCGGGGGTTGCGCAGGCATGAACCTCGCCGCGCTGCTGCACAACGCGGCCGCCGCCTTCGGCCACCGTCCCGCGCTCTCCCTCGGGGAGCGCGTGCTGCTCGACTACCGCGGCCTTCAGGCGCGCGTGGCGCGGCTCGCGGCCGGCCTGCGCGGCGCGGGCCTCAAGCCCGGCGACCGCGTGGCGCTGGTGATGTCCAACCGCCCCTGCTACCTGGAGCTGCTGTTCGCCATCTGGCACGCGGGCCTCGTGGCTGTGCCCGTCAACGCGAGGCTCCATCCGCGCGAGGTGGCCTTCATTCTCCAGGACTGCGGTGTGTCCCTGCTGTTCGTCACCGGCGAACTGGCCGAGGCCATGGCGCAGGCTGCCGTGCAGGCCGGGTGCGTGAGGCGGGTCGTGGATGTGGACCACGCCGACTACGAGCACCTGCTGCTCGAGCCCGCGCCGGCCGCCACGGCGCGGGGTGACGACCTCGCCTGGATTTTCTACACCAGCGGCACCACGGGGCGCCCCAAGGGCGCGATGCTCACCCACCGTAACCTCCAGCTGATGGCGTGGAGCTACCTGTGCGACGTGGACTTCCTCACCGAGCAAGACAGCCTGCTTCACCTGGGGCCCCAGTCCCACGCCGCGGGGCTGTTCGGCCTCAGCTTCGTTGCCAAGGGCGCGCACCACGTGATGCCCGAGAGCGGAGGCTTCGAGCCCGGAGAGCTGGTGAGCCTGATCGGCCGCTATCCCTCCGCCACCTTCTTCCTGGCGCCCACCATGCTGCGGCGGCTGGTGGCCGACCGCGCCATCGCGCAGTGCAGGGTGGAGAACGTGCGTACCCTTCTGTGCGGCGCAGCACCCATCTACGCTAGCGACGTGCGCGGGGCGCTGGCCGTGTTCGGTCCCCGCTTCTGGAACGGCTACGGCCAGGGCGAGTGCCCCTGCACCATCACCGCCATGCCCAAGCACCTGTATGCCGAAGGGCTGTCCGAGGAGCGCCTCACTTCCGTGGGGATCGTGCGCACCGGCGTGGAGGTGTGCATCACCGACGATCGGGGCAAGCCCCTGCCGCCGGGTGAAGTGGGCGAGATCACCGTCCGCGGCGACGTGGTGATGCGCGGCTACTGGAACAATCCCGAAGCGACGGCCCGCGCGCTGCGGGACGGCTGGTTGTTCACTGGCGACCTCGGCGTCATGGACGCCGAGGGATACCTCTGGCTGAAGGACCGCAGCAAGGACCTCATCATCTCCGGCGGTGCGAACATCTACCCGCGCGAGGTGGAGGAGGTGCTGCTGTCCGACCCCGCCGTGGCGGAGGCTGCCGTGGTGGGGCGCCCCGATCCGCAGTGGGGCGAGAGCGTGGTGGCCTTCGTGGTGCCGCGCGCCGGCGCCATTGCCGACCCGGCCCGGCTCGACCGGCTGTGTCTTGATAACATCGCGCGCTTCAAACGCCCCAGGCAGTACGTCGTCGTGCCTGAACTGCCCAGGAACAACACTGGCAAGGTGCTCAAGACCGAGCTGCGCGCCCGCCTCGCCCGGCAGGATTTCCCGATTTCCCCTGGAGAACACCCATGAACGAAGCCGTGATCGTTTCCACCGCCCGCACGCCGCTGTGCAAGTCCTGGCGCGGGGCCTTCAACATGACTCACGGCGCCACCCTGGGCGGCCACGCCGTGCAGCACGCGGTGGCGCGCGCCTGCATCGAGCCCGGCGAGGTTGAAGACGTGATCATGGGCTGCGCCAACCCCGAGGGCGCCACGGGCTGGAACATCGCCCGCCAGATCGCTCTGCGCGCCGGCCTGCCCATTACCACGTCGGGTATCACCGTCAACCGCTTCTGCTCCTCGGGCCTGCAGACCATCGCCCTGGCGGCCCAGCGCATCATGACCGGTGAGAACGACGTTCTCGTGGCGGGCGGCGTGGAGTCCATTTCCTGCGTGCAGAACCAGATGAACCAGTTCATGGCCCACGACGACTGGCTCAAGGAACACAAGCCCGAGATCTACTGGCCCATGCTGCAGACCGCCGAGACGGTGTCGAAGCGCTACAGCATCTCCCGCGAGCAGCAGGACCGCTACGGCGTGGCCTCGCAGCTCAAGGCCGCAAAGGCGGCGGCCGAGGGGTTCACGAAGCAGGAGATCGTGCCCATGGCCGTGAAGATGAAAGTGGTGGACAAGAACACCGGCCAGGAAAGCATCCGCGAGGTCACCGCAGACCGCGACGAGGGCATCCGCGCCGACACCACCTACGAGGGCGTGTCCGGCATCAAGCCCGCCATTGAGGGCGGTGTGATCGCCGCGGGCAACGCCAGCCAGTTCTCCGACGGCGCCTCGGCCTGCGTGGTGATGAGCGGCGCGCTGGCCGCGGCCCGGGGTCTCAAGCCCATGGGCATCTTCCGCGGCTTCGCCGTGGCGGGTTGCGAACCGGATGAAATGGGCATCGGCCCGGTGTTCGCCGTACCCAGGCTGCTCAAGAAGGCCGGCCTGAAGGTGGAGGACATCGGCCTGTGGGAGCTGAACGAGGCCTTCGCCGTGCAGGTGATCTACTGCCGCGACCGGCTCGGCATTCCCGACGAGCGCCTCAACGTCAATGGCGGCTCCATCGCGGTGGGCCATCCCTACGGCGTCACCGGCTCGCGCCTCACCGGGCATGCGCTCATCGAGGGCAAGCGCCGCGGCGTGAAGTACGCCGTGGTCACCATGTGCGTGGGCGGCGGCATGGGCGCGGCCGGTCTGTTCGAGATCGTCTAGTGCGCGCCGCCTTGTATGCGGGCACCAGAGCGGTTGCCAGGGAACGGGCATGGCGTTGAAGATACGGCGCGTGCTGGTAGCCAACCGGGGCGAGATCGCCGTGCGCGTGATCCGCGCGGCGAAGGAACTGGGGCTGGAGGCGGTCGCCGTGCACAGCGAAGCCGACCGCGACAGCCTGGCGGTTCGGCTCGCCGACGCGGCGGTAGCCATCGGCCCGTCTCCGGCAGCGAAGAGCTACCTCAACGCCGAGGCCATCCTGAAGGCGGCGGCGGACTCGGGCGCCGACGCTGTCCATCCCGGCTACGGTTTCCTCTCCGAGAACGCCTCGTTCGCGGAGGCGGTGGAGCGTGCGGGGCTGGTCTTCGTGGGGCCGTCGCCCGAGTCGATTCGCATCATGGGCGACAAGGCCGCCGCGCGCGAGGCGGCCGCGCGCGCGGGCGTGCCCTGCGTACCGGGCAGCGAGGGGGTGGTCGATTCGGTGGAGCAGGCGGTGGCGGTGGCCGCCGCCATCGGGTTCCCGGTGATGATCAAGGCGGCGGCCGGTGGCGGCGGCCGTGGCATCCGGGTGGCGCAGGACGAAGCCGAGCTCGCCGAGCAGATGGGGGTTGCGCAGGCCGAGGCGCAGGCCGCATTCGGGGACCGGTCGGTGTACCTGGAGCGGTTCATCCGTCGCGCCCGGCACGTGGAGGTCCAGGTGCTCGGCGACGGGCGTGACGTGATCCACTGCTGGGAGCGCGAGTGCTCGCTGCAGCGGCGACGCCAGAAGATCTTCGAGGAGGCGCCCTCTCCGGCGCTGTCCCAGGGCACCCGCGAGCGCCTGTGCGGCTCGGCGGTGGCGCTGGCGCGCGCGGTGGGCTATCGGGGGGCAGGGACGCTGGAGTACCTGTTCGACGACGAGTCCGGCGAGTTCTTCTTCATCGAGATGAACACCCGAATCCAGGTGGAACACCCCATCACCGAGATGATCACGGGCATTGACATGGTTCGCGAGATGCTCCGCATCGCCGGCGGCCAGCCCCTGTCGATCCGGCAGGATGAAGTCGAGGTGCGCGGTGTGGCCATGGAGGCGCGCATCAACGCCGAGGATCCCGAGCGCGACTTCATGCCGAGCCCCGGCCGCATCGCGGATCTTGTCCTCCCCGGGGGGCCGGGTGTGCGCGTCGACACCATGCTCTACCCGGGTTGCGTCGTATCGCCGTTCTACGACTCGCTGCTGGCCAAGGTGGTGGTGCACGCGGAGAACCGCGAGGCGGCCATCGCGCGCATGAGGCGCGCGCTGCGCGAGCTGCGCGTGGAGGGCGTCAGGAGCACCCGCGACCTGCACCTGCGTCTTCTGGACGAGCCCCGCTTTCGCGAGGCCGCCTTCGACACCGGTTTCCTCGAGGGCTGGCTCGCCTCGACCGCGACTTCCCCTGGGAGCCACGCGTGACCGCCCGCATCGTCAACCGCCGCGACCTCGACTTCGTCCTCTACGAGCTGCTCGACACCGAGGCGCTCACCCAGCGGGCTCGTCACGCGGAGCACTCGCGCGACGCCTACGAGGCCGTCATCGAGGCCGCCCACCGCCTGGCGGAGGAGGAGTTCGCCCCCCACAACCGCAAGGCCGACGAGCACGAGCCGCGGTTCGTGAACGGGCGGGTGGAAATGATCCCCGAGGTGAAGCAGGCGCTGGATGCCTTCATCGAGGCGGGCTTCATCGGCGCGAGCTTCGACGCGGGGTTGGGCGGCATGCAGTTGCCGGTCACCGTGGCGCAGGCGGCCTTTGCGCTGTTCAACGGCGCCAACGTGTCCACGGCCGCCTATCCTTTTCTCACCATCGCCAACGCCAACCTGCTGGCGGCCTTCGGCACCAAAGACCAGAAGCGGCGCTACCTGCCGCACTTGGTGGCCGGGCGGTTCTTCGGCACCATGTGCCTGTCCGAGCCGCACGCCGGCTCGTCGCTGGCGGACATCCGCACCCGCGCCGAGCCCCAGGCCGACGGCACCTGGCGCCTGTTCGGCCAGAAGATGTGGATCTCGGGCGGCGAGCATGAGCTGGCCGAGAACATCGTCCACCTGGTGCTGGCCAGAACGCCCGGCGGGCCGCCGGGGGTGAAGGGTATTTCGCTGTTCGCGGTACCGAAGTTCCTGGTGAACGACGACGGCTCCCTGGGCGAGCGCAACGACGTGGCGCTGGCCGGGTTGAACCACAAGATGGGCTACCGCGGCACCACCAACTGCGTCATGTCCTTCGGCGAGAAGGGTGGCGCCGTGGGCACGCTGGTGGGCCCCGAGCACCAGGGCCTAGCGTGCATGTTCCACATGATGAACGAGGCCCGGGTGGGCGTGGGCCTGGGCGCCGTGATGCTGGGCTATTCGGGCTACCTGCACGCGCTGGCCTACGCGCGCGAGCGTACCCAGGGCCGGCCGGTGCTGGACAAGGACCCGGCCCGCCCGCCCGTGAAGCTGGTGGAGCACCCGGACGTGCGGAGGATGCTGCTCGCGCAGAAGTCCTACGTGGAGGGCGGCCTGGCCCTGTGCCTCACGGCTGCGCGCCTGGTGGACGATGAGCGCACCGGCGATGCCCGCCAGCAGCGCGAGGCGAAGCTGCTGCTGGAGGTGCTCACGCCCATCGTGAAGGCTTGGCCCTCCCAGTGGTGCCTGGCGGCCAACGACCTGGCCATCCAGGTCCATGGCGGCTACGGCTACACGCGCGACTATCCCGTGGAGCAGCTCTGGCGCGACAACCGCCTCAATCCCATCCACGAGGGCACCAACGGCATCCAGGCCCTCGACCTGCTCGGCCGTAAGGTGCGCATCCAGGACGGCGCCGCCATCCAGCTGCTGGCACGCGAGATCGATACCACCGCGCGCGCGGCGAAACGCGCCGACTCCCCCGAGCTCAACCGCTGCGGCGAAGCGCTCGCGGATGCGCTGGCCAACGTGATGGAGGTGGTGCGCAACAACCTTTGCGCCACCGACAAGGGCCACGCCGAACTGGCGCTCGCCAACGCCCACGCGTTCCTGGAGATGACCGGGCACGTGGTGGTTGCATGGCTGTGGCTCAGGCAGGCGCTGGTGGCGGTGCAGAAGCTGCCCGAGGCCGCGCCCGCGGACAAGGATTTCTACCAAGGCAAGCTGCAGGCCTGCCAGTACTTCTTCCGCTGGGAGCTGCCCAAGACGGTGCACTGGTTCAAGCTGGTGGCGGAGATGGACCCCACCTGCCTGGAAATGCAGGACGGGTGGTTCTAGCGCGGTTGTTGTCCGGGCGCCCGGCCAGTCCGGTCCGGCCCCTTGTCATGGGGCGCCTGGCGCAGCTTCCAGGATGACCCGCGCCGCCGCCACTGCCTGGCTTCTCCTGGCCGTGCCCTTCACGGCCTTGTCGGCCATCCTGCCCAAGCTCGCCGCCCAACCGGGCCCCACCACGGGCTTCTGGCGCTTTGCCATCGCCTGCATCGTGGCCGTGCCGCTGCTGGGCTGGACCCGGCGCGCCACGGCGCCTGCCCCCGGCGCCCCGTTCGATTGGCGCCCGGGTGTGGCAGCCGGTATCGCCTTCGGCGTGGACATCGCGGTGTGGAACCAGGCCCTGCTGATGGTGCCGGCAGCCGAGGCCATGCTGCTCGGGCATACCGCGCCGCTGTGGGTGGGGCTGTTCGGCTGGATGGTGTGGGGGCGGCGCCCCAACGCTGCGTTCTGGATCGGCTGCGTGCTGGCGGCGGCGGGCATGGCGCTGTTCGTCGCCCACCGGCTCGGCGCCGCCGATGCCTCGTTCTTCGGGCTGGCGCTGTGCGTGCTTGCTGGCGCGCTCTACGCCGCCTACATCCTGCTCGCCCATCGCGCCCGCAGCCGCATGGCGGTGCTGCCCTTCCTGCTGGTGAGCCAGGGCACGGCAGCCGTGGTGTGCGCGGTGTGCGCGCTGGGCATGGGGGCGCCGCTGTGGTCCTTCACGCCGCTTACCTGGCTCTGGCTGGTGGCCTCAGGGGTGGCGGGCCTGGCTGGCGGCTGGGCGGTGGTGATGGCTCTGTCGCGCATTTCGGCCACCTCGGTATCCATGACGATGCTGTTGCAGGTGCCGGTGGCGGCGCTGCTGGCGTGGTGGATTTTCGGCGAGGCCCTGGCGGGCGCCCAGGCGCTGGGGGCGCTGGTGATGCTGGCCGCCGTGGTGCTGGTGAACGCCAGGCCTGCCGGCGCCGCGATGGCGCGCGCAGACTCGGCGTAGCATCTGCGCGTTTTTGTCCGGCGGCAAAGAGCCGCCACGCGTGAGGAGAGGCAGCATGTCCGTATTCGATCTGTTCCGCATCGATGGTCAGGTGGCCCTGATCACCGGCGGTTCCCGCGGGCTGGGCTTGCAGATGGCCGAGGCCCTTGGCGAGGCGGGCGCGAAGGTGGCCATCACCGCGCGCAAGGTCGGCGAACTGGCCGAGGCCAAGGCCCATCTGGAGAAGATGGGCATCGAGGTGCTGGCCCACCCCTGCGACCTGCAGGACCCGGCCGCGGCGAAGCCGCTGGTGGAAGCGGTGCTGGCGCGCTGGGGCGCCATCGACATCCTGGTGAACAACGCCGGCGCCAGCTGGGGCGCGCCCATGGAGAGCCACCCGCTCGAGGCGTGGAACAAGGTGATCAACCTCAATCTCACCGCCATCTTCGTGCTCTCCCAGGCCGTGGGCGTGGCCAGCATGATCCCGCGCAAGCGCGGCAAGATCATCAACATCGCCTCCATCGCCGGCCTGTCGGGCACCGACCCGCACTTCATGCCCACCATCGGCTACAACACCAGCAAGGCGGGCGTGATCAACTTCACCAAGTCGCTGGCGGCCGAGTGGGCGCCCTACAACATCCACGTCAACGCCATCGCCCCCGGGGTGTTCCCCAGCAAGATGTCCGCCGGCATGATCGACCGCGCCGAGCAGTACATCCTCGACCACACGCCCCTCAAGCGCATGGGCTCCGACCATGACCTGAAAGGCGCCGCGCTGCTGCTGGCCTCGAAGGCCTCCGACTTCATGACCGGCGCCTGCATTCCGGTGGACGGCGGCTTCGCCGCCATCTGAGCACCACCATGGGCACCGGCGGCTTCAACATCACCATTCCCTACGCAGACCACCTGGGCATCCGCCGCATCGCCGAGGCGCCGGGCCGCGTCACCGCGGGGCTCACCATCGGCCCGGAGCTGACCAACAGCTGGAAGGTGGCCCACGGCGGCGCGATCATGTCCCTGCTCGACGTGACCTGCGGCCTGAGCGCCAAGTCCCTGGACCCCCAGGCCACCGGCGCCACCACCGTGGAACTCAAGGTGAACTTCCTCGCCGCCGCCACCGGCGAACTGGTGGCCGAAGGCCACGCCCTGCGCGCCGGACGTTCGCTGGTGTTCGTGGAGGGCGAGGTGCGCGACGCGGCCGGCCAACTGCTGGCCAAGGCCACGGGCACCTTCAAGCTGCGCCTGCCGGCAGCGGGGTCCTGACATGGCACTCGATCCCCAGGCTCAAGCCATTCTCGACGCGGTGCGCAAGGCCGCGCTGCCCGAGCTCTGGCAGCTCACACCCGACCAGGCGCGCGAGCAGTACGCGCTGCGGGTCAGGCGCCTGGACGTGCGCGACGAGCCTGTCCACTCGGCCGAGACCCTGCGCATCGACGTGGCCGACCGGGCGCTGCGCATCCGCGTGTACCGGCCCCGCGAGCTCATGATCGGCGAGCACCTGCCGGTGCTGGTGTGGTACCACGGCGGCGGTTTCGTGATCGGCGATCTCGACACCCACGACTCGGCCTGCCGCCGGCTGTCGCGGCTGGCGCAGTGCCTGGTGGTGGCGGTGGAATACCGGCTCGCGCCCGAGCACCGGTTCCCCTCGGCGGTGGACGATGCCATGGCGGCGTTGCGCTGGGTGGCCCTGCACGGCAGCCGCATCGGTGCGGACACGGCGCGCATCGCCGTGGGTGGCGACAGCGCCGGGGGCAACCTGGCGGCGGTATGCGCCCTCCTCGCCCGCGACGAGGGCTTCCCGTCCCTGGGGCTGCAACTGCTCATTTACCCCGCCACCGCGCCCGAGCCCGAGACCGCCTCGCACCACGCCTTCGCCGACGGCTACCTGCTCACCCGCAACACCATCACCTGGTTCTACAAGCAGTACCTGCGCTCCTCCAGGGACACCCAGGACTTCCGCTTCGCGCCGCTGGTGGCGGAAGACCTGTCGCGGCTGGCCCCGGCCTTCGTGCTGGTGGCGGGCTACGATCCCCTGCGTGACGAGGGCGTGCAGTACGCCGCGCGGCTGATCGAGGCTGGCAACCGCGTCACTCTGGTGAATTACGAGGGCATGATCCACGGCTTTTTCATCATGCTCGGTGCGCTCGATGCGGCGCGCCAGGCGGTGGAACAGTCCGCTGCGGCCCTGCGCCAGGCCTTCGGCACGGCCGCGCCGCGGGAATCCTGATTCCGGGCCGGACGGCCCGCCAACAAGCAAGGAGAAAGGGCACATGGGCCTCGAGGGAAAGATCGCCTGGATCACAGGCGCGGGAACCGGCATTGGACTGGCGGGCGCCCAGGCGCTGGCGCAGGCGGGCTGCGTGGTGGTCATGTCGGGCCGGCGCCCCGAGGTGCTGGAGCCCGAGGCCGCGGCCATCCGCGCCGCCGGCGGCAAGGTGGAAACGGCACCGCTGGACGTGATGGACGCCCAGGCCGTGCAGGCCGTGGCCGAGGGCATCCAGGCGCGCCACGGGCGCGTGGACATCCTCGTCAACTCCGCCGGCCTGAACGTGCCCACCCGCTTCTGGAAAAACCAGACCACGCCTGGCTGGGACCAGGTGATCCGCGTCAACCTCGACGGCACCTACTACTGCATCGCCGCGGTGCTGCCCGGCATGCGCGCGCGGCGCGACGGGCTGGTTATCAACGTCTCGTCGTGGTCGGGCAAGTTCGACACCTACCTCACCGGTCCGGCCTACAACGCCGCAAAACACGGCGTGGTGGCCATGACGGCGCACCTCAACCAGGAGGAGTGTGTCAACGGCATCCGCGCCTGCGCCCTCTGCCCCGCCGAGGTGAACACGCCTATCATGGAGAAGCGCCCCGTCAAGCCCTCCGCCGAGGACCGGGCGCGCATGCTGCAGCCCGAGGACCTGGGCCGCACCATCCGCTTCATCGCCGAGATGCCTGCCCACGTGTGCATCAACGAGATCCTCATCAGCCCCACCTGGAACCGCATCTTCCTGGGGGCGGATGACCTGAAGCGCTGAGCGGGGCGCGGCTGCGCCGCCGGGCGGAGCCGCGGTTGCTCAGCCGATGCCCATCATCTCCCGCAGTTCCGCCGCGCTCATCACGTGGCAGTAGATGTTGTTGATGATCTCCAGCTCCTTGCGGTGCAGCTCGTCGGTGGCCGCGGCGCAGCAGTCCTCCAGCACCACCACGTCGAAGCTCTCGTCGGCCAGCGAGCGCACCGTGGAGGACACGCACTGGTCGGTGAAGATGCCCGCCACCACCACGTGGCGGATGCCCACGTTGTGCAGCATCAGCCGCAGGCTGGTGCCGGTGAGGGCGCTGTCGGTGGTCTTGGTCACCACGATTTCGTCACCGCGCGGCGCGAGCGCCGGCACGATCTGCGAAGCACGCTCGTCCCTGGGCAGCAGCAGGTTGTTGAAGCCGGGCTTCTTCTGAGAGAGCGAGCGGTCGCGGCCATCCATGGTCTGGCAGGCGATGCGGGCGAACATCACTTCCACGCCCGCGCCGCGGAAGGCGGCCATCATGGCGGCGGTGTTGGGGATCACCACGCGGTGCATGCGCTCGTGAAACGGCGTCCACAGATCGTAGGCGGCGCGGCCGGCGGCGTCGAGCGAGTCGCGCTCGGGACGCTCCAGGTAGGTGTTCTGCACGTCGATCACCAGCAGCGCGGTTTGGGCCCGCGGCAGCACCAGGTCGTCGGGCTCGGGCATGTCCGCGTAGTACAGCGAACGGTAGGCGGTCTTCCAGGACATGGTTTCGAGTCCGGTTCGGGTCAGGCAGCCATGGGGCTGACGCCGGCCCTCAGGCCAGACCGAAGGCCGCCAGCATCTCGTGGCGCAGCTTTTCGTGGGCCTCGTTGAGCGCCTGCACGGGGCCGCCGGTGAGGGCGTCCACCAGCACCCGCGCCGGGCGCTGGCCCGCCGGTGTGGCGAAGATCCCCACGATGGCGTCGGCCACGTCCTGGGGCTTGGGCGCCATGGGGCTGCCGAACAGCTGGGCGAGCCCTTCGCCCATCTTCTGGGGAATCTCCGCCACCGGGCCGTAGGCCTCGGCGCGCGCGGCGTCCGCGGCGTACAGGCCATTGTTGCCCACCTCGGTAGGGAAGGCGCCCGGCTGCACCAGGGTGACGTCGATGCCCAGCACCTTGAGTTCGTCGCGCTGGGCCTCGGCCAGCGCCTCGAGGGCGAACTTGGTGGCCGCGTAGGTGCCCAGGGTGGGCAGCGAGAAGCGGCCCACGATGCTGGAGACGTTGACGATGGCGCCGCCGCGCTGCTGGCGCAGGAGGGGCAGGGCGGCGCGGTTCACACGCAGCGGCCCGAACACGTTGGTCTCGAACAGCGACTTCACCTCGTCGATGGTGAAGGCCTCCTGCACGCCCATGGAGAAGCGCCCGGCGTTGTTCACCACGCCGTGCAGCGGGCCGTGGGCGGCGATCTTCGCCAGGGCGGCGCCCACCGAGGCGTCGCTGGTGACGTCCATCTCCACCACGTGCACATTGGGGATGGCGCCCAGGGCCTGGGCAGCCTTGGCGTTGCGACCGGCCGTGTCGCGCATGGCGGCGAACACGGTGTGGTTTGCCTTGGCGAGGCTCTCGGCGGTGAGGCGGCCGAAGCCGCTGCTGGTGCCGGTGACGAGGATGTTCATGGACATTTCCTTTCTGGGGGTTGGTGGATTGCGTGAAGTCCGGTCCGCGGCGTCCGGGCGCCATGCCGCCCGCGGGGATGGGTATCCGGCGCGGCGGACGCGGACGCCCGCCGCGCGGAACTGCTACAGGAGCCTGACCAGCTGCTTGCCGAAGTTCTCGCCGCGCAGCATGCCGATGAAGGCGCGCGGCGCGCTGCGCAGCCCCTCGGCCACGGTCTCTCGGTAGCGCAGCCGGCCCGAGGCCACCAGGCCCGCCAGCTGGCCGATGGCGCGGCCGTAGAGATCCATGCGGTCGGACACGATGAAGCCCTGCAGCTTCACCCGGTTCACCAGCAGCGAGCGCATCATGGTCACGCCGTAGGGCTCGGTGTTGTACTCGGAGATCAGGCCGCACAGCGCCACGCGCGAGAAGGGGTTGAGCAGGCGGAACACGGTGTCCATCACCTCGCCACCCACGTTCTCGAAGTAGCAGTCGATGCCCGAAGGGCAGGCGGCCCGGAGGTCTTCGAACAGCCGCCCGGCCTTGTAGTCCACGCAGGCATCGAAGCCCAGTTCCTTCACCACGTAGTCGCACTTGGCTGCCCCGCCGGCGATGCCCACCGCGCGGCAGCCCTGCAGCTTGGCGAGCTGCCCCACGATGGCGCCCACGGCGCCCGAGGCCGCCGACACCACCACGGTCTCGCCGGTCCTGGGGGTGCAGTGCTCCAGCAGCCCGATCCAGGCGGTGGCGCCGGGCATGCCCACCGCGCCCAGGTAGGCCTGCAGCGGCACCTTGTCCGGGTCCACCACGGTCACGGCGGCGGCATCGGCCACGGCATGGGTCTGCCAGCCCAGGGAGCCCACCACGAACTGCCCGGCCTTCAGGCGCGGGTGCTGGGACTCCACGATCTGCCCCGCCACGCCGGCGGTCATGACGTCGCCGATCTCCACGGAGGCGGCGTAGGACTTGCCCGCGTTCATGCGGCCGCGCATGTACGGGTCCAGCGACATCCAGTGGCCGCGCACCAGCACCTGGCCGGGGGCGGGGCGGGGGATGTCGGTCTCCACGATGCTGAAGTCGGATTCCTGCACCCAGCCCTCGGGGCGACGGGCGAGCAGGACCTGCAGGTTCTTTTCCATGGGTCTGCCTTGTAGGGAAATCGGCCCGCATTCTAGACGCGGGGCGCCGCCGCGGGCGCGTTGCTGCAATGGACCGGGCAGGGCCGGTACCATCGCGCCATGACGCCTCTCGTCCTGATTCCCGGCCTGCTGTGCGATGGTGCTGTTTGGCAGGCCCAGCTCCACGGCCTCGCCGAGGCGGCCCGTATGCACGTGGCCGATGTCACCCGCGACGATTCCATGGCCGCCATGGCGGCCCGGGTTCTGGCCGAGGCGCCCTTCGAGCGCTTCGCCCTGGCGGGCTTTTCCATGGGGGGCTATGTGGCCTTCGAGGTGCTGCGGCAGGCGCCGGCGCGCGTGAGCCGGCTCGCGCTGGTGGACACCAGCGCGCGGCCCGACACGCCGGAGCGCAGCCGCCAGCGGCGCGAGTTCGTGGCGCTGGCCCTGCGCGAGCGCGGTTTCACGCCCGTGAACCGGGTCATGCTGCCGTTCATGGTGCACGCCTCGCGGCTCCATGACGCGCCGCTGGTGGCGGAGATCCGCGCCATGGCCGACCGCGTGGGCGTGGCGGCCTACGTGCGCCAGCAGGAGGCCATCATCGGCCGCGCCGACAGCCGCCCCGGCCTCGCCCGCATCGCGGTGCCCGCGCTGGTGCTGTGCGGCCGCGAGGATGCGCTCACCCCCCTGGATGCCCACGAAGAGATGGCCGCCGGCATTCCCGGCGCGCGGCTCGAAGTGGTGGAAAGCTGCGGCCACATGGCGCCGATGGAGCGGCCGGAGGCCGTAAACTCCGCGCTTTTGCAATGGCTCTCGGAGGAAGGCGCATGAGACCGGACGGGTCTGGCAGCCGGCTCACTGCCCCGCGCGCGCTGTGCGCGGCGGCGCTGGGCGCCGCCCTGGCCGCGCCGGCAGCGGCCGCGGACAGCCCCTCCATCGAGCAGCTCGAGCAGGAGGTGCGCCAGTGCGCGGCCTGCCACGGCGAGGACGGCCGCTCGGCGCAGATGCCCTGGAACGGCCGCATCGCCGGCCAGTACTACGAATACCTCGTCTACATCCTGCGCCAGTACCGCGCCGGCCGCGTACGCGGCCTCAATGGCAGTGTCATGGCCGGCGCCGTGGCCCACCTGGACGATGCGCGCCTCAAGGCCCTGGCGCGCTACTACAGCACTCTCGACTGACGGAGCGCCCCATGAAGGACGTCACGTTCAAGCTCAACGGCACAGCCACCTCCGTGAACATCGACCCGGACACGCCGCTGCTGTGGGTGCTGCGCGACACCCTCGGTCTCACGGGCACCAAGTTCGGCTGCGGGCGCGGCCTGTGCGGTTGCTGCACGGTGCTGATCGCGGGCGAGGCCACCCGTTCCTGCGTGCTGCCCGTGGGTGCGATCGAGGGTCTGTCCGTCACCACCATCGAGGGCATCGCCCGCCAGCCCGGCCACCCGGTGATCCGCGCCTGGGAGCAAGTGGACGTGCCGCAGTGCGGCTACTGCCAGCCCGGCCAGATCATGGCGGCCACCTCCCTGCTGAAAAAGCGCGCCGCGCCCTCGGAGGAGGACATCGACACGGCCATGTCTGGGGTGCTGTGCCGCTGCGGCACTTATGCACGCATCCGCGAAGCCATCCGCCAGGCCGCCGAGCTGCAGGCGAAGGGAGCCCGGGCGTGATCCGGGCCGGGGTGCTCGCGGCCGCGGCGCTGGCGGCCCTGCTGGCGGCAGGCCCCGCGGTGGCCGCCGAAAATCGCGGCGATCCGAAGCGGGGCTTCGCCATCTCGGAGTCCTGCGCCGCCTGCCACGAAGGCGATGGCCGCTCGACGGGCTACCGCCTCTATCCCCGCATCGCGGGGCAGCACTACGAGTATCTCGTGACGGCCATCGCGGAGTTCCGCAACAAGGAGCGCCGCCAGACCATGGCGCTGCACATGATGTGGGACGCCACGGCCAAGCTTACCGACCAGGACATCCGCGACCTGGCGGCCTTCTACAGCGGCCTGCCCTGGTAGCGGGCCGCCAGTCCTGAAACACGCACAGCCACCCCAGAGGATCAACATGGCAGAAGTGAGCAAGCGCGCCCTAGGCCTGGGCACGGAAAACGCATTCGTGGTGCTGGCCGAGGTGAATGCGCTGATGCGGTCGGGCAAGGACATCGTGTCCTTCTGCATCGGCCAGCCCGACTTTCCCACGCCGGTCCACATCCAGGACGCGGCCGTGGCGGCCATCCGCGGCGGCAGGCACGGCTACACGCCCTCGGCGGGCATCGACGAGCTGCGCGCGGCGGCGGCGGGCTACCTGTCGCGCACCCGTGGCATCGAGGTGCTGCCCGCCGACGTGGTGGTGGCGGCCGGGGCGAAGCCCTTCATCGCCTATGCCATTCTCTCCACCACCGACTACGGCGCCGGCGACGAGGTGATCTATCCGAACCCCGGCTTTCCCATCTACGACTCCCAGATCCGCGTCAACGGCGCGGTGCCCGTGCCCATCAACCTGCGCGAGTCGCGCGGCTTCAACTTCGACCCGGCGGAGCTCGAGGCGCGCATCACGCCGCGCACCCGGCTGCTGATCCTCAACTCGCCCCACAACCCCACCGGCGGCATCATCCCGCGCGCCCAGATGGAGGCCATCGCCGCCATCCTGCGCCGTCATCCCCAGGTGTGGGTGTTCGCGGACGAGATCTACGGGCGGCTGGTGTACGACGGCGAATTCGTCTCCATCGCGTCGCTGCCCGGCATGCAGGAGCGCACCATCATCGCCGACGGATGTTCCAAAACCTGGGCCATGACCGGCTGGCGGCTGGGCTTCATGGCCAACCGGGCGCTCGCACCCTACTTCACCACCTGGATCACCAACACCGAGTCGTGTGCCTCGCAGATCAGCCAGTGGGCGGCTGTGGAGGCGCTCAACGGTCCGCAGGACGCGGCCGACCACATGCGCAGCGTGTTCCTGGAGCGCCGGGACCTGATCGTGGGGTTGCTCAACGAGGTGCCCGGCGTCACCTGCCAGTCGCCCGGGGGCGCGTTCTACGCCTGGCCCAACGTCACCGAGGCTTGCCGCATGGTGGGTGCGGTTGATTCGGAGCAATTCCGCAAGCGCCTGCTGCACGAGGCTGGCGTGGCCGTGCTGGCCGACATCCATTTCGGGCCGCGCGCCGAGGGGGAGGGCCAGCACATCCGCTTCAGCTACGCCGCCTCCACCGAGGCGATCCGGGCGGGCATCGGGCGCATGGCTGACTTCGTGCGGAACAACGCGCCGGCACGCTGAGCGCGCCTGCCGCCGCCGGGGCCGCGCGCCGGGCGGCGGCGAAGCGCCGTCAGGCCCCGGCGGGGGTTGGCGAAGCCTCTTTGGGGGCGGCGGCCTTGGGCGGTTTCGGCGCCGCGGCCTTTGCGGTGCCTGCACGCTTCGGTGTTGCCGTGGCCGGCTTCTTTGTGACGCGGGGGCCTTGCGGCTTGTCCGCAGCCGGCTTGGCGGCAGCGGCAGGGCGCCTGGGTTTCGCCGCGGCCGCGGCCTTGCGGGGGCTGGCGGCCTTCGCCTTCCCGCCTTCCGCAGCCTTGGCTGTGCGCTTCCGGCCTGGTTTGGCGGCGGCGGGCTTGGGCGTGCGCTTGGGTTTGTCCGCATCCAGGGCATCCAGCCGGTTGCGGGCCTCGCGCTTGCCGATGCCGCGAATCTCGGCGATGCGCTGCAGTTGCGAGCCCCGGGGCTCGCTGGCGCCGTGCTCCCAGTTGTACACCGTCTGGCCGGTTACGCCAAGGAGGCGCCCATAGTCGGCCGCCGAAAGGCCGAGTTTTTCCCGCGCCGGGCGTATCCACTTGGGGGAAAAGCGCACCTTGGGACCCGCGCTTTCCGGGGCAGCAGCCCTGGCAGCGCCCGTGGCCTGATGGCGCGACAGCCGCGCCAGTTCTCGTTCCAGGGTGATCACCTGTTTTCGCAGCGCCGTGATGCCCTGACGGTATTGCGCCGAGGCGCGCTTGAGGGTCTCCAGCTGGGTGCGGGTCTCCCGGCGGGAGAGGCGGGCGATTTCCTGCTTGAGCAGTGCGCCGATGTTCGGCATTGGCGTTTTCCTAGGGTCGTGGGTCAGGACCGCGGCGGGGGCCGCGAGGTGTCGGTGGGCGCGCGCTCCAGCAAAATGTCCTGCAGGCGCGTTTCGATGGCCCCCTTGATCTTCGGGTGGGTGAGCACATAAAAGCGGCGTTCCCGCACCGCGTCGAACACCGCGTCGGCCACCTGGGCCGCGCTGATTTTCCCCGACGACACCGCCTTGCGCAGCAGCTCCTCCCGCGCCTCGTCCTCGGGGCTGCGGGCGCGGGTGGTGTTGGCCAGGGTTGCGGGGCGGTTGCGTTCGGAATCGGCGATGGCCGTGGGGACGTAGGCCGGGCAGAGTACCGACGCGCCCACCAGGGCGGTCTTCGCGGCCAGGTCGTGGTGAAGGCACTCCGTCAGCGTAACCACGGCGTGCTTCGAGACGCAGTAGATCGCCATGCCCGGCGGCGAGATCAGCCCCGCCACCGAGGCGGTGTTCACGATGTGGCCTTCCTCGCCGTGGGCGAGCATGTGGGGCACGAAGCTGCGCAGGCCGTGGATCACGCCGTAGACGTTCACGCCCAGGCACCAGTGCCAGTCCTCGAGCGTGCTCTCCCACGCGAGCCCGCCGGGCGCCACGCCCGCGTTGTTGCACAGCACGTGCACCTTGCCAAAGCGCCCCAGCGCCGCATCGCGCAGGGCATCCACGCTCTCCTGGCTCGACACGTCGCAGACCACGCCCAGCACCGTGTGGCCGGCGGCCTCGAATTCGGCTGCCGTGCGGTCCAGGGTATCTTGCTGGACGTCGGCCAGAACCACCGCCATACCCTCCGAGGCGAAGCGCCATGCCATCGCCTTGCCCAGGCCGCTGGCTCCGCCGGTCACCACCGCCACCTTGTCTTTGAATTTCCGCACCGCTTGTCCCGCTCCCCTGAAGGCGGCCCAGTCTAGCACTGTGGCGGCGGGCCCCCGCGGCAGTGCCCGGGGGCCGCAGCGGGGTGGTATCCTGCGCGCCCGCCCGCACACCCCGCCGTCATGCACGAAGAATTCGTAGGCACCATGCCCGTCCAGGACCGGCACCGCTTCGACGAAGCGGCGCTGGAGCGCTATCTCGCCGGACGCATACCGGGGTTCACCCCGCCGCTCACGGTGGAGCAATTCAAGGGTGGCCAGTCGAACCCCACCTTCCTGCTGGAATCGGGCGGACGGCGCTTCGTCCTGCGCCGCAAGCCACCCGGCGAACTGCTGCCCTCGGCCCATGCGGTGGATCGCGAGTTCCGCGTCATCTCGGCGTTGCATGGCACCGATGTGCCCGTGGCCAGGCCCTACGTGCTGTGCGAAGACACCTCGGTGATCGGCACGGCGTTCTATGTGATGGAATTCATCCAGGGCCGTGTGCTGTGGGATCCGTCCCTGCCGGGCGCCACGCCGGCCCAGCGCGCCGCCATCTTCGACGACCTGAACCGCGTGATCGCCGCGCTGCACAGCGTGGATTACGTCAAGGTTGGCCTGTCCGACTACGGCAAGCCCGGCAATTACCTCGAGCGCCAGATCGCACGCTGGACCAAGCAGTATCGAGCCTCCGAAACCGAGCGCATCGAAGCGTTTGAAAACCTCATTGCCTGGCTGCCCGCCAACATTCCCGCTGGCGACGAAACCAGCATCGTGCACGGCGACTACCGCCTGGACAACGTGATCTTCCATCCCACCGAGCCAAGGCTGCTGGCGGTGCTCGACTGGGAGCTGTCCACGCTTGGTCATCCGGTGGTGGATTTCGCCTACCACTGCATGACCTGGCGGCTCACGCCTCAGGAGTTTCGCGGCATGGCCGGCTTCGATTTCGCCGCGCTGGGCATCCCCTCCGAGGCGCAGTATGTGGAGATGTACTGCCGCCGCACCGGCCGGGCCTCCATTCCCCACTGGGACTACTACATGGCCTTCAACATGTTCCGCCTGGCGGCGATCCTGCAGGGCATCATGGGGCGGGTCGTGGCGGGCACCGCCGCCAGCCAGCACGCCATCGATTCCGGCCGCCGGGCCAAGCCGCTCGCCGAGGCCGCATGGCGGCAGGTGGAGGGCATTCTCAAGGGAGTGAGCCCATGAAGGCGGTACTTTGCAAGAAGCTTGGCCCGCCCGAGGACCTGGTGGTGGAGCAGGTGCCCTCGCTGGTGCCCGGTCCTGGTCAGGTGGTGGTGTCGGTGAAGGCCGCCGGCGTGAACTTCCCCGACACGCTCATCATCCAGGGCCGCTACCAGTTCAAGCCCGAGCCGCCGTTTTCGCCCGGGGGCGAGGCCGCCGGGGTGGTGAAGGCGGTGGGCGAGGGCGTGTCGGGCTGGCAGCCCGGGGATCGCGTCATCGCCGCCAGCACCTGGGGCGCCTTCGCCGAGGAAATGCTCTGCGACGCCGAGCGGCTCATCCGGTTGCCCGAGGGGGTCGGGTTCGTGGATGCCGCCGCCTACATCCTCACCTACGGCACCTCCTACCACGCGCTCAAGGACCGCGCGCAGATCAAGCCCGGCGAGACGCTGCTGGTGCTGGGCGCTTCCGGAGGCGTGGGCCTCGCGGCGGTACAGATCGGCAAGCTCATGGGCGCTCGCGTGATCGCCGCCGCGTCTTCGGATGCCAAGCTCGCCGTGTGCCGGGCCAACGGCGCCGACGAGACCATCAATTACGGCGCCGAGGACCTGCGCGCGCGCGTGAAAGCGATCACCGCCGGCAAAGGCGTGGACGTGGTCTACGACCCGGTGGGCGGGCCCTACTCCGAGCCGGCGCTGCGCGACATGGCCTGGAAGGGCCGCTTCCTGGTGGTGGGCTTCGCCGCGGGTGACATTCCCAAGGTGCCTCTGAACCTGGCGCTGCTCAAGGGCTGCGCCATCGTTGGGGTTTTTTGGGGCGCCTTCACCAAGGCCGAGCCCGAGGCCAACCGGCGCAACAACAACGAGCTGATGGAACTGCTCGCCCAGGGCCGTCTCAAACCCCACATTCACGCCACCTACCCGCTGGAGCGCGCCGCCGAGGCGCTGGGCGAAGTGGCCAACAAGCGGGTCAGCGGCAAGGTGGTGCTCACCACGTAAGTCCCGGCAGCGGGCAACGCGACGGCGCGCCGCGGCGAACGGCGCCCAGGAGGAACAACATGCAGGCCACCATGCAGCGGGTCCCGCTGAACATGTGCAGCTTCTTCGACCGGGCCGGAAAGATGTTCGGTTCGGTGGAGATCGTCTCGCGCATGCCGGACAAATCGCTCCACCGAACCACCTACGGCGCGTTCCACCGCCGCGCGCGGCTGCTGGCCGAGGCGCTGCAGAAGGCCGGCGTGCAGAAGGGCGACCGGGTGGCCACGCTCATGTGGAACCACTACGCCCACTTCGAAGCCTACTTTGGCATCATCGCCGCCGGCGCCGTGCTGCACACCCTGAATCTGCGCCTCGCGCCCGAGGAGATCGGCTGGATCGCCAGCCACGCCGAAGACACGGTGATCGTGGTGGACGATGTGCTGCTGCCGCTGTTCGAGCAGTTCCGCGCCGCCACGAAAATCCGCAAAGTGATCGTGGTCTCGCTCACCGGCAAGCCCGTGCCCGCGGGCTACGACGAGTACGAGGCCTTCCTCGCCACCGCCACGGGCCGCTGGGACTACCCGCCCATGGACGAGGACGATCCCATCGCCATGTGCTACACCTCGGGCACCACCGGGCGCCCCAAGGGCGTGGTCTACTCGCACCGCTCCCAGGTGCTGCACACCCTGGCGCAGTGCCTTCCCGATTCCATCGGATTGTCCGGGCGCGACGTGCTGCTGCCGGTGGTGCCCATGTTCCACGCCAACGCCTGGGGCGTGCCCTACGCGGCAGTGATGCTGGGCATGAAGCTGGTGTTTCCCGGCCCACACCTGCACCCCGACGACCTGCTGCCGCTGCTGCGCGACGAGCGGGTCACGGTGTCCTGCGGCGTGCCCACCATCTGGCTGGGCATGGTGCAGGTGCTGGACCAGGCAGGCGTGGGCGCCTGGAAGCTGCACCCGGAACTCAAGCTCACGGTGGGCGGCTCGGCGGTGCCCGAGTCGTTGATTCGGGGCTTCGCGCGCCATGGCATCGATGTGCTGCAGGGCTGGGGCATGACCGAGACCTCGCCCCTGTGCACCATCTCGAAGTTGCTGCACACCCAGGGCGAGGTGAGCGAGGACGAGATGTTCGCCACCAAGGCGAGCCAGGGCTACACCGTGCCGCTGGTGGACATCCGCATCATGGGCGACGAGGGCGAGCAGCCCTGGGACGGCAAGTCCGTGGGCGAGATCCAGGTGTGCGGACCGTGGATCACCGGCGCCTACCACGACCTGCCGGCCTCGCAGCACAGCTTTACCGCCGACGGCTGGCTGCGCACCGGCGACGTGGCGGCCATCACGCCCGAAGGCTTCGTGAAGATCACCGACCGCACCAAGGACCTCATCAAGTCCGGCGGCGAGTGGATCAGTTCGGTGGATCTCGAAAACGCCATCATGGGCCACCCGGCCGTGGCGGAGGCGGCGGTGATCGCCGTGCCGCACCCCAAGTGGGCCGAGCGGCCGCTTGCCGTGGTGGTGTTCAAGCAGGGCCAGCGGGCCACCCAGGCGGAGCTTCAGCAGTTCCTGGCGGCGCGCATGGTGAAGTGGATGGTGCCCGACGCCTTCGCCTTCGTGGAGTCCATTCCCCGTACCTCCACGGGCAAGTTCCAGAAGACCAGGCTGCGCGAGATGTACCCCACGTGGGACTGGCAGGAGGCTTCCTGAGCCCCGCCCCTGAGGACTAAAACATGGATTTCCAGATTTCCGCCGAGCACACCATGATCCGCGACCTCGCGCGCCAGTTCGCGCGCCGCGAGATCGCCCCCATTGCCGCCGCCTGCGACCGCGAGGCGCGCTTCCCCATGGAGGCCTACACGAAGCTGCGCGAAGTGGGCCTGGCCAATGTCACCATTCCCGCCGCCTATGGCGGCATGGGGCTGGGCTGCGTGGAACTGGCGCTGGTCACCGAGCAGCTCGGCTGGGGCTGCGCCGGCATCACCGGCGCCATCGGCATCAATTCCATCGTGGCCGACGTGTTTCACTGCGCCGGCACCGAGGCGCAGCGCCATCTGGTGTTTGGCCGCATGCTCGAAGGCAAGTGGGGCGCCTACGCCGTCACCGAGCCCTCGGCGGGCTCGGACGTGGCGGCCATCCGTACCCGCGCCGAACGGCGCGGCGAGCGCTACCTCATCAACGGCTCCAAGGTGTGGATTTCCAACGCCCCGCTGGCCGACTTCTTCATCGTGTTCGCCAAGACCGACCCGGCGGCCGGCCACCGCGGCATCAGCGCCTTCATCGTGGACCGTGACATGGCCGGCCTGCGGCTGGGCAAGTCGCTGGGCAAGATGGGCCAGCGCGCCGCACCCGCGGCCGAGGTGTTCTTCGACGGCGTGGAGGTGCCCGCCGACCGGCTGGTGGGCAACGAGGGCGACGGCTTCATGATCGCCATGAAGGTGTTCGACCGCTCGCGCCCAATGGTGGGCGCGCTGGCCCTGTCCGTGGCCCAGCGCTGCCTCGACGAGGCGGTGGGTTACGCCAAGCAGCGCCACACCATGGGCAAGCCCATCATCGAGCACCAGGCCATCGGCCACAAGATCGCCGACATGGCGGTGCGCGTGGAAGCCGCGCGCCTGCTGGTGTACCAGGCCGCCGCGCTCATGGACGCGGGCAAGTCCAACACGCTGCAGGCGGCCTACGCCAAGCTGTTCGCCGCCGACAGCGCCATGCACTGCGCCACCGAGGCCGTGCAGGTGTTCGGCGGCATGGGCTACAGCACCGACTATCCCGTGGAGAAACTGTTCCGCGATGCCAAGGTTCTGCAGATCTACGAGGGCACCAGCGAAATCCAGAAAACCATCATCGCGCGCGAACTGGCGCGCGCCTGACCGCGAAAGGAATCCCCGCCATGGCCGAAGCCGTCATCCTCGAAGCCGTCCGCACGCCCTTCGGCCGCCGCGGCGGCGCGCTGCGCGAGACCCGTCCCGACAGCCTGCTGGCGCTGGCGCTGCGCGGCGTGGTGGATCGCGCCGGCCTCGACCCTGCCCGGGTGGAGGACGTGGTCAACGGCACCGTCACCCAGGCGGGCGAGCAGGGCGCCAACCCGGGGCGCCTGGGCGTGCTGCTGGCCGGATTTCCGGTCACCACCGCGGGCGTGTCGCTCAACCGCATGTGCGGCTCCAGCCAGCAGGCTTTTCACTTCGCCGCCCAGGCCGTGGCCGCGGGCGACATGGACTACGCCATCGGCTCGGGCGTGGAGAGCATGACGCGCACCCCCATGTTCCTGGATGTGTCCCTGGGCCGTGAGGGCCTGAACGCCTTCAACGCCCTCAACCCCGAACTGTTCCGCCGCCACGAACTCATCCACCAGGGTGAGAGCGCCGAGCGCATCGCCGATCGCTGGGGTTTCTCGCGCCAGGACGTGGACGAGTTCTCCAAGGAGAGCCACCGCCGCGCCGCCGCCGCCCAGGCGGGCGGCTGGAATGCCGAGATCCTGCCCGTGCCCGGCGTGGCGCCAGACGCCAGTGCCATGACGCTCAGCAAGGACGAAGGCGTGCGCGCCGTGCTGGACGAAGCCAAGATGGCGTCGCTGAAGCCCACCTTCCGCCCCGAAGGCAAGGGCGTGGTGACGGCCGGCAATTCCTCCCAGATCTCCGATGGTGCCTCGGCGGTGCTGGTGGCCAATGCCGACGTGGCCAAGGCTGACGGCCTGCGCGCCAGGGCGCGCTTCCGGGCCCGTGTGGTAGTGGGCTCCGATCCCATGCTGCAACTCACCGGCGTGATCGAAGCCTCGCGCATCGCCCTCAAGAAAGCCGGTCTCACGCTGCGCGACATGGACTGGGTGGAGGTGAACGAGGCCTTCGCCGTGGTGCCCATGGTGTGGGCGCGGGAACTGGGCGCCTCCCTGGACCGGCTCAACCCCTGGGGCGGGGCCATCGCCCATGGCCACCCGCTGGGCGCCACGGGCGCGGGCCTCATGGCCAAGATGCTCGCCGGGCTTGAGAAAACCGGCGGCACCTTCGGCCTTCAGACCATGTGCATCGGCCACGGCCAGGCCACCGCCACCATCGTCGAACGGCTAGGCTGAGCCCGCGCCTGCGGGGCGCCATGTTCAAGACCCTGCGCATCGCCCTGCTGCTGTTCGTGCTCTTCAATGTGGCCGCCGCCGCGTGGCTCACGCGGGCGCGCGCCGCGGCGTGGAACGTGCCGCTGCGCGTGGCCGTGTTCCCCGTGGCGGCTGATACGAGCGCGGTGACGGCGAGCTATATCCGCCGCCTCGACCGCGAGCGGCTCGCGCCCATCGAGGACTTCTTTCGCGAGGAAGCCTCCCGCCACGGCCTGACGCTGAGCACGCCCGTGGAGGTGCATGTGGGGCGCGAGCCCGAGGTTGCGCCGCCCGCGCCGCCCCATGGCGCGCGGGGGCTGCCCGTGATCCTGTGGAGCCTGAAGATGCGCTGGTATGCCTGGCGCCACGGCGTGGAGGACGGGCCCGCCTCCCACGTGCGGCTGTTCGTGCTGTTCCACGACCCGCAGTTGCGCGCCAGCGCCGGCCACTCCCTGGGCTTGCAGAAGGGCATGATCGGCGTGGTGAACGCCTTCGCCGGCAATGCCCACACCGCGCAGAATGCTGTGATCATCGCCCACGAACTGCTGCACACCGTGGGTGCCACCGACAAGTACGACCCCGCCACCAATCTTCCGGTCTGGCCCGACGGCTATGCCGAACCGCAACGCGAGCCGCTGCTGCCCCAGAGCTTCGCCGAGATCATGGCTGGGCGGGTGCCCGTAAGCCGCGAGCAGGCCGAGATCCCGGCCAGCTTGGCCGAGGCGCTGGTGGGGCCGGCCACCGCCGCGGAAATCGGCTGGGTGCCGGC
>Ga0068872_10000194_pt1 | contig 52416 bp, 48 predicted proteins | sample NOAtaG_7_FD_66441 | JGI IMG/M metagenome (GOLD analysis project Ga0068872, IMG submission 66441) | Freshwater lake microbial communities from Lake Erie, under a cyanobacterial bloom - NOAA_Erie_Diel1S_2200h metaG | ecosystem: Environmental > Aquatic > Freshwater > Lake | place: USA: Ohio, Lake...
GCCAATTCACTCTCAAACTAGCATTGAACATGAAAAGAAGGGAATGGTGCAAGGGACTTTGGAACCAATCGAATTCAGTCTCCTTCCCCTTTCAATTCTCTAATGCGTAATCTGGGTTTATCCATGTAATTCAAAAGGCGAACTACGTAGTCGCAATTCAAATCACACTTCAACGTCCAGGATGCATTGGTGTATCCAATCGCCACCGCAAAATTTGGGATGTCACTAAACATTACCCCTCGGTAACAATGGATGTCCTTCGGCTCAGCTATTTTTCCGTTGACTCGAAGCGTCATCCCACCCAATAGTTGCAGTTTCAAACCCGTAGCCGTTACAATAATGTCTGCTTGTAATTCTTTGCCGGAACTCAGCAGAATTCCGGTAGCCGTAAATTGCTGAACGGTATCGGTAATTACTTCTGCCTTTCCGCTCTTAATGGATTGAAATAGATCGCCATCAGGCACGATGCACAGGCGCTGATCCCAGGGATTATATTGAGGAAAGAAATGCTTCAGGTCATAATTAGCCCCCATCTCTTTCTTTACTCCTTTCAGAATTAGCTTCTTAATGGCGTTCGGCCATTTCCTGGAAGCGTTATAAAAGCTCAGACTAAACAAAATGTTTTTCCATCGAACAAGCCGATAGGCAGCCTTTTCCGGCAGCACTTTTTTTAAAAGATTAGCAATACGATCTTCTCTCGGCAAACTTACCACATAGCTGGGTGAGCGCTGCAGCATGATTACCTTTTCTGCTTTTTTAGCCATCTCTGGAACGAGGGTTACTGCAGTAGCTCCACTGCCAATTATAATCACTTTCTTATTTTCGTACACAAGGTTGGTGTCCCATTGCTGAGGATGAATCATAATTCCCCCATAAGCTTGGCTGTTAGGAAAGCTAGGCGAATAGCCCTGAACATAATCGTAATATCCACAGCAGGTAAACAAAAACTTGCACCGTATATTTTTATAGGGTATTGATTCATGATCGGCCAACGTTATCGTCCACATTTTTTCACTGTCCGACCAACAGGCATCCAATACCTTATGATTGTACTTTATCTTCTTATCGATGTCAAATTTTGCTGCGGTATCTTTGATGTATTGAAGAATCGAAGGTCCATCTGCTATCGCCTTGGGATTACCCCATGGATTAAATGAAAATCCAAGCGTGTACATATCGGAGTCAGACCGAATGCCGGGATACTTAAATAAATCCCATGTGCCACCCATCGCAGCGCGTCCCTCTAAGACAGCAAAAGTTTTGTTCGGAACTTTAATTTGAACATGGTAAGCTGCGCCAATACCCGATAGGCCAGCCCCTACAATCAGCACATCATATACTGGAGATTCATTATTCATGCTTTCCTTTTTATCATCTCTCTTGCGGCTTCAACTTTTTTTTGAATGATTGAATTGACAAGGTAACCTCCTAAAAGAGGAAACATTCTAACGATAAAATCCAGCAGGCGTGCCTCTGCACCAATCAATATCCTCTTTTTATTTCTCCTAATTCCTCGTATGATCACATTTGCAGCATACTCGGGACTCAGCTTTAAAAGCTGTTGATGAAAGGCTTCGTGGGTTTCGTTATAATCCACTGCGTTTCTAGCAATATTGGTCCTAATTCCACCTGGGTGGACACTGTGGATGGTAAGCGTAGAATTTTTGTGTTCCTGAATAAGCGATTGGTTAAGGCCATAGACAGCAAACTTAGAAGCGCAATAGGCGCTTGAATGAACGATACCCGTTAGGCCAAAAACACTTGAGACATTGACTAATGCAGCCTCTGGCTGTTGAACCAAGTAAGGGATAAACGCTCGGCTACCGTATAGCATCCCATAAAAATTCACATCCATTACTCGTTCAAATAAATTTAAATCCATTTCATGCAACGGATATTCTCCAATCGATATGCCGGCATTGTTGATCATAATGTCTACCTGATTAAATCGTTCCTTGACCGATTTCGCAAACGAAAACATCGAGTCTTTATCGGATACATCAAACGCGACTGCAAACACTTCGCTCCCTTTACCGATCAGAGTAACTGTTTCATTTAAGGTAGATGGATTAAACTCGTTCAATGCCAGGCGCGCTCCCTCTTTGGCAAACGCCAGCGCAAGTGCTCTCCCTATACCTGAACCAGCACCAGTGATGGCTACTACTTTATTTTTGAATTCCTTCATAAAAACGAAAATAACAGATCACAAATGTTTTCCTACGCTGACTTTGAAAACAAATATTGTTGCAAAAACGAAGCTACCTGCGCTTCTGCCATTCGTGCCTCTGGCAAGTATTTTGGCATTTGAAAGAACACGTGAATCATTCCTTCATACTCTTTGAAAACTACATGGTTTCCACTTTCTTTTAGCTTGCGCGCATACTCCTCTCCCTCATCTTTTAATGGATCAAATTCAGCCGTTATCACGAGTGCTGGTGGCAAATTTATTAGGTCAGTGGCGAACAAAGGAGACAGGTAAGATTGCCGAAGGTTATCCTCGAGACCACAGTAGTTTTTTGAGAACCAATGGATCATCTCCTTCGTCAACAGGTACCCATCCTTCAGTGACTCGATGGAGGGCATACTCTTACTTGCATCGGTTGTCGGATAAATTAAAACCTGACACGCAATGGTAGGTCCCTTTCGGTCGCGCGCTATCATGGCTACTACGGTCGCCAAATTCCCACCGGCACTATCTCCCATTACTGCAACCCGCTCAGGATTAACTCCTAAACTACTGGCATTTTTTACCGCCCAAACTATTGCTTCATAGCAGTCTTCACAGGGAATTGGAAACGGATACTCGGGTGCCAGGCGATAGTCAACCGCAACTACAACACATTCATTTTGTTTCGCTAGTCTTCTACAAGTGGAATCATGACTTTCGAGGTCGCCTACAACAAATCCACCCCCATGAAAATAAAGCAATAGAGGAAGTACTTTGCCTTCAATTGGTCTGTATATCCTCAACACTATCTCTCCATCCCACGAAACTTTTATCGCTTCATCTTTAATTTGGAAAAGACTCTCTTGCGGGTATTGCGCCAGCGCTTTCAGTTCCTTTATTGCCTTCCTGTTGTAGGCTCTAAATTCAACAGCCGTGATTTAGTAAAGTCTATCTGTTTGCGAAATCGCATTAGAAACAACAGAATTCGAATGCGGAGAGTAGGCAGCATTTAGATATTGAGTTAGACCAACATTACTTCAGCCAATTAATAATCGAAGGAATGCTAACCATTGGATGCGGTCTTAAGGGACATCTTTGCTATTATTTGAAAGGCGAGTACCAAAGTTAAATACCTTCTCTTTATTCTTGATGAGACTAATAATAAAAATAATCTTTGCGTACCTAAAAAACAACTACATTTTATTGGCATGGCGAGAAGCCAATTGCCATTTGGCTCCCTTTTTCACATATACTTCCGTATACAACAAAGACATAGTAAATGGATTCTTGTTGACAATTCCTGAAAATTGCCCCTTGCCGACCAAAATAGCCACGCTTGGATACAGTCTTACGCTTGCCTCAGTGACGATCACATCCCGATAGTCAAGTTTGCCGCTGACAACATCATCTAGCACTTCTTGTTTCGTTTGAATCCATCCGTTTGAGTGCACATACCTAGTCTGATCATCCAAGACCGTTTTTAGTGAATCGATATTCTTAGCGACCAACCATTCAAACTTCCTTTTTGAAAGCCGAATGATTTGTTCTTCTTGGTTTGGCTGTTGCGCAAAGGCACTGTTGGAAAGTTGAAAAACAACAAACACGAAAAGGTACAACTTCTTCATTTCTTCTATTTGTAAATTTCGTTCAAAACACCTGCCAATCGAATACCCGCCTGCACTAGTCGCAGTTTCACACTATCTAAATTCTTATAGGAATATTTAAAACTCAAATTGCCATCGCCAACTGCATATACTTGCTTCCGGTAAGTCATTGATTCAGCTGCCCAGTCTCTAACACTTGCTTTTTGCCACTGCGTTAACACCTCCGTAGGTGGTTCTTCCAGCGCGCCTGCCAATTCGGTATAACTTAGTTTGGTGTCATCAATCATATTACTGTCCCAGACACTATGCAGGTTGGTCTCATTCCGAAACCATTTTACTTTAACACTATTTCCGCCACGATCATCACAGCATCCCACATGCAATGGTTGGTGAATATCCCCCACCAAATGCACAATCATTTTAACATATTCGATTTCCTTTTTTCGATCCAGCTTTTTCGATTTCAGCTCCATTACTAATCTCTCTAAGGTCATAATCACATCGCCATTCGGGTTCTTAGGTGAGTCCGAATAGTTCTTTCCCGTTTCTATGGTCACCCAATGCCAGTCTGCCGTGTAATTAAACGTTGAATCTGATCTCACTTCATCCATCCACGTACTCATCATTGCCAACGACTCCTGCCCCATGAGTAGTTTCAGCTTTTTCTTTGCTTTTGCTGAAAGGTGCTTTTCAGCAACTAGTCCAATCGCGCGATGCCCCGTTACCCCCCAAGCAAATGATCCGGTAACGAGCAAATGAATAATCAGAATCAATACGAAATACTTCTTCATCAGAATATAGTTTAACACCCCAAAGATGCTCAATTTAGGGGCATCCTGAAATTGTCTCTCATAGATTTAATTTTGCCGTAATCACAGCCGAAAGATCCCCACCTTATTGTCTGTTGAGAATTCCTCGAATCGGCAAAATCATGCTAACTTTGGTTACCAGTTATGGAAAAGACAATAAAATTATCAGCCCTACTAGTAGCCAACCAGCTTGATATCAAAGGCATCAAAGCGTTTTTGGAGGTAAAAACCGCTTCTGAATCTTCTACTGAATTGCTATACGCATTCGGCAACGACCGTCATCAGTACTACTTCAACTATGGAGTCATCGTTTTTTCAGGGCATTCGGAAGAAGAGATTAAAATTGCCGTGAAGGCAATTCAGCCTTACCTTAAAGACCCTAACAACAATTGGCTGCGCGATGACCACGAGATCAGCGTACAAGAGGGAGAAATGGAGTTTGAGTTTGACCAATTGATTGTTGATCGGCTAGACGTAAAAGTGGTTCGGATTGCCATGTTCAACTTGGCTCAATCGGTGGCACTTGATTACTACCACAAGGTGACTGAAAATCTTCTCACCGAGATTAAGGGCTTTACCCGTGATCTTGAGCGCACCGGCAAATTAAGTATCAATCGCAAAGACATGATTAAGTTCATCGGCAAAGCCTTGAACACCCAAAACGATATTGCCGATAACATCTACATTTTTGATGCACCCGAACAGGTGTGGGATGACGAATACTTAGACAAACTCCACAAAGGCTTAATGAAACACTTCGACTTGCGTGTTCGTTTTAGCGAAATTGAATACACGCTGCGAATCATTGAGGATAACTTACGCGTCTTTCGGGAAATTTCAAACCAGCGCGAGAGTAGCATCTTAGAATGGATCATCATTGTCCTGATCTTAGTGGAAGTATTTGACTTGTTGATCACCAAACTCTTTAAGTATGTCTGATCGCCAGGCGTTGTTTCTTAATTTTGATATCAAGGCTCAGCCAGACGACATCACTTGTGGCCCCACCTGTCTACATGCTATTTACCAATATTACCATGACGACATTCCTTTGAAGGAGGTAGTCAATGAGGTAAAAAGTCTAAAAACCGGAGGCACATTGGCTGTCATGCTTGGAAATCACGCGTTGAAACGTGGCTATAAGGCTCACATTTATACCTACAACTTGAATGTGTTCGATCCTTCCTGGTTCTCTCTATCTCAAAACAAAATGATCGATAACCTCAAAAAGCAAATGAGGTATAAGTTTCGAAGTAAAAAATTGTTAGTAGCGTCAAAAGCCTATATCAAGTTTATTGAGTCAGGTGGCACCATTCAGCAAACAGAATTGGATCAGCACCTATTGAAAAAGTATCTTAAAAAATCTACTCCTATACTTACGGGATTAAGCGCTACTTATTTGTACGGAACACAGCGTGAGATACCTGCCACCAATAAATATGATAGTATCAAAGGCGAGCCGGTGGGCCACTTTGTAATCATCAACGGCTACGAAGAAGCTTCTAATAAGATTTATCTGGCAGATCCAATGAATCCCAATCCATTGCAAAGCCAGTACTACAGTGTAAGCTTTGATCGATTGATCAACAGCATCATGTTGGGTATTGTCACGTATGATGCTAACTTACTTGTCATTGAACCAAAAAAATGATTCCACGATTTGAAGATCTGACGATTTATCAATTTGAAAATGATGTGAGGCACCACTCTTCAATTTTCAAATTATCTTTTTCAAAGGGATGCCCCGCTAATTTTACTCGGGTCGATTTTCAAATTATCAAATCATCACATTTTCAAATTTGAACTATGCCCAAGCTCATTGTCGTTGAAAAGCCTGAGTCCTGGAAATTTAATGTGGAGGACGTGGAAATTATCACGCCCGACAAATACATTTCAGAAGAGGCTTATCAGCAAGTGAAAAATCTAAAGGTCATCAACCTGTGTAAATCCTACCAATACCAAAGCGAAGGTTATTATGTTTCCTTACTAGCTGAGGCTCGTAACCACAAAGTGTTGCCAGGTGTATCAACGATTCAAGATCTTCGCTTTCCATCCATCTTGCGCGATGACTCTCAGGATTTTGACGAGTTGATTCAAAGCACATTTAAAAATGAACCCTACCAGCAAGTAGAATTTAACATTTATTTTGGAAATGCGCAGGCCGAACATTTAAATCGACTGGCCTTGCAACTCTTTCAGTTGGTACAAGCCCCTTCCCTTCGCGCATCCTTTGCACGAAAACACAAATGGGTATTGCACAATATCAAACCAATCAGCATCAAAGAAGTGCCCGAGTCTGACAAGCCATTGCTAGCCCAGGCCCTGGAAAAATACCTGCATCGCAAACGCGATTATAAACCCGACAAGAAAAAATACGATCTTGCTATTCTTGTCAACCCGGACGACAAGAATCCTCCGTCAGATGATCGGGCATTGAAGCGGTTCTACAAAGCGGCCCTGGAAGCAGGGTTCAATACCGAGTTCATCACGAAAAATGATTTCGATCAGCTGATCCAGTATGATGCGCTTTTTATCCGAGAGACAACCAACGTCAATCATCATACTTTTCGATTTGCGAAGAAAGCCGAGTCACTGGGGCTGGTGGTCATGGACGACCCTCAGTCAATTTTGAAATGCACCAACAAGGTGTACATGCACGAATTATTGAGCGCCCATAAAATTCTCACGCCAAAGTCTTTCGTGATTTCTGAAGAAAACTGTGATAAGCTATCAGACAAGATGGCGTTTCCATTTATCCTCAAGCAGCCCGATGGCGCATTTTCAAAAGGCGTTTTTAAAATTGAATCACTGGAGGAGTTTAAAAAAGTGAGGGAAAGCATGTTTGAAAAATCTGACTTGCTGATTGCCCAGGAGTTTTTGCCGACCCCCTTTGATTGGCGCGTGGGGATCATTGATGGTCAGGTAATCTATGTGTGCAAATATTTTATGGCCTCAGAACACTGGCAGATTGTTAACTGGAGCGCAAACAAAGAAAAATCCAGAGATGGTGAAGTAGAGTGTATTGCCATCGACCAAGCTCCCTCCGGCCTGCTGAAGACGGCTGTTAAAGCCACTTCGCTCATTGGGAAAAGCCTTTATGGAGTAGACATGAAAGAGATTGACGATAAGTTTTACGTGATAGAGATTAACGACAATCCGAATATCGATGCAGGTATTGAAGACAAAATATTGAAAGACAAGTTGTATGATACCATAATGGAAGTATTTTTGAATAAAATAAAGGCCGACAAATGAACCAACCCTCCCGCATTCACTTATTTCAAGGTTACGGCATCGAGTTAGAATACATGATGGTTGACAAAGACACGTTGGCAGTGAAGCCGATCACCGATGAGGTGCTAAAGCACGAATTGGGCGAGTACGGTAGCGACTTTGAAAATGGAATCGTTACCTGGTCAAATGAATTGGTACTCCATGTGATTGAATTGAAATCCACCAGGCCGGAGTTAAATTTCAATGCGTTGGAGAATGGTTTTGCGGACGACATCAAACGAATCAATGCCATACTGGACAAGCATAACGCCATGCTGATGCCTACTGCCGCGCATCCATTTATGGATCCACTGAAGGAAACCAAATTATGGCCGCACGACAGCAACGAAGTGTATGAATTATATGATACTATTTTTGATACCAAAGGACATGGCTGGTCAAATTTGCAAAGCACCCATTTGAATCTCCCGTTCTATGATGACGAAGAATTCGCGAAACTACATGCAGCCGTTCGGTTGATCTTGCCACTGTTGCCGGCTTTGTGTGCCAGCTCCCCGATATTAGATGGAAAATTAACAGGGGTACTCGATACTCGTTTAAATTTTTATAAAACAAATCAAGCCAAAATTCCATCCATTACAGGTAAAGTGATACCCGAGGCCATTTTTTCGAAAAGAAACTACATGAACTCCATTTATGAGAAAATCAAAACCGACCTTTCGAGTTACGACAAAGAAAACATCTTAAACCCGATCTGGGTAAACTCGCGAGGTGCCATTCCGCGTTTTGATCGCGGCTCAATTGAGATCAGAGTAATGGATGTGCAAGAATGCCCGTCAGCTGATATGGCCATTATTGAGTTGGTTATTGAAACGATCAAGGCATTAGTGAACGAAAAATTCATTTCACTCGAAGAGCAAATGAAGTTCAAGACCGATAACCTGGTAACTATTTTTGATCGATCGATCATTCAAGGATTAAAGACGCAAATCGACTCGTTAGAATTTCTCCATGCTTTTGGCATCACCACTCCTTGCACTACAAAAGATGTTTGGCAAAAAATCATTGATCGCCTGATTGCTTCTGGCAATACAGCTTTAGAAAAATGGAAGCCTGAGTTATCTGTGATTTTAACTGATGGCTCTCTCTCCGACCGCATCATCAAATCGCTGAATGGAGATCATTCGCAGGAGGCCATCAAAAAAGTATATCGCCAATTGAGCGGATGCCTGGCGCAGAATAAGATGTTTATTCTTTAGAAACTCTAGCTGCAGGCATGATGCAATCTAGCTTCCATACACCCACCTCATCAACGTAACCGAAGCCAGATAGATCAGTGTGATAGAAATGAGGTTGAGCCAAATGCCGGCTTTCATCATGTGGTTCATTTTCATGTGACCGCTACTAAACACGATGGCATTGGGTGGTGTGGCTACGGGAAACATAAACGCCATGCTGGCGCCAATCGTCACAGGCATACCCATCAAAATCGGGTCGATGCCCAAGTTCGTGGCGATACCAAACACCACAGGCAAAAAAATCTGAACCAGTGCCACGTTGCTCATTAACTCCGTAATAAAGACAGCTGTCACGATTAACCCAAAAATCAACCAATTAACAGAAGGACTGCTGGCGGCAATCTTTGCACCCACCGCTTGTATGATGCCCGCACTAGACAACCCCTGAGCCAGACACAAGCCTCCTCCAAACAAAATCAAAATGCCCCATGCCATCTTTTCTGTATCGGTCCACTTCAACAAAAAACTCATCTGCTTCCAATCTACCGGCACAATAAACATGAGGATACCTCCCATCATAGCCACATTCGTGTCGTTCAACATTTCTTTTTTCAAAAGAATATTGATGGGCTGTTGAAATATCCACAGCAGGCAGGTGATACAAAAAATCATCATCACCAGTTTCTCTTCTTTCCGCAGTTTGCCCAACTCCTGTAGCTTTGCTTTGATCAACTCGTCACTACCTCGCACTTTGTTGATTCCGTTTTTGAATAAAACTCTCGTGATCAAGAAATACATGGAAGTCAGCAACAACACCATGATGGGTACACCCACCAACATCCATTTACCAAAGTCTAACTTGCGATGATAGAATTGATCGAGCAATCCCGCAAAAACTACGTTGGGCGGTGTGCCAATGATTGTACCGATGCCGCCAATACTGGAACCATAGCCTACAATTAACAGCAAGCCAATTGCAAAATTTCGTTCGCCTTTAGGAAGTAAGTCGTTGGAAGCGGAAGGGTCACTCTTCAATAAGTTAATAACTGAAAGTGCAATGGGCAGCATCATCATTGCGGTAGCGGTGTTGCTGATCCACATGCTAATGAAAGCCGTAGAGATCATAAACCCTAAAATGATTCCGTTACCCGAAGTACCCGTGATCTTAATTAAGTTGAGGGCGATCCGTTCATGTAGCCGATGTTTTTCTAAGCCAAGGGCAATCATAAATCCGCCCATAAATAAAAATACGATCGGATTGGCATAGGGCGCTGCGGCCTCATTCATCTTCATCACTCCCATAAAAGGAAACAATACCAACGGCAACAAAGCTGTAATGGCAATGGGTACTGCTTCTGTCATCCACCAAATGATGATCCATGCCGCCAGCGACAAAACCTTACCTGCTGAGGGCGATATAAATGAATCGGGAATGATGGGCAACAAAATAAAAAAGACAAGTGGGCCGGCTATAAAGCCAATCAATTTTTGCCAGTCGATAGTAAAAGATTTTGTCATGGTCATCTAAAAAAATAAAAAAGCGAAGGCTTCCCCTCGCTTCAAATGTAACTGTTAAGGTTATCAGGATTGTTGTGGCTGGGTTGCTCCCCCGCCTTCGATTTTCGGATTGGCGGGTTTTACCACTATCGCTCGGCCATCCAGTTCTGTTTCGTTAAGTGCGGCAATGGCGGCTTGGGCTTCTGCATCATTAGCCATTTCTACAAAGCCAAAACCTTTCGATCGGCCGGTATCTCGATCTTTTACAATTTTCGCAGAAGTTACTTGACCAAATTTTGCAAAGGCTGCCTCCAGATCTTCGCGTCTGGTTTTAAAATTTAAACGGGCTACAAAAATGTTCATAATAATGACTGGAAAAATGTTAGTAGTAAAATGTCCATTAGAGCGGTTGCACTCAAGAGCGCATCGTTCGTTTAACAAAATAGGAAATTATTTGTAACAAATTCAAGTCTAAGGGTAGGCTTCGTGCCGCTGCCAACTGACCCACTAGCCAAATCGCTATTCTCTCATTAGTTCACGGGCATTTTCCAGAGCCAATCGTGAAGGGTTTGCGCCAGCGATCATTTTAGCGATCTCATCGATCCGATCATCCGGTGAAAGTTGTTTCACCAAACTTATTGTCTTGGATGCCTTATTGTCTTTGTAAACAAAATAATGAGCATCCCCTTTTGCAGCAATTTGTGGTAGATGGGTAATCGTGATCAACTGGTGGCGTGTTGCCATTTCCTTCATCATTTTACCCAACTGAATGGCGATTTCGCCAGAAATGCCGTTATCGATCTCGTCTAAAACTAATGTGGGCAAAGCCGTTTTCGCAGCCATCACATATTTGATGCTAAACATAAGTCGTGAGAATTCTCCCCCTGAAGCAACCTGAGCCAAGGGTTTCGGTGCAATTCCCTTATTCGCGCTAAAAAGAAGCTCCACATAATCTTGCCCGGAAACTGTCGATTCAACCACCTGATGTTCAATTTTTAAAACAGCATTGGGTATTCCCAAATCAAGCAGTAATTGGGTAACCTGCTTGCACAGCGGTGAAAAAACTTTCTCTCGCGACTTTGTCAGTTCCTGAGCTGTTCGCTTTAGTTCGTTGCCTGAACTTTCTGAAATCTTTTTTGCTGAAAGAAGCGTCTCATCCAGGTTAGCCGTTTTATCAAACTTAAGTTGCAATGATTCCTGAAGAGCCAGTAGTTCGTTGACATCTTTCATGCGATGCTTTTGCATCAGCTGGTAAATCAAGCTTAGCCGATCTTTTGTTTTTGCTATACGTTTTGGATCAAACTCTACTCGCTCCTCTTCTCGCTCTACTTCGTTTAAAATATCATCCAATTCTATTCGCACACTTTCCAGACGATCATACAGTTTCTGGTAGTCTGGTGAATAGACTGAAATGGAATGAAGCATGTTTCGGACGGCACCTAATACCGGACTGACTGCAAACTCAGATTGGCCCAATTGTGCTACAATTGTATTTAGCTGAATTTTGATCTCCTCCGCATGCTCCATCACTTTCAACTCTGACTCCAGCTTTTCCTGTTCGTCAGATTGTAGCTCTGCTTTAGTTAATTCTTCCAGTTGGAATTTTACAAAATCACTTTCTTGCTTCAACAGCGCTGCCTCTTTCTGCAAGCTCTCAAAATTCATCTTTGCAACAACAAAATTTTTCCAGGCTTCTTTGTACTTGTCTTTCAGTGACAAATTGGACGCATAGGAGTCAATAAAATCCAATTGAAAAACCCGGCTGCCTAATTCAAGTGTCTCATGCTGCGAATGCACGTCCATCAACCGACCACCAATTTTACGCATGATTTCCAGCGTTACCGGAGTGTCATTGATAAATGCACGGCTCTTACCACCGGGACTGATCTCCCTTCGAATAACAGCTTGTTGCTCGTAGTCAAGATTGGCCGATTCAAATGCAGATTGTAATTTATAAGAAGAGATGTCGAAGATGCCTTCGACAATGCATTTTTCGTTTTCATCCCACAGTGCTTTGCCGTCTGCACGATTGCCCAAAAGCAGGCCAATGGCACCAAGCATAATTGACTTACCGGCACCGGTTTCCCCCGTCACCACATTCAAATGCGGAGATGGATGGATTTCCAACTCTCGAATGAGTGCATAGTTTTTAATTACAAGGCCGATTAGCATAGCGAAACAAAAATACCATTTGTGAGGAAAATGGAGCGACTAAATTTACAACAAAAAAAGGGTCGCCTTCTTGGTAGTTATTTGGCGATGATGCTCTGGTAGACATCCCGTTTGGGGTCTACAGTCGTCAAAATGTCGTAAGCCTCCCTTCGTACATTCAACGAACCATCGGAAAAAATTTTAGCCAATTCATTTGACTTAGTGTCAAAGAAAGAGATCACCGCGATAGCATTTGGATAAATACCCCAAATCCTTTTAATGTTCTTTAATACTTCCAGAATCTTCTCGCGGCTTTGATCGGGAGTCTTGTCAAACGTATCCAAAGCAATCCGGTGGTATTGATAGGTGTTCTTCCGCAAGTCCACCATCTGCGGGTTATTCATATTTTCCACCAAGGCGTAGCGATTGCGTGTGCTGCCCTGTGCAGCCCACCCGGGCTTACCAGTTGACTGCGCGTTGGTCACAACAATCAACGCTTTCTGTACAAAAGGGCTGCCGCCCAACTCGGCAAACGAATCGTAGTCTAAAGCCAAAATGGTGTAAGCATAAAATGCCAAAATAGAGGTGAGATTGTTGATATAGGTATTGTCGTTGTATTCCATCGGCTGGGACTCAAGGTATTCAAACTCCCAATCGCGATCGGCAAAATTCAACAGAACCGTTTCATAATTAGAGTTGTACACGGGGCGTGCAACGGTAATTTGGGCGCTTGCCGTAAAAACTCCAATAGCCGGCATTTTACTGATGTTCAAAAAAATGCCGCAGTTTATCCGCTCGTGTGTTTTATAGGAGTCGGCAGTCCACTTGCGCGTATTCATAAAATTGGCAATCGCGCGCTCCAGGTCCTTGAAGACTGATCGATCCGATGTTTGAATCTGTTCCGCATTGATCGTGACTTTGCAATTGAGTTCTTGCCCAAATGCCGGAAAGCAAAATAGGCCGAGTATCGTTAGAAAGATGAAAGATTTTGCTACATCAGCCATCCAACTTTTTTTTACTGGCATTGCTAGCATATCGTTTTACTATTTGAAGGACGCGACAATGGCATTGACAATATCTTTGGCCACGTCCTTTTTTGATTTCAATGGAAATTCCTTTTTACGACCAGCACTATCAATGAGTGTAACCTTATTCGTATCGTGTGCAAAACCTGCTCCCTTGTCGTTAAGTGAATTGAGAACAATCAAGTCGAAATTCTTCGCCACCATTTTTTTCTCTGCATTGGCGGTTTCATTTTCTGTCTCCAGAGCAAATCCCACTACGAATTGGTTGGCCTTCTTCTGCTTTCCCAACTCGGCCGCGATGTCTCTGGTCTTGGTCAGTTCAATCGTCATTGAGCTTTCGCTCTTCTTTATTTTCTGATCTGCTTTATGGATTGGTCGATAATCAGCTACTGCGGCTGAAAGAACGGTAATATCAGAGGAAGGAAAATGAGAAACACAGGCATTGTACATGTCTTCGGCAGATGTAACGCGTGTAACTTTTACTTTGTCAGAATAAACAGACAAATAAGTTGGGCCCACCACCAATTCCACATCTGCCCCCATATTGGCTAGTTCTTCAGCAATAGCAAACCCCATTTTCCCGCTTGAGTTGTTTCCAATAAAACGAACAGGATCCAATGCTTCGTGTGTTGGGCCAGCGGTCACCAGTGCTTTTTTTCCTTGCAGTCCTTTGTCGGTTGAAAAAAATCGACTCAATACACCTACTATTTCTTCTGGTTCGGCCATTCTTCCGGTGCCAACCAACCCACTGGCGAGTTCGCCAAAGGCGGGCATTATCTGATGATTTCCAAACGAAATGACACGATCAATATTTGACTTCGTAGAGGGGTGTTGCAGCATATCCAAGTCCATGGCCGGAGCAAAAAAGACCGGACACCTGGCGGATAGATAAACCGCTGAAAGCAAATTATCACAAATACCATTCGCCATTTTTGCCAGTGTATTGGCGCTGGCAGGGGCAATGACCATCGCATCTGCCCAAAGACCTAGTTCTACATGATTATTCCACCCGCCTTGATCATCTTTTGTGAAATCAATCAAAACGGGATTCTTCGAAAGAGTCGCGAGTGTAAGGGGAGTTATGAAGTCTTTCGCAGCTGAGGTCATAACGACCTTTACTTCTACGCCTTCCTTCACTAACAACCGTACTAATAGCGCTGATTTGTAAGCCGCAATACTGCCACTTACACCGACAATTATTTTTTTGCCGGCCAGCATTTTAAATTAGTCAGCCTTTACTTCTTCAACACCAGCATCGCGCATTCTGTGACGAAGCTTTCCGTCCAAAAACTCCTCAATGGCAGTCGATGTCGGCTTTGGCATACGCTCGTAGAACTTTGAAATCTCAATCTGCTCGCGATTTTCAAATACTTCTTCCAAATTATCAACCGTTGTAGCGAAATCAGCCAGTTTGTGATTCAATTCTTCCTTGATGTCAACGGCAATCTGGCGTGCGCGTTTTGAAATCACAACAACTGATTCGTACAAATTTCCAGTCGGGTTGTAAATCTTATCTACATCGCGCGTGATGATGGATGGTTGTGTGGCCATAGTCTGTCTTATTATGATTTATTGGTTTTTAACTTATTTAATTGATCAAGGCTGCCCGTATAATAACGCTCAGCTTCTTTTAGAAATTCACTTTTCGGATAATTATCGACTAACTCTTTATAGTACTCGACTGTGGCGGCAAAGCGTTCCTTTTGTTTTGAACTGATACTTTGCTGCGCAAGTTTGTACTGAGCTTCAATTTTCAAGAACGTCAACTCCTCCATAAATTTTGAGTCAGGGAAGTTCTTTTTAAAATTATCAAATGATACGACCGCTGCCTGATAATACTTCAACTTTAAGTAAAGTTTTGCGTTTTCAAAGCCCTTGGTTTCCAGTTTTGTCTGCGATGCCGCAATGACTTCGTTGGCCTTGTCGGCAAACTTGCTATCTGGAAATTGGTTGACATACGCTTGCATAGCACCCATCGCTTCAATGCTACTCTTCTGGTCAAGGTTCTCAGCTGGTGAAGCTACGTAAAGAGAATACGCATACATATAGTAAGCTTCTTCCGCTAATTGGCTGCGACCATAGTTCTCAAAAAATGTCTTGAACTGATTGGAGGCCAATAAGTAGGTCTTCTCGTAAAACTGACAATAGGCCAGGTAAAACTCTACTTTTTCGCCCTCCGGCAAACCCCGAACAATGGGCAAAATTTGCTCAAACAAGATTGCGGTACGGTAGTAATCTTTCTTTTCATAGTACTTCAAGCCCGCCTGGTACTTCAACTTCCAATCGTCACTCTTTTCAATCTTCCTGAATTTGCTGCAAGAAGCCGCAAAAAGAAAGAAAAAGGCAACTAAAAAAAGCGCCAAAAACTTACCAAACCGCGTAGAGACGTTAAAAGGGAACAAAATCAAGTTTTACAATTAGAAATAGCCTGCAAATATAAGACAGTGGTCGAAATTTTCAATGCTGCAGTTAGGATGCAGGAAAACGGAAAAAAGTGGCAATTATTTCCTTACAATCAACTTCCGGGTAAGAACACCACTGTTATCGATATAAACCGTGTAGAAATAAACACCGGAGGTGAGTTCATCGGCTTGAATTTTTACCCGGGTTTCCGATGAGGGAAGTTCATAATCCCCCATGATTTTGCCCAAGATATTATGCAACGTGAGCCTGGCCTTAACAGACTCCGAGTGAAGTTTGTAGTCAATGGAAGCCTGTGTCTGAACTGGGTTTGGATAGACATCTTGAATCGAGATATCCTTCGACTGAAAAATGAAGGAGCGACCCGGTTTCTCGTCTACTGAGATAGCCACCGAACGATCAACAATATCATGAGCGCTTCCTTTTTGAAAAATCTCGAATCGAAGTGTCGTTTGCATGGCCTGAATGCCACTTTCGATAACAAAATACAATTCTTGCAGGGTTTCACCTGGCTCCACCTTCTTTGAAAATTCAGAAATGGTGGCATCTAAGCAGTTATTGCTAAGACAAAAGTACCCCTTTTGCGTATCGCCCAACTCCCCTCTTACTTTGCGAATAACAAAAAACTGGGCTTTCTCGCCATTATTCTTTATTCGGATCGGGATTCGCAATTGCTGATTAAAGGTAGTCTGGTAGGAATCTTGAATTTCTAAGATATCAAATTGCTGAGCATAGCCTGACCAGGAGAAGAGGGACAAAACAGACAGTAAAACCAACTGTTTCAGCATAGCAAACCAATTGCAAGTGAAAACTAGTCAAAAAAAAGTTCACTTTGCTAGGATGGTGAAAAAAAAGTGGATAGTGACACAATTTGACACATTAATAAATCGTTAAGTCCTCCTTTTCGCGACTACCTGACCTTTGGTGGGCTTTTCTTTTCTTCGCCAGGCAAACCCCTTCAGCGTTCTATCCTCCTTTTTTAATTCATGAATTGGAATGAGCTGGGCATCTGGCTTTATGTAAAAACTAACGTTATTAACCCGCCCTTTTATGAAATTGATTTTCATGTTGCTGCAGATCATCTTATTCATACCCATCGTGATCATCAATTTCAGAATCATACTATCCGTTTTAATCAATTCCTTTTCCTCCAGCGCATAGTAAAGACTTTCGCCATTTCCCTGTACAGAAACGTGATCAATATTCTTCCGATCAAAATAGGCTGTCATTTTTCGACCCTTTATTTGATTGAAGTTGCCGATAGAATCTTGCGAAATGACGAACGAATTGTTGACCATATAGATCCGGTCAATCTTTTTATTCTTCAACAAAATCCGAATCGAGTCTGCCGTCATCTGGTTGTCGTCTGACCAAAGAATTGGCTGGCGGTACAAATGGAGTGTTGAGTCTGCGGCTACATAAGCCAACGAATCGGCCGAGCCCTGCATATTGGTCTTAAAAATCTTCACCTTGTTGTACGCCAATAATCTCTTCTTCTTTGGATTGGCACTTTCGATAGATACAAGCGTATCCGCAGAGAGGAAAAGAGTATCTCCCTGATCATCAATCTTGGTAACATAGGCGTTGCCATATACTTTTGAAATGCCCCTTTTCTTGTCATAAAATCCATCATCACCAAAAATGGTGAGCTTTTCCTCTTTGGAAACCATCGACACACGCCCCTTTGATGTGTAAAACTTTTTAACATCGTCTAAAAAGTTCTGATCACCTTTCATTCGATAAGAGGCGGTTTCAAACTCCCCTTGTTCCAATAGCGAAAGCTTTTGAACAGTATTATAAGTGCCGTTTTTGTAGAGTGCCTTTTTACCATCCTTTCCCTTGACAAGAGTGGTGTCTCGAAAATAAATGACACGCGTCTTTGAGTTGTATTGTAGGGTGTCGGACGTAAGCGTATAGTCGGGGTTCACTCCTACCACTTCTGACTTAAAAGACGCCAGGTTTACCGGAATGTCGTAGTAGCCTTTCTTACTGGTTAGTGTATTGGTAGTATCCACCAGCTTACCTCCGTTGAAATAGCGGGCTTCGTTTTTGATGCGATAGTAATCCAAGAAATCCGTATAAAGCCTCGCGATTCCGAGTTTTACGAAAACGACCTTCTTACGCAGTTTGGCAATTTTTTTATTCCCATCATAGGAAAGGCCCAAAGCGGTGATATCTACCGAGTCGCCCTCTGTAATGTGCACCCTTCCAAACGCATCCAACTGATTTTTAGAACGGAAGAAATGAGCGGAATCACAGTATATAGTGGTTGTATTCTGTTCGAAAATCACATTCCCAACGAGTCGATCAAAACGCTCACCATTGCGAATACTACCAAATGCATTGTCGGCCTGTTTCAATTTCACTTTTCGCTGCGCAAATGCCTCGCCAGCTACCAAAAGGGCCAGCACCCATAAAAAGAAAAATGATTTTGAAGCGAATTTTGACTGCCTTTGACTCATCTCATTCTACATTTGTGTCGTGCTTCGCCCGTTTCTTACCCATATTGAAAAGCTCTGCAAAACTACCGATAAAATTCTTTTGGCCGTAAGTGGCGGAATGGATTCGATGGTGATGCTCCATTTGTTTCATCAGGCTGGGTTCTCCATTGCGGTGGCTCATTGCAATTTTCGACTCCGTGGCGAGGAATCGGATGAAGATGAGAATTTCGTGGCGGCCAAATGTAAAAAGTGGGGTGTTCCGTTTCATAGTATCCGCTTCGATACCAACAACTATGCCATCAAGCATGGGCTGTCCATACAAATGGCGGCACGAGAGCTACGCTACAGTTGGTTTCACCAAGTGAAGGAAAAAGAAAACGCAGCCTGGATCGCTACTGCCCATCATTTAAGTGATTCCGTTGAAACCGTTTTATTAAATCTTACACGAGGAACAGGCTTGGATGGTCTGGTAGGAATCCCTGACAAGAATGATTTTGTTATACGCCCGCTGTTATTTGCGACCCACAAAGAAGTGGCCAATTATGCGGCCGAAACCGGAGTAATCTGGCGTGAAGATCGGAGCAACGAAACGGATGATTACCAGCGCAATTTCGTTCGCCATCAGATTATTCCAAAGCTCGAGCAGATAAACCCGGCCTTTGAGCAATCTATTGCAAAGATGGTTGAGCGTTTGTCCGGAGAATTGGCCATCGTATCGCATACGGTGGGAATTTGGAAAAAGCAGTTTCAAAAAGACGAAAACGGCAAAATTATTCTGTTGAAGATTGGGTTTGAAAACAGTCTGGGCACTTTGTATAACACTACTCTTTTGTGGAGGCTTTTGCACGAGCTTGGCTTTCGCTTCGATCAATGCGAAAAGATAGCACTTGCATTAAATGGCCAGTCTGGCAAGAAATTCCTTTCCACCAGCCATCAGCTCGTCATCGATCGCCAACATCTCATCTTGGCACCTCTTTCGCCAGATTTGTCGGAAGTATCTATTGAAGAGGGGCAGCTTGACGCCTTCTTGGGGCATCAACAGCTACGTCTTTCAGACACCAAAGAAATTGGTTCATTTGACAGTAATGAAGCTACCGCGATGCTGAATAGTAACGCATTGCGGTTTCCTCTTACCTGGCGAAAGTGGAGACCGGGAGACTCGTTTTTTCCCTTGGGAATGACCAATCGTAAGAAAATCAGTGATTTTCTGATCGACCAGAAGGTGTCATTAATAGAGAAAGAGGCTGTCACTGTGTTGGAATCGGCAGGGGAAATTGCCTGGGTGGTGGGCTACCGCATTGACGACCGGTTCAAAGTAAAAACGACTACCGAACATGTCTTGCTTATCACGCTAGCATAACTGAGTTAACGGTCTTCAAAATTTTGTCAATTGTTTTTCTTATTGAGCCATCGATTAATAACTTCGCGCCCTGATTTTACCAACTTAATACACCCCATATGAAAATCACTGTTGTAGGAGCCGGAAACGTAGGAGCCACTTGTGCGGATGTGCTGGCTTATAAAGAAATTGCGAACGAGATTGTACTAGTAGACATTCGGGAAGGGTTTGCCGAAGGGAAGGCACTTGACATCTGGCAAAAAGCCCCTATCGATTTGTATGATAGTCGCACGATTGGCTCCACCAATGATTACACCAAAACTGCTGGTTCAGATGTGGTCGTGATTACATCCGGTCTTCCCCGTAAGCCCGGTATGACGCGTGATGACTTGATTGGAACGAATGCTGGTATTGTTAAGTCGGTCACTGAAAACGTGGTGAAACACTCACCCAACGCAATCATTATCGTGGTGTCCAATCCGCTAGACGTAATGACGTATCAGGCACATTTAACTTCACAACTGCCTCGTACGAGAGTAATTGGTATGGCTGGCATACTAGATACAGCACGTTACAGAGCCTTTTTAGCAGAAGCTTTAAATGTTTCGCCAAAAGATATCCAAGCTATGTTATTAGGAGGACATGGTGATACGATGGTGCCGCTACCGCGTTACACAACGGTAGGTGGAATACCTGTAACTGAACTAATTGCGAAGGATAAATTGAACGCCATCATAGAGCGCACAAAAGTAGGTGGTGGTGAATTAGTAAAATTGATGGGCACCTCGGCTTGGTACGCACCCGGTTCAGCTGCCGCGCAGATGGTAGAGGCAATCGTAAGAGACCAGCGCAGGGTATTGCCTGTGTGTATGCAGTTGGATGGCGAGTACGGAATTAAAAATTGCTACTTGGGCGTTCCTGTCATCTTAGGAAAGAACGGAGTGGAAAAAGTAATTGAGTTGGATTTGAACAGCGATGAAAAAGCGTTGCTAGAAACCAGCCGCCAACACGTGAAAGAAGTGATGGAGGTATTGGATAAGTTGGGGAAGTAATAACAATATTCAAGATTCAAGGTTCAAAATTAAGGATTCAAAAATGCCGGGCGAAAGTCTGGCATTTTTTGTTTTCAATTGCTTGTAACCATTTTGGTGACATTTCGTACCTTTGCCCAAGTGCGGGTAATTGCTGTCAAAACTCTTAAGAACTACACCAAGCGCTTTCCGCAAGCAAAACAATCCGTTTTATCGTGGTACGAAGAAGCAGAAAAAAGTGAATGGAATAGTCCCAACGAGTTAAAAATTCAATATCACCATGCCTCAATTCTATCCAACAAAAGGGTGGTTTTTAACATTCATGGAAATACTTTTCGTCTAATTGTTGACATCGAATACAGGTTAAAAATAGTGTTTATTGTATGGTTCGGCACCCACAAGCAGTATGACAAGATAGACGCGAAAAAAATAAGTTATTATGAAGCCCATTAAAAATAACACGCAATACGAGTCTGCTTTAAGCAGGATATATTCTCTTATTCAAAAAGATTTGAAAGATAACTCGCCATTATCTGACGAGCTCGAGATTTTATCAGTTCTTGTTAAGGAATATGAGAACGCAAATTTTCCGATGGACAAACCAAATCCGCTAGAAGCAATTAAGTTCAGGCTTGAGCAAAAGGGGATGACAGAGGCTGAGCTCTCTCAAATACTGGGGCACCGGTCACGTAAATCCGAAATACTTTCTGGTAAGAGAAAACTAAGCCTGGCAATGATTCGGAAGCTAAATGAAGTGTTGCATATTCCCGCAGAAGTTTTAATACAATCTTACTAGTTACTATTTTATAGCCTTGGGAAGTAATTTTTTAAGGTTTTTATAGCCAAGGCACAAAGACACTACGTTTTTGTGCATTTTTTTTAGGGCAATAAATGATTGCCATGAAAGAACTATTCAAGAGAACGCTGCATCTGTAAATAAAAAAAATAAAGATGCTCAAAGCCGCACTAGCTATTTTCATAACCATTCAAATTGGATACTCTCAAATCACGATTCAAGGAAGCGTAGTCAATCAATCGGACAAGAAACCGATTGCCTTTGCTAACATTGGGATTGTAAACACCGGCATTGGCACCATTTCCAATGAAGACGGATCGTTTTCATTAAAAGTACCAACACCCAATTTGAAAGATACACTGTGTCTTTCGGGGATTGGTTTTATTAACAAGAATATTCCTATTCAGTCTTTCCTCACCCAAGAAATAGTCGTTTATCTAAAGGAGCACGTGACACTCTTGAATTCAGTCACCGTGATATCAAAAAAAGATGATAACAAAACATTTAAATTGGGGAACAGGAAGTCTAGAGGGGGAACACTGGAAACCGACACGATTTATGCGGGTTCTGCAACAGCTCTTTTGATTGAAAACAAAAACCCATTTCAAAAAGAACTTTTGTTTCCAGTCTATTTACAAAGTGCAAGCATCCGAATCTTCAGGAATAATTTGCCATCTTTTAAAATGCGTGTTCGCCTATATTCAGTTGATAGCATTACAAAATCGCCCGGTGAAGACCTTTTGAACAAAAGCATCGTGCTTGAATCTTCGATGCGAAATGGTTGGTTGACTTTTGACCTTTCCGAATTCAAATATTTAATCGACAAACCATTCTTCATCGCCTTTGAGCGTATTCTCACCAAAACAGATAGAGACCAAATTGCTAAAGGCTACCATGATTTTATTAAAAAGCACCCCAACAGATTACGAATTGACACAATTGTTTTTGAGGGTAAAAAACAGGTGCGCCAGCAACTTGGTTATGGCGGCATTGATTTGCCCGGTACTTTTATTGGTGAAGCGCCCGGTGAATCGGCAAGCAAGTTGTTTAGCTGCTATACCCGAAAAACAAGTTTCGACAAGTGGGAAAAAGTAAGGGGAATTTTAGCTGCTACGGTAGCGGTAAGCAATCAGCCTCCAACGCCTCAGACCAATCCTGCTATAGCAACAGAAAAACCATGTTCAGAAAGCAGTGCAGTATGTGTCGCCATACAGGCTTGCAACGATTTTCTGGACGAATCAAATGTCAATGGGTTACAACTTTGTGTTAGCGTAAAGGGCGAAATAAAATTATCGAAAGGGTTTGGATTTGCCGACATCGAAAACAATCTGGCGGTAACTCCTGACACACGCTTTCGCATCAACAGCGTCTCGAAGTCAATAACTTCTGCTGCATTGATAAAACTAGCATCTGAAAATAAGCTGGATCTAGATGCGCCTATTCAAAAATATGTTGTTTCGTTTCCGAATAAGAAATATTCGTTTTCAACGCGCCAATTGGCAGGACACTTGGCAGGAGTTCGAGACTATCACGAAAATGACTTGAGCGATTTAGTTCGAAACCAACATTACCAAACGGCTACACAGTCCATCCAAATTTTTGAAAGGGATAGCTTATTATTTAAGCCAGGCTCTCAATTTCACTACTCCACTTTCGGGTGGAATTTAATTGGCGCTGTGATTGAAAGTGCAAGCGGGCAAAGCTATCTGGATTATATGCAGGAGCAAATTTGGAAACCAATGCAGATGATGAGTACTTGTGGAGATGATAACACTAAAAGTATTTCAGGCAGAAGTAAGTTCTATGATATCAACGGAGAAAAGAATGACTATGGTGATTTTAGCTACAAATACCCCGGTGGCGGACTTTTGTCGACCGCAGAAGATTTGGTAAAATTTGGAAACGAATTGTTGCACGGCAATGCACTTAATCCTGCACTGACCAAAAAATTATTTGAAACGCAATTTACTACTTCTAACCGGGCAACCGGCTACGGCATGGGTTGGTTCATTGGCCAAGGTAAAAACGGCCACCGCATTTGGTACCATGCGGGCGATATGCTCAGCAGCAGTTCCAGTTTAATAATTTATCCTGACGATGATATTGTTATTGCTTTCCTTGCCAATTCGCAAGAGGGAGTTTTGTTCGATGTTGAGAAGATTGGGGAGATGTTTTTTAAGAAGTAGTACATCGGTTGTATCTTCTCAATTTTTACTATTATCTTCAATCATTACTTTCATACAATAAGTAGTTTTAACTTGAATTTTATGAAAAAGCTACTGGTATTCGTTTTTCTGGCAATATCATTGGTTGCAAATGGTCAAAACTATCGAAAAGTTTTTCTCGCTATCGATGGGGGCGCACCGTTGGGAAAGAACAGTGGGATTGGCTCTATTTCCCTCGAACCTAGTTACCGCATAAACGATAAAATGAGTACGGGTTTTAGAATAGAACATAACGGCATACTCTCGATGACTGGTGGTAGTAATCCGTTTGTAGGATCCCTTGGTGTCAGCTATCAATATTATCTACCTTTTAAGCCCCGCGTTTTTGTTGGAGGTGGCTTTGCCATTTTTAATCCTAGCAATAATTTTTTGATTAGCAATACAGACACACAGAACGAACGAAATCGATTAGGCTTCTTTCCAAGAGTGGGTGTAGATCTTGGTCATTTTCGACTGATCGTGGAGTATAATTTCGTTGGTAACATGACTGACTATGTTTTTTCCTATAGAGGCTCACCAGCTCCCACTGGGCAATTTGAATCGATCAACAAAAACTATCTGAATTTGAAGATTGGCTTTTTCATTGGCGGAGGTAAGAAATAGTCTATGTTATTGGTCTTTCCTGCCAACATATAATACTTCGTTGCTCTCAATTCCAAAATAGGTTGCTTTCGTTGCCGTGAAATCGGAGGCAAACATGTTCGCATCAGATTGAAGGCCTGCCGATGCAATCCGCCTTGAATAGTCTTTTCCAAACATTCGCACGTGATCATCTTGGCCAAAAATCTTTTCGCGCTCGCGCGGATCAGTAATAGAATTGTCTTCGAAGGTTACATCAGGCACAGGTGAAAAGAACGGCACTTGCAAAATTGCCCACCCGTCTGGCTTTAAAACTCGTTTGATCTCACTCATGGCCTTGATGTCATCTTTGACATGCTCGAGTACATGATTGCACAACACCACGTCAAAATGATTTTCCCCGAAGGGAATTTTATGAATGTCCATTTTTACTTTGGCTAAGGGAGATTCAATGTCCGCAGTGATGTAGCCTTCACCATGTTGGGCTTCAAAGGGTTTCATGAAGCAATGCTCGGGGGCTATGTGCAACACCTTTAACTTTTGTTGGAAGAAATTAGTTTTTTGCTGAAGGTACAGCCATATCAAACGGTGTCGTTCGAGGCTCAAACAGCCAGGGCAAAGCGCGTTGGGGCGTGGGTTAATTCTGCCGTAGGGCAAAAACTGTCGGTAATGATTTTTGCAAATCGGGCACTCCACTTGGTTACCCATATAGAAAATGCCAAGCGCTTTGAGACCTATTCCGCTAAAAAGCTGCAGGTATTTGCGGGGAACAAACCGAATAAGTAGAGAAATCAATTTTTTCATTGGGCGCAAAGATAAGTTTCTGGCTGCAGGTTTCAAGTTACCAAGTGACCTAAGGGCAGGCATCGGCCAGGGATAGTAGCGGAAATCCCATCCCCGATGACTATCGGGGTGGATTGCAGCGGATAGCCCGGTGGCCGACTGCGCCTCGCACGGCCAGGCCGCAAACCTCCGGTTACACGCCTTTCGTACTAGGATGCTGGAGCCTGCAATTTGAAACCTGAAATTCGTATTTTTGCACCCTTAACCTTATCAATTATGCCTGGATCTGAACTGTTTGGAATAGAAGAGCGCAAAGAGGTAAATGATGTCATGGAAACGGGCATCCTCTTCCGCTATAACCACGATGCACAACGCAATAATATTTGGAAAGCCCGCGAGTTTGAGGCAGAAGTAAAAAACGTAACAGGCGCAAAGTTTGCCCATGCCGTATCGAGTGGCTCTACAGCCGTTTCGTGTGCATTGGCTGCCGCAGGCATAGGTGCCGGGGACGAGGTAATCGTGCCTCCATTTACCTACATCGCTTCTGTAGAGGCGGTTTTGTTTGCTGGCGGGTTGCCGGTGTTTGCCGAGATTGACGAGTCGCTTTGCTTAAGTCCAGAAGGAATTCGTGCGGCTATCACTCCAAAAACGAAAGCGATCATGCTCGTGCATATGTGCGGTGGCATGGCCAAGCTGGATGAGATCTTGAAAATTTGCAAAGAACATAATCTCACGTTGATTGAAGATGCCGGTCAGGCGTTTGGCGCTTCTTACAAAGGCACTTCGGTAGGCTTGTTTGGAAAAACCGGCTGCTACTCGTTCGACTTTTTTAAAATTGCTACGTGTGGTGAAGGCGGTGTGATGGTGACCAACGATGAGCAAGCCTATCTCCATGCCGATAGTTTTTCAGATCACGGGCACGACCACGTAGGCAATAACCGCGGAATGGAAAATCACCCGATCGTGGGCTTCAATTATCGCATTGGCGAAATCAATGCAGCCATTGGATTGGCGCAGACGCGCAAGGTGCCGTTTATCCGCGAGAAGAATCGTGAACACAAAGCGATACTGACAAAAGAATTATCTAAAATTGAAGGAGTGAGTTTCAGTACGTTGGCAGATTCTGCCGGTGACTCGGCCACGTTCCTAAATATTCTGATGCCCGATACTGAAGCGGCTAAGCGCACAGTAGATGAATTCAACAAAGCAGGTGTTGGTGGTTTTAATTATTGGTTTACGAACATGTATCATTTCATTAACCAATGGAATCATTTGCGCGATTTAAAAACGGCAGCTAAACTTCCGATTCATATTCTTGGTGCTCCTCAAGACTATAACAAACTGCAGCTTCCGAAATCACAAGAAACCGTGGGCCGATTGATTTCGTTTGGCATTCGTTGTACATGGAAGGAAGAAGAAGTGAAGGCGTTGGCGCAAAAAATTACAGAGTGTGTTGAGAAGGTGATGGTGAAGGTTTAAGATTCAAAACTTAAGGTTCAACATAGTTTTCAGTGTACAAAATACAGCTATCTTGAAAATGGAAAGTAAGCTACAATTTAGAAGGCCACTTTTTTGGGATATCAATAAGAACGATATAGAGAAGGCGTTGGTGGAGTCTGTTGATTGGGTGGTTGTCAGAGTTTTTGAATTTGGCTCCATCGAAGACATATTCGATGTAATCGAACTGTATGGAAAGCAAAAGGTAAGAGAAATTCTGACTAGAGAAACGTTGCAGCCAGTGAGTGCGGCTATGGCTTTCCTTTTTCTAGATGTTGATGTTCATAGAAAATATGCTGCATAAAAAAAGCGTAAGTGCTGAGCTTCTTTACCTACTTCAATTCTTGAATTCCAAATCAGAGTTCAATCAGTTTAGACTAGTGGGAGGCACGGCTATCGCTCTTCAGCTCGGACATAGGAGGTCAATTGATATTGATTTATTCTCAAATGAAAAGGTAGATAAAGTAAATCTAAGAAGGTTGTTGAACAAAGAATTCCTTAATGAACAAATCACCCTCACGTCAACTAATTTACGAGCTGAGATAAACGGAGTGCGCCTTGATATCTATGACGAGTGGCAAATTCCTTTCAGGAAAAATTCAGTCCTTGAAGACGGTATAAGAATGGCGGCTTTGGAAGATTTGGCTGCTTTTAAGCTAAGTGCAATTACGGGACGAAGAGAAAAAAAAGACTATATTGATTTGTTTTTTTTATTTAAGAAACTAGGTGCAGCAAACGTGCTTACAGAATTTGCCAATTATGAGCCCTTGCTATCACCTAAGTCTGTTTTGTTTGCACTGACCGAAGTAACTACTGCCGAGAAGAATAAAACACCGATGCCAGATATGTTGATGAGTGTTAAATGGAACGAAATTATTGAGTCCATGAAACTTGCGGCAAAAAATTATATTGCATTGGCTGAAGAAAAAAGGGGAAAGAAAACATCAAATTAATATGCACAAAAATTTTAAAGGAATTGAGAAGACCGTATTTGGTCGCGGTAGTTTTAACCAGTTAGGTGAAATTGTAGAAGCACAGCGCCATCAGAACGATGGATTTATGCTTTACCTGGTCGATAACTTTTTTAAAGGAAAAGAACTGGCGAATCGTATTCCTATGAAAGCGGGTGATACGATTATGTATATTGATGTAGATCAATTTGAGCCCACCACCCAACAAATAGATTCAATACGCGATTCAGTAAAAAAAACCAAAGGAATTCCCGCAGCTGCCATTGGCATTGGAGGTGGATCGATTATGGACATTGCCAAAGCTGTCTCGTTGATGTTCACCAACGAGGGTTCTTCGCAATTGTATCAGGGATTGAATCTAATTAAGAACCCGGGCATCTACCATATTGGTGTGCCGACTATTTCTGGCACGGGAGCGGAAGTATCAATGACTGCAGTGCTTACAGGCCCGGAAAAAAAGTTAGGTTTGAAATGTGAGTGGACTGTTTTCAATCAAGTAATACTGGATCCGGATTTGATTGCAAGTGTACCGCGCAATTGGTGGTTCTACACCGGCATGGACACTTACATCCATTGCATCGAATCTGAAAACGGAACGCTGAATAATGCATATAGCCACGCCTATGCTGAGCAGTCATTAAAACTGTGCAGAGAAATCTACTTAGGCGACAAGAGCGGACAAACTGCTGACAACGATGATAAATTGATGGTCGCATCACTCATGGGTGGATTGAGTCTAACCTACTCTGAAGTGGGCGTTTGTCATGCGTTATCGTATGGCCTTTCAAAAATACTAGGTACCCGCCATTGTTACGCGAATTGTATTGCATTCAACCATCTCGAAGATTTCTATCCGGACGGTGTGAAGGAATTTAAGACAATGATTGCCAAACATAAAATCGATTTGCCGCAAGGGCTGTCTAAAGATTGGACAGATGAACAAATCACCAAGATGGCGCACGTGTCGTACAATCTCAGCCACATGTGGAATCACGCGATAGGAACAGATTGGAAAGAGAAGGTGACGATAGAAAGTATTGAGAAACTTTTTAGAAGACTTTAATTTCACGCTAAGGCGCAAAGACGCAATGTAAATCGTATGAACGAAAATGAATTGTCTAGAATCATCGTTCATTCCTGCTTTAAGATACATTCCGAACTCGGGCCCGGGCTGCTAGAATCCGTGTACGAAGAACTACTTTCGTATGAGCTTAAGAAACAAAATTTAAATTTTTCTAGACAGCAAGGAATTCCAGTAGTTTATGAAAATGTCAAACTAGACCTTGGCTTTAGATCTGATATTATTGTAGAGAACAAAGTAATCGTGGAGATCAAATCAGTTGAGTTAATTGCGCCTGTGCATCAAAAACAACTATTAACCTACTTGCGAATTACTGGAATTAAGTTAGGATTGCTGGTTAACTTCAATGAAGCATTGATCAAGGATGGAATTCAAAGAATTGTCAATGGGCTATAAAATAATTCTTGACAATATCATGAGCTTTGCGACTTAGCGCCTTGCGTGAACCATGTTTCGCTTCAAACAATTCTCTATCGAAGACGATCGCTGCGCGATGAAAGTGGGGACGGATGCAGTCTTACTAGGAGCGTGGGTTGACATTTCAAATGCAAAGAAAATTTTAGATGTTGGAACGGGTTGTGGGATAATAGCATTGATGCTTGCCCAACGTACGGGCGAAGATGTTTGTATAGAGGCCATTGAAATAGAAAAACAAGATGCTATTCAAGCTTTAGAAAATAGTAATCAGTCACCTTGGGCAAAACGAATAAAAATAACTCCGCAATCTTTGCAAGAATTCAAGGGCTTTGAATCTTTCGATATAATCGTTAGCAATCCTCCCTACTTCATCAATAGTCAATTGCCCCCATCGACTGATCGCGCAAAAGCGAGACATACTCATTCATTGAGTTATCAAGAATTAATCGATCATTCTATTAGGTTATTAAACAAAGAGGGAAGGTTAGCTGTCGTGCTTCCTTATGCTGAAGGAAAAAACTTTTTGAATATTGCTTCTTTGACTGGATTGATTTGTATACGTCACCTAGCTTTTTATTCCCGTGAGGGCAAGCCTCAGGAACGCTGGCTATTTGAATTTTCTTTGAACCATGCTCCATTGAAAAACGAAAAGTTGGTGTTACACGGAGCGGGTGAATCTTGGTCACCTGACTACCAATCGCTCACCAAAGCCTTCTATTTGAAGCTATAGGTCTGACTAGGCCGCTCATAAAAATTCTACATCTCAGGTTCTCAAAAACAACTATCATTGCAAAAATTTTTGTATTCATGGGTCGTTTGTTGTTTTTGCTTCTGGTGTGCTCGGTCCAAGTTTGGGCCCAACTACCCGGACTAAACATAAAAAAAACGGCTGAACGGATAGTCGTGGATGCCGAAATGAACGAGGCGGTTTGGAGAGATGCCGAAGTAGCCAACCACTTCAAACAATTTTTTCCGTTTGACTCGTCCTACGCACAAGCCCAAACGGAAGTTCGTATGACCTACGATGATAGCTTCATCTACTTGTACGCTATCCTGCACAGCAAAGAGAAAGACACCTATGTGACCCCTTCGCTTCGCAGAGATTTTAGGGGGGAAGCAAATGATTCTTTTGTCGTTCAATTCGACACATTTAAAGACAACACAAACTCTTTTCAGTTTGGAGTAAATCCCTACGGAGTGCAACGTGAGGGGCTGGTCGCAAATGGTGGAAGTGGAGCGCAGTCGGACCTCTCATTAAACTGGGACAATAAATGGTATTCGGAAGCAAAAATCCTGGATGGCAAATGGGTGTGTGAGTTTGCCATACCGTTTAAGTCATTAAGATATAAACACGGGCTAAGTTCATGGAATGTTAACTTCTACAGAATCAATAGCGCAAATGCCGAACGTTCGACCTGGGCGCCCATCCCAAGAAATTTCCCTTTGATTTCGCTGGCATTCACCCGGCCATTAATCTGGGATAAACCACTTGATAAACCGGGATCAAATGTATCCCTGATACCTTATGCCGCAGCTCGCATCAATCAGAATTTTGAAAAAAATGAACCACAGAGCGAGAGCTTTGCATGGGGCGGAGATGCGAAAATTGCTTTGGGCCCCGCCCTAAATTTAGATTTAACTATTAACCCGGATTTTTCGCAAGTCGAGGTAGACCAGCAGGTGACTAACCTAGACCGGTTTGAAATTTTCTTTCCAGAGCGGAGGCAATTCTTTTTGGAGAACGCAGACTTATTTTCTGACTTCGGTGGCGAAGGTATGCGGCCTTTCTTCTCAAGGAGAATTGGGGTTACCCGTGATCAAAACACGGGACAGAACGTAGAAAATCCTATCTACTTTGGTGCCCGGCTAAGTGGGAAGGTCAATAACAATTTGCGGGTGGGCCTACTGACGATGCAAGCGGGTGAAGACAGAAACAACAATCTGCCCTCCACTAACTATACCGTAGCAACCTTCCAACGAAAATTATTTGCGCGATCCAACATCGGAATGATTTTTATCAATAAGCAAGCATTTCAAGACTCGATAGGCGCTGATTTTCTGGTTAGCCCGCAAAAGTTCAATAGGGTGATTGGCTTAGACTACAATCTTGCGAGCAAAGACAACAGATGGAATGGGAAATTTTACTATCACCGTTCACTTACCAATAACCAAACTGACTCTGCATTCGCCATGTCTGCACGCTTGGCTTACAATACGTTGCGATGGGAGGTATCAGGCACGGCAATGAATATTGGTGCTAACTACAATCCCGAGGTCGGCTTTGCTCGAAGAAAAGACTATATGAGACTCGCTCCCACGACTTGGTATAACTTTTATCCACAGTCCAGAATTATCAACAACCACGGGCCTGGACTAGATTTTGATGTGATCGGAAATAAAAAATATGGAATCACCGACTACGATTTTAACTTCATGTATCGTATTCGGTTTCAGAGCACTGCTCAGTTCAATATTCGACTTCGACAGGAGTATGTCTATCTTTTTAGTGCCTTTGACCCAACCAACACAGGCGGTTTGGAGCTTGCCAATGGAACTGATTATACAAACAAAGTGGTCGTGGCAAACTACTTCTCAGATGCTCGAAAAAAGTTTTTCTTCGATATAGCAACCCGTTCTGGAGAGTACTTCAATGGAAATCGGTTAAATTTCTCCGGGACTATTAACTATCGAGCCCAGCCTTATGCAGTTCTTTCACTGAACTACAGCTACAACAAAATCAACCTTCCCGCACCCTATAAGAGTGCCGAATTGGTACTTGTAGGCCCTCGCTTTGATATTACCTTCTCGCGCAATGTCTTTTGGACCACGTTTGTCCAGTACAACAACCAAATCAATAACGTAAACATCAACTCCAGACTTCAGTGGCGGTTCCGGCCAGTCTCCGATCTATTCATCTCCTATACCGACAACTACTTTGCCAGTGACGAACTAAAAGATGGTATTCAATACCAAAGTTGGCAGCCAAAGCTCCGCGCAATCGTCCTCAAATTTACCTACTGGTTAAATTTATAGAATTTTTTCTAGCTCTTTATCAAGCAGTTATAAAAAATAAAATGCATGTTTAAACATATATTTAGAACTTCCGTTATACTTGCACAAAACAAACAAAACCATGAAAAAATTTAACACACTATTACTCGCACTATTAGTAGCTGGGACAGTCTCTGCTCAAACGTGGACATTGGATAAGTCGCACGCTAAAGTAGGCTTTGGCATTACTCACCTCATGATTTCTGATGTAGAAGGTGCTTTTAACTCTTTCGATGCAAAACTAACTTCTTCAAAAGAAGACTTCAGTGATGCCGCCATCGAATTCAGCGCTGACGTAAACAGCATTAACACAAATAGCGAAGGTCGCGACAAACACTTGAAGAATGAAGACTTCTTCGATGCACCAAAATTTGGAACTCTTACCTTCAAAGGCAAATCACTTACAAAAGTGGAGGGCAAAAAGTACAAGTTAGTTGGTGATCTTACCATGCATGGCATAACTAAACCTGTGACGTTAGATGTGATTGTAAATGGTCCAGTCGTTCATCCCTATAACCAAAAAACTGTTGCCGGATTTAAAGTTTCAGGAATCATTAAAAGAGCTGATTTCAATATCGGTGCAAAGTATCCAAGTGCTATCTTAAGCGAGGAAGTGGTTATCACAGCAAATGCTGAATTTGCTAAAAACTAATTTAAGCGTAATGAAAAAGATCCACGGCTTCGAGAAAGGTCGTGGATTTTTTTTAGATCAACATCATGAAAATCGAAGAAGAAATACAGCAACCTAAATTTCGCAATGTACACCACAAAGTAGCTGTCAACCTACTCTACACAGCCGCTTGGCTGGATGATCGAAATAAAAACTTCTTTAAAGAATACGGAATTACTAACCAACAGTTCAACATCCTCCGCATTCTGCGCGGGCAACTTCCTAATAAAATATCAGGTGCAGAAATCAAAAACAGAATGCTGGACAAGAACTCAGACGTGTCCAGGCTCTTGGATCGCCTCGTCTTAAAAAAACTAGTTACCAAAAATCAGTGCCCCAAGGACAAACGTGCTGTAGACGTACTGATTACAGAGCCAGGTCTTGCGTTGCTGAAAAAGATAGATGGTAAAATGGACGAAAACGATTTAGCCGTCTTTCACCTGACAAAAACGGAAGCAACGCAGTTAAGTGATTTATTAGATAAGTGCAGAGGGTAGAGTAACCAGAACTGATTTTAGAATTATTCTTTACCTTTGGTTATGGCATTACCTAAATACAGCATGAAAGCTCAATTTATTACTAATACCGAAGGAAAAAAGGTGGGCGTACTCCTCACTTTAAAGGATTACAATAAGTTATTGGACAGCCTCGAGGAGTTAGACGATATACGTGCTTTTGACAAAGCGCGCAAAGAGGATGATGGAAGTCGAATTTCGTTATTAGACTACCAGAAAAAACGCAAATTGAGAAATGAGAAAGTACACCGTCACCTTAACTAAGGGTGCTGCCAAACAACTCGACAAGCTTTCTGATGCCATTTCCACTCCGATTCTGAAATCAATTGAGTCACTAGCTTTCAATCCTAGACCTCTCGGCTGTAAGAAGCTAAAGGGAAGAGAAGGCTTTCGAATCAGAATTGGCGACTATAGAGTAATCTACACAATCTTCGATAAAGTCCTCCTTGTAGAAGTTATAGATGTTGGCAATCGAAAGGACATCTATTTATGATTGAATCTTACCCAATTCTCTTCTCACAAAATCCATCAACTCTTTAATGTACTTTTTGCTAAAATCAAATTTGATACCTGCTGCTTGATATATCTCCGGTATTGATTTCGTGTACCCCAATTTCAAGGCATTCATATAGCCCTGAAGACCTTTTTGCTTATCCAATTTATAATTTCTCCATACAGCAATCGCACCCAACTGAGCCATGCCATACTCAATATAATAGAATGGGACTTCATATAAATGCAACTGCTTCTGCCACAAATAATCTTTCGCTTCTTGTAACCCAGCCCAATCCGTGACAGTATCTGCAAACTGATCAAAGGTGTTGTTCCAGTTCCGTTTTCTGTCTTCCAGCGAATGTGTAGGATTCTCATAAATCCAATGTTGGAATTTGTCGATCGTGGCTACCCAGGGTAATGTTTCAATAATATCTTCCAACTGCTCTCGTTTGGCTCGCTTCAAGTCTTGCTCACTAGGGAAAAAGATGTGCCATTGATCCATTGATATCAACTCCATCGCCATCGAAGCCAACTCGGCTACCTCCATCGGTGGCGATTTAAAATCATTAAGCTCTAGATCCTTTGTAAGAAAGTTATGAACGGCATGGCCGCCTTCATGCATAATCGTTGTCATGTCGCGCATGGTACTGGTGGCGTTCATAAAAATAAATGGCACCCCGATTTCAGCCAACGGATAATTGTAACCACCGGGAGCTTTTCCTTTCCTTGATTCCAAATCTAAATGACCCATCGACTTCATGATAGACAAACACTGACCCAAATAAGGATCTAATTTGGTAAAGCAATCAATCGATCGCTCAGTGAGTTCTTTGCCATCTTTAAAAGCTTTCAACGCTTCACGGCCTTCTGCATCAACTGCCTTATCCCACGGGCGAAGCTGTGGTACTCCCAACAACTCTTTCCGCACTTTCGATAACTCATTCAAGATGGGCACCACTTCCGATTCAATTGCTTCATGAAAATTAAAACAGTCTTTGGGCGTGTAATCAAAACGACCATACGCCTTGAACATGTAATCTCTAAAGTTGGAAAAATCTGCATTCAAAGAAACCTGGTGGCGTAGCCCAACTAATTTAGAGAACAATTCATTCAACGTGTCTTTATCTTGCAGCCTGCGCGCAGAGATTTTATGGTAGACTTCTTCGCGCTTATGGCGATCAGTTGACATCAAGATCACGGCTGCTTGCTGCAACGTCATCTCCTGCCCGTTTAGTTCTACCATCATAGCCCCGGAAATAGATGCATACTTTTGCGTCTCCGTGGTAATCTCCGTCATCAAGGGTATATTCTCTTCACGGTATAATTCTACTTCCTTTTTCAAGTTTCGAATCATCATGTCATAGCCAGGCTCTTTTTCAAGTTGGCTCAACCAAGGAGATTCCAACGCTTTTTTATTTAACAAATCCGAATAAGGCGCAGCTTGTGGTTGAATATGCTGAACAAAATCCTGATAACTCTTACTATATTCTTCGTTTTCTGTAAAGCACGTCATACGGATGTAACGCCAGCCCAGATCTTCGCTTAATACAGACTCCAGTTCACTTCTATGCTGGAGCCATTTTTTCAAATCGGCAGCTGTGTTGAGCTTTTGTTCCACCAATTTATCCAAATAGGGCTTTAATGCTTCCCAAGTCGATACTTTAAAGTCTTCAGGTAAAAAGTTACGCGTTGGCCTTACTGGCACTTCTATCACATTGTTCATCGATCCATCTATTTATCTCCAAATAAACTTTAAATTTATCAATTCATAAAACTTAAAAATTAACATCACTCAATGAAGATTTATTACGCCTGTATCCTTGCAGCTTTGCTAGTCAACTGTAGCCCCAAGAAAGAAGTTCAACAAACAAGCTTGACGATTTCTTTCGAGCGTGTTAGTCCTTCGCTCGATGCGGTCATGTCCAACGAAGTAACGGTTTCGGTGATCGCTCAAGGTTATGAATGGAGCGAAGGCCCACTTTGGTTGGAAGACAAGCAAATGCTCTTGTTTTCCGATGTGCCAGCTAATACGATCTACCAGTGGACAGAAAAAGAAGGAGCAACAAAATACTTGCACCCCTCGGGGTTCACAGCACAAATAGCGCATGGGGGCGAATCCGGTTCCAACGGACTCGCATTAGATGATAAAGGGAATCTGATACTTTGTCAACATGGCGATCGCAGAATAGCGTTGATGAACTCACCCATCGACCAACCAAAAGCGGAATTCATAACGATTGCTGATAAATATAACGGCAAGCGATTCAACAGCCCAAACGATGTTGTGTTCTACAACGACAATTTTTTCTTTACCGATCCTCCTTATGGATTAGTGAAAAACATGGCAGATTCCTCCAAAGAAATTGCGTTCCAGGGGGTTTACTGCGCAAAAGCAAATGGTCAGGTGCGGCTGTTGATCGATTCACTGACTCGGCCCAATGGCATCGCCTTTTCACCCGATCATAAAAAACTATATGTTGCCAACTCCGATCCCGAAAAAGCCAGGTGGTATGAATATCAACTAAACGATTCGCTCGAAATCGTTTCAGGTAAGATTCTATACGATGCCACTAATATAGGATCAACAGAAAAAGGCCTGCCCGATGGAATGAAAGTGGATGCACTGGGTAACATTTTTGCTACTGGCCCTGGAGGGGTTTGGATATTTAGTGGGAGCGGTGAATTGTTAGGAAAAATAAAAGTAGAAGAAGCCACATCCAATTGTGCACTCACTGCTGATTGCAAAACGCTCTTCGTCACCAACGACATGAACATTTTGCGAATTCAATTAAGAAAATAATGGAAATACTAATTAGCAGTTTGGGATGGATTGGTTCTTTGCTTGTCATAGGGGCTTATGGACTGAATAGCTATCAAAAAATAAAATCCGATTCTCTCATTTTTCAATTGATGAATTTAGCAGGTGGCATTCTGCTGATTATTAATAGTGTGTACAAAGAAGCATACCCGTTTACGTTTATTAATACCGTGTGGGTACTTATTGCCATACTCGCTATATTCCGGATCGTAAGCAAGAAACAAATTGTTGAAACATAAAAACTGGCTCGGTTAAGTTTACACAGCTTGAATTGAAAATTGTATGAAAAAGCTCCTCACCTACTTTTCCTTTTTTCTAATAAACTATTCTGCTTGGGCGCAACCACCCATGGCTCAACTAAAAGAATTTGATGCGTATGTAGAAAAATCACGACTAGAGTGGCAAGTGCCCGGCATGGCTGTGGCCGTGGTAAAAGGCGGTAAATTGATTTTTGCAAAAGGATATGGTGTAAGGGAACTAGGCACAAAAGATATGGTGGACACACAAACACTTTTTGCGTGCGCTTCTACCACCAAAGCAATGACTGCTGTGTGCATGGGCATTCTAGTTGATGAGGGAAAAGTGAAGTGGGACGATGCAGTGGTCAAATACCTGCCAGAATTTCAGTTGGCCGATCCTTATGTAACCCGCGAATTAAAAATCCGTGATCTTTTTACTCACAACAGTGGCGTAGGAAATGCGGATTTTCTGTGGGGTGTGATGAATATACCTGCCGATGAAGTATTGCGTAAAATGCAACAAGTTGAACCCAGCTACTCCCTGCGGTCAAGTTTCATTTACCAAAATATTTTTTACTTGGCAGCTGGGAAAGTGATTGAAAAATTATCGGATCAAAAATGGGAAGATTTTATTCAGACCAGAATTTTTCAACCGCTGAAAATGACGAGAACTTTTTCAACCCTTAAAAAGGCGCAAAATCCCAACCACTCTAAACCACATTATATGGTCAACGGTTCCATCAAGGCCATCGAGCCAACCATTGCCGATGAGATTGGCCCCGCAGGAAGTGTGAATGCTTCCATTGAAGACATGGGCAAGTGGATGGCGTGCATGCTTGACAGCAGTAAATACGAAGGTGGCCGACTTTTGAAAGCAGGCACCTGGAAGGAATTATTCAAACCCCAGGTGCTCGTGCCTGCGAATGAATTCTATCCCACCATGCAATTGATTAAACCAAACTGGACCACGTATGGATTGGGTTGGTTTCAACATGATTATAAAGGAAAGAAAATCAACTATCATACAGGAAGCTTGGCGGGAGAAGTAGCCATTCACGCACAGTTGCCAGACTCCAAATTAGGTATTTATGTGTTTGGTAATTATGATCACGCAGAAGTCAGGCAAGCATTGGTCTATAAAACCTTTGATTTTTTTGCTCTGGGGGGCAACAGAGATTGGAGCATTGAGTTTTTAAAATTGTATTCTGGAATAAAACAGAAAAACGAAAAGGAAGAGAAAGATTTTGAAGCTAAGCGAGTGACTAACACTAATCCAACAAAACCGCTGGAAGAGTATGCAGGAAAATACACGGATCCATTGTACGGTGAACTGGAAATTACGGTGAGCAATGGCATGCTGAAGTTTTCAGCCAATAATTTTTTAAATGCCACATTGTCTCATTGGCACTACGACACGTTTAGGGGCATGTATGAAAAAGATTGGTATGGGAGTGCCCTCGCCAACTTTAGTTTAGATACATCAGGGAAAATTGAGAAGGTGGATTTTGAAGGGATGGTGTTTAAGAAAGAAAAGAAATAGTTTCCTTTTTGGGAACTGTTTATTACTTTTGTCCTTGTCTATGAAAAGGGTTCTTGCTAAAAGTACGCTCCGAGATTTTTGGGGAAAGCATAAAGATTCGGAGCAATACCTCAAGACGTGGTACAAAACAGCAATGGATTCTGATTGGAATTCACCAAGGGACATAAAAATAGCTTACTCCAGTGCCAGTTTTTTACCTAACGATAGAGTCGTGTTCAACATAAAAGGAAATCATTACCGGCTTATCGTTAGGTTTAACTACAAAAGAAGTTGGGCTTTCATTCGTTTTATTGGTACCCATGCTGAATACGATCGAATAGATGCTAAGACAATTTGAAATGGCAAAAACCTATTTTACTCAAACACTAAGCATGTTGTACTAAATCTGAAGAAAAATAAAATTTATAAACGATGAAAATAAAAACGATAAAATCAAAAAAGGAATACCAAGCTGCCTTGAAAAGATTGGATGAAATTTTTGATGCGCCCGCTAACACTAATGAAGGTGATGAAGCTGAACTACTTACGCTCGTAATAGATGTTTATGAGAATGAAAATTTCCCAATTGAAGCACCTGATCCAATTGAGGCGATAAAAATTAGAATGGAGGAAATGGGCTTAAAACAAACTGACTTGATAGGAATTATTGGTGAAAAAGGAAAGGTATCGGAGGTATTAAACAGGAGAAGAAAGCTCAATCTAAACATGATTCGAAGGATCAACAAACGGCTCCACATTCCTCCATCAGTATTGATACAAGAATACAAACTAAGCGCTTAGCCAATCTCAATCACCACATCATCCGTGAGTGGGTGGCCAACACAAGTAAGCACGTACCCCTCGGCACGTTCACTCTTTGATAGTCCCTCCTCTTCGTCCAATTTAACCTGGCCTGACAAAGCCTTGCCGCGGCAAGCGGTGCACAAACCGCTTTGGCAAGAATACGGAAGATCAATTCCTTTGTCCAAGGCGGTTTCTAAAATTGTACGGTTGTGGTCAACCATTATTTTGTACTCGTTGCCATCGTAACGGATGGTCACCTCTCTCGACTTCTTTTCACCGTTAGGCTTGGCCGACTCTTCTTTCTTTGGTTTGTCGATAACACCAGTAACGAAGCTTTCCTTGAAAATCTTGTCCGCAGGAATTTTATGTTCGGCTAATAAATTGTCCACGTTTTTCATCATACCCTCTGGACCACACATCAGGTATGTTGTTTTGTCTAAGCCCCAAGCTGGGATGCGCTCGAAAAGTTTGGTTAACATTTCCTTGTTCAAAAGACCTGAATACCCTTGCCAATTCATGGGAGCATTGTCCAACACATGTATCACGTGCAAGCGACCTTCATAAGTGGTTTGAAGTTGATCGAGGTGATTTTTGAAAATGATACTGTCAATGTCGCGATTGCAATAAATCAACGAGCAAATACTATCAGGCTCTTGGTTCAATAAAGATTTGATGATTGACATCATAGGAGTAATACCCGAACCACCTGCAAACAATACCAGATGTCTCTTATTCTCTTTCTTAAATTCTGTCGTGAATTGCCCCATTGGGTCCATCACTTTCATTTTATCGCCTACCTTCAGATTATCAGGCAGCCAGTTAGACATTAATCCTTTATCGACACGTTTTACACTTACCACCAAATCCGTGTCAACAAAAGGAGAACTGCATAATGAATAGGCTCTTCTCACTTCCTTGCCTTGAACCGTGGTAATCAATGTTAAAAATTGCCCAGACTTGTATGCTATGTTTCCTGTAGCTGGCTGTTGAAAAGCAATGGAAATGGCGTCTTTTGTTTCAGCAATGATCTCTTTTACTGTAAGATCGTGGTAGTGAGGGCCTGCGGGTGTCTCTACTTTTTTCTCGCTTTTCTTGAATAATCCAAATGCCATAAAAACTTTTTAAAAGAACACAAATTTACAGATAAGGTTTTAAGTAACTAACTAGTTTATAGATTCTGATTTATTCGTCTATTCTGCAGCAGGGATGGAACGGCCTGTTTGAGCCCGAAATGGAAAGTGAGCAGGGTGGCGAGTAGTGACAGCCCGACCCCGTTTCGGGGGCTGCCCAAAGACGCTAAAGATTTAACCAGTAGGTAAACTTCACCACCAATGCCTGGATATTGGTGCGAGCGTCTGAAGGATATCCACTGACCACATGATTATAGACGATAAAGAAATCAGAAGCTGGTTTAAAGCGCCATTGTAAGCGCGCATTGAGATTGGCACTTTCAAATCTTGTGTTGTATTGAAACACCCCGGTAAAAAATAATTTTGACGTAAATGTAAAATCCAATCTGGGCCTAAGAAGTAAAAATTCTGTGTCTCCGTAGGGTTCTCCTAGTTGCAGGTTATTGTAGTCTGCAGTGAATGATAGGCTACCATACGGTTGATATCGGAAATTGAGTGTGCCTCTATAGCTTTGCCGGGTGCCTGAGTAAAATTGACCTGCTGTTGATTCGATAGAATAATTGACAACTTTTCTTGTGTTGGAGTTATACTGAACGTTGAACTCAGTCCATTCAAACTGCTCACCAACGAGATAAGTTCCGTTACCTCGTGGATAAAGTGGGTTAAATTTTTCAGGTAATTTTTGAAAGATACGACTGCCCGAAACGCTAAAAGATGAAGTATTCAGAAAATTGATATTGTAATCTAACGTAAACGTTCGGTCGGTCAATACGCCTCCCGGTATATAGGTATAGTTGAACTCGCCACCGAGATTTTTCTGTGCAACGGAAGATTGGGTAGGGTAAAAATTTCCTTGCACCCTTGCAAAGCCACTCAAATAGCCGGGATAGACGCTCAGTGACGGGACGAATCCGGTCTCTGCAACATAATTTCTTCCGACAAAATTATTGGCAAAAAAAACATTTAGGTGGCGTGTGTTGTATCCCAGAAAATTTCCAGCTGAATAGTTCTCATTAGAATGAAACGCATCGATAGATCGATGGTAGTAAAAGTCGCCACTCCACTTATTACTTTTTGTTATCAAATTAAAGTCTACACCCACAACTCGATTGTAGGTATTGAGTACAGTATCCTGACCCACTCGCTTTACCAAATCGCGCTGATAGAATTTTCCTCGCTGGTAGGTGCCTAGGCCAAGCGATTGTTTGTCGACAACAAAAACACTGATATTTGATCGCGAGAATACTTGCCGCTGCACAATGGCCATGGAATACAATTGAGCGGGCAAACCCAGCGACTCCTTTTCTTGGGTACGCATATTCAATACTCCTATACGCCAGTCCTTCCCCACTTTGCCACTCAACCGGACACCATATTGAATCGGCACTTGCTGCGCTGAACCAGTAGAATCTATTGCCAATCCAATTCGTCTACTAAAAAACGGACGCGTATCCGGAAAACCGGGAGTGGAAAACAAATCACTATTTTCTAAAAAGAATTGTCTACGCTCAGGGAACTGAAATTCAAACCTTGTAAGATTAATCACTTGCTGGTCTACCTCTACGTTTGAAAAATCGGGATTAACGGTTAAATCCAAATTCAGCGATGGGCTCACTGCTATTTTAGCGTCCACGCCAATGGCAGATGAACTAACGGTTGGCTCATTCTTTTCGTGATCGCGCGAGGCGCTGCCTGCCAAGTAAGGGATCACGGAAATATTTGCTCCCGCATGGGGTGCCGAAGTCTCCCATTGCAGTTTACCCGTATAAGCAAACGAAGCAGGAATATATTGTATAGGCGTGGCAATCCAACTGGATACTTGATTGCGTTTAACATCATTCCGTAAAAAGGTAACATTCCACTCCTTTACTTTATGATTGTAACGAAATGACTTAAATGGAATAGCTAGTTCGGCCACCCATCGATCCTGATAACGCGTGGCATGAGAATACCATTTATTGTCCCAACTATTGCTAAATGAGCCATCACCATCTTGCCCTCCGTTGGAAATAATCCCCTCTGACTGCACACCGTAGGGGGTAATCGTAAAGAAAAATCCATTGGTATAGTCATTAAATGGATCTAAATAAATACCAATGTTATCATTCCTGTCCCAGTCGATATCACGCCTTAACGATTGCACGATATCCGGCTTGGTGTCATCGTAACACACGAATGACACGTATAGAAAATGATCATCAAAGGTCATCCTTGCCTCCGATTGAAAGGTGGGGGGTAGCGAATCAACCGGATAGTTCAAATAGAAATTCTTTGCAACATCAGCCGCAAGCCATTCCGGCTCATCGAGTTTACCATCCAATGCAATTGGTTTACTGGCTTTTACGATCGGCAGGCCAGTACCAGGTTTATTTTTGGGCTGCGCCACTGACGAAAGTGGCAATAAAGCCACCTTTAAAAAAATGATTAATAAGAAAGTTTTATTACTCCGCATGAAAAAGGCCACAAATCTAATTAATCAAATCGATGCTTTTTTAACCGTTAGTGTAAACGGCCTTTTTCACGCTGGAGTTGTGGCCTGCTTGTTAAGAACCTGTTAACGACTAATGGAAAATCAATTATAAAAGGCTTGTACTTTCTGAGCGAGTGCCAGTAAGGAATTATCAGAAGAAAAAGTACTCGTAAAATAAAATGCCAATAAGGTATCAATCCAGGCAATCGTTTTTACCTGACCTAAAAATTGTTCCCCTCCAGGATACACCCGTATGTTTCCTTGTAGGGATATTTCACCTGAGGAAAGTATGCGAGATGTTTGCCATTGCACACTACACCCAACGGACTTTCTCAATTTTTCATATATCGGCTCTTGTGCTGAAAGGATACCCAATAACGCCAGCGCCAGCCTTATGGAAACACCATTGTAGCTGCTGTCAAAACCTCCACCTTCCGTATAAAATCCAGCTGCATTTTGTTGTGCCAACGCTAACTCGATAAATTCAATGCCTATCGCTTTTGCTTGCGCATAGTTTAGGCAACTACCCAACGAATAAAATGCCACTGCATCAAAAAGCAGTCGATTAGGCGCTTCGGCATCGTACTGCTTTAAGATTTCTACTTGTGTTTTTAGAAAGGTCAGCCCAAGTTGAAATTTCGCTGTAAGATTATTTAGCCTAGTTGTGAGCTGGTCGGCAGGGCGATTTTTGTACCAGGTTGATTGCTGCAATAAAACCAATGACTGCCCAAGGGCAGCCGTGAAAAAAGAAATACCACTGGATAAATCGCCATTAGCTGGTTGGCCGAGATAGACTAAGTCAGACGGGATTACTAATTCGAAATCACCTCCTGGCTTCTGCCGTGCAAACGAATATTCTGCAGCTAAAATGAATTTAGCAAGTGCTGCATCGCTGTTCGAGCGGACTGCATACGAACCGAGAAATGCGATGTCTACTTGAAAGCGCACGTGAAAATAGCCGTCTCTGTTTCTACCCAGTGCGCCTTCGGCAGTAGGTTCTTTGGTCAGGCCATCGATAACATCGACCGGCAATTGCTTTATTAATGTTTCATAAGAAGAGGCCTTTGATAAGGGGTTCTCATTGCAGTTGGCTGAGGTCATAGAGTTTTGGCAGCTTACTACTGCCAAAACAGTGACGATCAATGCTATTTTTGTCATTTGCTAACAACTAATTCTTAGTTGGCACATAGAATCGCTGAGCTTGTAATCATCCCTTTGGGTGTAGAGCATCTTAATGGCGATTGCGTGGGTAATAAATGTATTCTTGTAAACCCTTTCGACCATTTAAAGTTCGCGAGGTTTAACAGAACTCAGTTCCTATCTTATTCCATTAGTTTACTTCTGCAAAATACATATTCTTGGCCGTCATTGTGAGCTGGTTGGCAGGTCGATTTTGTAACCAACTCGAAATCGCCTCCTGCCTGCCGAGCATCGCCATATTTTGGAGCTAAAACAAAATTAGCTAACGAGGAAAAATGTTTTCAACTACCACTCTTTACTATTATGACCAGTTGAAATTCGAACCTCTCCCCAAGAAACATCGGGATTGAAAAAGAGTCAATCATCATACCCTACGTCACTGAGCAGTCCCTCTCGCAAAGCCAACTGTATTTTTGACCGTTATGACTTCGTCAATATGACTTATCTCTTGATAACCAAAAAATAAAGAATAGAGGATAAACCAATAAAAATAAATTTGGAAGCCACCACTGCAACTGAAAATCTCCTGTGATTGTCCAATAAGAAATAGCCATGAGGCCAGATACGCTTGTCATCACCAATGAAATCAGCGCCCAGAATCTCCAGAACTCTTTTTTCTTGCCTCTTAAGAAAAGACTATAAAACCCCGACCCCGAGATGGCCATATCGAGAGGAAAAAAACTCCAGTTCCAGGCTACCAATATTGGGTTGGTGTAACCGTTATACAAATAGGTTTCGTCTATCAAGTGAAATGCAGTGATCAGCCAATAAACAACAAACCCCAAATCGACCACAAGAAAAAATTTAGGCAAGTGCTTCATCGGGTTAATCTTTATCGTGGCTACTTCTTTTCCAGGTCTCAGTTATACCAAACATTGGTAAACCCACATAGCCAGTTAGCTCCAAGGTATTTTCGTTTACCAACTTTATCTGACTTTTGTAGGTTTTGCCACTCTCAGGATCATAGATAGTACCTTTCCATTTTCCATCCGCATACGCAAGACCAGAAATGATTTCGAGGCCTTCTAACTTTCTGTTGCGCTTGGCCGGATCCGGATTTTCGGTATCCGTCAGGGGCTTACCCTTCTCGTCCACGTTAGGCGTAAGCCAAATCATTTTGCCGTAGAACCGGGATTCCCTTTGATAGATTTCAATTTTCGCAGCCTTATCGGAAGTGAGCCATACGCCTATGATGCGATTTGGTTGGGCGTTGACTTGCCCTAGAGAAATAAAGATGCAGATGCCGATTATCCTTTTCATATCCTTTTTTAACAAAGATGAAACAGCCTAGTTTTTTAGAGGGAAAGAAAATTACTGAAGCGTAGAAAATGCGTACTGAAGCGAACGTCCGTCACTTCAATTCCCCAACCAGGTCTTAAACTCAGTAGCGCGCTCGCGACTTACCAAGATTTCTTCTTTGGTTGGTAAGGTCAGCAGCACTTTAATCTTGCCATTGAAATGTTGGTGGTTACTTTTTATGGAGCTGAAAGAAATAATGAATTGCCTGTTGGCCCTGAAAAAAACCTGCGGGTTGAGCTGAGCTTCCAGCTCTTCCATGTTTTGATCTAAAATGAACATTTCGCCCGCCTTTGTATAGAGGTGCGAAGTTTTGTTCTCGCTATGTATAAATGCAATGTTGTCTGTCGGAATACTTTTTAACTCATCGCGAAAATGAACCAGCAACCTAGCGCGATATACTTTTTCCTGACCTGCAATTTGCTTTATTAACTTTTTGATATCCAACGGAGGTTGATTGTTGTGATTAAAAAGTGTTTTGTATTTTTCAATCGCTTTACTGAGCTCCTCCGCTTTCACCGGCTTTAGTAGATAGTCGATGCCATTTACTTTAAATGCCTCGATGGCATACTGATCAAATGCCGTGGTAAAAATAATTGGTTTAGTCATTTTCACCTGCCGAAAAATAGCTAAGCTTAGTCCATCTGAGAGCTGAATATCGCTGATAACTAAATCATAATCCGTATTGGATTGAAACCAGTCGATGGCACTTTCTACCGCATCGAAATGCGCCACTATCGCTGTGTGTGGGGCAACCTGTTCGATCATCCGCATCAAATGCCGAAGCGCAGGTTGTTCATCTTCTAATAAAACAAGTTTCATAAGTCTAGCAGGGGTAAAGTAACACGAAAGAGTTGGCCTTTATTCTCCACTTTGATTGATTTCTTACTCAATAACTTATACCGATCCTGAATATTTTTTAGTCCAACTTTGTTGCTATTTTCCGCATGGAGCTTAGGCTGAAAAGTATTTTCAACAGCCAGCAAATCTTTATTGGCGCGAATGGTAATCAGCAACGGGTTTTGGGCATTGATGATATTATGCTTTACCGCATTCTCTACTAAATTTTGTAAGGCCAACACCGGAAGTGATAACCTCTGTTGCGGTAATGCAATGTCAATAGCAACTTGCAGGTGCTCTCCAAATCGCTCTTTTAGCAAATGGGTGTAGGCCTCAATCATTTCCAACTCTTCTTTTAACGTTACTACCTTCTGGTCGCGATTCAATAAAACGTATCGGTAAACGTCACTCATTTTTGCCAAAAACTGGTTGGCGCTTTTCGGATTTTCCTCAATTAAAGATGAAAGTGTGTTAAAATTATTAAATAGAAAATGGGGGTCTAATTGCTGCGTTAAAATCTGAATTTGATTTTCCAGATTAGCCTGCTTCAATTGTTCTGCCTCCAATTGAGTAGCTTGCCAGCGTTGAAAGAATAAAACCCCAACGTTTACGCCCATCACCAAAAGGCTGATCAAACCTGCAATGATGGCCGTAGGAATAAAAATAATTGTTAAATCATGCTCTGTCCATTGCTCTAGATGAAACACGTAGATGTACGATGTCAAACAGCCAAACAACATCAAAATAGTCAGCACAAGTTGTAAGCTGCTTTGAGTGAGAAAACGCCAGAAAGGTTTGGTTGTCCAAGGCAGCACTTTATCAAGCGCGTCACTTACAATAAAACTGATCTCGAGGTTAATGGCCGACCAAGCGATGGCGATAATCACATCGTAAATATATGCCCATGCTCCAAAACTGATATAGTATTCTTCAAAGCTTTCATCAGACACCAGAAAGAATGCTACTATGTACAGAATAATCCCAAACAGAGGCGATCCAAAATAGCGCATCCAGGCGCGAAGTGAAAATGAAAAGACCTTCATTCGTTGACTTGTGTTTTTGTAGTGCTCACAAGGCGTAAAATTAGAAAATCATTTTAACTCAAAAGTAGTGTTTCCACTACTCAAAGTGGTGTCTTGATACCCGCTTGCAAACTGATACCATTCAATGCCTGCCTCTGGAGCGGGCTTGTATCTGGAATGGATAAAAATTGGCCCTCTAAATAGACGATGAAATTTTTAGTGATTTCAAAATCAAGACCTGCCCCCGTACGAAATGCAAATGTTTGAATAGACGGTTTATCAATTTGAACGCGGTTACCCACGGCCGTGGTAACCTGCGGTAAGTTTACCAAAGCAAGACCCACCCCCGCGTAGGCATAAGGCGAAACCCTACCAATCAGCCATGTATAACCAAAGTCGCCACCCAAATTTATCGCCTGCACCCGATCATTGAATGCAAGCACAATCCCTTGGGTAGTCAACTCATTCTTGTAACCAATGTCGTACGAATCAACAAAGAGCCGTGTAAAAAAATGGTCTTTGTAGTTGACTTGAAATTGAAAGGAAAACGTGTTGCCTGCATAGTCAGACTCTTTTGGTCCGTTGGTAGGATTATAAATCCCTACTGCACCGTTGAAATAATATTCAAAACGGGAAGGCTTTTTGTCTTGAGCTACACTTTGAATGCTTAACCAGCAGCCAGCAAGCGTTATGAGTATCTTCTTCATTTGCTAGGATTAATTTTTTCAAGTTCAATAAAAGTACTGTTGAGTTGCATCTGAATACTTGCAATACCAAATTGCGCCTGAGTTAACACCAATTCAGAATCTTTCACTTCCAACCACTTTACTAAACCTTTTTTGTACCGATCGGCTTGTGAAGCAAGAGCGCGTTGTGCCGATTCAACCACTTGTTTTTGAACAGCTAATTTTCGCTGCAGCTCTTCATACTTGTTCAGTTGCTGTTCATACTCGAGCAACGACCTGTTAATGGCATCTTGGTATAGCAACGTGCTTTGCTGTATATCCACATTGGCCTGCTGTGTTCTTGCTTCGCGTCTAAAGCCATTGAACAATGGAATAGTGATGCTCGCGCCTACGTAGGAACTTTGGGGGAATTTCCAGGTCGCAAGATTTAATCGTTCATCTTGCCCTTGCAGTTGCCAGTTGCCCGTGAGTGAAAGGATGGGCAAGCTGGCAGATTGGGCCACGCGCAAACTCTGCTTAGCCAACGTAAGTTGAGATTGGTACACAGCCAAGTCTGCCCGATTTACAAAGTTCGGGTCGCGTTTATCTTCACTTACGTCATACGAGAAATCTTCATCGGTTAACTTGATTAACGTTTTGGCTTTCAAACCCAATTGATAGCGGAGCAGGTTCAATAAATTATCTTCTGCATAGCGAAGCTGAATCAAATCCAATTCTTGTACTTGCCTATCCGTAAAAACGCGAAGGGTATCGTTGGGGATGGCAAAGCCATTTGACAACATGCCCCGTTGAAACGCAAGCGCCAAGGCGTATCTTGTCATCGACTCTTCTACCACCTTGCGCTGCGATTTAATAAACAAGATATCGTTATATGTTTTCTTAATCTCATAAGCGACTTGTTGCTCGGAGGCTCTCACCTTCTTTTGGGCAATTTCGCTGCTGATCGCTGCTTGCTTAATGTTTGAAGAGGTTTGTAAATTGATCAGGTCAAAAGATGCATTCACCCCTGCGGTGATGGCATGGTTGCTCCCCGCTTTAATGGCTTGCACAGGACCAAAGATCAATTCACCGGTAGCCGGATCTGCCGAAAGCGAAGGAAAAAACACAACCGGAATCTGCGTAGCATGAAGGTAATTCCCAAAGCCATTCAATTGTGGCAGCCGATAACTAAAAGCTTCGCGCTGTAAGGCTTGTTGCTTCAACGGCTCTAGTTTTGCTATTCGCACGGCCGCGTTGTTTTCCATGCCCATTGCCAAGGCACTTTTTACAGAAAGCTGCAACGTGTCTTGTGCTTGCACAGACGATGTTGGAAGGAGGTTGAAAAAGAGAATGATCGCAACCGCTGCCGCTTTCACCAACATGGGGTGAACCTTGTTGAACTTTGCTGTTAAATTGTGAATGATGGCATACACCACCGGCACAATCACAAGTGTAAGAAACATGCTGCTGGTGAGCCCGCCCATAATCGCCCAGGCCAATCCGTTTTTCACTTCCGCTCCGTTGCCCTTCGCGATGGCAATCGGCAACATACCCAACACCATGGCGATGGTGGTCATCATGATCGGTCGCAGTCTCGTCTTGCCACTTTCCTCAATGGCGTTCGCCAGTGATTCCCCTGATGCTAAATTTTGGTTGATGCGATCGACCAATAAAATGCCGTTCTTGGCCACCAGCCCCGTCATCATGATCATTCCGAAAATGGAAAAGATGTTGATGCTCTCGCCCGTAAGGCCCAAAGCAAGCAATGCGCCAATCACCGCGAGTGGAATAGAAAACAATACGACAAAAGGATCGATCCATGAATTGTACAACGCCACCATGATAAAATACATGAGCAAAATGCCCGCGCCAAAGGCAAGCCCGAGCGAGCCAAAACTGTCATCTTGATTCGCTAAGTCGCCTTGAAAATCTAACGATACACCTTGTACATCTTTGAGTTGTGCAATGACGATTTTTATGTCCTCACCTACATCACCAACAGGCCGACCTGCCACTCCACAAAAAATCGTCACCGATCCATTCTTGTTGGTGCGCTCCAGCATAGCCGGTGTGCTTAACGGTTCAATCCTTGCCACTTGCCCCAATTCAACAAGTTGACCAGATGAACTGTACACTTCTAATTGCATTAACGTATTGATGTCTTGTTTTGCAGCAGGATTCAGCGTGATGCGAATAGGAACGCTCTCGGTCTTCTCTTCTATCTTCAATTCATCATAACCTACCATGGCAATGCGAACAGCGGTGCCGAGGTCGGTAGCGTTTACACCAAACCGCGCCATTTTGTCCTTGTCGGGAATGATTTGCACATCGTATTTTCGTGCTTTGCCGCTGATGCGAATGTCATAGGTGCCTTCAATCGAACGCATAGCAGAAGCCAACTCCTGGGAAATCTTACTCACTTTTTCGCGATCTGTTCCGCTTACTAATAATTGAACCGGTGCCTCATCGGCTGTGCCGAATAAGCCAATCATGGCTATCTTCACTTTTGTGCCGGGAGACGATAAAATACTTCGTTGGATTTCTCTACCCAATTGTTGAATAGACTTAGTACGCTTCTCTTTGCTTTGAAAGTTGAGGCTGAATTCGAAGTTCCTCTCTTCGGGTGCTCCCCATGCTTCGGCTGCTACTCCGTGGTTTACCATAATGCGGGTAATTTCAGGGAATTGTTTTGTCAAATTGGTCTCTATTTTTTTGCTAAACGATTCCGTTTCCAACAACGTAGTTCCGGTAGGCAATTGAACAGTCACGGCCATTTCACCGCGGTCGATGCGTGGTGCAAACTCACTGCCAACATAACCCAGTATGGGTAATAGTAGCGAGGCCACAAACAAGCCAAACGCCAGCGCAATTACTTTCATTTTATTTTGAAGAGACCATTGCAATAGTTTGCCGTATCCCTCTTCCAATGCTTTAAAGTATTTTTCAAACCACAATCCAAATCGGCCTGCCCAAGTCGCAGCCGATAAATGCTCGAGCTGACCAAAGCGGCTGGCCAACATCGGTGTGATGGTGAAGCAAACAATCAAACTAAACAAGGTGCTGATTACAATCACCATGGCAAACTCGCGCACAATATCACCCACCAATCCTCCTGTCAATGCGAGCGGAAGAAAGACAACCACATCGACAAGAGTAATCGCAAAAGCGGTAAACCCAATTTCTTCGCGTCCATCAATAGTGGCTTTGATTTTATCTTTACCCATCTCTAAGTGGCGGTAAATATTTTCCAACACCACAATCGAATCATCGACCAATATGCCCACCACCAAACTCATTGCAAGCAACGTCATCAGGTTTAAGGTGTAACCCAGAAAATACATGAAGATGATTGTACTCAACAATGAGGCAGGCAACGAAACAAGTACAATCATAGAACTCCGCATGCTGTGAAGAAAAACCAACATCACCAGCGCCACCAAACCGATGGCCAATAGCAAATCAACCTTCACGGCCGTAGCAGAGGCAGTAGTGAATACCGAACCGTCTTGTGCAATGGCAAACGTTAGCTTCTTATCGGCATAGGTTTGTTCCAACTCTTTTAACTTATCTTGAATTTGCGCACTCATCTCTACCGCGTTGGCATTGTTTTGTTTAAATAAAATAAGGCCTACAATGCTTTTTCCATCTAAGCGACTGGTTGTTTCCTTTTTCTTGGCATAGCGCACAATTTCCGCAACATCCGCTAACCTAATATCACTTTTCGCCCCGCTAGCGATAAGTGTATTTCTCAACTGTTCAATGTTGGTTACTTTACCGGTAACACGAATACCTTGTTGATAACCATTGGAGGTGACATTGCCGGCAGGCACGTTGATTTCAGCTTGCTCTAGGGATGCTACAATTTGTGAAACAGAAATGTGGTAATGCTTTATTTTTTCCGGACTAATCTGCACGATGTATTCCTTCTCTTCCAATCCGATAAAATCAATTTTTCCCATCCCCTTCAACCGCGCGAGTTGTGGTTTGATTTGGTTCTTTAGCAATGCGGACAATTCATCGTTGCCGATGTCTGCGGAAGCGGCTGCCTTGATCACTGGAACTTCGTTGATATTGAATTTGCTCACCACCGGCTTCTTTGCTTGCGCGGGAAGCCTGTCCACTACTTCGTTCACTTTGCGTTGTACCTCCTGAAATGACTGCTCAACTTCAGCTCCATAAATAAACTCGATGTTGATCAGTGAAAAATCAGGATTGCTGCTGCTGGTGATCCGCTTTACCTTTTCTACACTGGCAACAGCCTCCTCTAGCGGTTTGGTAATCGATTGCTCAATCTCTGCCGGAGATGCCCCCGGGTACAGTGTGCCAATGCTGACATAAGCGATGTTAAACTTTGGCAAAAGTTCGTAGTTCAATTTTTG